>Ga0209342_10004894_pt1 | contig 13806 bp, 11 predicted proteins | sample RifCSP16_2_FD_184023 | JGI IMG/M metagenome (GOLD analysis project Ga0209342, IMG submission 184023) | Soil microbial communities from Rifle, Colorado - Rifle CSP2_sed 16_2 (SPAdes) (version 2) | ecosystem: Environmental > Terrestrial > Deep subsurface > Rock core/Sediment | place: Rifle... | reverse complement strand
CGATGGGCGAGCGGCTGCTCGCCCTCGACACGGCCGCCCTGCGGAGCGCGCCGTCGGCAAGGCTGCGCCGCGGCGTCAATGAGGCCGTGCGCCTGCACGACGCCCACCCGCTCGTCCTTACCGGCGCGGAGCGCCCCTACGGTTCGATGACGTTGGCGCTTGAGCCGCGCGCGGAAACCTCGCCGACTCGAGGCTCCGCCAATGCGGCAACGGTCGGGCCCCAGAACCTCCGAAGGCTCAAATAACCGCCCCCCGATCGCACGGGCGGGGGAAGTGGCCTGGCGGAAGGCGATTCCCAAGGGAAGACCCTGCGCGCGCAGGCGCGCTCGAAGGCGAGCCGGGGCGAGTTCGACGAGGCGCTGAAGACCTACGTCGAATCCGTGAACGCCTTCCGCACAAGCGGCGAGCACAACGAGCTCGCCTTCACGCTCGCGGAAGTCGCCGAGAGCCTGCACCAGAGGGGCAAGGACAAGCACGCCGCCCTCTTCTTCGACCAGTCGATCGCGGCGGCGGCCAAGACCGCAGACCCGGCGTTCCTCGCGCCGATCCTTCGGGACGCGGGCCTTTTCCTCAAGAAGACCGGCTCGACGGAGCGGGCCTTCGAGATGCTGAAGGACTCCCTCGACCTCTTCGAGATCCTCAAGGACGAGTGGAGCCAGGCCCAGATCGCCCACGAGCTCGGGGGCATGGCATTGGCACGCGAGTCGCTCGACGAGGCCCTCGAGTGGTACCGGCGCGCTTTGCCGCTCGCCCCGGAAGAGCGCGACGCGGACCTCCGGATGCGGATCTTCTTCGAGATGGGTCGCGCCTTCCGGAAGAAGCAGCTTGCCGACCGCGCCCAGTCGTGCTTCTCGAACAGCGCGCTCCTTTCCAAGAAGATCTTCGACGCGGAGTACCTGATCGCCTCGCTCGAAGAGCTCGGCGACCTTGCCTACGGCCAGCTCAACACCGGCACGGCCAAGCGCTACCTGAAGGAGGCCTACGCGATGAATGAGGGTCTCCTCACGTCGAGGCGCTCGGGGCCCTCCGGCGAGGAGGACCTCGTGCACGAGAAGCGGAAGGACGTTCTCGTCGGCAAGCTGATCCAGACGTACCTGGCCGACCCGAACGCCTCCGTTTCGGAGAGGGAGATTGCGGAGTTCCTCGCCCACCTGCACAAGCGCCGGGACGTCCCCGGCCTTGCCGCCGCGCTCTCGAAGATTGCGGAGTACTTCCGCGTTCGCGGCGAGCACGCGCGCGCCGCGCGCTTCTTCGAGAACGCCGCAGGGGTCTTCGAGCGGGCCGGCATGTCGGCCGTCGCCGCGCAGATCGCCGAGATCCTCGGCGACCTCTACCGCGACCGCGGGCTCCCGAGGAAGGCGTTCAACCGCTACTGGAAGGGCCAGAGCGTCCTCGAAGGCCAGCAGTCGGCCGACCTTGCGCTCCTGCGCCGGCGCCTCCAGGAGCGCCTGGAGGCGCTGCGGCCCCAGCTTGCCCAGAGCGCCCACGAGGGCGATGAAGCCGTCGAGCGCGCCTAGTCCTTCAGGCGCCTTCGCGCGGAGGCTGCGGCCACCACAAGGACCGCAAGGGCCGCGCCGCCGACCTCAAAGCCCGGCGTGTTCAGGCGGTGCTCGTTGACGGTCACCGTGATCGTCCGGTTCTCGGTCACGGTCCCGTCGGAGGCGCTCACCGTGACCCGATAGGTCCCGGGGTCGAGCATGGTTTGCACGCTGCCCCCGCTCCCCAGCGCATGGGTCTTTCCCGCCGCGTCCACATACGACCAGCTGATGCGAAGCGCCGCCGCGTCCTCGGGGTCATCGTCGGAGCCGAACGCCTGCAAGTCGATGTTCGAGCCCTCCTCGAAGGTCGGCAGGGTCGGGCGGACGATCGTGACCGTGGGCCTGCGGTTCGTCTTGGCGACCTGGAACTCCCAGGTGGGCTCCCGGATCGCCTTGGCGCCGGCCGCGTCGAAAACCTGCACCGAGACCGTGTAGTTGCCCGCGTCGTACTGGCCGGGGCGCGTCCGGTCAAGGACGGTCTTGAAGACGAAAGTGGGCGAGACCTCCTGGGGGACCTCCTCGCCGTTCACGAACCACTTGAAAAAGAACTGCCCCTCCCTGTCCGAGTCCACGACGCTCGTGACGGAGAACGTGATCGTGTCCCCTTCGTGCCAGGCCGTGAGGTTCACCTCGTCCTCCCTCGGCGAGTAGTCGTCGAGGAGCGGGGGGTCGTTCACGTTGAGGATCTCGAGGAACGTCGTCTTCTCCACGTCGAGGCGGACCCCCTGCGAGAAGTCCATGTTGTCGAACGCGTCGAGCACGAAGAAGCGCACCTGGACGGGGCCGTCGGTGAAGTAGCTCGAGCGCTGGGAGTCGAGGACGAAGATGCGCATCACGGGGTCGAAGGGCGTGAGGAGCGAGTTGTTGATGCGCACGAACTGCGAGACCACCGGGTCGTCGATGATGCCGTAGTACCGCAGCGAGTCCCCGTCGAGGTCGTAGAATTCGCCCGAGAGGTTGAGGGAGAACTCACTGCCCTCGTTGAAGACGATCCGGTCGAGGCGGCGGTCGGTCGCCCGCGGAGGGTCGTTCACGGCCGACACGCAGATGTCGGAGACGAAGCTCGCCGTCAGGAACCCCGAGTCGGTTGCCGTCCACGTAATCGACTGGCAGCCATTCCAGTTGGCAAAGGGGGTTACCGTGACGAACCCCGACGTGCTGATGTCCACGGCCATGTGCCCGCCCGAGACGCCCCCGGCGGTGAACTCGAGGTCCACGTCGTCGACATCGTGGAAGATCCCCCATAGGTTCACCGTGGTCTCGGAGTCTTCGGGGAGCGCGGTCGACGACCAGTTGACGGCCGCGTAGTTCCAGACGCGCGGGGCGTCGTTGACCGGCAGGACCGTGACATTGAGCGGGATGTAGAGGATGTGGCCGAAGTCGTCGCGCACGTTCACCGTAACGATTTCGCCGCCGTTCCAGTCCGTGACCGGCGTGATCGAGAGGGTCGTGCCCGTAAAGCCAAACGTGAAGTTCTGCGAGAGCGCCACGGTGAATGGCGGGTACCCCATGCGGCCCTCGGGGTCGTAGAAGAAGGGCCCGAGGTCGATCGAACCGCTCGTGTCCTCGTCGATGATGATGTCCGGGAGCGGGCTCAGTTGGACGGGCGGGCGGTTCGGCAGGATGAAGTTCACTTCGTAGTTGGCCCAATTGCGTCCGACCCAACCGGTGGCGCGCGCGACATTCAGAGTGGTCAGGGCGCCGTCGGCGGTGAGGAGGAGCAGGGTGTAGATCCCGTCCTCCGTGGCCTGGAAGGTCGCGATCGAGATGTAGGGGCTGAAGACGAGGTTCGGCCCCTGGTAGCCCCAGTTCACGGCGTCCCTGACGACCGTGCCATTCGGCGCGAAGACGAGCGCGCGGTACCGCTGGGCGAGCGTGACGATCTCGCTGTTCTCGCGGTCGAGTGTGATGCCGATGGAGATCGAGTCGTTGCGAAGCGACGGGATCTGGAACCAGTCGCCGCTGTCGTCGCGCCCATCGATGCGACCGCGGAGCTTCACGGTCGTGTTGGCGAAAGCGCCCTGGGACGGTCGGTCGTTGTCGTCCTTGGCATAGCCGCCTATGGGGTTCACGCTTACCGTATAAGTCCAAGGATTGGTACCGTCCGCGTTGAACGAGCCGTTTTCAACCGCGTAGACTTCCAGCAGGTAGCGGCCGTCGTAGAGCACGGGCGCGAAGTCAAAGGAAATCGGGCCCGTCGAAGTCGCCGACCGGCTGTCGCGGCGCGCGCTCGAGAGCGAGTGGTTGAGGGGCGTCGTGCGCACCCCCTTGAGGTCCATGAGCTGCGTGAGGTACATGTCGAACATCGCGGTGGCGCACGTGTAGGAAAGCTGGACGCGGTAGGTCTGGTGGTTCGGACCCATGCTGTCGCTCACGTTGATCCAATAGTAGTCCGAAAGGAACCTCTCGGGAACCCAGATCGATACGCAGTCCCCTTGGGCATTGTAGGTCAGCACCGAATAGGCCCAGCCGTGAATTGAGTTCGCGTTGGGGGAGGGCGTGACGGAGCCGCCCGAGGTAATCTCGGTCGCGTTGTACCCGCGCACCGCGAGATTGTAATACTGGGTTCCGGCCGCGTTCGAAGGACTGATCTTGATGTAGATGAGCTCGGTTTTCTGGATAATGAGGTCGAGCGTCGAGACGCCAAACCCGCAGTGGAAATTGTCGATGAAGATGCCCGAGTTCGCGATCTCTTGCGTGCAGCCCGATGCCGAGCACCCGTCCGGGTGGTAGACCGTGACGCGCCCGTTGTAGCCCATGTAGAGCGCGAGCTGGAGGATCTGGCCCTCCCAGACGTTCATCTTGTACCAATCCTCGACGACCGGCGCGGGCTGGGACTGGACGAAGACCGTCCTGTCGAAAAGCCCGAGGAAGGGGCCCGTGGTGGCGTCGACGGCCGCCGCCGGCGAATCGCGGCCGCCCGTGGCCGCGGCTGGCGGGCTCAAAGACACCAAAGTCGAGGCGAGGAGCAGGGTGGTCGCGCCAAGGGCGAGGAGTCGTCGTCTTGCCAACATGTTCGAACCTCTGGACGGGTCAGTTCAATTCGCGCCGATCCGGGTGACCCCTAATAAGCGTTACGTAATGGCGCAGACGCTCAGACACGCTCGCGTTTTGCTCTCGCGATCGGCGCGGGGCCGTGGGTGGCAAGGTTTGAGAATTCCCATGGGCGTGCGGCGTCCGCCCGACCGTTAGCCCGTGGAGTGCATAAGCGCCCTCCGGCGGCGGGCCGAGAACGGCCAGCCGGTCGATGGGGTTAAATCTGGAACCCTGAATCCGCGCACAAGTCGCGCTCCGCCCTTTGGGGCGGCGTGCGCCGCTGGATGGGGTTCCACTGACGTTCATCGCGGAGGAGCTCGCGAAAAAACAGAAGGAGATCTCCGTTGCGGAGTTTTTCGAGCGCAACAAGCAGCTCCTGGGGTTCGACAGCCCGACCAAGGCGTTTGTGACCGCCGTGAAGGAAGCGGTCGACAACGCACTCGACGCCTGCGAGGAGGCGGGCATCCTCCCGGATGTCCTTGTGAAGATCGACGAATTCGACAGGGCGAAGGGCCGGTACAAGATGCTCGTCGAAGACAACGGGCCGGGGATCGTCCCGAAGCAGATCCCGCCGATCTTCGCGAAGCTCCTCTACGGCTCGCGCTTCCATGCGATCCGCCAGTCGCGCGGGCAGCAGGGGATCGGGATCAGCGCGGTCGTCATGTACGGCCAGCTCACGACGGGCCGGCCGGCCGTCGTGCGCTCGAAGATCGGAAAGGACCAGGCGGCCTGGGAGCTCGAGCTGCGCATCGACCTCAAGAAGAACGCGCCCGAGGTCCTGCGGGAAGAACCGGTAACCTGGCCTGAGAAGGCCCAGGGGACGCGCATCGAGGTCGTGTTCGACGGCCGCTACATCCGCGGCAAGCAGTCGGCCTACGACTACCTGCGCCTCACGGCCGTCGTGAACCCCCACGCGCGGTTCACCTTCATCGAACCGGACGGCACACGGACGGTCTTCGAGCGCGTGACCGACAAGATGCCCGAGGCGACCAAGGAGATCAAACCGCACCCGAAGGGGATGCAACTTGGCGAACTCATGAAGATGGCAAAAGCCACGAAGGAGCCCCGGGCGAGGAGCTTCTTGGAGAACGAGTTCTCGCGCGTCTCTTCGAGGGTGGCCAAAGAGATCTGCGAAGTCGCCTCGCTCGACGAGGTCGTGCGGCCCGCCGACCTCGACCGCGAGCAGTGCGAGCGGCTCGTCGAGGCGTTCGGAAAGGTCAAGATCATGGCGCCCCAGATGGACTGCCTGTCCCCGATCGGCGAACTCCTGGTCAAGAAGGGCCTCAAACACGCCTCAAGCGCGGAGTTCGTGGTGACCGCCACGCGCGCGCCCACCGTGTACTCGGGCACACCCTTCCAGGTGGAGGCGGGCCTCGTGTACGGCGGCTCGCTCGACCCGGAAGACCAGATCCAAGTCATGCGCTTTGCCAACCGCGTCCCGCTCCTCTACCAGCAGGGCTCTTGCGCGGCCACGGAAGCGATCGAGAAGCTGAACTGGCGGCACTACAAGCTCGACCAGAGGGGCGGGAAGGGGCTCCCCTACGGCCCCGTCGCCGTGATGGTCCACCTCGCGGCAACGAAGGTCCCGTTCACGTCGGAGTCGAAAGAGGCGATCGCCGAGGTTCCTGAGATCCTCGAGGAGATCCAGCTTGCCGTGCGCGACTGCGCCCGCAAGATGCTCACGCACATCCACAAGAGGGGCAAGTTCGAGAGGATGCACGAGAAGGAGACGATCATCCGTAAGGTGATCCCCATGATTGCCGCAAAGTCCGCGGCGATCATCGGCAAGCCCGTCCCCGACATCGAATCGATCATCTCGCGGATCATGAACACCGTGCTCATCGAGGACAAGATCGAGTACGACGACACGAAGAAGACCCACACGGTTTCGCTCGTCGTTTCGAACTACACGCGCACGCGCAAGAAATTCCGCCTCGTGGCGATCCTGCCCGAGGACTGGCCCGCCCTCGCGCCCGACCCCAGGCCCACCGTGGCGGAGGGCAAGATCCTCTCCTGGAACCTCAAGTCGATCAACTCCTCCGAGCAGGCGACTGTGAGATGGCAGTTCAAGGGGCTTTCCAAGGACGACTACGACGAGAACGACTTGTATGTCTACGGGATCGACCCCGAGATCGTCTCGGGCGCGGAGAAGTGGGACGAGGAGGCCTGGAGGGCGGCGACCGGCAAGCTCGCCGATGAGGAGAAGGAGCTCCAGATCAAGGTGTTCGCCGCCGACGGGACCCAGCTTGCCGACGGCCCCGAGGCCGAAGGAGAGGCGCCCGAGGACGAAGCGGAGGGCGAAGCCGCCGAGGAGGGCGAACCCATCGAGGACGAAGACGACGATGCCCCGGCGCCCAAGGCGCGGGGCAAACCGCGGCAGGCGAAGATCGCCGCCGATGAATGGTGAGGGGAGCGAACGCGATGGCCAAGCGAAAGGTCAAGGGCGACGCGCCACTTGAGCGCGGCAGCGTCCCGGCCTCCCAACTCGAGGCGCAGAAGGAGCTTGAACGCATTGCCGGAGAGGTCTACAACGAGCTCATCTCCGGGCGGATCCCCGGGCTCAAGATCCCGTCCCGCACGAAGCAGAACATCGTCTTCCACCCGCGCCTCCATGTCTACAAGTACGGGCCGGCCCAGAGCATGAAGAGCGCGAAGACGAAGTCGGGGGCCTACGGGCTGCTCAAGACGCTCTACATGATCGAGTTCATCAAGACGATGATCCGCGAGAGCAAGTCCTCGACGCTGCGTGAGATGTACTACATCTCCGAGGGGTGGGACCTTGCGAAGTTCGAGACGCAGGACGAGTCGAACTCCGTGGCTGAGGACCTCGAGATTGTCGCCAAGGCCATGCGCGAGGACTTCAAGCTGCGCCCCGAGGAGAACGGGGCTTCGGTCATCGGGAACATCACGATCGTCGAGCGCAACCGCAAGGGGGAGCTGAAGACGATCAACTGCCGGGACGACGTCGGCGACTCGGGCTACGCGCTCCCCTTCAACGTGGAGAAGGAGAAGATCCAGATCAAGGACTTCGACGCGAAGTTCATCTGCGCGATCGAGACCGGCGGGATGTTCGACCGCCTCGTGGAGAACGGCTTCGACGAGAAGTTCGACGCGGTCCTCGTGCACCTCAAGGGCCAGCCCGCGCGATCGACGCGCCGCTTCATCAAGCGCCTGAACGAGGAGGCGAAGTTGCCCGTCGTCTGCTTCACGGACGGCGACCCGTGGTCCTTCCGGATCTTCGCGTCGGTCGCCTACGGCGCGATCAAGACGGCGCACATCTCGGAGTACCTTGCGACCCCGACGGCCCAGTACCTCGGGGTCACGCCGTCGGACATCGTGAACTACGAGCTGCCCTCCGACAAGCTGAACGACCAGGACGTTAAGGCTCTCAAGGCGGAGCTCACCGACCCGCGCTTCAAGGACTCCTTCTGGCACGACGAGATCCAGCTCCAGCTCCAGCTCAACAAGAAAGCGGAGCAGCAGGCGCTTGCCAAGTACGGGCTCGACTTCGTGACGGACCGCTACCTTCCGGAGAAGCTCAGCGAGCTCGGGGTCGTGTGACCTCGAGGCGGCGAGGTCTCGAGGGCCTTCTTGCGCGGGCTGAAGACGAAGACGAGCCTGCCGCCCTGCGGCTCGCTTTGGCTTTCCACCGCGATCTCGGAGCCGATAGCCTTGGACAGCGCGAGCATCCCGGCGATTCCCCCCTTCAGAAAGTTCTCCCAGTAGGGCTCGGGGAAGTCCTCGCGCGAAACGGAGATCCGGCCCTCGTCCCGGCGCACCTCGACCTCCGGCGCGCCGAAGTCAAACGAGAGGTCCCACGCCATCCGCGTCTCCTGGAGCATCTGCTCTGGGGAGGGGAAGTGCTGGTCGTACCCTTGGCCCGTCCCCAGGACCTTCGCGAGGTGCTGCGCCGCGAGCCGCACGCGCCCGGGGTGCTGCGCGTCGAGGACGGCCAGGATGTTCTTGAGAGCCTCGAGCGGGTACCACGACTGGACGAAGACCTCTTCGAGGCCGAGTTCCGCGGCGAGCGCCTTGGCCCTCGACTTGCCCCAGACCTTCGCGTAGTAGTCGAGCGCGGCGGAGAGGATGACGCCACTCACGTGCCTCTGGGGTCCCGAGGCGACCACGAGGGGCCCCACCGGAGGCGTCCGCAGATAAGGCCAACGTAAATGCAATCGGCCGACCGAGGTGATTTCGCGCCCTTATCGCGCGCCTTTCTTCGTTCGGAAAATATACACGAACTGATCCTTGTCGTCGTCGACCCTGCTCTCGATCTCGATCTCGCTTTCAATGGCTTTTGAAAGCGACAGCATCCCGCTGATTCCCCCCTTGAGGAACGACTCCCAGTAGGGGCCTGCAAACCCGCGGCGGGGCACGGCGATGCGGGTCTGGCCGGGGACAAGCTCGACCTCCGGCACTCCGAAGCTGAAGGAGTGCGTCCAGGCCTCCTGGGTCTCCTGGAGCATCTGCTCGGGCGTGTAGAATTTGCGGTCGTAGCGGCGCTCATCGCCAATGAGCTTCGAGGTGTGCTCGCCGGCAAGCTCCATGCGCGTGGGCGTCTCCTGCCAGATCTTGCGCAGGATCATCTCGAGGTTTTCGAGAGGGTACCACGAGCCGACGTAGATGTCGCCAAGGCCCATGGTCTTTCGAAGGTCCGCCTCTGCGAGCTTCCCCCAGACCTTTGCGTAGTAGTCGAGGACGCCGGCGAGCACGATGCCGCTCACGCGCGGCTCTTCCGGCGTACCCCTAACCTCCGGGGGCAATAGGCGGCGCTGAGATAAGGTTACGGCAAGGGAGCGCGACCCCCGGCGTTGGTCGAGGGGCACAGGGCTCAGAACTCGAGGAGAGCGACCCCTCGCTCCTTGTGGTGGACGCGTTTCATTCGGGCGTCGTGGATGGGCGTCAATGCGACCTCCGCGGTGAGGCCCACGGTGGCTCGAAAAAGGTGACCGCCCCGGACGTTGCCGGCCAGGTCGGCGACGGCGACGTGGAGGTGCGATATGTAGGGGCCGCCGCTCCCTTCGCCGACGATGAGCCCGCCGAGGTAGACGAGCTCCAATGGGCCCGCCAAGGTGTGCCGCACATGGGGGCCCGACGCCGGGAGCGTCCCGAATTCCGCCTCCGAGAGGGAGCCGATGCCGAAATGGACCATCGCGTTCCGGACAAGCCCTTCTCGCAAAGCCTTCTCGAGCTCGTCGAGCAGGAGGTCCCCTGTTTGCATTCGCAAAATCGTGTGCAATCCGGTGGATAGGTGTCGCACCTCAGCCCGCCCCCTGACCGCCCCCTGCGGCCTGACCCCGTCGGCCTTGGACCGTACATATAGGCTCGCGCGAGAAGGCCTACTTCAGGCGCAGGGCGTTGAGCCCGAACTCCCTCTCCTTCTCGCGCCGCATTACCGGGTTGTCGACCACGCGGAGCGCGAACTCGGCGAGCACGGAAACGCGTGCGCGGAAGAGGTGGCCGCCGACGGCCCTGTGGTCGGGGCCGCCGAGCGTCACGTGGAAGTGCGGTTGGAACTCGCCCTCCGGGGACGAGGCGACGATGCCCGTCAACCCAAGGACCTCGTGGGATGCCTCAAGGGTCGTTCGGTCGTAGGCCTTCCGCTTGGCGTCGAAGTACGCGAACTCGACGTCCTCGAAGGCGCCGAGCGCCGTCACCATGACAGCGCCGCGCGCCCCTTCCGCTTTCAGCGCGCCAAGCAGTCTGCCGATCACATCGTCCCCCTTGTCGAGGCGGACGACGACGAGGTCGCCTTCGCGGTAGTGCTCCACCCGAAAGGCCCCCTATCTCTACGTCACCCCACCCACACCGCCCATGAGGAATCGGCCTATTTGAGCCTCCAGGGGGGGTCGGCGAAAGCGCCTCACTTCAGCATCGCGCGCGAGATCACGATGTGCTGGACCTCGCTTGTCCCTTCGTAGATTTCCGTGACTTTCGCGTCGCGGTAGAACCGTTCGGCCGCGTAGTCCTTCGTGTAGCCCACGCCGCCAAGGACCTGCACGGCGTCAGCCGAGGCACTCATCGCGACCTGCGAGGCGAGCAGCTTGGCCTCCGACGCCTCGAGGCTGTGCGGCAGGTCTTGGTCCTTGAGCCACGCCGCACGGCGCGTAAGGAGGCGCGCAGCCTCGACTCCAACGGCCATGTCGGCGAGCTTCCACTGGATCGCCTGGAAGCTCCCGATCGTCTTCCCGAACTGTTGGCGGTTCTTCGCGTACTCGACGGCCGCGTCGAGCGCGCCCTGTGCGATCCCGGTCCCCTGCGCCGCGATCCCGATGCGGCCGGCATCCAGGGTTTTCAGCGCAATCTTGAATCCTTCGCCCGAGGGCCCCAGGCGGTTCTCCTTCGGGACCGCGCAGTCCTGGAAGACCATTTCGCAGGACCCGGAGGCGCGGATGCCGAGCTTGTCCTCTTCGGCGCCGACCTCGAAGCCCTTGAACCCCTTCTCGAGGATGAAGGCGGAGATGCCCCGGTGCCCCTTCGTGAGGTCCTCGCTTGCGTAGACGACGCAGAAGTCCGAGGCCGGCCCGTTCGTGATGAAGTGCTTCGTGCCGTTGAGGGTGTAGGCGTCCCCGTCGAGGCGCGCGGTCGTCTTCAGCGCGGCGGGGTCGGATCCCGCGCCGGGCTCCGAGAGCGCATACGAGCCGAGCTTCCTCCCCTCGCCGACGGGCCTCAGGTACTTCTCCTTCTGTTCTTGCGTCCCGAAAGCGCCCACCGGGTAGGCGAAGAGCGAGTTGTTGACCGAGAGGATGACGCCGGTCGAGGCGCACACACGCGAGAGCTCCTCGACGACCCCGACGTAACTCACGTAGTCGGAGCCGGCGCCGCCCAAAGCCGAAGGGACCATCATCCCGAGGAGCCCGAGCTCGGCAAGCCCTTGGACGGTCTCGGCGGGCCACCGCCCCGTCCGGTCGATCTCCGCCGCGATCGGCTTCACCTTGGCCTCCGCGAAGTCGCGGGCGACCTGCCGGATCATCTTCTGCTCGTCGGTAGGTTCGAAGTCCACGCGAAGCCCCCTCGGCCGGGGGTTCGAAACCGGGCCGAAGCCACTTGAAGGTTTGGTGCTGCCGGAAAGCCGGCCGCGCGACCCCGGGGTTCGACTTGCGGAGGGCTGCGCAGCCGGCGAAGGGCTACTCATCCGCCTTGGGCTCGGGGGGCGCGAGCGTGCGCATGAAGGTGCTCACGCTCATCCCGCCCGACAGCCTGAACGACCAGAGGCGCGAGTCGGGGCGGATCACAACGTGCCACGACAGGCGGTCGGCGTAGCCAAGGAGGTCAGCCATTGGGCCTCCCGCGGCAGGGCGCCGGCCGGCCGGAAAGGCAGAGCGTTCTTGCTTGATCCGTGGGGGTTCGGACGTTCACGGGAAAGCATGGGTGTGAGCCGTTATAAGAGACCCCCGCGATGCGTACACGAGCGGTGAACAGTTGGCCGATTCGGGTGGGGGAAAAAGCCCACCTTCAACCAACGGCCCAGCCAGCACCGCACCTTCCACGAATCGTGGAACAGGGGGCCCCGCGATTTTGCGGGGCGACACCGTCCTCTTTCGCTGGGATGGCGGCGAGGCGCTATCTCAAGTCACGGAGAAGGGCGCGCGCGTCGAGGGCCTTGGCGTCTTCAAGGAGGAGACCTTGGCCGGACGGCCCTGGGGAGGCACCGTGGCGGTGGGGAGCCAGACGATCACTCTCCTGCGCCCCGGGCTGCCCGACTTTGTGCGCCTCATGAGGAGGGGCGCGCAAATCATCACACTCAAGGACGCGGGGTACATCCTCCTGCACTGCGCCATCGGCGCGGGCGCCCGGGTCATCGAGTTCGGCGTGGGCTCGGGCGCGCTCACGCTCGCGCTCCTCCATGCGGTGGGACCTACGGGGCGCGTAATCTCGCTCGACAACAACCCGAAGCACATCGAGCTCGCCCGCAAGAATGTCGCACGCACGCCGTGGGGCGGGTGGTGGGAGCTGCGCGAAGGGGACTGCGCGGAGGGCGTGCCCGAAACGGAGGCCGACGCCGTCGTGATGGACGTGCCCGAGCCGTGGCTCGCGCTCGAAGCCGCGGGGCGCGCGCTCAAGCCGTGCGGCCGGCTCGCGGCCTTCCTCCCGACGATCAACCAGACTGAGCGCACGGTCGTGGCCCTCGGGAAGGGCGGCTTCTCGGATATCCGGACCGTCGAGCTCCTCGAGCGGGAGCACGCGGTCCGCGAGGGCGCAAGCAGGCCGAGCTTCGACATGCTGGGGCACACAGGCTACCTTACCTTCGCGAGGCGGCTCGCCTAAAGGGGCTCACGCGCTTGCGTCTTCGGCCTCGACGGAGATCCGGTCCTTGAGCCGCCGGTCGACGACCGCGCCGGCAAGGACAATTGCAATCCCCGCCGCGGCAAGGGCCACGGACGGCCACATCCCGAAACCGTGAGGCATCCCGAGGGTGAGGGCAAGCGCGCTCGCCGCGCTCCATCCGACGAGGAAGTACCCCGTAAACGGGAGGAAGCGCAGCGTGAGCCCGCCGGAGTGCTTGCCGCGCCTGAGCCGGAAGTCGAGGACCCGGAACACGAGGCGCACGATGAGCGCGGCGTACATGACGGGTGCATAGAGGAGCCCGAACACGACGAGCATCTGGGAAACATCCGAAGGCGCCTGGCCCGAGCGCAGGATCACGCCGAGGGGCGAGGTGCCGGACACGATGAACTGGGCGGCGACGATGGCGCCAAGGACGAGGATGATTGCCGCGAGCACACTGCCGGCAACAGTAAGGCGCGAGGTCGCCACGCCGACCCGGACGTTGCGCTGGAAGGTCCGCAGGCCCTCCTCGACGTTGAGCGCGTTAAGCGCCAGGTACCCGCCGACGACAAACGCCAGGGCGATGGGGAAGAACTCCGTCACGCGGAAGGCGCCGAAGACGGCGAAGGCAAGGAGCGCGAGGGAGAGCGGCAGGAGCAGCTGGAGCTTGAAGCGCTCCTCCTGCATGTAGCGGCGCAGGATCGAAATCGTTTCTTTGCCGGTCGGCAGGGACTTGACGATTACGCGCTTCACCGTGATGATCTTCATGCGGCTTTGGATGAGCGGCAGGACAAACTCGTCCTCGGCCCCGTCCGTCACGATGACGGCCGACTCGGCCTTGAGCACCTGCTGCACGACGTCGATCTGGTGGGAGATCTTCTCGTCGGACGTGAGGCCCACGACGCGGTCGCCAAGGAGCGTCACGACCTCGACGTCGCGCCCGTCGCGCTTCATTTGGTCGTGG
>Ga0209342_10004891_pt1 | contig 13808 bp, 16 predicted proteins | sample RifCSP16_2_FD_184023 | JGI IMG/M metagenome (GOLD analysis project Ga0209342, IMG submission 184023) | Soil microbial communities from Rifle, Colorado - Rifle CSP2_sed 16_2 (SPAdes) (version 2) | ecosystem: Environmental > Terrestrial > Deep subsurface > Rock core/Sediment | place: Rifle... | reverse complement strand
CAAACTCGAAGACCTAATCCTCGGCGCCCTCGCGAAATCTTTGGCGACGAAGACGGACAACGAGAACCGCAAAATGCTCGTCCTCCAAACGCCCTTCAATCACGAAGACTACTCGATGAAGGCGTTCAAAGATAAGACGTGGTATTCCATCCGGCAGGGCTGCTGGACCCGCGACTCCGAGGGCAAGCCGATCGACCAGCGCGAGTCGGTTTGGGAGGCTCGCTTCCCCACCGCCGAACTGCGCACCGACGCGATCGGGCACATTGCGCGCAACAAGGCCTCGCTCTTTGCCCGCGAGATGGAGTGCCGGCTTGTAACGCCAGAGACCTCAGCTTTCAAGCGGGAGTGGATTACAACCTACAACGAGGAGGACCTTCCGCCTCTCCACGAAATGTATGTCTGCATGGCGATCGATCCGGTCCCACCGCCCTCCGAATTGGAGATCGCTAAGGGCATGCAGAAGAAGAACTACGAGGTTCTTGCCTGCGTGGGCTATCATCGCGGCATTTACTACGTGCTCGAATACCGATTCAATCGCGGCCACGAGCCAAACTGGACAGTCGCCACATTCTTCGAACTACTCCACAAATGGCGGCCGAAGAAATTGCGGGTGGAATCGCACGGATACCAGGCCACGCTCGCCTGGCTACTCCGGAGCGCCATGGCCTCACAGGGCAAGTATATCCCTATCGAGGAGGAACGAGATAAGCGGTCTAAATTCGACAAGATCGTCGACCCGCTAGCTGGCCCGCTCTCCCATCGCAAACTGCTCGTGCACCCATCCATGCACGATCTAATCACCATGATCACGGACTACCCCAACGTCATGTTCGACGATATCATCGAGGCGGTGGCCAAAGCCGTCGAGGGCCTCGTAGCCGCCGACATCTTCGACGGGGAACTTTCGCAATACGAGGAGGACAAGCTCGCGGATATTGAATACATGGGTGCTGCCCCATAATGTTACGACGGTTGGTTATCGCGCGGGAACGTTTTCTATCACGCAGGCAGGGGGCGAGCATGGCCCTTGTTCTGACCGGACTAGAAAACATAAGGTCGGTGTTTCGCCGCCCTAGTAAACTTTCCTCGCAGACTTCGGCCATCCTTGGCTCCGGAGTCAAATTCCCCCGCACCCAACGATTTTCGCTGGGATAGGTGGCAAAAGGAGGAAAGGCGCAACGAAAATGTTGTGTCCTCCTCCTTTGATCCTGCGACAAGGATGCCTTGTTGCTCGGGTCAGGCTTAGCCATGCGATAACCAACTTTCCTAGCACTATAGGAGCCTAACAATGCCCAGCCTAACCCTTGAGGAAGAAATCCGTCCCGGCTCCAAGCTCCACGAGCGCATCATGGAGGAAGTTCGGCGTCGGGTCCGTTTCTCCGAACGATCCTTTTCCAACCGTCGCGTCCAGTGGCGCAAGGCTGAAGACGAAATCATCGCCTACGTTCCCGAGTCCCTCGCGGACAATCGCCGGAGGTTCAAGCGCGAGCAGCAGGGCGTGCCAAAATACACCACCATAAAGGTCCCGTACACCTATGCCGTGGTTATGGCCCTTCACACCTACATCTGCTCCGTCTTCCTATCACGCACCCCAATCTTCCAATTTGACGGGAGACACGGAGAAGGACAGCAACAAGTCCTCGCGGTCGAGGCCCTCCACGATTACCAAGTCCGGGTCGGGCGAATGCTCCCGGTTATGTATTCCTGGTTCTACGACGCAGCCCGTTACGGCGTCGGAGTCATCTCCCTCTATTGGGCTAACCATATCCGCCATGCGACGGAAATCCAATTCGTAACCGACGAATTCGGAAACCAAACCAAAGAGCAGGTGACGTTAGAAATCCCAGGCTATAATGGCAACGAGCTTTGTAACATCCAACCGCGTGATTGGTTGCCAGACCCCCGTCTACCCATGCGCGACTTCCAACGCGGTGAATTCTGTGGAGCGCGGACGAAAATCTCTTGGCTCCAGGTCAAAGAACGTGAGAAGGCAGGATACTACACCAATGTCAAATTCATCAGCAAAAAGCTATCCCCGCGCTTCACTGATGAACGCGACGATGATAGCCAGGTGGAACGCCCTGACGACGAGTTCGCCGAGTTCTCCGGTTATAATTCCGGCGGAACAGAACATCCCGACATTATCCCGATCTATGAGATGTTCATCGACCTCGTTCCAAAAGATTGGGGACTGGGAACCTCTGACTACCCCGAGAAGTGGATATTCACTATCACGGCAGACTGGCAAACGATCCTCGGCGCGCAGCCGTTCGGCGCCTACCACTGCCAATTCCCATTTCACTTCATTGAGCTTGAGCCTGACGCTTACGCTCTCGCTAACCGGGGAATGCCAGAAATCCTCGCCGGCGTGCAGCAAACGTTGGACTGGCTTTTAAACTCCCATTTCTTCAACGTTCGCGCATCCCTCAACAATCTATTCGTTGTCGACCCAATGCGCGTTGTGATGAAGGACATTACCGACCCGACTCCCGGCGGCGTTATCCGCCTTCGTCCAGGGGCTGCTCTTACGCCCGGCAACGACCCCGTCAAACAACTTCAGATCGCAGATGTTACCCGAAACCATCCAAATGACTTCATGCAGATGATCGGAGTGGGCGAGCGTGTCAGCGGAATCAACGACCAAATGCTCGGAGCGTTTACCAAGACGGGCCGTCGAACTGCTACTGAGGTACGCACTAGCTCTGTTGGCGGAGTCTCACGTCAAAAAGTTGAGACTGAATACATGTCCGCCACCGGAATCGACACTCTCGCCCAACAAATGGTCCAAAACTCCCAACAATACCAAGATGAAGAAATCTACCTAAAGGTTGTCGGCAATCTCTCCGGACTAGCCGGAACCCAATGGATGATGGTCACACCTGAGCAGATCGCCGGTTTCTACGACTTCGTCCCCGTCGACGGCACCCTCCCTCTCGACCGCTTCGCCCAAGCCAACCTTTGGAAAGAAATCCTTGTCGGTATGGGTCAGATGCCTGCCGTCGCTATGGAATACTCTCAGAGCAAAATCTTCGCCTGGGTCGCCCAATTGGCTGGCCTTCGCAATATCGACAAGTTCCGCATCGAGATGGGTTCGCCCGAGCAACTAATGGCCCAGGCCCAGGCCGGTAACATCGTCCCCATCCGGCAGCCCGGCGGTTCCCAGCGCGGCGGACGCAATCCAAACAACCTAAAGCAGCCTGGTAACGGCGTAGGACCGGTGCCAATCGGAGGAGGTGGACTTGGCGGATAAGGAATTTAAGGTCGGTGAGTGGGAAGGTGATCCCGACATTCTCAACAATCCGGATCGCATGCGTCAGCATGTACGCGAATTGACGCAGCTGCTTGAAAGCCCAGGGAAAAAATATCTTGACAAACTCCTACTTAATCGCTATCATGGGCTTATGGCTGGCCTTGCGGGCACGCCACTTTCATCCCTCGATGCTGCCCTGGCGCAGGAGTATGTTAAGGGACAGGCTTATGAATGTCTCTATCAGCACCAACTGTGCGAAGGCTTGATTGCTTCCTTCAAGGAGCATATCAATGAACTAACTTACACCGAGGAGGATGAAGATGGCAGAACGTGACGCGCTAGCAGCAGCAAAAGCATCTGACAACGACACGGCCGAGGGCCTTCCAGACGAGGACTTCTTCTTCGAAGGGGAAGACGGGAATCTGGTCGGCCAAGGCAACGATGAAGAAATCCCGTCCGAGGAAGAAATCGCGGATGGTACTGAAACGCCGGAGGCGCTAGGAGCTGAAGGGGAAGTTGCACCTGTAGGAGAAGAGACCGCCGCACCGCAGCCTGTTGTAAAACCCGCTGCGCCTGCCGCCGTCGCTCCACCAATTGCAGCCGAGACCCCTCCGCAGCCCCAGGCACTGGCTAGTGAAGAAGCACCTCAGCGGGTGCCAACCTTCCACGAAACGGTAAGTGCGAATTTTCCAGCCGCAGTGGAACATATCGTCGCCGGCGGAGCATTCCGTCTGAGCCCTGAAGACGCTGAAATTCTTGACCCGGCTGTGGCGCCGGTGATCGAACGTTTGAGTGCAAGGGTCTATCTACAGGCCATTACAACCGTAAGCAGAATGCTTCACGAAGCGCTGCCCACCGTTGTAAATAGCTTGGCGAGCATACGAAATCAGGCCGAGAGTGCCGAGCGGGGTTTCCTTAAGGACTATGGATTTGAGCCTGCGCATGTTGGGGAAGTGACTCGCATCGCGCAGTTCATTAAAGTTCAAAATCCAAACCTACGTGGGAAAGCCTACTCGGATGAAGTGGCTCGCATTGGTTACGCTTTGCTGAATGTTAAGCCTCCTGTAAAGCAGCCATCGGCGAATGGACAGCAGAAGCCAGGCGTACCACCCCAACCGGGTGCACGCGTGGTCTCCAAAAAGTCCTTCACCCCAGCAGGTCGCGCAGGCGGCGGACAGCCACAGAACCGACGCCCGGCCGGCGTACCAGCTCCCAAAGTAGACCCTATGGCAGACCTGAGTGCAATGCTCGGCTCAAGCGTTGACATGGACGACTAATCTTCAGGGATAACCATGACAGCAGTAGCTGGCCTTCGGGCCTCTGCGGACATCGGGACCGACGAACGTCCCAAATCCTTCCGGGAGATGATCCTATTTCGCAACCCGAAAGGCTCAGCTCCGATTTTTGCTCTCACTTCTCGCGCCAAGAAGAAAGCCGTGACCGATCCGGAATTTTCTTGGTGGGATGAGCCAAACGTTAACATCCGCCTCCAGATCAACATGTCTGGTGGGGCGGCTTCTGGCGTCACGACTCTTATCGTGGACTCGGCCGATCCGGACGCTACCAACCCTGATTTGAACTGGGGTTTGGCGACCCACCTAAAACAGGGCGATCTCCTCCAGGTGGAGAAGACCGAAGCAACGACGATGGACAACGAGATGTTGGAGGTGACCCAGGTTCTCTCGACCACCTCCTTCATCGTTCGGCGCGGTGTGGCTGGCTCAACGGCGGCGACTATCGCGGACGATTCCTTCTTGACCTTGATGGGGTCGGCGTACGCGGAAGGCACCGACGCGCCCCAGGCTGTTTCCCGCAACCCGATCAAGTACAACAACTATACGCAAATCTTCAAGAACACCTATGAGCTCTCGAAGACTGCGGATAAGACGACGTACCGGACCGGCGATCTTTGGTCGAACGATAAGAAGCGTAAGACCTTCGATCACTCGCGGGATATCGAGTGGGCGATCCTGTACGGTCGAAAGTTCGAAACGACCGGTGATAACGGCAAGCCCAAGCGGTACATGGGTGGCCTTCGGACGTTCATTCCTTCCAGCCGCACGACGATCTTCGGTGCGGCCGTTACGGTCAACACATTCCTCGACGCAATTTATTCCGTGTTCGACTATGACACGGGCGCAGGCGACGAGCGGGTGGCCTTTTGCGGAAACCTTGCACTCAATTCTCTGAACAAGGTCATTCAGGCCGACGCGAATACGGACATTCAGTACGATGGCGTATTCGAGGTCTACGGGATGAACTTCCGGCGGTTCGTTACGCCACAGGGGACGATTTACCTAAAGACCCATCCGCTTCTGAACGTCCATTCGAAATACTCACGTTCGATGTTCATCCTCGACTTCGACTCGATCCGCTACGTTCATCTGAAGGATCGTGACACGAAGGTTAAGGATGATGTTCAGACTGAGTCCGAGGACGTTCGGCGCGGGTTTTTACAGACCGAATGTAGCTTGATGGTCGATCGCGGTGGGCTGACTTGTGCCTACCTCGGCAACATCACGAACTAATAGGCCTGTCGATATGGTAGTCAGTCTTGGAGTAATAACAACAACACCTAACCAGCTTGTTGTTGTTCCCGCTAATCCCTTGCGTAAGTTCCTATTGATTCAAGTTCGGAGTGGAAGGGCGTGGATAAAATTCAACGGAACCCCTTCCGCTCCGTATACAGACAGTATCGAACTTACTGGTCCAGGACTGTTGCAATTAAACGATCCGGTGCCGACCAATGGCTTCAATGTTGTCGTTGAAAGGATCGGCACCGGAATCGTAATTCTTGAGGACGGACCAGCCTTATAAGGAATTCTTCTATATGCGCTCACGTCAAGAAGATATGGATGTCTTGAATGCGTTCCTCGGAGGGCGGATTAAGCTTTCCGAGGAGCAGGTCACTGGAGCGGCGGCAGTTGTCGTTGTTTCTCTCGAAGTTACGGTCTCGCGCATCACTTCGACCGGCGCGGATGTTCTGACCCTCGCAGACGGATCGCAGGGCCAGATCAAAATCTTCATCCACGATGTTGACGGCGGTTCGGTTATCATCACGCCGACCAACTTCGCCGGCGCATCTTCGGCCACGGTGACGATGGTGACGGCGGGTGACTGCGTCGGTATGATCTTCCTGGGCACCAGCTGGTATCTGCTCTGGTCAACGCCGAATATCGAGGGTACGCCGTTGGTTATCGCCTAATCCCCGCTAGTGGCCTATGAGAGGGAGGGTGGTTCCGGTTTTGCGTACCCCCTCCCTTTTTTTAACTTGGAGTTGAAAGATGTGTGAGCCATATTACGACGAAGAGGAGAATGGCGACCGCTTCATGCGGCTCCAGGTCTCCGACAAGAAAATCCTCTCGAAATCTCCGGTTGGAACCAAGGCCAAGTTCCAAGTCGCTGGCGAGATTGTGGAGGTCGAAGCCCCTCGCATGGTAAGGGATTATTCGACCGATTGGGACCGTAAAAAGAATTCGAAGCCGCCGATGAAAGAGCGGCCCGGCCAAGTTCGCTTGAAACTCGACAAAGGCGACCCGGATATCGAGCTAATCAACTCCAAGCTCATGGATGAAGAGGCTGACTAAATGGCTGCATTCACCAAATTTAATTCGTTTATCGAAAGAGTGTTTGAGGGGGAAATTCTTTGCGCCTCTCACTCTTTTAAGGTCGCGTTTTCGAACACCCTTCCGCTGGTGACAAATAATAACTTCGCCGATATTACGGAGATCGCAGCGGGAAACGGTTATACAGCCGGAGGGCATGCATCATCTGTCCTCTCCTCCGCGCAGACCGCCGGCATTTACAAACTTGTCCTATCCGACGTTGCCATTGTGGCATCTGGTTCAATTGGGCCGTTTCAATATGTCATCGTCTACGATGACACTCACGCCAACGATGCTCTTGTCGCATTTGCGGATTATGTAACTCCGATTACACTCATCAATGGACAAATATTCGTTGTTGATTTGGATCAAACGAACGGCCTGCTTCAGGCGAGTTAGGGAGCTATAAATGTCTTGGGAAAACATTGTATCGAGCATAACGGATGGGCCAACGATTACGGCAGCATCGCCAACGTCTTGTATCCCTACAGCGGATAAAATAACCCTTCCGAACAAATTCTTCTACCCTGGGCGGAGAATTAAATTCGCTATGTCGGGGCGGATATCGTCCGTGATTACGACCCCTGGTACGGCACGGTATGATATACGTATGGGAGCGGAAGGGACTACAGTTGTCTTCGACAGTCTTGCGATTCTCCTCGACACGGTTGCAGCTCACACCAACGTTCCGTGGTTTCTAGACGTTGAATTAACCTGTCGAGTGGCAGGCGCGACAACCCTTACAACCTTCTTCCCCTCGAAAGCGCTTTGGACCTGCGAGGATATTCTCGGGGTTCCGGCAACGGCGCCGAAAGGTGTATTGAGTGCAGCTCTTCCCTGGAATACCGCTCCTGCTTTGGGAGCAGGTATGGATAACACTGCCGCATCGATTCTTGACGTCTTCTTTACGCAGACAGTGGCAACCGGAAGTATGACCGTACATTCATATAGTGTGGATGTGGAAAACTAGGAGGTTATAAATGACTGTAAATGTTCTTGCTCGCGTTGGAACAATCGGCACAGATTATGTGGCTGGCAATTACAATGTATCTGTTGATATTGCTGCAACTGATGGGAGCGGTGATTACGCGTACAACATTTTAGTTCAAATCCCTCTAAACAATGCAATACATACCTTCAACAACGCAATCGTAGCAGCAATCGCCTCTCACGTTGCGACGCAATTGAGTATTATCGTTTTGCCTGGCGATGTGTTTTTTCAGTTCTTCGTCCAAAGTTAATCACGGATAACTAGAGGCCCCTTCTATGCCCATAGCTTTCGAGAAAAAACCTCGTGGCCACCCGACAATATGGGCTAGAAACCTGTCTAAATCTCCTGTCGACTTCATTCCGGCGAAGAATATCGGGAGCAATGCAAAAACCCCCCTCCGTACTATCGATGTGGGTTTTCGCCGGATAGCCTCCCGCCCTGCCGAACTTCGTCCACAACTTCTTACCGACGCTAAGCTCCGCAATAACTTTCGTGGGTATGCTACCTTAGCAAGGCTCCCCTCAACAGGGGTGCAGGTACAGATTGTTCACGACCAATTCTTTGAAATTCAAACTAACCCCGACTCGTTCAATTTGGTTGTCAATCTCGGCGAGGCTTTTACCGGTCGAATTCTTTTAATTGTAATCACTTCTTCAACTAATCCATCCTCTTCCGGCGGTATTTTAACTTCAATCCTCTTTGATGGAGTTGAGCCCGAAGAGATTATAACTCAAGACTCAAATAACTGCTATCTCGTTGCGCAGGACTCAGGCACTCACGCAACGCTTCAATTTGAAACGGATACCGGAACGGGCAACTGTCGTGTATTTGTCTTCAATATTCGAGATGCTCAACTCCCTGTTGCGTTTGCCTTTGCCGAGGATAACAGTGACACGGTCACAATTCCAACGAGTGATGTTAGCACTCTAGGAGCGGTTATTTCTGTCGCTAACGGCCCAGCTTGGGAAGAGGGCACATCAGCGATTAATTGGACGGGAACGCCTGATAACCCAACGCCATTAGCGGCTCACGCTGACTATGATGATGGCTTTTTTGGCGCTAAATCGGCCTCGTGGACACAAGCAACACTTGGAACTGATGTTACTGTCACCGCATCGGACTCTGGCCTTGGGGAGGGAAGTTCTAGTCCTAATATAGACCTTGTTGTTATAGGGTTTGATAACCTTGGAATATCTGGAGACACTATACAGTACGAATATAGTGTATTCCCTCTAGTCGAACAGGGTCTTACTTTTAACCTTGAGGAAGAAGATTTAACTCCCGATTTTATCGTTGGAAACGATATTGTTTTTAACCCATTTACGGATGATAGCTCTTCTGATCGAATTCTACTATTTGGTTTTGTTACTGTTTTCTTTTCGACTAGCTTTAATGCTTTAAGCGCAACGCTTGATGGCCTCCCCTTAACCTCTATTGATCTATTTGCTGTAGGGTTTTCTCATGGGGCTTGGTTCTATATACAAGACCCTGGTGATTTACCGGATCAACCAGAACTGAGGCTAACTTGGGATGCCGATCCAGCGCCGGACCTATTTTTATCTGGGGTGAGTGTATGGTCGATAAGGGGGTTTGAAACTGGTTCGCCAATCCTCGACTTTGCTCATACGGCGAACGCAACAACGGATGGTTCTGAATCAGTTCTTATCGACGCCGAGGAAAATGGAGCTATCTTCGCGATAACGTGTGGCGCAGGTTACACGACAACTAATGCGCAAACTTGGACTGGCGTGGATGATGTAACTCCTCAAAATGGGGTAATCGTCTATGAGCTTGGAACCTACACGCCTCTAGCAGACGAAGTAAATCGGGTTGTTCTTTCCACCGATGATGCCGGCATAGCTCCTGATGACTTTCCCGAGAAGTACGTCATGGCGGTATCGTTTTCTCCGGCGGCTCCAACGCCGCCGGAAATAATCTATGGTGATTTAATTACGGGGATGACGTTCTCGTACGCTTTAATTCCTGTAACAAATCCCTCTAATGCACCTATTTCACCGCTGACGTATACTCTAACGTTATTCTCCGTACCAGACGTAGTTGACACTTCTCTCGTCAACGTTGAATATAGCTACACGATATTCTCTCTAATTAATCCCCCTGGCCACTGGATTGAGGACGGTGGTTTATCGCTTATTTGGACCGAGGAACCTGGCGACTCGCAAGTTTGGATTGAAGAGGCGCCGTCATCGAACTTGTGGACTGAGGAAGAACTATGACACGAGACGAAATCGTAGCGCAGATTAAGCTTCTTCTTGGTTTCCGAACAGACCAGACTAACACCGTAATCGCGCAAATAGCCATCCAGCAAAACCATCTTGAGCGTGAAGTGCAGTGGGCCATATATCCATGGTTCCTCCAAACCGAGCGCGCAGATACCACCGCTCTTCTCAACGACGAACGCTTGCCGAAACCAGTAGACTGGATTGCGGACATTGAGGAAGATGGAATTTGGGTGACGGATACGGATGGGCTGGAAAATCTACTCATCAAAAGCGAGGAGAATAAGCTCCGCGTAACCTATCGTGAATCCGACCCTGGCCTCCCCGAATACTATGCGTCGAGCGGGGATTATTGGAGACTGTTTCCAACTCCTGACGTAGCCTACGCCTTGAAAATGCGGTATTATCAATCCGATGCGGTTGTAACAGTTGGAACAAATACCAATCGTTGGATGACTAGAGCGCCCAATATTCTAATTGGTCGAGTTGGGTTGTTCATGTGTGGAGCCGCCAGCAACGCTCGTCGCGACATGTTCTCCGCGATGTATCAAGAGTCGAAGTCGGCGATCGAGCGAAGGTCGTTTGACGAATTAACTGTCAACCGGCAATACGCGATGGGGGAGAACCAATAAATGCCGCTTGAAGCTGCTACATGGTTGGACGATCTAGTTTCAACCAATCCTATTGCAGGAGATAACGTCTCGCAAGGGGATGACCATCTACGCTTGCTTAAGGCAGTCTTAAAGGCGCAGTTTCCAAGCCTTTTGCGCGCTATATATCTCGAGCAGGCGTCGGTTGATCTCGCATCCGCGACAACACCAGACCTATCTACCCCGGCAACGAATTACATCAACATAACTGGCACGACGCAGATTGATGGGTTCGCAACGGAGCCAGCTGGTTTCACGCGACTTGTCCGCTTCGCCGGCATCCTGACTCTAAACTACAACGGCACATCTCTAATCCTCCTGACTGGCGATGATATCGTAACGGCGGCCGGCGATCACGCGATCTTTACGTCGCTTGGGTCTGGAAACTGGCGCATGGTCGCCTACTTCCGCCAAAACGGCAAGCCGCTCGCCGACGTTTTCCCTGTTCCGCAGCCGGTTGCGGGCGATGCCGGATTTGTCCTTCAAGCTTCCGGAGCTGGCGCTTACGCTTGGGCGAAGAAGCGTGATGCCGGTATCGTTCACGGTTGGGCTTCCGAGACCGTACCATCCTGGGCGTTAGAATGCAATGGGGCTACGATTTCGAGAACAACCTACGCCGACCTATTCACTGCGATCGGTACGCGGTTTGGTGTAGGGAATGGGACGACAACGTTTTCTATCCCTGACTTCCGCGGCGAGTTTCTTCGCGGGTGGGATCATGGGGCGGGGAGAGACCCGGACGCAGCTTTTCGCACGGATGCGGGCGGTGGTGATACCGGCGATCATGTTGGAACGAAACAAGGTGATGCCTTCGAATTGCACGGACATCCAAATCGTATAGCTAACTCATCCGGCGCAGGCAACGACACCACAGGCGGCATGATGCTGGATAATAACAATCCCGTCAATCATCCAGCGTTTACAGGAACTCCGACTAATACGCAGGGCCAACAAATTGGTGGCGAGGGTGGAAGTGAAACGCGTCCTCGCAATAACAACGTAATGTACATCATCACGATATAGGCTTAATATGGGCACTTATCCGATTGAGAATGTGTCTAGTTATGGGGTGATGAAGGAGACCCCTTCACACCGCCTTCCGCCGGAGGCGTGGACATCGGCGAGGAACGTCCGGTTTGTCGATAAGCGGGCGCAGCGTTTCGGCGGGCATCAATCGGTGATGGGAACGCCGACGGTTGCGCCGGGCAGCGTGATGGTAATCGACAATGCCGGAGATATTTTCTGGCTCTACATGGAAGCCGCTGGGGCAAATTCGAATGTCTACGCCTACAATTCGGGAGTCCACACCGACATCTCGCAGGGTGCTGGTTATACTGTCGCTAATTATCGTGATTGGAACGGGGACGTTTTCCAAGGAATACCCATACTTAACTATGGCGGTGGTATTCCTCAGTATTGGCCTGCTCCTAACGTTTCGACCGATCTGGCGAATGTTACAGCGTGGCCAGCGGCGACTACAGCGGCGGTAGTTAAGGCCTTCGGGAATTTCCTTGTCGCGATGAACATAACGGATGGGACAGGTGCCCACCCTCACCGTGTTCTCTGGTCCGATGGCGCCGCCCCTGGCTTCCTCCCCGCTTCTTGGGACGTTACCGATCCGGCGTTCGAGGCCGATCACCGCGATCTTAGCGATGTGAATTCGGGGAAGATTGTCGATGGGATTGCCCTTCGCGATTTCTTTGTGATATATAAAAACGAATCAACCTGGCTGATGCGCTACATCGGCGGCACCTTAGTTCACTCAGTGAAACCGCAGATGAAAACGACAGGAATCTTGGCGCAGAGGTGCTCGACTGTCTTGGCGATAGGAAACTCTAAGCTCGAAGTTGCCTTCACGATGACTGGCGAGGACTTGGGCACTTTCGACGGGCAAGAGTTCAAATCGGTTGTTGAGGATAAGGTCCGTAAATTCATCGTAAGCGACATCGACGCCGTCAACTTCGAAAATTCGTTTGTTCTCGATAACCGGGCGCAAGATGAAGCGTGGTTCTGCTACCCAGAAAATGGCGAAGTTGATCCGTCCGTCGCGTGTGTGTGGAACTATAAGGAAAACTCGATAACGTTCCGAGACTTTATTGGAACAGCGGCAGCGAACGGGCCGGTCGAAAGCGCTTCCGGCGCGACTTGGACGACTGTTATTGGAACTTGGGAGGCACAGGGACCGTCGAAATGGCAGGATGCATCACGCCGAAAAGTTGTTGTTGCGGATCAGGCCAACACTCTACTCCTTCAATTGGAATCCTCTGACACATTCAATGGTGTATCTTTTGACGCAACGCTGGAGCGAGTCGGATTAGCAATTACTGGAACGGATCGGCAGGGGGAGCCGACGGTTAACCACACATCCCGAAAAATCCTTACGAGGGTGTGGCCTAAGATCAAAGGCGGGCCGGTTCTAATCCAGGTTGGCGGGGCCGACACTCCTGACGAAGATGATGTGGTTTGGGGAGATGGGGTAGTCTTCGATCCGGATAGTGGAGAGAGGTTCTGCGATCCAGCCGGTGATGGCGATCCGATAAATTGCGTTTATAACGCGATCCGGTTTACGTGGACTGAGGATGAACCAGGTTCTCTTGAAGGATATACGATTGAGGTCGAGGAGCTTTCAGAGATATGACATTGGAATTCGATAACCCGAAGAAGTTCGACGATAATTCGAATTTGGTGGAGTGGGTTTGGCAGAACTTCCAGAAGCTTGAGGCAGAGTTTAACCTGGGGAGGGATGCGCATTGGTTGCAGGAGTTGCATGAGGAACCGAGGAAAATTAAAACTGGGATGACGGTTCTGGCAGATGGAACGGATTGGAATCCTGGAGCAGGAGCAGGTGTTTATACATATTATGGTGGGGCATGGAACAGACTTGGATAAAACTTCTGGAAGATCAAGAACTCAAATACCACATTCTTTCGATCGTTGAAGCCCTTCGCGAAGACGAATATCTATGGCTTCCATACTTCACCATCGATGATGTTGTAGCGGCCCTCGAAAATGGGATGTACCAGGGGTGGGCTGGCGGGACCGATGATGAGGCTGAAATTTACGCGATAACGC
>Ga0209342_10004890_pt1 | contig 13809 bp, 12 predicted proteins | sample RifCSP16_2_FD_184023 | JGI IMG/M metagenome (GOLD analysis project Ga0209342, IMG submission 184023) | Soil microbial communities from Rifle, Colorado - Rifle CSP2_sed 16_2 (SPAdes) (version 2) | ecosystem: Environmental > Terrestrial > Deep subsurface > Rock core/Sediment | place: Rifle... | reverse complement strand
CCCCGTTCCATCCCTTCGGGTTGTGTGAGGCGGTGATCATCGCCGCCGGTTCGCCGAGCATCCCGGCGGCGTGGTAGGCCATGTCCGTGGCGATCATGCCGAGCGAGTCGACGTCGCATCCGGCCCCGGTGATCCCCGAGATCAGCGCGTCGGCGAGCACGGGTGATGAGATGCGGGCGTCGTGCCCCACGGCGATCCGGGCCGCTCCGGTGAAGACCGCAAAGGCGGCGCCGATACGTTCGGCGACATCGCCATCGAACTCGTCGGGGACGAGGCCGCGGATGTCGTAGGCCTTGAAGATGCGCCCGAGGTCCACGGGGGCATTCTACGGAGTGCGCCCGAACCCTAGGATTCGCACCCGTGGTTCAGCATTTACCCGGCCGCGTGTCGGTGATCCTTCCCGTCTATCGTCTGGCCCCCTCGGTCGCCGCCAACATCGAACGAACGGTCGGCGCCCTCGCCGGTGTCGATGGAACCGAGATCATCGTCGTCGACGATGGCAGCGACGACGGGACCCTGGCCGTCGCCCAGGACGCGGCAACGACCCACCCCAACGTCACGGCGATCGGATACCCGGACAATGCGGGGAAGGGTTCCGCCATCCGTGCCGGGTTTGAAGCGTCGCGAGGAGGCATCGTCATCTTCCTCGACGGTGATCTGGACCTCCCCCCCGAGCAACTCCCGGCGCTGATCGCCAAGTTCGAGGACATGGGCGTCGATGCCCTCGTCGGCTCGAAACGCGACTCGATGAAGGCGGGCGGATACCCCTGGTGGCGACGAACGATGTCACGGCTCTTCTCGTGGGCAATGCGCTTCGCATTCCGTCTGCCGGTGTCCGAAACGCAGACCGGCCTCAAGCTGCTCCGAAGAGAGCCCCTCGAACGGTTGCTGCCGCAGATGCGGGTGACACGGTATGCGTACGACATCGAGCTGCTCGTGCTGATGCACCGGCACGGATACCGCCTTGCTGAGATACCCGTGACCATGCGGGTTGCCCAGTCAGGGACCCGCGTGCGGCCCAGCACCCTCTGGGAGGTCGCTCGTGACACCACCGGGGTCTGGTTCAGGAGTCTTCGCCGCCGCGCGGAGTGACCGGCGGAACAGGTTGATGACGGCAAACGATCGCAGCTACGCCGTCATGCCGCCCCAGGCCGAGCCCGGCGCCGCTTCGACACGAGCGCCCAGGTCACAACTCCGAGCATCGATGCGAAGGTAATGAAACGGCCGAGAGTCTCCGACCACGTATCGCGGAACTCGATCACGACATGCTCCTGGGTGGGCACGACGATCATCAGCGAAGGCGCGGCCCGGTAGGGGCCGTCCGCTCCGTCGGCTCGCCAGTTGGGGAAGTACGACACCTTCACCAGGTGCGGTACGCCGATGGCCGTCGTGTCGAACTCGATGCGGTGATCTTCGAGCGCGATGTTCGACACCTCACCCGTGGTAGCGATGCGCGGTCTGGTACCCACGCCGACGCTGGTGATGCGAGGCCACGAGTCGGGCCCGTCGGCGACGAGCCACTCGTCGAACGAGTCGACATCGCCGTACCACTCGAGGGCGGCGTCGACGAACGACTGCTCTCCGGTCCACACCGCCGGCACGAACTCGCCTATGTCGACGAGCGACGACTCGGGGAGCGCAAAGATGGTGAACGGGTCAGAGACGCCCAGAACCTCGAGACCGAACTCGTTCGCCGCCTGGGTCGCCGTATCGGTGAACGAGACGTAGTACGCCACGTCGTACAGGGCCAGGTGCTCCACCCCTCGAGCGAAGTCCATGCCGCGGTAGTCGAGACCCGACACCGGGTTCGACGGCCGCTCGCTCACCTCCGAGGAATTCAGGAAATGGAACGGCGTGGTGAGCGAGGACTCGAACACCACCCCCTCCATCGACGGGTGCCCCTCCGACCAGTACGGGGTGAGCATGAGTGCCATCGGTGTTCCGTACCGGTTCAACTCGTTGTTGTTCTCCCACATCACGCGGCCCGGCGGGAGGGCGTCGATCATCGTCATCAGGCTGAGGTACTCCGCCCAGTAGTCGCTCTGCAACACCGGCGTTCCGTCGGCGGCGTAGGCGTAGGTCTGTTTGCCCTCGTATCCCGAGTAGTTCCAACGGGCCCAGGCGGGGGTCTTGTTGACCCCGCTGATGCCCAGGATCAGGACCGCGATCGCCGCCACGCCGGCGAGAGCCCACCGCGCCGATGCCCCACCGCGCAACCGTCGGGCAAAGGTCTGGACCCCGACGCCGATTCCGATGCCGGCAAGGAAGAAGACCGAGAAGTACCAGTACGGGAGGAGTCGGGCGTTATACAGCTTGCGGTAGTCGATGTACTGGATCAGGTAGTACCCGGCGATCGCGATGGCGATGAGGGCGATGATCGGTCCCACCGGCAGGCGACGGTGGATCGACCAGGCGAGGCCGGCCGCCGCCGGCACCAGCAACGGCCAGAGCTCGCGCTGCAGCACCGCGTCGAAGCCCCTCACCGGGAACCATCCCATGTCGGTCGTGTACTGCAGGTGGCCGAGCAGCGGAACCGCCCAGAACGCGGCGAGGGTGAACCCGATGCCCCACGCCGCCAGGAGCGTCGGCGCCCCCCGGCGGCGCAGCAGCAGGGGAAGCGACGCGAGGACGACGACCATCGTGGTGATGATGTGGGAGAGCGCGGTGAGGGCGAGGACCACACCGGCGCCGACAGAGAATCCCCTCCCCTCGCGGACTCTCCGGATCACGAGCCCGAGGTACACGAGAGAGAGGGCGAACGACCAGGAGAACGAGAACTCCCCCGCCAGTGTCGAGAGCGTGTTGCCGCCGAAAATGGAGAAGCTCTCCATGAACACGAAGGTTCCACCGCCCACGCCCCCGACGAGGGCGACCGGCCGGGCGAAGCCGATGGACCTGGCGAAAAAGTACGAGGCGAACGGAAGCGCCACCAGCCCGGCAACGGTCACGAGCTTGAACGCCACGCCGTAGGGAAGGGCCACGTCGAGGAGGACGGTGACCAGCGCGGGCAGGGGAAAGTAGAAGTAGAGGACGGGGAACCCGGCGTACCAGTCGTTGCTCCATCCCAGCACCCGTCCGGAGGACAGCAGGTTGTCGCGCAGGTACGCGGGAAGAAACACGTGAGCACCCATGTCGCCGCCGGTGGGGGTGTTCGCCGTCAGGATCTGATCGGGACGCATCACCCCGAGGGCGGCTGCCCCGGCGAGCACCAGGACGACCGGGACCACATACCGCCACCACGGCGTCGGGACGCGCGTCGAAGCGCTCGGGGCTACAGGGCGTTCGGCGATCACAGAACGGCCAGGGTACCGGGGTCGGGTCTGAACGGGTTCAGCGCTTGCGCGCCTTGTCCAGGACCGTGTTCAGATCGATGACCGCGCTCGCCGACTCCCACCAGCGGTGCTCACACCGGTGACAGGAGTTGAAGGTCACCTCGCTGTCGTCCGGCAGCGTGATCTCGATCTGAATCGCGTCCTGCGCTCCACAGTTGGCGCAGACCACCGTCTGGGTGTCGCGGGTGCGGCGTCCCATCCCTTCCTCCTCATCCACCGACGGGGCCTGCTTCGGCACGCCCCCGGGTCGGGTTGATCGGTTCGTCGTCCAGTTTTCCGACGTAGCGGGAGCGACGTTTTCCGGCTTCCCGCCAGTAGGCGTACCAATACGGGCCGTGGGGGCACCGGGTGCACGACTCCTTACCACACCGGACCCATTGCCGTCTCAGCGACACCGCCGAGGCGCCCGACGTAAATGCCACTCCGTGGTTCTCCAGCCGGGCCGTGGCGAGAATCACCAGGCGGCGCAGCTCGTGCACGTCCATCTCCAGCACCGCGTCGAGCACATCGCGGTCGATCGGCATCGCCGGGTCAGGCGACTTCGAGCGAGGCGAACAGCGGTCGCACCATCCTGCGGCGGTCGACGAGCGTCCACCCCACCGGAGGCGTGATCCGCCCGGCGTGAGCCTCACACATCGCATATCCGCGCCCGCGCACCACCGGCTCGGTGATGTCATCCAGCCAGATGGTCCGACCCTGGTAGTGGAACGACATCACGATCCCCGCAGGAGCGCCGCACCGGACGCAGTTTTCAGTCATGTCGGGCAGGATAATCACATCGGTGTCATTCTGGAGATCACCCCAGGCGGGCGAGCAGGCGCGCCAGGGATCGGCCGCCGACCCGGCCCGCGATCCGACCGACCTCGCGGCCCGCGGCGTCCCGGCCGACGAGCAGCGGCACCGATGTGACCCCCGCAGCCCGCAGTCGATCGGGCTCACGATCGAAGGCGGCCTCGACGAACTCCACCCCCGCCTCCACCAGGACCGCCCTCGCCTGGTCGCAGCGGCGGCAACCGGCGTCGGTGAAGAGCAGCAGCCTCCCCCGGAATCCCGTCAGGTCCAGCGGAGCGGCCGCGGCACGCCTCCGCTCGATCACCCGGGCGCGGAGTGCCACACCCACCGCGACCCCCGTGATCGCAGCCGCAACCGCGATCCGCAGCGGTCCGTCACTCATCGGGGAGGGCCACCCCGGTGGCAAAACCGATGCCGGACGGCCCGGTCACGGTCCACCCGGCCGAGAAGGGTTCTGCGGCGGACACGAGATACCCGAGGGCGTCCTCATCCTCGACGGGGATCACTACGAGGCGCCCCGGTTCGAGCGTCAGCTTGGTGTTCAGGACATCCGAGCCCGTGAGCACACCCACGGTCACCGACACCGGCTCGTCGGAGGTGTTGAGCAGCCAGAGGGCTCCCACGTCGCGACCATGCGCCCGCAACCCGGGCAGCAGCCAGGCGCGGGCGGGGCCGGGAGCCCCGGCCGTGGCCCCCGTACCCGCCGATCCGACGCCGACGACCCCGACGGCGACCGGCGAGGTCGCCGAAACCCGGGCTCCCAGCACCTCGGCGTCCACCTCGGAGAGACCGACCCGGAGAGGCGCCTCCGGGGGAACGGTGAGCGTGAACGCCGCCGGGAACGACTCGTCCTGTCCGTAGAGGTCGATGGTGACCTCCACCGCGGACAGGCTCGGGTTGGCGATCACGATCGCCGAATCCGTGCCGGTCGCCTGGACGACCGGCAGCTCCCACGACGCCGACAGTCCGGTGCCCCCCCACCAGGCCTCGTCATCACCGGAGCCGAACGACATCGCCGGTACGACGAGGCCCTCCTCGGTGCGCACCGAGAGGATCAGGGTCTGGCGCTGCCTGAGCAACTCTTCGAACGAGACGTCACGCCATGAACGGGGGTTCACCGAGATCGATCGCAGGTCTGCCAGCGCCTCCACCCCGATCTCGGAGAACCCGGTCACCGTCGCCTTGGCGATCTCGGGGAAGGGGTTGAACAGCCGGAGGGTGAGCGTCTCTCCGGTCATCGTCGAACCGCCCACAAAGAACCACTCATCGGGGCCCTGCGACACGCATTGGTCCGTAGTGACGACGTCGCCGATGACGGTCACCGCTGCCGCGGCCGGACCGTCGCTGAACTCGATGAACCCCGGGGAATCCCCGCGCTGTGCCACGTCGGAGAGAACGACTCCCGCCGCGCCCGGTCCGAGCGTGGCCGCAGCAGCGGTGTCTGCCGGCTCACCGGGGATGGAGACGGGAAAGGTGAAGTCGGCATCGGCGGGTGTCATCGAGGCCACGGCGACGAACGAATCGCGCTCCGCGTTCGCCTGCGCCCAGGCGCAGTACCAGATGCTCGCCTCGATCGGGGATTCGATCCCGGGCCGGTCGATCACGACGCCGGCCAACGGTTCCGGAGCGTCGGGCGGGCGCGGCAACAGTGCGGCCACCGCAGCCACGGCTGCGAGCAGGGCGAGCATGGTGATTCGCCTCATCGCTCCACCCGCCACCGACGGGAGAGAACCCAGGTCGCGATGAGCACCAGGGCCCACACGGCCGACGCCACGGCCATGAGACGCCTCGGGGTGTACCCCGAGAAGCCCACCTTCGTCCCACCACCGGTGATCTGGTTGGCCCAACCGTCCTGTTCCCAGTTCCCCGGGCCCCAGCGGTAGTCGGCATTCGACGCCACCGCCACCGCGCCACCGGCGCCGGGCGGAGCCTCGTACCCGGTGCCCGACGCCAGCCAGGCGGCACCGTCGGCCGACCATGCCGGGGCGGCCGCCGCCTCGTTGCGAAACACCGGGAAGTCGAGGGACCGCAGGGGCACGAGGTCGAGCTGGGCCTCGAAGAGGAGCTCGAGGGGGCTCGGCTCGACGAACGCGACCCAAGCGATCCCGAACTGCGCGAGCGCATCGCCGGCGCGCCGCACCTCCCCGTCGACGATGTCGGTGAGGAGGGAGGCGAGGGCGTCGTCACCGAGCCGGGGTTCGTTGAGGTGGGCTTCCCACGTCGCCGGGTACGGAGCCACGATGACCCGGTACCCGAGCCCGTCCAGCGTCCTCGATTCGCCGGGAAGCGACTCGGCGGGACCGAAGAGCAGGATCCGCGTAGGTGGTCCGTCGGGGTCGACCGCGAACCGGAACGACTCGCTGAGTGCGTCGGCGGGAAGACCGGCTCTCCCCGGGCCGGCGAGAAGCAGCGTCGCACCCACGAGGAGCACGGCGGCGATCAACGCCGCTCGCGCCCCGGCGGCGGCCCGACCCCCCCAGGTGCGGCGCCGCATCCCGGCGTCCAGGGCGGCCCCGACGATGATTGCCGCACCGAGAGCCACCAATCCGAGACCGAGGACGGCGGTCTCGGTCCCGGCACCGAAGCCCCCGGAGCGTGCCAGCGCCGCCCCCACCGCGACCAGCAGCCCGCCCCACCCGGCGAGAGCTCCCAGGACCCGATCACCGGTGGCAAGAACCCCAGCGGCGGCGACGGCGATGAATCCCACCGTCGCCCATCCGGGTCTCCAGTATGCCGCCGACCCGTCGCTGAAGAACCCGCCGAGGTCGGCGAAAACCACCCAGGGCATGAGGAGTCCGACCGCCGCGATGGTGGCGAGAGCCGCCCGGGAAACGGCCCGCACCCGCGACCCGACACCGACCAGCGCCCACACCGCGATTGCGATGATCGGAACCGGCAACATCGCCGGTGAGAACACCGCTCCGATCCCGATGGCGAGCGAGGTGGCGACGAACGCACGCATCCAGGCACGGCGGCCGGTTGGAGCGCCCGAAACCGCCGACAGCACCGCCCACGGGAGTGCCGCGATCGCGGGGATCGCAGTCCAGTGAGTATCGCCGGTGACTGCGACCACCCCCGGCCCCGCCATGAGCACCAGCCCGGCGCACAGGCCCGACGTCGAGGCCACACCCCAGGTCCGGAGCAGCCGGCTCATGCCGAACGCCCCGGCCACGAAGGAACCGACCGTGATGAGCGCGACCGCCGCTCCTCCGCGGCCGAAGCTGAGGAACTGGATGATGGCCGTGGCGGCCACGTGCGGGCGCAGCACCTCGGGCGACCCGAGACCGGCGGGATTCCACCCCCCGGCGTAGGAGCCGAGCGCCGCCAACGGCGAATCCGGCGGCGGGAGGCTGAACCCGACGACCGGCAGCCGCTCCGTCCAAATCTCACGGGTGGCGATGAGCGAGAACACGACCACGAAGAACCCGACGAAGAACCCCGGGTTGCGGATCCGCTGCTGGCCGGCCTCGACGGCCTCGGCAAAGCCGGACAGGACACCCTCGGGGAAGCGCGCCCGAACCCGCTCGGCCGTCTCGTCCCAGAGCGCACGAAGCCGCGCCGAGCCGTTCACCTGGTACCGGAACAACTCCTCATCCCCGACTTCTCTCCCCCGCCGCGCCTGGAACCTCGCCTTGAGTGCCGAGGGGAGATGGGCGACGTTCCACAGCCCGGCGGCGAACACACCGGGAAGCGCGAACCGGCCTCCGAACAGCCCGAGCACGCTTTCGGCGACGCCGACGAGGAAAGCAACGGGGAGCGCCCAGAAGAGCGTGAGAGGCGAATAGGCCTTGATCATCGCCCGCGTCTCGCCGGCACGCTCCCGCCAGCGTGGAGCGGGATCGGGGCCCTCATATCGCACGACGCTCGAAGGCACTACGACGACACGCCCCCCGCGCAGACGCGCCCGCTGGCAGAAGTCGATGGCGGCCGAGGTGGGCGGCATGGTGGGATCCACACCTCCCAGCCCGCGGAAGAGGTCCCGCCGGATGAGCATCGACGCGTCGGACACCGCAGCCACGTCGCGGATCACGTCGAACTGCGCCTGGTCGAGGTCACCCTGCTGCAGGCCGGAGTAGGGGGCGTTGAAGACGTCGGTGGCGTATCCCACCGACACCAGCAACTCGGGATCGACCGAATCGACCACCTTGGATCCGGCCACCGCCGCCTCCACTCGGAGGCCATCCTGGATGAGCGCCGCCAACGCCCCCGGCTCGGGACGCGCCCGCTGCCGCAACGCCCACACGTAGTCGAATTCGGCGCCGATGGCGTCGTACACGGCGCGTGGGTTCGGCCGCCACATTGCCTCGCGTTCGCCGGCCACAAGCCGCACTTCGTCGGACCCGCCGACCACGATCACCCCGGCCGGCCCATACACTTGCCGACCGATCGCCTCGAGGCAGGGAGCCAGCAGATCCGGATCGTCCGCGGTCACGACTGCGACCACGCGGGGCGCGGCGGAAGGAGTGGTCCTCTCGGGATCGATGGACATGCGAAGCGCCATTCTACGGAGGGCTCTGGATGACGAGGGTCACACTCCTCTCGGGAGGTGTCGGAGGTGCCCGGGCGGCACGCGGCTTCGACTCGGTGCTCGGCGCCGACGAGCTGACCGTCGTCGTGAATGTCGGGGACGACGATCGGATCCACGGCGTCCACGTCTCCGCCGATGTCGACACAGTGCTCTATACCCTTGCCGACCGTGAGGGTCCCCAGGGGTGGGGTATCGCCGGCGACACCTTTACGGCGATGGACCGACTCTCTGCCGCCGGCGAGGACACGACATTTCGACTCGGGGACGCCGATCTGGCGTTGTGCCTCACCCGGACCAGGGCGCTCGAGGCGGGTGAGCCGCTGTCGTCGATCATCGCCCGAACCGCCGCATTGCTCGGCGTCACCCGCCGGATCATCCCCGCCACCGATGGGGCGCTCCGGACCCGCATCGAGACCACCGAAGGCGAGTGGCTCGACTTCCAGGAGTACTTCGTATCCCGGGGTCATCGCGACGAAGTGGCGACGGTCGAATACTCGGGTGCCGGTCTCACCACTCCCGCCCCCGGCGTCCTCGAGGCGATCACGACCGCCGACCTGGTGGTGATCGCACCCTCCAACCCCCCGCTCTCGGTGTGGCCGATCCTGGCGGTGCCGGGGGTGCGGGATGCCCTCGCCCGGGCCCGCCGGGTCCTGGCCGTGAGCCCGCTCTTCGCCGGCATCGCCCTCAAGGGGCCCGCTCACCGGGTGATGGCATCGCTGGGCTTGCCGCGCGGCAACGCCGGGGTGCTCGCCGCCTACCGGGGATTGCTCACCGATCTCGTTGTGGACGTCGGCGATTCCGCAGACGTAGCCGGCCTCGCCGGCGAGGTGGCGATCCATGCCGCCGACACCCGGATCATCCGGCGGGTCGACGCCGCACGACTCGCATCGTTCATCATGGGTCTCCCATGACCCTCACCATCCACCCCCTCCCCGGGATCCCCGAGGTCGCCGCAGGCGACGACCTGCCGGCGCTGCTGCTCGCCGCGATGAGCCGGGCCGGCCTCACCCTCGAGGCCGGCGACGTCCTCGTGGTAACCCACAAGGTGGTCTCGAAAGCCGAGGGTGCGGTGGTCACACTCGAGGGCAACGAAGAACGCGCCTACCGCTCCCTGGTGCTCTCCGAGGCCGCCGAGGTGATCCGGAGACGGGGAGATCTGGTCATCGCCCGCACCAAACACGGCTTCATCTGCGCCAACGCCGGTGTCGATCGCTCCAATGCCGCACCGGGGACGGCCGTGCTGCTTCCCCACGATCCGGATCGTTCGGCTCACGGCATCCGGATGGCACTGCGGGCGGTCACCGGCGTGGACTTGGTGGTGGTGATCTCCGACACCTTCGGGCGGCCGTGGCGGCGCGGGCTCACCGACGTGGCGATCGGGCTGTCCGGGATGGAGGCGATCCTCGACCTCAGGGGCACCCGCGATGCCGTCGGACGCGAACTCCAGGTCACCGAAGTTGCCATCATCGACGAGATCGCCGCAGCAGCCGATCTGGTCATGGGGAAGGCGGCGTCGGTGCCCGCCGCGCTCGTGCGCGGCTTGACGGTTCCTCGCGGCGAGGGCAGAGCGATCGATCTGGTGCGGCCAGCCGATGAGGACATGTTCAGATAGGGAGGCACCAGGCACCAGGCACCAGGCACCAGGCTCCAGACGGCGGATGGCAGATGGCAGATGGCAGATGGCAAATTGTCCTAGCGCTCGTCAACGACGCTGTCGAGGATCTGCAGCACTTGGTCGGCGCGCACCGTGTCGAAGGCCCCGTCGCCCATCGCGACAACGACGTAGTACAGCGCGCCGCGGTCGATGAACGAGAACCACCGAATGTAGAGGTCGGCGGCGTCGGACCGGCTCAGGCAGTCCGGAATCTCGCTGCCCGCACCGTGCTGGTCGAGCCACTCGTAGGTGAACTCCTCCGGACGATTCGTAGCTGCCGTTGGCAAAGCGGGGCCACTTCGCCGCTGGATGGAAACGAAGGCGTCGTACGAGCCCAGGTCCTCGAGTGCGAACTGGGGAACGTGGGCACAGCGATCGCCACCGGCCCGCATCGCATACGTTCCCACGGAGAGAATCTCCCAACCAAGGATCGGCGTCAGCGACTCGTCGGCGATTTGCCACGGTCCCACCGGAAGGTCGTGATCCACCGGCACCTGAAATCGAACGCCTCGTTCGGCGTCATGGAACACCACCCAGGGATCGTCGGGGGGAGCGACCATGGCACGGTCGACGAGGCGTCCTTCGCCGTCGCGCAGCGCGATCGACTCGTAACGGACTGTCGCCTCGTCGGCGCAGAACTGAAGGGTGGGCGGGTCGGCGGTCGGGCCCACGACGCCCGGGGTGCAGGTGCCGTAGACGAAGCGGACGACGACCTGCTCCCCCGGCTCCAGGGTGACGTTGTCGATCACCAGTTCGGCGGTGGGCGCGATCTCGTCGACGAGACGCCAGCCGTCGAGTTCTGCCGACACGATGTCCCGGTTCTCGATCTCCACGATGCCGATCGGAGCTACCGGGTTGTCGGTGCCGAGCACGTCGACGATCTCGACCCAGGGGAAAGGCGGGATGGTCTTGGTGAAGGTGGCGCCCTCGATCAACCGGCCGTCGACCACGAAGGAGTAGGTACCTGGGTCCAGGGACACAAGCCCGCGTCCATCGACGAAGTCGACATGGAATCCCCATGTGAACGAATCGGTCCCGACCAGCATTGCTTCGATCGCCACCCTCGCCCACGGCTCGCCCCCATCGTCCACGACCAGCCACAACTCCTCCCATCCGTCTTCGAACCCACTGCCCCTGAGGGTGACCTGCGTACCCGGGCCACCCGCCTGGGGCGTCACCACCAAGGTTGGCTCGCTGAGTGCAGTCGGGGTCTCCCACGGGGACCACAGACCAGCAGCAAGAGCGGAAGCGAAACCGCGCAGCCTGACTTGCGGTTGACCGGAGCAGGCGACGAGCACGACATCGCTGCCGTTGTCGTCAGGGAACGCAAACGCGAGCGCTCCACTTCGTTCGGAACCGGAACTGAACTCGGTCCCCTCCAACCTCGACCTGCCGGGGCGGGAGACAGCCATCGGCCCGATCTCGGTGAATCCGTCGAGTTCACCGAGCCAGGCATCAGGTGACGCATAGGTGGAACTGACGCGGCAGATGGAACCCCCCACGGACCCGAACACCACCCCGATGGTCTCGTCCTCCTGGATGAACCCAGCAGAATTCTGGACCGGTGCAAACGACTCCACGAACTCGAAACCCTCGGGCACGTCGAGCTGCATCACGCCGATCGGGATCGTCGGCGGCAGAACGATCGAACCGTCCTCGTTTCGCTCGATGCGGAAGCGGCGAAACCGCGCGCCCACCGAGTAGAGGGCGTCGTCGGACCCGACGAGCGTGCCGTGCCAGTAGTACGCGCCGATGTCCTCGTTAGGTACCGGGATCCAGGTTCCCCGGGTGTCGTCCCAGATCGCGATGCCGGAGCACATGCGGACCACCGGCGTCCCTGCGGCGACGAGAGCTTCGGGATAGCACTCATAGAACCGCAGAGGCAGGTCGCCGATGCGCTTCCACTGTTCGGAGTCCCACACCGCTGTTGCCATCTGGTAGTTGGCCACGAGGAGCCCGAGCTCCGTCCACACGCTGTCACGAGCAATAATCGGAACCGGTGGGGCGGGGTGCGATGCCCACGCGTGGTCGCCCGGCGCCCAGGTCTTCAGCGCGCCGACACCGATCGTCACCACGACCTCGCCGGTCCAATAGGCTCGCCCCGGGCTCGAGGAACCGATGTCGGCGACGCCCGTCGCTCGCGGAATCTCGATGCGCTCTCCGGTTGCGACATCGAAGGCGATCCCGTGCGTCGGGGCCACGAGCAGCTCACCCGTCCACGCCAGGGCTGACTGGGTGCCGATCTCGTCGAAGAACTCACCGCGCAGCACCCGCCATGTGTTGGTGCCGGGATCGAACAGCGCGGCGGGAGCGCAGTCGCCTTCCCTCGTGGCCACCCCGTGGAGCAGGACAGCCTCATCAAGCCAGATCGCTCGCGTCTCGCCTAGCCGGCAGAGCTCGTCGGGCGGAACGCCCACCGCCCGCCAGCTGTCAGACGCCGGGTCATACAGGTACCCGTCCTGGAGGAACTCGGTCGGTGGCGGCGCCTCCTGAGTGTCGTGGAGGGTCCCGCCCCACACGAACAACTCGTCCCCGGTCCAGGCGACGGCCATCCGGTATCGGCCGACAAAGAGGGGCCCGAAGTCGAGATCCTCCCAACCGGCGCCGAGGATCGTCCCCGGCTGGAAGGGTTCGCCCGGCAGGGTCGTGGTCGGCGCCGACACCACCGTCGTCGATGTGACATCGGGGATCGTGCTCGCCGCCGCCGGCTCATCGTCCTTCGGCGAGACGACCAGCAACACGGTCAGCGCGACCACCGTGACGGTCCCCGCCGCCAACGCGCCGATCCGGTTCGACCGATGCCGGCGGGTCTCGCGGTACTCGGCCGGATCCAGATGCGGCGCGCGACTCATCGCTTCGCTGCGGGCGTCGGCGGCGGCGCGCCCCGCAAGAGCGTCGAGATTCACTGCTCTGCCCCCAGCCGAGAAGCGAGGGTGGACCGGGCCCTGGCGAGATGGACCCGGACGGTCGACGCCGCGATCCCGAGAAGGTCGGCGATCGAGTCGGCATCGAGATCGTCCACATAGGTGAGCGCCACCACCTGGGCTTGGCGCCGCGGGAGCGAGCGCACCTCGTCCCAGAACCGCTCGGTCTCCGGGTCCGGCGCGGGCGCCTCATCGGAGGGAGCCAGGCGCAGGACGGCCCGGGCCTCGGCCTGGACGCGCCGCCAGCGACCGATCGCCAGGTTGAGTGCCACCCGCCGCACCCAAGCCCCCGGGTGCTCCATGAGGCCGACCGTCTCCCAGTCGCGGTACGCCCGGAAGAAGGCCTCCTGGGTGACCTCCTCGGCCTCCCCGGATCGCTTGGTCATTCCGATGGCCAGAGCCAGCACGCCACGCACCTCGCGTCGATAGAACGCCTCGAATGGTCCGGGTGACCCGACGACCTGCCGATCCCTGGATCGCTCGCTCCGCCGGTCCCCCCGTGCCATGTGTTGGTGTCTAGACGCGTGAGAGGGGTTGTGCGCTTACTTCTTCACGAGGGACGGCAGATCGCTTCTTCAG
>Ga0209342_10004889_pt1 | contig 13809 bp, 12 predicted proteins | sample RifCSP16_2_FD_184023 | JGI IMG/M metagenome (GOLD analysis project Ga0209342, IMG submission 184023) | Soil microbial communities from Rifle, Colorado - Rifle CSP2_sed 16_2 (SPAdes) (version 2) | ecosystem: Environmental > Terrestrial > Deep subsurface > Rock core/Sediment | place: Rifle... | reverse complement strand
TACGGCCACAGACGTTTTTGAACCACAGACGTCACCAATAAAGTCATTTTCAACTGCCCTCGAATCTTTTATGTCAAAAATTAATGATTCTAGTGAAAGTCCCTCGGATGAACAGAAAGAGTCCCTTAATATTATCCGTGATAAGGCTACAGAAATTTTTGGGTCATTTTGTCAGATGCCAAATAGTTTAACCAAATTAGTTAGACTATTTCTCAGATCCAGTTCCTCTCGAGGAACTGATTTGTCCGAAAGACAAACCCGTAGGGAATCTAAAGATATGAATTATTATAAACAAATTATGGAATTGTTTCTATCTGATCCAGAAATTAATCCCAATTGGAGCATTGATCTTTATCATCATAGAGCTCGTGGACGGTTTATAAAGACATCTCATGGTCGTTATTCTAATATACAATTGGTAACAATTATCAACTCATATGGTTCTTTTGAAGATTTAATTTATATTTTGACACGACCTGGATTTACATATAATATACCAAATGGTATTAGATTTACCGACAATCTATCTACTGTTCAAATTGAACAGTTGTTAAACATTTTTAAATCCATTGGAGTTTACCAGAGTCATTTTAGCGAAATACATAGAGACTATTTTGGCTTCAGAATAGGTAGATATGATGGAGGTTTCTACACTGATTTTATAACAACATATTTTCATCCACCCCAAAATCGAAATGGGCTCGGCCCTAGATGTCCTTGTTGTGCTATTAAAACCAACAAAAATCAATTAAGATTTAAAGGACCGGCCAATTGCCATTGTCGTTTACATTGGGACTGTGCCCTAAATTTAGCAGTTTCCTTCATCAATCAAATTATTAACCCCAATCCACTGGAAAGAAAAATTTTAAGTTGCCCGGGATGTCAAGGCGAAATTAGACCCAGTTTTTTGTTAGACATTCAACAAACGTTTTCATCATTGGAAACAATTATAAAATATCGAAAATATTTGCCAGAAAATTTCATCGTTCTCCATGAAAAAGAATTGCTACGTTTGATTCATTTAGATTTGTCTGATCTAAATAATCATATTCTGATTATGAATTTTCGAAATCATCCGAATTTTACGTCTTGCCCTAAAGAAAACTGTCAAGGATTTGCCCTGATTGAACAAGATAGTGAGACTACAACAGATTGTATAATTTGTCATAGATCCAGCCGTTTTGTTGGCAAAAATCGACAATTGGAAATGGCTAAGGAACTCGCAGAAGCTAAGACATTATTAGATTCAACTAGTAAAATTCGGCCGTGTCCGAATTGTGGCAAACTAATCGAAAAGGACGGCGGTTGTAACAGTATGCGATGCAGCTTTTGTAATGCGGGATTTACGTGGGGTCATAAGGCGAGTCCCGAAGTTGTTGTTCACTTTTGAACTTTTTAAGCTTTTTTGCAAAAAAGCTTGACCAAAAAAGCTAAATCCTAGCCAAAATAAGCTTTTTAAGCAAATGTGCAAATAAACGAGTGGATGTGGTTTCCAAATCCAAATAAGAACTTTTATTCAAAAGTTCACTTTGTTTCGTTATTCTTGTCTTCGTTGTTCGCTACTTCCACTACGTTCTCTACGTTGTTCTCGTGGTTCTCGCGGTTCTTGTGGTTCTTGTGGTTCTTGTGGTTCTTGTGGTTCTTGTGGTTCGCGTTGTTCACTTTCGGATTTTCCCTTACCGGTCGGTTTCGCTTCTTTCGAACTTTTAATCGGAGCTTTTCCTCTAATTGGATAACGGCTAGGTTTCTTAGCTAAACGTTGATATTTAGCTTTAGCTTTTGCACTCCTTTGCTGTTTAAGTTCCTTGGAACCTTCCAAATCTTGATGTCTCTTAATCGGTACAATTTGGGTTTTCCATTGATAGATAACTGGACGGTCCTTAGTTTTGTATTTGACTGGAGTCGGGGATCTGATTCGTTTAACATAGTAAGCGCTAGCCTTCGGTGGACTGGCTTGACCACCGCGAGTCTTGGCAGATTGATTATACGTATCTAAAAGGGTGATTTTAATTTCGGGGCAGTCGCGATCTAATTTTTGAGCATCTCGACATATTTCGGTATACGCCCGCCGAGCAGCTTCCACCACTTTTTTATTGAAATAACTACCATAAGTAGTTTGTTCTTCTGGTAAATTCAATAGGTCACGTAGAGTTTTATCAACTTCCACGGTAAATTCCCGACGACCTTGAGGATCTCGATTTAATTTAAAACCCGCTGGATATCCCCCGATTTGGGTTTTTTCGGGCAGCATTCCAGCTCCTCTGGCTTGTTGTAGGAAATATTTTTTAGCTTGGCGATCGTTCATGACTATATTTTAGGGTAAGATAAGCTTTTTAGCAAAAGTTTACCAAAAGGCTTAAAGATTCTTTTTTAGCACATTATACGATTTGGACAGACACTTATAAACTTGCGAACCCACGGAATTAAAGCTTAAACGAGGTGAATAGGATTGTCCGAATGCAGTGCTAGTCACCGGGGCACTTTGTCCAGTGACATCCCCCAAATTAGAAGACTGAGAAGTCTGGGATGAGCTGTAATCTTTAACTATGTATTGACTAAGATCAAAATTCTTCCCGGGGTGGTGGGGTCGAATCGCTATGGCCCCGCTTAAATTTGTTCGAGCTTCGTCATTAATTTCATTAATTTCATTCGGATCGGTCAGTTCATTTTTTTCGTCATCTTTAATGTCATTCTGATCGGAATTTTGCTCATGTTGGTCATCAAGTGAATTTTCATCGAAACTGTAAAACAATTCACGATTAGTGTTCGGGGGTTTAATTTCTGGTGAAACGGAGGCATCCAGTTTGTATTCCCCACCAGTTCTGCGTCGTAACGTATTATCTAGGTCAATTTGAAACCAGGCGTGATTGAAGAAATCTGACCAATCTAGGCGAGATCCGACCACCGGTTCTAACAGTCCTTTAAGTAACAGCGTACCACTATCGGAAATAACCCGGTCAAGGGGATATTTGATCGGTTTATCAATGGCCGTCATTAAATCCGGATAAGTCGTAACTGGATAAGGATGCCGACCATAAATTAATTCATATAGAATAACCCCCAGTGACCATAAATCAGCTTTAGTGGTATAATCTTGATTTCGAATGACTTCTGGTGCCATATACATCGGTGACCCACACATGGTTGTAATCAGACTATTTTGATCGGCCAAAATTGACAGTCCGAAGTCACAAATTTTAACTTGGCCATTATTTAAAAGAATATTTTGTGGTTTCAAATCCCGATGAAGAATGTTTTGTTGGTGTAAATATTCTAATCCAGCGCGAATTTGTCTAAAATAAGTTCTAATTTGAGATTCGCTCAATGTTTTCGCGTCACTTAGTGTGCGTGCGTCACTTAGCGCACGCGATTTAGATTCGCCCGAATCCCATTTTCGTGCGTCATTTAAGGTTCGCGACTTAGAGTTGTCGAGCAATTTAATTACCTGACTAAGATCACCATCCTGACACCATTCCAAAAACAAATAAACCACTTCAGATTCCATATCCAAATGGACATCGTAAAGTTTCAAAATATTGATATGACTTAATTGTTTCATGATTTTGATTTCACTCCAAAGTTTATTGATTCGATTACCCATTTCGTTGATTTTAATTTTTTTCACGGCCATCGGGAGATTGTCAGTTATTCTCTTACCTCGATAGACAGTAGCGAATGAGCCCTGGCCAACTAATTGGTGGGGCCAGTAAAGGTATTTATCGACTTTTATAGCGGCCAGATCATTCATCCGACTCTATATATTTATAAAAGTAAAATTACTTGATTAAGCTTTTTACACTTTTTACAAAAAGATTACAACGATCAATAAATAAGGGATCAGTCATGATTTGTTTTAAGCTCTTTCGTCGAGCCGATGAAACTTGTAACGTCCAGTTTAGTAATTGTTGATAAAATCGTTTTAATTCTGAGTCCAGTTCCTCTCGAGTTTCAATTTCTTGATTAATAATTTGATCAATTTGAGTTTGATTTAACTTCCCCAAATTTTGATGCACGATGCGAGGATTCTTAGCCACTAAAAATAAGATGATTAAACCCAATGACCAGATATCGGTTTTGGTCGTAGCTTTGAAGCTAGTTTTGGATTGTCCTTGAAGTTCTGGTGGCAAATAAATATTGGTACTGCTAGTAACTCGAGTTTGCATCTCCGGTGGTGTGTGACTGGGCACCGGTTCCAAACTCGCCGAACCACCAAAGTCGGCCAATTTAATTTGACCAGTGTGGCCATTAATTAAGATATTATTTGGCTTTAAATCACCGTGGATTAAGCCAATTTTATGTAAACATTCCACGGCATAAAAAAGTTGACAAACTATGGCTAAGACGAGTTCTTGATATTCGGGGGTTCGGCGAAACACTGAATCAGAATCAGTCACTAAAAACTTTTCTAAATCAGCATCCATGGCTTCGGAAATGAAAAAAACACGACCACCGGCTTTACGATGGCTATATTTTAGAACAAAATTACTATAAATGCCACAACGGTCATCGTTTTCCAAAATTTGTTGAGTGTTGGCAATTTCTTTGTCAATGAATTTAACTGATTCCGCAGAAGTCATATTCATTCGTGTGGGATCAATTAATTTGATGGCATAATTACGATTAGCTTTTTTAAATAAAGCCACCTCTCCAAAGCCGCCTTCGCCGAGTGATCTTTGATAACGATAACCGTCTGCATATAATGCCGAACCCGGACCGCTGAGGCTTTTTAATCGACTAATTGGTTTTAATTGAGTTGGCTTTTCCAATTGCTCTTGGGGTAGTATTGGTTCTGGATTTCGCAATTGAAATTGGTCCATATTTTTATCTAAATCTATAATTTAGGCTAGAATTAAGCTTTTTGGTATAGTAAATTTTCAATTTATAGTAAATTTTCAATTTCTATAACACTAGCTTTGCTACGTGGTCTACTAACACTAGCAGAGCTACGTGGTCAAGCTTTTTGCAAAAAGCTTTTTTTGATCGAACTTTTTGCAAAAAGTTCAAAAATGAAGATAAAAAATTTTTGATTAATTTACCGACGATGACCAATCTTATTGATGATTTGATCCAATTTCAAAAGAAATTGGATGAAAAAACTGTCGCCGAATATACTGATGACTTGTATGAAGCGATGAGACAACTAATTCTCAACGAAGTCAAATTGTTAGATAAAGAAGAGGTCAAAAAGTTTATTGTTGAGAATTTGTGTTTAAACAAAAATGTGGAATTTAATTTAGGCGTTACTTATCCAGACGTAGAATCAGACGAATTTGAAGAAGAATATGGCCGAGAAGCGCCAGCTTCGACAGAAGCGACGCACAAAAAGAATACATTGATGGATAAAATTTATGAAGAATTTGACAAGGCGTATATTCCCACCGGTTCGATTCTACTCAGTATTGCGCATTACTACTGTGATTTTTCTGATAATTCATTTAAAGGATTGAATAGTGAACAATTCATTAAAGCGCTTCAAACTGAATTAGAACTAGATTGTATACCAATTACATTTAATCTAAAAGAACATTGTGATATGTCTTATAGAAGCTCATATTATCCGTTTCTCTGTTTTCATATTGACAAAATCAATATTGATTCTGGCGCTTCGGCTCAGTGCAATCCATTTCTGCAAAAATTAGCCGAATATAAAGAAAAATTAGAACAACAAAAATTAGCCAAATATAAAGAAAAAATGCCGAAGACGCATCAACAGATTTCTCCAACCAAACAGGAATTAAAAGCAGAATTTGCGGCCTGGGTCATTGCACATAAGAAAAATATGTATCGGACGATAAAAGACGCTCTGATAAATAGCAAAATACGTGGATTAGATGATTATGAATGTAATGTGAGCCATCATTGTTTTTCAGATGGACTAGAAAAACTAAGAACTTTAAGCGAATCCGAGTTTAAATCAAATGAACCAATCGTACAAAAAGCATTAGGTGTCGAGAATATAGAAATAACGCTTCAATGGTCGAATATTAATTTTAAATTTACACCGTCAAAATTAGTTTTGGTCGACGAAGCAGCAATTGAAGCATTGACCATTACTGAAACAGATATGGAAGAAGAATTACAAGACATTGAAAAACAAAAGACAGAGATTAGATCAGATATTTTGACGTGGGTTGAAGGATCCCCTACGGGTTTGTCCAAGGGACAAATCAGTTCCTCGAGAGGAACTGGATCTAAAAACGAAATTATTAAACTGTGCTTTCATTATTTGAAATATAGGAAATGGTGTAAGGAAACGAAAGCGTGGGCCACTGAATTTATCTCTACTGAGATGTTAACAATCAAAAAATACTGTCCGTTTTTTAAACGTGATAATACACATTGCATCGAGGTTGCGCGTTACCAAGGCATCGTAAATCAAGAACTAAATGATCAAATCAATAATATGTTAGGCGTTACTGGATTTGAGTTTAAAGCTAAATATGATTTGTGTGATTGTGGTCTGCCGTGGGGTATAGATAGAGAAAGCAATAAGATTTATAACATTAAACACGATCCCAAATGTAAATATGAAGTAAATTTTAATTATCGTGGCGGCGACGACGACTTCGCATTGTTTATAGTTTTACCAAAGTATATTTGAACTTTTTGCAAAAAGAACTTTTTGCGAAAAAGTTCGATCAAAAAGCTGAATCCTAGCTAAAAATTATCTTTGATAATAATTCAAATAAAAATGATTTCAAATTTTTGAATATTTAACTGACATATGTTGACGCCTAATTTGTGGTCAATTGTGTTAAAATATTGTGATTATGACGAATTAATAAATATCAAAAATTCTTGCATTCAATTAAATACTGATATAATAAAGCCTTTTATCGAGGCTAAAAATTAACCTTCAAAACAATCAGTTATTCCAGAAGTCATCTTAATATTTACAATGATGATGTCGAAGAAGCCGAACTAATATTTGAAGCTACCGAACAACCTGTTATACGTGATTTAATCCGACAGGCCGAAAAAGATACCGAAAATATTTATGTACTACGCAATACACTTTTTGGTCTAAATGAGATAAAAATTATTATTATTCGCCAATCTGATAAAATAGTTGGATCCGCTACTTTAAGTTTTTTTGAAAATGGAGTAATCTATGATTTCTATGAAACGCGATTCCATCTGCCAACAATTAAATTAATGGTTATTTATGAGTTTAACGATAGTTTTGATAATTTCAAAAAATATCCATATATGACTCGTCTTTTATTTGAATTCATTTACAACGAATTCAAACAAGTATTTTTTATACCACCTGAGGATTTGGAGGAACTTGTTTGGTTTTATGCACTTGGTGTGAACTGTTTACCAATTGCGTCGGACATCAGCGATTGTGACTGGTGGGATAACGGAACAATGATTTATCCAAATTTGCTTTTTGATTTACACAAAGAGAGTAAAATCATATTGAATGAAAATAATGCACCATGTGACTGTCGAACTAATTCTGGAGGATCCAGTTACTCGAGAGGAACCGATTTATGCCATGCATGCTATAAAGATATATATGAAACCCTATTAATCGAGACCCATTCAGACCTTATGGATCAATACAAAGATAAGATATTGAAATTATATCCAATGAAGCAACTAAGCTAATTAATAAATATTAAATACTACTTTGTTTTAGGTATAATACACCACCTGAACATTAAAAAATTTTTTTGATGTCAGCCGTAGCTGTTGGATCACACATATATCCGCATATACCAGTTCTGGGATGTCCTTTATGACACATTTTAAGCGGTATTCGAGTTACTGGATCGAGTAAATGTCCTAGTCCATCTGTTGGTCCGTTTGTATAGTTCAATAAACATTCATAACATGAATGTCTATTTGTTCTGACAGAAGGCATTGGCATGAGACAGATAGAGCACGCATCTTGGCCTTGTCTATCTTTATCAGAAAGAGTTTGCAATTGCTTAAAAATATTATCGTGAGAAGACATGATATAGAGTTAGTCAAAGACCCCAATCGGGGCCCAATTATTAGCGAAGATAATTTTTGAATCAGATTTTTGGTATAGTAAATTTTCAATTTATAGTAAATTTTCAATTTCTATAACACTAGCTTTGCTACGTGGTCTACTAACACTAGCAGAGCTACGTGGTCAAGCTTTTTGCAAAAAGCTTAAACTTCTTTGGGCTTCATTTTTACCGAAATGCCTAAGCTATTGGCTTTTTCAATTTTACTACTACTAACTGTTAAATCACTGACTAAAACCAGAGTTGTTTGGCCGGTAACACTAGTTGTTACTTGACCTCCTCCCGCCATGATCTTTTGTTCTAATTCTTTGTCTCGAAAACCACTGAAAACCACTTTTTGATTCAACCAAATGCTCGCTGGTGGTTTGGTCGGAACAACTGCTCCAGTTTCTTCTTCAACTTCCGCCCCCGCTTCCATTTCCGCTCCAGCTTTTTGTCCCGGCGAAGCTTCTTGTCCTGGCGAAGCTGCCGATGTCGCTTCTTGTCCAGGTGAAGCTACTACTGTTTTCCATTCAATCGGAGGTAAACCCTTCAAAAAAGCTTGATAGTTAGGCAAATGATAAACGACCTTATAGGCCGTTTTATCTTGGAATCCCTCTAATTCAACAATCTTTTTGATCATATCTTGAAAATCGGTTCGTTGAATCACATTAGTATCGGGAGTGCTAAAGTTGCCAGTTTCCCGCACCGTCCACCCACATGGCCACGAGCCAAAATCTGCATACGTCTTCAAAATCACCCGTAATTTGCGCGATCCCATGCCGTGTCCGAAAACCCCACTAGCGGCCATTAATCGTTCTTCTTCAACATTCTTCAAAACACCATCAAGGCTTTCTCGAACTCGCTCGGCTGATTTCTGGCCGAGTCCCGGTAAAGCCGCCAATTCAGCGATTGTTATTCCCAAGATGGCTGGAATAGTCGTTTTTCCACTAGTCACTAATTTTGTAATGGTAGCTTGACTAACGAACTTAGTTTCCATGGTCTTAAAGAAATAAATCAGGCCTTCGATTAAAACTGCCGGATCACTCTGATTGTTGACCAAAATAATATCAATTCCAGTTGAGTTCCATTGATATTTGACTTCGGTTGATGGCATTTGAGCTCCACCAGGTGCCGGTTCAACCACTTCGGTAATATAGGGAATGACATCACCACTTCGGACGATTTTCACGCGACACCCTGGTCCAATTTTATTATCGACCACATATTTAGCATTAAAGGCGGTGCAAAACTGCACCGTAACTGTACCGCCTTCTTCATCTGTTATGGTAATGGGATCAATTTCAATTCGTGGCTTAAGAAAACCATGACGACTGGCTGACCAAATCACTGCTCGGACCGTAGTTAGTTGACCTTCAGCGTTCAATTTAAAAGCCACGCTGTATTTCGGATTACCGGATAAGTTTCGCTGATTCGGCTGATCTTGAGTCACGATCAGGCCATCAATTTGATAATCGGATGTAACCCGAGCTTGTTTAAACCAATCTGAAAGCCAGGCGCTATCAACTTGGTCTCGTCGATGATTGCTAACCACTTTGAAATTGTGTTTAGTCAGCCATTGAAACTGCTGACTAGGGGACAATCCCGCTGGTTCGATCAATTCATACGCCACAAACTCTAAATCTCTAAGTTGACTAGTCACTGGATGCTTAGCATTAATTAAACCGGCTGCCATATTTCTGGCATTCGAACACTCGCTTTGATATTTCTGCCAATTTGCCTTGCTTAAGATAATTTCGCCTCGAATACACACAGATGTCACATCCGTGATCGTGCTTTTAGCACTGATTGCTTGTACTTCGGATACAGTCCCAATTGTTCCGAAATTCAAATATTCAATTAAATGACTGATATCTTGACCGACAATGCCATTACCTCGAGTATATAATTTATTGGGCGCTGTAGAATTCAGTTCCTCTTGAGGAACTTTCATCTGAAAGTTTAGTTGGTCTGCGACCAACCGGTTTGTCGGAAGACAAACTGATTTGTCCTTTGGACAAACCCGTAGGGGATTTAATATTAATAAGGCTGAAATACCATCCAATTTGTGACTAATTTGATAAGCTCCGGGATTCTTAGTTAACCAATTTTCAAGCGCTTGACTGTCCGGTTTAACCTTATCCATACTGCCCATCCAATAAGGCAATTTAACTTTTTGCTTGTCGGCCTCGAAACTAGATTTTTCAACCGGAGCGCCAGTGGCTTTCAATAATAGACTATCGGCTTTTCGCTGCTTCAAAATTTCTTCCAATTGATCATAAATTTGGTCACTAACTAAACTTTGATGATTATAATATGCGCTACGTAAATTCTGTACATGCGCTTCTAATTCATTGGGATCGATTTCAGAAGCCAATTCTAATGGATTCTTTAAAAACTCAATTAAGTTCTGGTTAATTGGTTCACTTGTGGTACTCGTAGCACCTGCTGCGCTCGGAGGAGTAGCTTGTTGTTTGTTAACGACCGATTTAATGTTCGGTTTGGGATATTTTGGTTTTTCCGACATTTCAGGTAAAATAAAGGAAAAGTTCAAAAATCAATTTTTCGCCAGCGAAAAATCAAATTTTTCCATTGAAAAATTTTGAACTTTTTCGCAAAAAGTTCGACCACGTAGCTCTGCTAGTGTTATAGACCACGTAGCTCTGCTAGTGTTATAGAAATCGAAGATTCACTATAAATTGAAAATTTACTATACCAAAAAGCTGAGTTCTAGCAAAAGTTCTACTTGATTTAAAGAGATTCGGATTTAACAATATTAATGACATCCATTAAAATTACCGAGGCTTTGTCGCCTGAACTCGTTTTGATCTTCAATGCTTTAATCAAAAATCTCCAACAAAGATTTGATATGGCACCCACAGTTTTAGAAAATTGGCTAAATCAACCCAAATTTATAGCGTGGATTCAAAAACGTTATCGCCAAATGGAAATCAAGATGTTAGGAGATTTGAATAGTCAGCCCGAAATTGTAGAATTATTGGAAATCTATCAGAGTAAACAACCATTGGATGTTTTAATCCGCAATTTGGGGTGGGAAAAGGAAGAATGTGGTCACCTTTATCATAAGTATGATAATGGTTATCATCATTATTGTAATTTGACTCGATTTGAACATCTAAGTCGAGAAAACTCGGTGATCGTCAAACAGCAGTTAGATCACACTTTCATTCGCAAGACTTATCAACAGATGATTGATGAAAAGCTTTTTGAATACAAATTCCAAGCGTATCAACGATTTATGAACCAAGTTTTACGAGTGCTTTTAAACCATTTTAATCAACGACTACAACAAGATTATCGAATTTATCGATTTACTTATCAGGCTGATATAATTCGGCCAATTCTAAATTGGCTTAAAAAGCACCCAGAAGCTTTCCGAGCTAAAACTGGTTTAAGTGAAAGCAAAGAACACCCACAAATTTATTTGGATATTTACGTACCCCATTTGGCTGAATCGGATACTACAAAAGACTTGGAGACCCAAACAGATTTGAGGGACCCGACCAAATTAGAGTTACCGGATCTCAATATACAAGCAATAGCGGTAATGTAAATTTAGAACCGTATGAAACGTCTGATCTCGTTAAGTAATTTATCGGTTTGATTCAATGTCTGATTGATATGGGTTAAGACGTGATCAACGCGGATTTTATAGTCAGTGACATTAATTTGTTGCATTTCGGTTAAGACTTGATCAATTCGGATTTTATAGTCGGTAACATTGACTTGTTGAATTTCGGTGACAATCGGCATTTGTGAGGCTTGATAAAGCAGCCAATAAGTAATGATTTGGCTAATTATAAGAAGACCAACACATATCAAAATGCTAGCTAGCAACGAGCAAATGAGTTTATGTCGGCGATTAGTTTGATATGACGATTCAACCTCAAATGACATATTTATAAATAAATGGTTCATTTTTCTCCACGATGCTTGTGTTAAACAAAAGCTTCGTTCAACACTCAAAAAATTATTAACAATAGAACTATATTTGTTTATGTCAATTAAATCGGAATGTTTGCAAATTAATCAATGGAAAAAAACTTATGTTATTAATCTTGATCGTCGACCCGATCGAATCGCTAAATTTCAACAGAGATTTCCCGAATTATGTCCAAAAATTATCGAAGATAATACGCGAATTTCGGCGACCGATGGTCGACAATTATCTGAACTGATCGACGTCCACCCGGAATTAGCCGAAAGAATCAATTATCTTAAAGACAGATATCAAAATCAATTCGTGATGGGCTGTGCCTTCAGTCATTGGAAGACTTGGAATCTCATTAGTCGAGACGTCACATTGGCAGATCAAGATTTTGTGTTAATTTTTGAAGATGATGCTGAAAAGAACGATCAAGTGAATTTTATTTCCGATTTAAATAAATGTTTGAAAGACGTCAAGTCTTACGGGGCAATCGACTTTTTGTATATAGGTGGACGCCCAGATAAAGATTTTATTCCGACTAAAACTATTGATGATTGGAAGCCAGTAGGACGTAACTTATATATAAGACCTTATAACAGCCGTAATTCACACGAGTTCGATCGGTGCCTATATGCCTATGTTATTACTAAAGCGGGGGCACAAAAATTAATCAACGATAGTCTAGACTTATTCTCTTTTCCAGTCGATCATTGGGTGATGCTCAAATTTCAAAAACATCAAATGAAAGTATTAGAACTGTTTCCTCATTTCTGTATCTCACCGATTGAGGTTGATTCTGATATTATCACACGTGAAAATCGGGTTTCGTTAAAGTCTTTTCTAAAACAGTAGATAATTAGAACTTTTTGAAAAGGTCTAATTTGAAGGTTCGGTAAAAAGTCACTCAAAATTATCACAGATAATTTTTTAGCTTCGCTAAAAAATTCAAAACAATTTGAAATAATAACTATAGTTGGATTATGACTGAGATTCCCTACGGGTTTGTCCAAAGGACAAATCAGTTCCTCGAGAGGAACTGCATTCGAGCCAAATATGGTTTATTAGATCGTTGGATCGATGTTTCTCAAATAGTCAAACAGCTTTTTTTGAATTCTGAAGGCGATTTAATAATACCCCAATATACCAATTTTAATCATCTTTTTGGTGATGCTTATCCAGATTTACTCAAGGAGTTAATTATCGAAATGCCAAATGGTTTGACACATGTTGTGGGGGAAACTGAACCCGCTACTCAATCAATAATCATTAAATCAACTGGACCCGATGGAAATCCAGGACCCGTGCATAATTTTCAACTGAAATCACAATTTAAACCAGGACCATTTCGACAAATCATTGATGGTTTCATGATTGGTAATGAGATGGAACTCTTAAAAATTCGCTTGAAATATTTAGATCCGGTGGTAGACTATTTTGTCATTGCCGAATCTGAAAGGACTCATCAAAACCAACCCAAAGAGTTAATTTTACCCAAATTATTAGCCGATCCACCCGATTGGTTAAATGTCAATAAGGTCATCGGCGTTATTTTGACGGCCGCTGAAATTGAGGCCAGGGAATTAGCTACGACTCGCATTGAAGAACATAAAGGCAAAAAATTCGTTTGGGGCATTGAAAATCAACAACGAGAAAGTTTATGCCGGGGGTTTGAAAAATTGTTTGTCAACGGTCAAATCACTGATCTGGATCTAATCGTGGTTTCGGATTTAGACGAAATTCCTGATCGGGAATTGTTAAAGTATACTCGCACTAGCTACACACAACGAGTATTATTGCGCAATTTCTTTCATAATTATAGTTTTAAACTTAACACAAATTTAATAATTCCTTAGCATTGCCTTAATATTCAAACTTTATGAT
>Ga0209342_10004887_pt1 | contig 13815 bp, 13 predicted proteins | sample RifCSP16_2_FD_184023 | JGI IMG/M metagenome (GOLD analysis project Ga0209342, IMG submission 184023) | Soil microbial communities from Rifle, Colorado - Rifle CSP2_sed 16_2 (SPAdes) (version 2) | ecosystem: Environmental > Terrestrial > Deep subsurface > Rock core/Sediment | place: Rifle... | reverse complement strand
CGCGGGTTTATATACCTGCGCGAAAACCAGGAACTCCTGAAGCAGACGCGGCAAAAAATAAGAGAAACCGTAGAACATACCTCGTCCTCGGAACAAACCTTCGATCCCGATTATATCAAGAACAACATCCGCGATAAAATCGGACAGTTTTTGTTCTCAAAGACAGAACGGCGGCCGATGGTACTCCCCGTTGTTATTAAGGTATAATTGAAATACGGCAGAAATGCCCCAGAAACTCAACAGTATTTCAACCGCCTGGTAGTATATTTCTCGAGTTTCTCGCGAGTTTCAATTGTGCTTCTATTGCGTTTTTATGACCCGCCAACGCATATTTTCAGGCATTCAACCCTCGGGAAATCTCCATATCGGAAATTATCTCGGAGCAATACAACAGTTTGTCGGGCTTCAGGAAACGACTGATGCTATTTTTTGCATCGTCGATTTGCACGCCATAACCGTCCCGCAAGACCCGGAAGAACTTCGAAAAAAAACCCTTGAGGTCGCAATGATATATCTTGCCTGCGGAATCGACCCGAAAAAGTCGATTATGTTCGTTCAGTCGCATAACCACGACCACGCTGAACTTGCCTGGATATTGAATACGCTCACCCCCTTGGGAGAACTTGAGCGGATGACCCAGTTTAAAGAAAAAAGACAATCAGCGGAAAAACGCCGCGGCGTACTTTCCGGCCTTCTGAATTACCCGACGCTTATGGCGGCCGATATTTTACTCTACCAAACCGATGTCGTTCCGGTCGGAGAAGACCAAAAACAGCACGTTGAACTGACCCGCTCCATTGCAGAACGCTTCAATAACCGGTTTGGCGATACGTTTATGCTCCCGAAGGAGATGCTCAACAAAAGCGCCGAGCGCATTATGGGGCTTGATGACCCGTCAAAGAAAATGTCGAAGTCTGCCAAGAGCGCGAATAATTATATCGCCCTTCTCGATTCACCAGATGAAATTCTGAGGAAAATAAAAACCGCGATGACGGATTCCGGGTCCGAAATACGATTCGATAAAAAAGCAAAATCAGCTGTTTCAAATCTTCTTGCCGTGTATCATGCCTTTTCAAAAGAATCAATAAAAAACCTCGAAAACAGGTATGCGGGAAAGGGGTATGCCGAATTCAAAAAAGACCTTGGCGAAATAATCATTGCAAAACTTGAGCCGATCCAAAACAGGTTCCGAGAACTTGAAAAGAATTCGGATGAAGTAATGAAAATCATCCGTGAAGGCGCTGAAAGATCCGGAGCGATTTCCCAAAAAACCCTTTCGGAAGTCAAACAAAAAATCGGACTAATCGCATAATCCCGCACAGTCATCGCATTATCGAATATCAAAATCCCGCCTTGAGCGTATCGAAGGACGGGATTTTTCCGTATACCACACAACCGGTTCTATTTTTTCATCTGATCGCGAACGGAGTCGATAATATCCGCAGCCGCTTCCTTTCCACCAAGGCCAAAGGCGAGTCCGAATGCGAGCGCGAGCATCGCAACAACGCCCGTCACTACCGTCTGCAGCAGTGCCGTTGCGATACCAAGCTGAAGGAGGGCCGCGACAATCGCAAACGTCCAGATGGACCACCGAACGACCACCTCCGTAAGGTGCGCTCGAAATCCCATCGCCTCAACCGACCCTTTCACAACCGCCGAAGCGGTATCGGCAACAAGCGCCGCGATCACGATAATGACCGCGGAAACGACCACATTCGGAAGATACGTTAATACGGCCACGAGAAAATCCGAAATCGGCTTGAATCGTTCGCCAAGAATATTTACCGCCGCAAGCAAAAATACGACGACCAGAAACCACTTCACAAGCCCCCCGATAAACGCACCAGCCCGCTCAAGCGCTTTCTCAAACTCAAGGCGAGCAAGCAGTTGATCGACTTTCAAGGCGCGAATAACCTGCTCAACCAATTTTCCAACCGCAACCGCGACAACCCATCCGATGAGAAAAACAACGACCGCGCCAATAAGATACGGAATGAAATTAATGACGGCCGCCCATGCTTCCTGCAGGGAGGTAACGATTACAATGCTCCAATCTTGTAAAACCATAGGTTCCCTTCTCTGCTTTTCCGTTTCGCAGATTCAAACATTTTTGAAATTCCGGAAACCGAAAAGCGCATATTTAAGGTACATCAACAAAGGCGGCTCAAAACCGTCTGATCACTCGACCTTTTTACGATTTTGTGCCCATATAATACTATATTACATCACTCTGCCTGTTTTAAGAAAATACTTATCCACACGAAAAAAAGCTAAAAAAACATATTGTATGCACTATCGGTCTGGCAATCCGCTTGACATATATTCGATTATTTGCAATAGTATTCCAAGCCGCACCTCACGAGACAAAAAACAGATAAAAATGTTTTTATCCATTGTTTCAACATATGTTATCCATAAATGATCTCGAGAACGGAATAGTAGTCATGATTTACGGTACCCCGTATCAGGTGCTTGAGGTCGCGCACCAGCACATCGGGAGGGGTGGATCGTCCGTCCAGACAAAATTAAAAAACCTCTCCAGCGGACAGGTTCTTTCGCGCAACTTCAAACCGTCGGACAGTTTTCAGGAGGCCGATATCGAAAAGAAAAAACTTATGTTTCTGTATTCCCACCGGCACAATCATGTTTTCATTGATCCTGCAGACCCGAAAAATCGAATGACGATCCCAGAAGACATCGCCGGCACGATCATCAAATGGCTGAAGCCGAATACGGAATGCGAAGCGGTATTTCTGGAAGAAAAAGTTATTTCCCTCTCACCCCCGATCAAGGTCGAATTGAAAGTGACGGAAGCGCCTCCGGGCGTCAAGGGAGATCGGTCGCAAGCGGGAACGAAAAGCGTAAAGCTCGAAACCGGAACCGAGATCAATGTGCCGCTTTTCATCAACGAAGGAGATGTCGTGAGAATAAATACCGTGTTAGGAGAATATACGGAGAGAGTGGAAAAGGCGTGAGGTTGTCGAAGGCGGTGAATCTAAAACTTGACTGATTCACCCGGCCTTATCACACCGCTCGTTTTTTGTTCCGAAACGCCGTCCGGACCGACGACAACCTGCGGCTCCGGATTTTTTTCTTCCTCTTTGTTTTTCATTGATTCCTCAAGAGCCATTCTCAACTCAGACAAGTTCACCTCTTTTTTTTCAATTGATCGGTTTCCGCCCGCCTGATCTCCCTTTCTTATTTCTTCCGCGCGTTCGGGATTTTTCCGCTCAAGCTCTCTCAACGACACGGCGGGGGGAATAACGCGTTCGGTGCCGCCAAATCCTTTTACCGGTGGAGTCCGGCGATACGACATTTGGCTGTCGAACCTTCGATCCTGGTTTCGCTCCGAAGGTCCTTCACGATACCGATCCGGCGGTCTTTGGCTCCGGTCATCGCGATCGCTATTCGCGGGTTTATCAAGCTTCCCCGCTCGGATCATCTCAAGATGTTCTTCGCAATATACGGGTCTCCGCTTGTCAGGTTCAAATGGAACAAGAATCTTTTTTCCGTCAACCGCGCAGAATGCCTCAAAGAGTTTTCGCGCCGGCTCCCGCGGCTTTCGATCATCCGCCATGCCGGTTCTCGGAACCGGACTTCCCGACCCGCTTTCTTCGGATTTTACTTCCTTTTCCCGGCTGAAATACTCCTGTATATTTTCCTCAACTTTCGATTGCGCCATGCCGTACTTCTCTTGCGACATTTTAATGATCTCATTTTTAAAACCTTCTTTTGGTATGGGAAATGGCGGAAGTGTTAGGGCTGAAAAAGGACGAGAGGCAATTCCATCGATCATGAGTTTCAAATAGGTTTGGGCAAAACCGAGATTGACAAGGTCCTGGATGACAAATTCGGGGCTGTATTCTTTTTCAAGAAGCTCCGCGTCCTGCGCTCCAACCCGAAACGCAATCATGCTTCCGACGTTGCCAAAAACCGCGTCCTGGACCGTTTCGTCCATCTGCGCGATATATTGATGCGCCAAAACCAAATTCAAACGATATTTTCTCGCCTCGGAAAGAATACTTGCGAACGACTCGGTGGCAAAATTCTGGAATTCGTCGACATAGAGATAAAAATCGCGCCGATCCTCTTCGTTGGGAATATCAACCCGCGTCATCGCGGTCAAATAAATTTTCGTCACAAGCATCGCGCCTAAAAGCCGGGAATTTTCTTCCCCGATCTTACCCTTTGAAAGATTCATGACAAGGATCTTTCCCTCGTCCATTACTTTCCTGATATCAAACGAGGATATTTCCTGTCCGACAATATTTCTAATCAAAGGATTTGAAATAAACTGGCCTACTTTATTTTGAATAGCGGCCGAAGCTTCGGTTGCAAACCGTTCCTGATATTGGGCATATTCTTTTTCCCAAAAAGCTTTCACAACAGGGTCGGTAAGCTGGGCAACAATACGTTTCCGAAAATCCTTCTCGGCAAACATCCGATTAATGCCAAGAAGGGTTGAGCCCGGAATTTCAAGAAGCGACAAAATGGCATTTGATAAAAGATATTCCATCCGGGGAGACCATACATCGGGCCATATCTTTTTAAAAACACCGAGAAGACCCGAAGCAACGAGGTGGCGCTGGTCAATCACAACCTTTTCCATGGGATTGAACGAGAGGGGAAATTTCATATCGGCGGGATTAAAATAGATTACATCTTTCATCCTTTCTTTCGGAACGAACGAAAGCATCTTTTCGGCAAATTCTCCATGCGGATCAACAATGCCAACACCCCTTCCGGCTACAATATCTTGAATCGTCATATTTTCAAGAAGCGTGGTCTTCCCCATGCCTGTTTTTCCGATAATATACATGTGCTTTCGCCGGTCCTGTATTTTGATTCCGAATTTTTTCTTTTGGTTGCGAAAATTCGTCTCGGCGAAATATGTTATGTTGTTTCCTTCGCTCAATTGAGCGTTTAGCGTTCAGCGTTCGGTGTTTTCCGCGTCCGGCGGAAGCGTACCATTGTCGTACCCTAAACCCCACACCCCAAACACTATACTTTAAAACATATTTTTATTATACCACAATAATACTATATTGGCAACTCTCGGGGCGGCTCTCCCCTCTTTGCCTCAATTCGCTGGGTCGTAAGAGCCCCGACAGTTCCTCCGGGATAGTGATACACGGTCGCAAGTTCCTCAATATTGAAAACGAACGGCTTTGATTTCAGCAATCTCATACGGGTAAAAGGATTGCGCAATCGGAAATGCTTATAATACAGTCGCTTTCTTTTCAGCTTCACCCGCGCCTTCCACGGGTTATACCACTTTGCCGTCGTCATCGCCTTTGACTGCGATTTAAAACTGTTCAGATTGATCGTGTTAAATTGACGCAGACAGCCCTGCATTGCCGCAAAATTCATCATGCTGAAATCCCCCGTTCTGCCGATATAGGTAAACCGCAGTATGGTTTCATATCCGATTTTTGAAATATTGCGCTCAATTGCCTTAATCACTTCGGTCTCTCCCGGCGTAAGTCTCGCCATGAGCATATCAAGCGATTTTTGATCTTTTTTGGGTTTTTCAGGCGTTTCTCCGCTACCAAAAATTTTAGATATTTCACCCAATTCAAACCGATCATAACTCCCAAAACCAAAGATACCGCTCTTGGGCTTCAGCACGTCCCTGCCTGCAAGCTTCGCGATAAGTTCCTCGCCCTCTTTTTTCCAATCATCCCCGGTTGGCCGGCTCAAAAATTGGATGAAAATATATTCATGCGGCTTGATATTGGCCATCACTTCGGCGACTGCGGAGAGCGGATCAACCTTGCGCGCTTCTTCTTTGAGTGAAATATCCTCGATGAGAAAATCCTTATATGTCCGTATGGGATAGGCATCCTGTTTTGCAAGTTTGAATTCCGTGCCGAATAAATTCCATTCATCGTTTGGAATGTTGGAAGGAAGTGTTGTCATATAATCCTCAACTTCGCGCACTTCGCTTTCCGGATATTGGGCATAGACGAGCGATTGGACGAGGTTCCGGTAGTCGGTGGGGGTATAAATATAAAAATGGAGCGTGCCGCCGATGCTTACGATTTCAAAACTGAAATAATCTGTTTGAAGCCCCTGCCAATATTTTTCCTCAAAATCAAAATTTCGGAATGCGGAGTGGAGTCCCGCAAAAATCTGCTCCATTGCCTGCGGCGGCTTTGCAATTTCTTTCGGGATGCGGACTTCGAGCAAAACCCATTTCAGGCGCGAAAAATAGCGCACCTTTAGATAAAGCTTCCACATCTCCCACGCCCCCCATCCCAAAAGAGGCGGAAACCACGCCCACCACGTCAACTGCACATAGGGCCAAACCCTTAAAAAAATACTAAGCTGGAGTTTAAAAAATTCAATAGTCTCCATATACCTTAACTATACCACATGTCCGGCAACTGGACAGTGGATTATCGTCTCATAACACGGGGCATTACGTCATCAATAATCAAGAACGGCCCGATGCCTTATTTTTTGCTAAAATAAGCGCATGAGCCGCCGTACCACCACGATACCCCGAAGGCACAACCCCGCGACAATCGGACGCCGGTACCGGCGATTCTCACCGCGGATCATTATTATTATAGCATAAATATGCCACAATTGTCAAATTCAAAAATCGGCGAGGAAATTAATTTTTTTCTACTATAAAACTTGCTTCGCAAATTCCCGCGAAGCAAGTTTACAAAATTTTGAGTTGTGCGCCCTGCCTAAAACCTGATTGCTTTGCCGTTTAAGGAATTCTGAATTAAACAAGCGTATATCCTCCTTCAACTTTTTTAAATCTTTTTTTATCCTGCAAATTCAGGAAAACGGTATTCTCTTTGACAAGCCGCTTTTCAAGAACCCGGCGCGCAATTTCCTCTTTTGAAAGCGGCTGACCCGTTTTTTGCAAAATCGAAACCAGCACATCGCTGACCGTACCGGGTTCATATCCCCATGTCGCAAGAGCATACAATCCCCTTCCCACCAAAACGAATCGGTTGTCCTTAATCAATTCATTGTGCACCGTCTGCGGATGGGCGCTCTTTTTTGACCATCCCGTCTTATTGATCAATTTCGCGATATCGACGAAATGAAGGGGCTTGCCGGCTTTTGCCAGAACCGCATAGGCCTTATCCTTAACGCCGCGCGGATTTATTTCCGGCCATGTTACCAACCCGTATTCTCCGTACGGATTTTTTCCAATCAGCTTCGTTATGCCCATATAGGAACGAAGCGACTTATGATCTTTTGTTTCACCGAATACTTCCTTGGCGTGGCGGTTTATCGTATCCAAAAGTTCGTTTTCCGATACGACCGTCTTTTTTTTATCAAGTTCGTCCATAGCGCTTCGTATTGCCGTCTCTGCTTTCTTCAGCACCTCTTCGTTCACGTGCCACCGATTATGGTGCTCGCCATCCTCCTCCGTGCGCAAAACCGGTTTACCCAAAGCAAGCAAAAAATGAACATGCGGATGATACTTGGAATCCGCGATACTCTCAAAAAAACGCCGCTCTTCCGAAACGCCCCCGTGGTTCATAAGATGATTTTTCAATATCGGCGCAAGTGATGCCAGCTCGACTTGTGCCGCAGGATTTTCCGAAAGCGTTTTCAACGCCGCTTCTTCTATTTGTCTGACCCGCTCGCGAGTGATGTCGTATGACTTCCCGATCGATTCAAGCGTGTGGCGCCTGCCGCCTTTCAGGCCAAAACGCCTCGCCAAAATATCCTCGGTTCGCTTGTGAGAAACCGCCTTTAATATTTTTGCGGCCGCATCCTTTGGATGGACCGAAAGAGTGATACGCTCCATTGTTTTTAGAAGTATTTCGCACCTTTTAAAGCGAAATACGATGAATTAGTTGATAATAAATTATAGAATAACATAAAAAATATGTCAAGTGGCAAAATCTTTATTTCTAAATTACTTTTTCCTGTCTTTCTCCCACTCCTGCCAGGTTACCAGGAGCGGGCTTGCTATAAATATAGAAGAGTAGGTTCCCGCAACCACCCCGACAATGAGTGCCAAAGTGAAATATTTGACCGATTCCCCGCCGAACAAAAACACCGCAGAAAGCGATAAGAGCACTGTAAATGACGTATTTATCGACCGGACAAATGTTTCTTTCACGCTTCCTTCCACCAGCTCTCCGAATGATTCAATCCTGCTCCCCGCTTTTTTCAAATTTTCGCGGATTCTGTCAAACACCACTATTGTATCATGTACCGAGAAGCCCAAAATTGTCAATAGGGCGGTTACAAAAAGCGTATCAACCTCCGCGGGCACAAATCTGCCGAGAATACTGAAAAGCCCGACCGGAATAAGCACGTCGTGAAAAAGCGCTATGAGCGCTACAACGCCGTATTTCCACGAAGATACCGGCTTCGATACCCTTCGGAACGCCCATGCAATATAGAGCACGATAAGGAAAAGCACAACAAAGATCGCCCACAAAGAACGCTCCTTTAATTCGCGTCCTATGGTCGGACCGATTGCGACAAAACGTTTTTCAAAAACTCCCCCGCCGCCGCCCCGCAAGGCAGACAAAATTTTCTGATGGGTATCCTCATCAACTTCTTTAAACCGCAGAATAAATCCCTCATTCTCGGTTTCCTGAATCACAATATTGCCGAGCCCAAACCCCTCAAGCGTGCCCCGTATTTCGTCCGGCGGCACGCGCCCCTCCGAATACTCGACCTCCAGAAGAGAACCTCCCGTAAAATCGATTCCCGTCTTCAAGCCGAAAACCAAAAGCGAAATAATGCTTGCGAGCAACAAAGTTCCGGAAAAAATATAAAAGATTTTTCTGTTTGGAATAATAGCCATAAAAATTCTAAATCCTGATATCCTAAAAACTGTCTGGTGTTTTGAATTTTGAAAATTTTAATTTGTTTAGAATTTAGGATTTCGTGCTTCGAATTTTATCGTGAAACGCCGCTTAAAAATAAAAACCTAACCCTCTGAAATCTCGGGCTCAACAGCGCATAGAGAAACGTCCGCGAGACCGTAATTGCCGAAAACATACTGATAAGGACTCCGACGCCGAGCGTCAACGCAAACCCACGCACAAGACTAGTTCCGAACCAATATAAAATTAGTGCGGTAATTATGCTTGAAACATTCGAATCGCGAATCGAAGTCCACGCGCGTGAAAATCCTTCTTTCAGCGCATCCTCCATATTCCTTCCTCTTCGGAGTTCCTCCTTGAATCGCTCAAAGATAAGAATGTTCGCATCAACCGCCATGCCGAGCGAAAGTATAAAACCCGCAATACCTGCCGCCGTAAGGGTTACCGGAATAAACTTGAAGACCGCAAGAACGATCGATGTGTATACCAAAAGCGCGAGGATAGAAATTAATCCCGGCAAGCGATACCAAAAAAGCATAAATACCGCGACGGCAACGAATCCATATAAAGCCGCGCTCACGCTCCGTGCAAGCGAAACACTGCCCAATGACGCCTCAACCGACTGCTGGGAAATGATACGAATCGGCACGGGAAGCGCTCCGGAATTAAGACGCCCGACAAGCTGTTTCGCTTCGTTTGGCGTGAATGTTCCCGTTATCTGGGCCTGTCCCCCGGAAATTTTTTCGCGCACCACCGGCGCTGAAATCGGGTATCCGTCAAGATAAATCCCGACCGGTTTCCCGACGTTTCGCTCGGTAATGTGTTCAAAAAGTTTGGTTCCTTCATCGTTGAATTGAAGACTGATGACAGGCTTGTTTGTTGTCGAATCAAAATCAACCGCAGAACGCCGGAGATATTTTCCATTCAACGGGGATGCAAAAAAATAAGGATCTTCATCAAGCATCTCGCCTTTTTCCTGCGACTCGAGAATTGACTTCGTTTCCTCCTCCGGTCGCGGTTCCCGAAATTCCAAAAAAGGAGTTTCTCCAATAAGGCGGATCGCCTCGTTGATATCGCGTATTCCCGCAAGCTCGACAATCAGGCGATAATCCTCATTGCGTTTTTCAACCTGAACCACGGGCTCGGTAACGCCGAAAATATTGACCCTGCGTTCAATGACATCCCGAAGCGCTTGCATGGAATCTCCCCAATCGGGCGTCGAGACGCTTGAGAGATCCGCCTGGTAGACGAGATGCGTCCCTCCGATAAGATCAAGGCCGAGCCGAAACGGCTGAAACACGGGCGGCATGATATTCAATAACCCGATATCGGAAATGCCTGTTTTTGCCCGCACCAAATCAACGCTCCGGTTCCAATACTGGGGTGCGTCAAAAAGCCCGAGGAGAAAGGCGGCAAGAATGATGAAAACGCTCAAATATCTTTTTTTTATGACTTGTTCCGACACAATAATATGTGATGCCAATCTACAAATGAGTGCTCATCCGGCGAATTGCAAATGGTTATTCTTCCGATCCTTGTTCCACTACGAAAGAAATCGGTGAGCCACCTATATTTATGCGCTTCTCGCCTTTTATAGGTAACCACGGATTAAAAAAGTGTGCAACATTGACACCATAATAAATATTATGATATAATTATCCCAGTCCGGAAAACGCCTGAAAAACGGCTTTTCCTGTTGAAAACAAAAGGACGAGGAGGAATAGGCATGGAAATGCTCATTTTAATCGTCGTTCTCATCGCGGGGTTCGCTTCTTTTCCGTTTGCGATCTATGGCTTCAAGGGGTTCACTCTTCGCCAACACGTCAGGAAATGCAAAGAATGCCGGGAAGTTTTGCGCAGGTGGAAAAGAAACTTCTGACCGAAGAAGCGATCGCGTCACTCACGGAAGCACTCCGCCGCGCATATCGCGAAGAATGCAAAGGTTGCGAGTGCTCTTGCATCACCCGCAAGAAACACGACCGACGGCTCGCGAGCAGGTAAACCAGCCAAACCCAAGGAGAAAAGAACGAACATGCTCAGCATGAAAACACTCCTGAAGAAGATGGGGCCGAACGGAGCCGGAGAACTTCTTCGCGCCATCACATTCGTCGGTGACGGTGTCGGCTGTTACGAAACATTCGATGTGCGTCCTGATGGGCGTCGTTGGACAGACGACGAGCATTTTCGATTCTGTATGGAATACGGTATGACATCCGGTGATGGCGCATTGTCCCATGGTGAAGGATTTACGTTTCATGAAGACGGACTCATTATTGATGCCGCATGGTGGTGGGATAGCGACGGTACGCTTGGTTTTCGTATAACGGAGGATGGCAAAGAAATCCTCGCGATCACGAACCATGACTGTAAGCTTGACCATGAATGGGAAAACGCCAAAAAATTGAGTTTAGGGGAAATCCGAAAACGGTATGATGGATTTTCACCGAGCTTCAAAACACCGCTGTTGAATCCGAACCCGCTTTTTCGATAAAAAGTCGGCACGAGCCCGAAAAGAAAGAAAACCAAAGGACGAGGAGGAAACAGCAATGAAGTTCCATACCCTTCTAATTTCCGCGGCAATAGCAATCCTTGTTACGGCATGTGGAGTTTCCACACAAAATACCAGCAATAACGATGTAAAGGATATTGTTCGGAGTATCAAATATGCCAAAGACTATCGCACGGGGCTCTGTTTCGCCGTGATCTTGAGCAGGTCATATGGCTTTAACCATGTTGCCAGCATCACGACCGTTCCATGCAACGCAGTAAGCAACGACCTTCTCCAATAACACAACCATAAAAAGTGCTGAGACATGATAAGAAGTTTCCGCCACGCCGACTTCGGCCTCTGGCGGGTTTTTCATTTTTGAAAAGGTATAAAAACGGAGTCTCTATAAAAATTTTAATCAACGATAAAAATAAAAAATAAAATTCATTCGCCAATTCGCGCGAATTGTTCTCTAAACCGGGCAAACCAAAAAAAACGACTTCGTTGTATTACTTCAGAAGCTTCACGACCCTCATAAAATCTTTTGGCATTCTTGTGTTCAAAAAATAAAATACATGCCCTTCTCTGCCATTATTATGCAGTACGTCTAAGTGATGCAGAATAATCAAATGCTTTGACGCGGCCTTCGGGGAAATTTTTAACTTACCCGCAATATCAAATACGCTCAAGGCGTTACCATCGCCCAAAAGCTTAATGATTTTTAACCGGTTTATATTCCCCAATGTTTTAAAAACAATTGACCAGCGCTTCATAAAAATTTATTTTTTATAATAATTTTGTTTTTGTATATGCGACCAATATTTTCTCCGCCATATTCGCCAATTCGCGCGAATTGGCGAATATGCAAAAGGGATAATTTTTAAACACGAATGCAAATTTATTGTGTGTCCAGAATGCCCCGTAGTCCCATTACGGAGTATTTCGTGTTCATTCTTCCGGTTTTTCAATCGCTTTCACTTCAATCCCCACCCCTTCTCCGGTTATCCGTAACACGTCCTTGTCGATCTTTGCGAATTCTTTATAGGCGCTGTTATACATATTCACGGTCGTGCCGAGATTCGCGCCGAGTTTTTTCATAAATTGGTCGTATGACGATAAATGCTTTCCGAGCTCCTCGACGCGCTTCCGTATTTCTTTTGCGGACTCCTCGATCTGAAGCGCTTTTAACCCCTGAAGAACGGTCTGAAGATACGCCAAAAAAGAGGTCGGAGAAACGATAATCACGCGCCTGTCGCGAAACGCGTATTCGATAAGATCGCGTGTATTTACTTTTACCGCGCCGACCTGGTTAACCAAGAGATCGTAATAAATCGCCTCCGCAGGAATGAACATGAACGCGAAATCCATCGTCCCTTCTTCAGGCCTCACGTATTTTGACGTTTCATCAATTCTATTTTTCAGATCCTGGCGGAACAGTTTTTCGAGACGTTCCCGTTCCTGCGCATTTCTTTCCTCAAGAATGCGGTTGTAATTCTCGAGGGAGAACTTTGAATCAATCGGAATAAATTTATTTTTATCGAGAAAAATGACCGCATCCACTATTTCACCGTCTTTAAACGAATACTGCATCTGGAATCTGCCGGGCGGAAGAACATTTTTCAAGACGGTTTCGAGGTAATATTCGCCCAAAACTCCCCGCTGTTTGGGGTTCTGGAGAATATTCTGAAGATTCTGCAGTTGATCCGCGAAATTAACAACCTGCCGGTTGGTTTCATCAAGCTTGGTAAGCCGTTCTGTGACGTCCCGAATGATTTTTGCCGATTCCGTAAATTGATGCTGAACCATCCGAGTCGATTCGCCGAGTTTTGCATCCATTGCACGGTTCAGATCATTCAGCTGATTTTGAAGCATCAGGAGCGCTTTTGCGTCTGAGTCCCCCGTTTGACTCATTTTTGAAAGCCGCATGACAAACCACGCAAGACCGATAAGGCCCGCCATGATAGGAATGAGTAAAATTAAGATAGCAGTATCCATTATTGTTTATAGGCGTTTCTTTTTTCGCAAAAGTTCTTCTTATTCCATATTCTTTTTGAATTCGGTAGTGAGTTTATCGACAACCATCTTAACAAAATTCCGAACTGATCTTTCGCATGCTCTTGCACAGTCTCCATTTTTATGGGAACGCGAATGATATCTATTAACATAGCAACATTATTTGATAAAATTAAAACTTGAAAGGATCATAAGAAACTCATCAAGGGAAAGTGCGCCGGAAATATCTGGCCCTTCAATCTGAAAATATTGATCGGTATCATCAGAAACAAATTTTGCAATATACCACTCCCTAGATTCCGTGGGTGGGCCGGATCTCAAAATTATATATTCCGCGCCAAGTCCATCAACAAGTGTATGCGCTTGTTTTACCACCTCAACTCGTGAATCTTTTTTTAGATTTTCAAATTGCATTTCCATTGACAATCCATAAAAGGAATTTTTTGGAAGGACGTAAACACGTAAAACTGATTTATCAAATTTATTATAATAATTTTT
>Ga0209342_10004886_pt1 | contig 13816 bp, 14 predicted proteins | sample RifCSP16_2_FD_184023 | JGI IMG/M metagenome (GOLD analysis project Ga0209342, IMG submission 184023) | Soil microbial communities from Rifle, Colorado - Rifle CSP2_sed 16_2 (SPAdes) (version 2) | ecosystem: Environmental > Terrestrial > Deep subsurface > Rock core/Sediment | place: Rifle... | reverse complement strand
TTTGGGCAGGCGGAAGTTGAATGTGACAGAGGTTTCACTTTCGCCAGCCGATCGTACAACAGAAAGGTCACCCCCAGGTCCCTCGTCAAGCACCCAGATAGGCCTTACGAACCATCTCGTTCTTGAGCAGGCCTTCGGCCGAGTCGTGCAGGACAATCTCGCCGGTTTGCAACACGTATCCTCGCCGGGCCACTTCCAAGGCCATAAGCGCGTTTTGCTCAACCAGCAAGATCGTTGTTCCGCCCTGGTTGATCTCGCGCAGGGTTTCGAAGATGGCTTCAACCAGGATCGGCGCCAGTCCCATAGAAGGTTCATCCAGCAACAAGAGGTATGGCCCACCCATCAAAGCCCGGCCAATGGCGAGCATCTGTTGCTCCCCACCGGAGAGCGTGCCGCCCAACTGGTTCAGGCGCTCCTTCAAGCGAGGGAACAGATCAAAAACGCGCTCCAAGTCGGCCTTGATCGCCCCCGGGTCACTGCGAGCAAATGCCCCCATCTCCAGGTTCTCGATGACGGTCAAACGCGGGAAGATACGGCGTCCCTCGGGAGCTTGGGCCAGGCCTTTGCCAACCAGCTTATGAGGTGGTGTGCGGCTGATCTCCTCTCCATGGAGCTTGATGCTGCCATGACGGGGATGCATGATGCCGCTTACTGTGCGAATGGTCGTGCTCTTGCCCGCGCCATTCGAGCCGATGAGCGTGACAATCTCGCCCTGATTGACGTGCAGGCTGATGCCTTTCAAGGCATGGATATTGCCATAGTAGGAATGCACATCCTCAAGAACCAGCATCGGCTTGCCATCGGCTGTCGATGAAGTCACTGTGTAAATGCCTCCACTGCGCGTCGGCCCAAGTAGGCTTCGATGACCTTTACGTCTTTCTGTACCTCGGCGGCCGTCCCTTCGGCGATCTTCTTCCCATAGTCCAATACGGTAACCCGCTCAGAGATCCCCATCACGACCCGCATGTCATGCTCGATCAGGAGGATTGTCAGACCACGTTCATCACGCAAGCGCCGGATGAACGTGGTCATCTCATGTGTCTCATTGGGATTCATACCTGCCGTCGGTTCGTCCAGCAAGAGAAGTTTGGGCTGTGTTGCCAGGGCGCGGGCGATTTCGAGGCGACGCTGCAGACCATAGGCCAGATTCTTGGCAAACTCGTGTGCGTGCTCGGCCAATCCTACATATTCGAGCAGCGCCATGGCACTCGCCGAAGCCTGCTTCTCTTCGCGGATGACGCGCGGTGTATGCAGAAAAGCCTCGTACCACGTGCCGCGCAAACGGCTGTTCATGCCAACCAGCACGTTCTCCAAACTGGACATGTTATTGAAAAGACGAATTGTCTGGAACGTACGCCCGATGCCCATGGAGGTGACGAAGTTGGGTTGCTTACCGCTGATGTCATGACCGTCAAAGAAGATCCTGCCGGCCGTAGGCTTGTGCAAGCCAGTGACCATGTTGAAGAAAGTTGTCTTGCCGGCACCGTTGGGGCCGATCAGGCTGGCGATGGCATCTCGCTCGACCGCAAAGTCAACTCTGTCGACGGCTTTAAGGCCGCCGAAGTGCATGCTGATATCTCGCGCTTCAAGTATCGTTTCCATCAACTCTCGTCCCTATCACTCATGGTACTTTCCTCTGCAGGAGCGCTCCCGCCCGGACGCCACTCGGGTGCCTCCTGTTCAATCATGGGTTCGTCGAGTTCATGGAATTCGGCCTTGCGCACTTTGGAGGGGAATAGCCCCTCCGGACGGAGGAGCATGACGATCAACAACCCGGTCCCGAACATCACCCAGCGGTAAAGCGATAGATCGAGGCCCCGCAGGAAATCCGAGTTGAGTTGCTCGCCCAGACTGTGAAGCAACGGAGGGGCCAGCTGGGCCAAGAGCACCCGATCGAAGAGGGTCAGGATTAAGCCCCCCACGAGCACGCCCCATACGTTCCCCATGCCGCTGATGATGACGATGATGAGGATAAAAATCGAGACATTGAAACGGAACAACTCAGGGAAGACCGCCTGGCTCATCGAGGCGAAGATCGCCCCGGCAATGCCCGAGAAGGAGGCGCCGATGGCAAATGCCAACAACTTCGTGCGGACGGGGTTGACCCCCATGCAGTTCGCCGCAGTTTCGTCTTCCCGAATGGCCTTCCAGGCGCGGCCCAGCCGGGAGTTGTCCAGGCGGCGCGAGCCGAACAAGACAATCAGCCCAACAACCAGTACCAGGAAGTACCAATGCGTCTGATTGGCGTTCTCGCCGACAACAAAAGGCTGCATGTTGGGGAAAATGGCTGTCAAGTTGATGACAGGCTTGCCAACCGGATTCAAACCTTGTGTGCCGTTGGTGAGATTGAAGTGGTTCAAACCCAGCCAAGGGATGTTGATGTCGCTCATGTTGCGCAAGGCATTGGGGACGATCTCGCCAAAGGCCAGTGTCACGATGGCCAAGTAATCTCCCCGTAGGCGCAGCGTTGGCGCGCCAATGACTAGGCCGAAGAAGGCGGCAATGGGCCCGACAAGCAGGATGACGATCCAGAAGCTCCATTCCAATCCATGGGTCGGCCAGGTGAGGATGCCAAAGCTATAAGCCCCCAGGGCGAAGAAGGCGGCGTAGCCAAGGTCTCGACGGATCGGACGACGAAGGGGAGCGCAACTAAGGCTGCCACCCCCAGCACGCCCAGGACAGTGTTGCGTGCCCAATTCGGGAGCCTCAACCAGCGACGGGTCAGGTTGTCTCGCAAACCGCTTACCCTTGTCATAAGATCGTCCTCTAGGCTTTCTCAACGGTCGTCGTCGATCCAACCAGACCTGACGGGAAAAAGACCAGGACCAAGATCAGCACAGCGAAAATCACCGAACGCGTCCATTCCGCCGCCAGGTAAGTATCGCTGTACACCCGGATCATTCCGATGACGAAGCCGCCCAGCAGGGCACCCCGAATATTGCCAATTCCCCCCAGGACGGCCGCGGTAAAGGCAAACAGGCCCGCCTCAAATCCCATCAGGTAGCGGCCCGTGTTTAGGAACAGCCCCACAATCATGCCCGCCGCGCCCGCCAGCGCCCCACCGATGAAGAAAGTCAGCATGATGACACGCTCGACATCGATACCTACCATCCGAGCCGCGTCCCGATCCTGCGCCGCGGCGCGCATGGCCTTGCCGACTTTCGTGCGTGCCACAAATACCGTCAGACCGATCATCAGGGGGACGGGAACCACAATTGGCAACAGGTCGATACTGCGGATGCGCAGAGCCGTTGTCAGACCAAGCCAGTCCTGGAGAACATTGACGCTGGGCAGGAAGGCCGGGTAGTTAATCTGCCCGGGTGTGTACCAGATGGCGAAGATGTTCTCCAACATGAACGACACGCCAACGGCTGTGATCAGCGGCGCCAGGCGGGCCGCGTTGCGCAACGGGCGGTAGGCGACGCGGTCGATGAGCAGGTTTAGGGAACCAGCAGAAAGCATCGTGATCAAGAAGATCAGGGGCAGGAAGACAACGGCCTGCATAGGCTCCAGGGGCGCTTGCAGGCCAAACACGCCGAACAGCGTGAGCGAGATCAAGAAACCGAAGGCAAATAGATCGCCATGTGCGAAGTTGATCAGTTCGATGATGCCGTACACCATCGTGTAACCTAGCGCGATGAGAGCATAGTAGGCGCCAATCGTCAGGCCGACGTACGACTGTTGGAGGAAGAATTCCGCAGGGGTCATTTGTGCTTCCGCCTCCTTATGGGGATAACGATGCACCGGCTGAACTCGCAACGCCGCTCCGAGCAGTGTCGGCAGACGGCGCAATGCCCGGTTGCACAGAATGGACAGGTGGTACCGTCGTGGGAGAGGATACTCGGTTGATCCTCTCCCACGCTCACGTTAGCGCCTAGTTGGTTACGGGCAAGCGGTATGCATGGTACCGCTGATCGGCGCGAGCGGGACGATCTTACCGTCCCGAACCTCGAAGCCACCCATCGAGCTTTCGCGCGGGTCGCCGTTCTCATCAAACTGGATGCGGCCCGTCACGCCTTGGAAGTCCGTTTCCTTCATAGCTTGGAGGATGGAGGCCCGGGTCACTTCACCCTTGGCCGCCGCGCGCTCGATGGAGTCCAAGATGACCAGCATGGACTGGTAGGCATAGCTGTCCCAGGCGTCGGGCGCATTGCCGTATTCTTGGACGTAACCATCGTAGAAGCGCTTGCCCTTGTCACTCAGATCGCGAACCTGCTCTGGCGCAAGGCCGGGGAAGGTCAGCAGGACATTCCCGTTCCCGATCACGCTGGCCCCACCGACTTGGTCGACGAGCGCCGCGTCCACCAGGCCATCCGGCCCCATGAACTTGATCCCCTTGTCGAACAGGCCCAGGTTGGCCATCTGCTGGATGATCTGTACCCCGCCTGAGTCAATCACAAAACCTCCGTAGACTATCGAGGCGCCGGAGGCTTCGATCTTGCCCATCAGAGAGCGGAAGTCGATATCGGTGCTCTCGACGCCCTCGTGGCCGACAACCTCCAAGCCGATTTCCTTGGCATGCGTCTCCATCGCATCGGCGACACCCTTGCCGTACAGCTGGCGGTCATCCAGGATGTAGACCTTGTCGAACTCCTCGCACACAGACCACGAGGCAGCCGAATAGCCCTGAAAGAAATCGTTGCCATTCGTGCGGAAGTAGGTCTGGACGCCGCTCGGGCGATAAATCGCCGGTTCGTCCGCGGCACATGTGGGGCATGGCCATGTAAGGCCTGGGTAGGTATTGGCCGGCGTAATATGGGCGATGCCGGCCGTGTTAGTGATGGGGCTGCTGACCTTAGCCGCGCCGCTGTTGTAAGTGCCGAAGTAGACCAGGCACTTCGGGTCGTTGACGCACTTCTGAGCGATTTCGGCCTCCACCGTGCCATCCCACGAGCCGGTCACGGGCGAAGCATCATCGTTGAAGATGACATCCACGGTGTAGCCGGCGGGGCCATTACCACCGTGATCTTCCAGGTAGTGCTTCAGTGCCAGCTTGGCAGAATTCCGCATGCCTTCACCGATGGGCAGCATCCCACCCTGAAGAGGCCATGAGGCATAGACATTGAGTGTTTTCGCCTCGGCTCCTCCGCCGCCAGCAGCACCACCACAGGCGGTCAGTACCAGCGCCAGCACTACCAGGCTGACAATCAGTCTCTGCTTCCCGATCTTAATCATCTCCTCATCCTCCGTTTTGCCTGCTTCAAATCATGACCGCCTTGGCAGCGTCAGTGTGACACCTATCAGACGGCCATCGGATTTGGTCGAGCCCGGTCATCCCTTCAAGCCTGTTTGTTCTTCCTTGTTACCTCACCTCCTTTATGAACCCAGGACCCATCTAAATCTGAGAGGGGTGCTTTCGCCAGGCCGTTTACCCTCTCCAGGTTCTCCTTCATCTGCTCTCCGAAGATGACATGAGTTCGCTCCGTGGAAGCCACGCCCGAACTGGTGGAGAAGCCCCCAACTCGCAGGCGCTCCTTGTCGTTCTCATGAGGGCGAGAGCCTCACGCTGAAACTATGCAGAGCGGTCCTGGATCCCAGGAGAACGCCTTTGCCGATTGATATGTGAAACCGGGACATTCAAAACGGCCGCAACCCCTGGTGCTTGTGGGAACCCCAGCCGGAGCCTGTTCTAGTTCTCTCGTCACGGCACAGAGTACCCGAATCCACAATTCTCGGGATAGCCTGTGAGACTAGGAGCCTTGTATGAAAGAACTGTATGGGGAAGCATGGACCGGAGACAATGCTCCATGACCTGGAATTGCAGATGGTAATCGCCCCACTGGGCGAAAGCATGCTCGGTAGCCTGGATACGAGGCTGGGGAAATGACCAAGTCCGGCTTTTGCTGCCCCCGACAGGTCATGTTCCCATCTTCATGCGTTGTCTAGTATGCGGCCAGCAAGTCAACCGAGAAGGTCCCCCTCCGCATAGATCCATCTCAACGGCGGATCCATGCCGGTTCGGCCGGGCCTTTCGGCCTACCTCGTGCCTGAAGATGCACTCGTGACCGCCGTCGGCCCGATATCAAACAGTGTACACGATTCTAGCCTAGAATCAATCCACATGATAACGGATCGGCTGACCGAAGGCCGATTCGCCCCTATTCGGACCATTCTTCGGTAGATATGGAGGTTTCGGTGCGGATCACAAAGATGATCACAGCCGTGGATGCTCACGCCGCCGGCGAACCAGGTCGCGTTATTGTCGGTGGGATCGTCGACGTCCCCGGGAAGACGATGCTTGAGAAGAAGACCTACCTCGAGACACACGCTGACAGCCTGCGCATGTTGATGCTGCACGAGCCGCGCGGGTATCCGGCGCTGTGCTGCAATATCCTTCTGCCCCCCACCCACCCTGATGCGGATGCGGGATTTGTCATCATGGAGCAGACTGAGTATCCGGGGATGTCAGGAACCAACACGATCTGTGTAACCACGGTGCTCCTCGAGACTGGAATTCTGCCCATGAAAGAACCGCTCACGGAGCTCACCTTGGAAGCCCCGGCGGGATTAATCAAGGTTCGGGCAGACTGTGAAAATGGCCAGGTCAAACGGGTTACGTTTCAGAACGTCCCCGCTTTCTCAGTCTACCTGGACACTGAAATCGAGGTCCCGGAATTGGGGACTCTGAAGGTGGATGTGGCATACGGGGGGATGTTTTATGTAATCGCCGACGCGACGCAATTCGGACTGAAGCTGACGCCTGACGAAGGGAGAGAAATCGTCCGCATCAGTGAAATGATCAGGGTGGCAGCGGATGAACAGTTGTCCGTCGCCCACCCGGAAGTCCCAGAATTCTCTGGCATCACGATCTCTCAGCTCTCGGGCCCCCCGACCCACCCCGAGGCGCACATGAAGAATGCGGTGACGGTCGCCACTGGTAAGCTCGATTGGAGTAAGCCGTCAACATGGACAGGTGCTTTGGACCGGTCGCCCTGCGGCACGGGGACGTGTGCCAAGATGGCAACCCTCTATGCCAGAGGCGAGCTGGGACTCAACCAGGATTTCCGGCATGAAGGCCTGCTGGGGACAATCTTCACCGGGAGGCTGCTCGAAGAAACCAAAGTCGGAGGCTATCGGGCGGTCGTCCCGACCCTCAGCGGCCAAGCGTGGATCACGGGACTAAGCAACTACGTTGTCGATCCCGATGATCCATTCCCCGAAGGATTCACCATTGGCGACATCTGGTAATGGGGTTCGAAGGGCGTGATGTCGGGCGCGCTTTCATCGCAAGAGGAGCAGATGGCTGGAGATCGCGTGTTCCATGACCCAGCATGAGATCGGCTGGATGCAGGGCATCTGATCGTTCGCCTGGCTTCGGTCGTCCGTGATAGCGAATTCGTCGAGATGGACTCGCATCTGCTCACAATCACCGCCCACAAGAATGCGCGAGCGCGTCGAGTCGTCACATACCCGAAAAGCGGCACAGCCTGCGTGCCGCTCCGTATGGCGGGAAATGCCATAGGCTGGGTCGAGGAAACCCGTTGGTTCCCCCGCGATCTCGCCGCACATCCCCCGACGTCAGACTGTGCTCGGTCGCCCGCGCCCGACCTCTCCGCTAGACGTCGATCCGTCAGAGGTAAACCCTCGGGACCCGCCGTCCTATCCCGCACACGACCTCGTAGTTGATCGTCCCCCATCGCTGCGCGATCTCCTCCGCCGAGATCCGTTCCCCTGCCTGCTGACCGAGAAGCACGACTTCCGTTCCTTCAACTGCATCCGGCACACCATCCAATTGCACCAGAACCTGGTCCATGCACACCCGCCCCACGATCGGGGCTCGCCGACCTTCCACAAGGACGACATTCCCGTCCGTTCGACGGTAGCCGTCGGCGTACCCGACAGGGATGGTGCCAATCCTCTCGATCGAGCGGGTGATGTAGGCGTGCCCGTAGCTCACACCGCGGCCCACCGGGAGCGTTTTCACTTGGGCCAGTTGCGTCTTCCAGCTGAGAGCCGCCTGGAATGACGACGGGAGAGGACAATCGGACGATGGATGCAGGCCATACATGGCGATGCCCGTCCGAACCATGTCGAACGCGGCGTCGGGCCGAGTGAGGGCCGCGGCCGAGTTGGCGGCGTGCGCCAGCTCCGGCCGAAGCCCGGCCGCCTGGAGCGACTCAACCACCTCCCGGAAGGTCTTCTCTTGCGCATCCGTCGTTGCCAAGGAAGGCTCGTCGGCGCGGGCGAAGTGGGTGAAGATCCCCTCGAAGATCAAACCCGCCCGGGACGTGATCATGCGGGCCATCTCAATGGCGTGCTCGGGCATCGCTCCGAGGCGGCTCATGCCGGTGTCTATCTTGAGGTGCAGCCGCACCGGATCACCTAATCCCCCGGCTTCGGCGGCGGCCTCGATCTGCGCCGCGTCCCAGACGGTGATCGAGATCTGCGCCGCCGCCAACTCGCCGATTCTCGACGGCGGTACCCAGCCCAAGAGCAAGATCGGGCATGTGACTTGTCCTTGGCGGAGTTCAAGTGCTTCTTCAACCCGGGCGACGCCGCACCAGGTCGCTCCGCCTCGCAAGGCCGCCTGGGCGACCGGCAGCGCGCCATGACCGTACCCATCCGCCTTTACGACGTCCATGACACGCACGCCCGTATGTTTGACAAGGAGCCCGACATTCGATTCGATGGCTGCTAGATCGACTTCGGCCCAGGTTGAGTAGTCACGCTGTGGATTCATGCTCGTGAGTATAGTACGTTGGCTCATCCTTTTCACCCTTGATATCCCCAGCCCGATGCGATGGACTCGACCAGACCGAGTCAAGGACTCTGTCTCCCAGACCAAACGACCCCCCCATTTGCCTCCAGCTTGAATCGGGCGTCTCCCCACCCCCTCTTTCCCCCTCCCCCGGCACCGGGTCGCCTTTCAATCCCGTGTCTTATTGCCGGGGGAGAGGGAGGTGTTCTAAAGGGGACGGGGGCAGCTTTGCTGCCCCCGTCCCCTTTTTGTTTATTACCCCCTCTCCGCATTCGATCCCGGGCATTGAGAATCGCCTCCCGGCGGAGAGGGCCGTCCGTCCCGGATGATCTTACCGGGAGGTAAGGGGGTGAGGCGTGGGGTTCGCCAGGCAAAAGAGACGATCCCTTTCAAACCCTTTTTGCTTTCGCCCAACAACCGCGCGACCGGTTACAGGGAACACGCGAGGCGAGTGCTATAATCGCCCGGATGACTCCCGCCGGCTGGATCACCATTGCCACGATCGGCTTCGCTGCCCTCTGCTTGACTAGCGGCTGGATCCGACCTGATCTGACTGCCCTTATCGTCGTCGTGATCCTCGGCCTCACCGCGGTGATCACTCCGGAGCAGGCGCTCTCAGGTTTCAGCGCCGCAGCGGTGATTACGGTCCTTTCCATCTTTATCCTCACGGCAGGGCTCGAGCAGACGGGCGTGACACGCTGGATCGGTCTGCGCATGCTCAAGTTGACCGGCAGCTCAGAGAGCAAGATCCTTGCCGCGTTGGCCCTGACCTCGGCTGTGTTATCCCTCTTCATGAACACAATCGCCGCCGCGGCCGTCCTCCTCCCCGCCGCCATGGGAATCGCCCGCCAAACAGGACTGCGCCCCTCGCGCTTGCTCATGCCCGTCGCGTTCGGCTCTCTACTCGGCGGCTCGGCCACTCTCCTGACCACAGCCAACATCATCGTCAGCACGACGCTGGCTCAAGCCGGTCTCCAACCTTTCGGGTTGTTTGACTTCTTGCCGATCGGTATCCCCTTGGCGCTGACCGGGATCGGGGTGATGCTGTTGCTCGCCCCGCGCCTGCTGCCGGCGCGTGATCTCCCAGGATCGATGGCTCACATGCGGCGGCTGCGCCAGGAGCTCGCGGATGTCTATCACCTGCGAGAGGGAACCAGTCAGGTGCATGTCCAGCGCGGCTCGGCGGTCGCCGGCATGACACTCTCCCAGGCAGGCTGGGGGCATGAGTTGGGGTTGACCGTCCTCGGCATCGTCCATGATGGGCATCTCCATCTCGCCCCGGATCGGGATACAGAAGTTGCCGAAGGCGACATTGTGCTCCTCGAAGGCGCCCCGACACCGGAAGTGACCGAGCGCTATGGCCTCCGTCTGCATTCAGGCGTCGCGTTGGACCAGGCCCTCGTGTCACGCGATTACCCGATGGTGGAAGTCCTGCTCGCTCCGCGCTCGGAGTTGCAGGGTAAGACCTTGCGGGAGATCCGTCTGCGCGAACGCTATGGGATCCAGGCGCTGGCCCTATGGAGAGATGGGCTGGCAGTACAGCAAGATATCGCGCAGATACCCTTGCGCTTTGGCGATGCGATGCTCGTACAAGGGCCGCGTCAGGAGATCAACTTGCTCCGGCTTGACTCGAACTTTGTAGTCTTGGAAGAAGAGACCAACGGTCGCCTAACTTTCCGCGCACCTCTTTCCGTGGTGATACTGCTGGGGAGCCTGGCCCTGGCTGCAATCGGGGTCTTGGCCTTACCTCTGGCCGCGTTGGCAGGGGTGATCGCCATGGTCCTGACCGGATGCGTCAAGATGGATGAGGCTTACCGCGTGGTAGAGTGGCGCGCCGTCTTCCTGATCGCTGGCATGCTCCCACTGAGCATCGCCCTCGATACCTCTGGCGCGGCGACTTACCTTGGTGAGTCACTTCTGAGGGCAACGGCGCGCTTCGGGCCCCTCGGCGCCGCCAGCATCCTCAACCTGTCCGCTGTCGGGTTGAGTCTATTGGTCGGCGGCCAGGCCGCGGCTGTGATCCTGGCTCCAATCGCCATCGCCGCCGCCCAAACCATCGGGGCAGACCCACGAGCCATGGCGATGGCGGTATCCATCGGATGCTCTTTGGCCTTCATCACGCCCCTCGGTCATCCTGCCAACTTGCTCGTCATGGGTCCGGGCGGGTACACTTTTCGGGATTACATGCGTCTCGGCGCCCCGCTCACCCTCATCGCCATCCTGGTCGTCATCCTCGGCCTGCACTTGGTCTGGGGTCTGTGAGCGCGTTTGAATTCAGCATCCAGGGCAGGGATGGGCGCGGACGCGCCGGGACCTTCACGACCCCCCATGGCGCGCTGTCTACTCCGGTCTTTGCCCCAGTTGGGACCCAGGCGACGGTCAAAGCTCTCACACCCGATCAACTCGAGACTCTCGGCGCCAGCCTGATCCTGGCCAACACCTACCATTTGTATCTGCGGCCCGGCGATCCACTCATCGCTCGAATGGGCGGGATCCACAGCTTCATGGGCTGGAACAGGCCGATCCTAACCGACTCGGGGGGCTATCAGGTTTTCTCGCTGGCCGATAGGCGCGAACTTGACGCGGATGGGGTGACATTCCGCTCTCACCTTGACGGTAGCGAGCATCGCCTGACACCGGAGAAGGCCGTCGCCATCCAGGAGAGCCTGGGCGCGGATATCATCATGGCGCTCGATGAGTGCCCTGCCCCAAATGACCGGGCTGACGTCGAGCTGGCCACCGAACGTACCCATCGCTGGGCCGAACGCTGCCTGGCTGCGCACACTCGGGGCGACCAGGCTTTGTTCGGTATCGTCCAGGGCGGCGTGTACGACGATCTGCGGAGCCGATCGGCAGAGTTCATCTCCGGGTTGGACTTCCCCGGGATTGGCATCGGCGGTTTATCCGTCGGAGAGAGCAAGACGGAGACACTCGCCGTCCTCGAGCTTCTGGATACGGCCCTCCCGGATGACAGACCGCGCTACTTGATGGGTGTCGGGTCGCCGGATGACCTGGTGGAAGGCGTCATGCGCGGGGTCGATATCTTCGACTGTGTTCTGCCGACACGCATGGCGCGTAATCACGCCGCGTTGACCCGCACCGGGCGCCTGAACATGCGCCGCGCCGAATACACTGACGACCCGCGACCGATCGACGCTGATTGCGACTGCTACACCTGCCGGTGTTTCACCCGCGCATACTTGAGACACTTGAGTGTCGCAGGCGAGATGCTGGCGGCGACCCTGCTCTCGATCCACAACCTGCACACCCTTGTGAGTCTGATGCACGATCTCCGTCAGGCGATCCTCGAGTCGAGGCTCGAAGTATTCGCGCAGGCATTCCGCAGTGATTACCACAAACATCGTTCGCCGGAGGCATGAAGCATGACCCTGATCCAGGCGATCGTGCTGGGGATCGTTCAGGGTTTGACGGAATTCCTCCCGATCTCTTCTTCGGCCCACCTTGTTCTAGTTCCGGTGCTTTTTGGTTGGGAGTTCTCAAACCAGACTGCGTTTGTTTTCGATGTGTTGGTCCAGATGGGTACTCTGCTGGCAGTCGTGGCTTACTTCCACCGAGATCTGATCGAACTCGTCAAAGAAGCGATCGCTGGGATTATTCGCATGCGGCCCTTCGAGAGGCCGATGGCGCGACTTGCGTGGTTGCTGATTCTGGCAACCCTGCCGGCGTTGGTCGCGGGCCTGATCCTCAAGGATCTTGTGGAGCAGGCCTTCTCAAAGCCCATCGCCGTCTCCGCCTTCCTGCTATTCACCGCATTCTGGCTCACTCTCTCCGAGCGTTTGGGGGACCGCACACGCGGCCTGAACGACCTGACGGCAGCTGATGCGGTCTGGATCGGGGCGACCCAGGCTATGGCTCTCTTCCCTGGGATCTCCAGGTCGGGCGCCACAATCGGAGGCGGCTTGATGCGGAATCTGGACCGTCGTTTGTCGGCTCGCTTCTCATTCCTCATGTCGATCCCGGTCATGCTGGGGGCGAGCGTCATCGCATTGGCCGATTTGATCCAGATCGCCGACCTCCGGGCGTTGATCGCGCCCTTGATCGCCGGCTTTCTTACGGCGGCCATCGTCGGCTATTTCTCCATTCGTTGGCTGCTCGCGTACCTGTCCAGGAACAATCTGAAGTTGTTCGTTACGTACTGCGCGATAGTCGGAATAATCGGAATCGCGGTGGGACTGGTGTATGGCTGATCCAATTGGATGGAGATGGACGTCCGGCGAAGGACCGCGGCGCTGGACCGCTCGCATGGATCTTATACGTTCTGCAGGTGCTCGGTTCGCCTGGGCCGTCGCCTGTGCTTGGTTCGCGCTCACGGGCTGCGCCGCCGAACCCGAGACACCGCCACTCCCCCCACCCCCTGATCGTGTGGGGGTAAGCGCATCCCTGGAGGGATTCGCGCTGGTTAAGATGGCCGCATACGCGCAGTCCGTCGGCGTTCCACCTTTTGACCTCGAGGTATGGCCGACGACGGAGGCGTTCAAGGCGGCGGAAGACGGCCGCCTCCAATTGTTGGTCTCAGCTGGACCACCACTGCCCGGGTGGTTCGCCACGCCGCTTGGGTTCGAAGGGATCGCGATCATCGTCAATCCAGCGGTCCCTGTTCGCCAGCTAACCTTGCGCCAGCTTGGCGATTTGTTCAGCGGGGGTGTCCAGATATGGGAGGAGGTCGAAGGTGCGGGGGGGCCGGTCCGGCTTGTCATCCCACCGCCGGGGGATGAGCTGAGGAGGCAATTCGAAACCATGGTCTTGGGCGGGCGGCGTTTCCCCCAAACGGCCGTTCTGGCACCTTCGCCCGCGGCGATGGTCACCCTCGTTGGTGAAACCCAAGGCGCAATCGGTTTCTTGCCGTTCTCATCCACGCCGGAAGGCGCACACGTGATCTCGGTCGACGGTGAAGCCCCCTCGTGGCCGAACCTGAGACAAGAGGGTTACGCGCTCCGCTTTGAGGTCATTGCAACCGCGCCCGCCGAACCACAGGACGGGACACGCGACTGGCTGGCCTGGCTCCAAGAGCAAGAGTAGCTCCCCCCTTTTTCGCTGCTCCATCACTACCCCATGCCCATCCCCGGTAGATGGGCACAGAGAGGCAGGTCAAAGCGG
>Ga0209342_10004885_pt1 | contig 13821 bp, 11 predicted proteins | sample RifCSP16_2_FD_184023 | JGI IMG/M metagenome (GOLD analysis project Ga0209342, IMG submission 184023) | Soil microbial communities from Rifle, Colorado - Rifle CSP2_sed 16_2 (SPAdes) (version 2) | ecosystem: Environmental > Terrestrial > Deep subsurface > Rock core/Sediment | place: Rifle... | reverse complement strand
ATTATTATGTTCACGTTTAAAACATTCTGAGTAGCCATGTTTAATTAATAAAATCTGAAAGCCAGATGAGGGGGAGTATCGTGCCGCAGGAAAAATTACTGCTGACAGCCGTTTTCGGTCCGTATGGAATAAAAAATAAATATGCCGAATCCCTGGGAATGCAGATGGAGCTCCTGAACAACCAGATCACCCGTATGCAGGGGGTTCATTCTCCGCGCCAGTCTTACTGGACATTCCCGTTGTACCTGCTCGCGGAAAACATTTCGGTTGAAACCACCGTTCTCGATTTTCCAACGTGGAGCGACTTCAAGCGGGAATTAAAAAAGGGATACACCCATGTGGGGATAAACTTCATTGTGCCGAACGTATTGAAGGCAAAAAGAATGGCCGAGCACATCCGTGCGCGGCACCCCGAAATAACAATCATTCTCGGCGGATACGGAACCATAATACCGGGACTTTCTGAAATTGTTCCGCACGACACAATGTGCAGGGGCGAGGGGGTACGTTGGCTGCGGGCATATTTCGGCGAAGACACCCAAGCGCCTGTAAGGCATCCGGCGATAATCGGCCCCGCATATGAATATCTGTATGGGGCCAAGGGCAAGCCCAAGGGCGCCATACTCATGCCTGGCGTTGGATGCGAAAACGGTTGTAAATTCTGCGTTACCTCGCACCAATTCCACAAGCAGTACCATCCGCTTCTTTCCACCGGGCAGGAAATTTTCAACGTCTGCTGCAAATCAGAATCCGAGCTGGGATCCAGGGGTTTCACCATATTGGATGAAAATTTTCTGAAACAGCCCCAGAGGGCGCGGGAGCTTCTAGCCCTGATGACAAAACACAAAAAGCCTTTTGTTTTCGATATTTTTTCTTCGGCGGAAGTTATTAAAAAAATGGGTGCGGACTTCCTCGTGCGGCTCGGCGTGAGGATGATTTGGGTCGGGGTCGAATCAAAAAATAACAATTATGATAAAACCAGGGGAATCGATTTCAAGGCGCTCTTTGAGGAATTGCAATCGAGGGGGATATCGGTAAACGCCTCAACGATGCTGTTCCAGGATCATCACGATAAAAAAACAATCCGCGAGGATATTGATTATGTGATCAATCTCGGTTCGAATTTCATACAGTTCATGAATTATACTCCCCTGGCTGGGACGACGCTGTATAACGAGCTTAAAGAGGAAAAAAGGCTGAAAGACCTGCCATACCGGCATCAGCATGGCGCCGGAGAGCTCTTTTTCAAGCATCCGCATTTCAATGAGAGAAAGGACCATGTGCGATACCTCAGGAATGCATTCAAAAAAAAGTATCTGACGGACGGTCCCGGCGTGCTCAATATGGCCATAACGGCCATCCGGGGTTACAAAAACGTCCTTGAAGATTACCGGAAACGTCATGAACTGGGCCTGGCGTGGAATCCTGATACGTTGCAATATGAAAAAAGCGATGACCCCTATCATGACGACTTCATGAAATTGAGGGTCAAAATGATGAAGCGCATAGCCGAGAATGTCAGGCCCGTACTGCTGCCCGCCTTTATTTTCGCTCCGAATGGAAAACAGAGGCGCAAAGCGCGCATGGCTTCGAAATTATTCAATGAAATATTAGGCAAGCCAGACGTTAGACAAAAAATGATCTCCATCATTCTCGTTGCTACCGGCGCTATTGAGGCCGTCAGAATACTGTTGAGTAAAATGATCGGTCGGGAAGGCGTCGTTCATCAGCCGAAATGCAGAGCCGCGTATTTCCCGGCAAAAAAATTTATGCAGGCGGAAATCGGGGTAAAAAATACAAACGCGATACCCGGCAATTTCCAGGATATCCTTGCTGCGTGCCGGGAAGCGGCGGACCAGGCTCATAAATGACCGCAGATCGCCGTACGTTCCTGCGCTTTGCTACACATACACCAGCCTGACCGGAGGGCCGATTTCGGCCACAAGCTTGTACTTCGCTTCATAAAGATCGCCGTCCATAGTGTAGAGCATCTTCTTATTGCTCGTGATGATTAGTTTTTTTCCGATGCTGTCGAACACATAAGGATGACAGACCTGCTTCCCCATCTTTATTTTGGGAAGATTTTTTACTATATCGCCGGGCTGGCATCCAACTGAAAGAACATGGAAGGTCCCCTCCTTTTCATAGGCCCGGTACATCGGCTTGAAGCCGATCCCGATATCATCGACCGTTGAGGCAATGACCGCGATAAAATCATTATGCGGGACCAGGTTCCCGTCAACGACCACCTTGCAATCAAGCCTGTCGAAGAGGGTCCCCACATCAGCGCCGAATGCGGCGCCTTTTATGGCCTTCCCGATAACCTTCAGCGCCTTCTTTGGCCCGGTACCCTCTCCTTTGTAATATTCAGCCAGAAAATTCGCGGTCATGCCGGGCCCGAAAATGAAGCAGTATTTATCATCGACCCGTATGGTATCGCGCACAAAAATCTTTGGATTGCCATTTTTCTTCAGAAGGGCAATGAGCCTTTTCAGAATCTGGTCAGGCTTTCCCTTGAGGTTGATGGTCCGGGACTGGGTATTCATGGTCCCGGCCCTGAGATGCAGCAACGGCGGGATCTTGTCTTTCTTGTAAATGTTGATAAACCGCGATAACACATGGTGATTCGTGCCGTCGCCGCCGCAGACCGCCATGTAGGGAATTCCCAGCTTTTTAAAATCCTTGATGACCGGATCGATCTCAGCAATACTGTTGGTAACCCGTATATCCGCGTATCCCTCCGAAATACTCGTAAAGTACTGAAGAGGATCGATATTCATTTTTTTCACGCCGCGGGCGTGGGGATTGATGATAACGCCGACTTTATTCATTGCAGACTCCTCCATAGTAATATGTTTTTTGTTTTATTTGAGCTGCCTCCCCCGCCGCAGGCGGGGGAGGCAGCACCCCCATTCACTCCTCAATGTCCTCGTCTCCGGACAGAATTTTTTTCAAGACAAAATAATTTATGACCCCGATTATCATCATGATGATCAAAAAAACAGGATACGATATACGCCAGTTCTCAGCGCCCGTCATCATGGTCCATTCCGACATGCCCCCGATGCCCGCAAGGAGGGTCAGGGGCATGAAGATCGTCGTGATAAGTGTCAATCGCCGCACCACCAGGTTCGTCCTGTTCGCCAGCAGGGCCATCCGGTTGTTCGTCATGGACAGGTACATTTCCATCAGTGCTGATATCATATCGCGGTATATCTCCGTTTCTTCGAAGAATTTTGCCAGATGGTCGTAGATATCCCGGAAATGGTATATTGATTTCTCGGTAATGAAAGGCGAATCCTTCCGGCATATCTTCACCAGGATCTCCCGCTCGTGGGTGATGCTCTTGCGCAGGGAGAGGAGGAACCGCCGCAGCCGCATCAACTCCTCCGGCCTGAATGTCGAGATGGTGGTGATTATGTTTTCCTCTATGACATCAAGCTCTTCCTGGAGGGCCTCGATGGTGTGAAATTTCTGATCGACGATGTAATCCATGATCACGTGGAGAAGGTAATCCGGTCCCAGAAGAACATTCTCCCGGTCCAGACCGGCCATCTGTTCAAGCCGGTCCATAAAGCTCGCGTCGCCGTGAATGTTATGGCTGACAAGGACCAGAAAATTCTTCCCTATAAACAGATCCAACTCGTCTATGAAAAGTTCTTTTGAATGTAACTGTTCAAAATTCGAGTCACCCTCTATTTTTTGAGAAATTACTGATGTATCATAGAAAAACTTGTTAAAAAGTATAAAGGTATTGGTTGGATAATCTTCAATCTTTGGAATCTGCTCATCATCCAGGCAGTCCTCGATGGCCAGCGGGTGTATCCCAAGCGGCTTTATGAGCGACGATAGCTCTTCCCTGGATGGGTCCAGGTAGATAAGCCAGATATATCCCCCTCCCTTCAGTGCTGCCAAAGCTGAATCCAGATCAGGCACGATGGCAGGATTTCCCGATTGTGGGATGTAAAAAAAACGTCTGGTCGGTGCGTTTAGCAGACTCATGGCACAATGTTCATTGATAATTAAAAAAAATCAAGAAAATATAAAAAACTGAAGGATAAATATTCGATTATTTCCTATTCTTGACCGCGTATGGCTTACACGCTCAGGAATCTGAACACCCATCAGTCCTTCGCCTGCGGCGACGACCAGTGGCTCCGTCATCTCGAAACCGCTTTCAAACGACCGTGGCCTGCTTGACTTTCTGGGCGGCGGCGCTTTCCGAATCTGCGCGGAGTAAAACTACCTCTTATCGATTACCTTCTTCACCTTCCCCTCGCTGGTCCTGAACATGGTCATCTGTTCGACGAAAATGACCTTCGCAGACACTCCCAACTCGCGCTCTATGCCGGCCGCGATGCCGTATTTCAGGTCCATGAGCTTTTTAATCTCGTCATCGAACATGTTTTCCAGCACCTCGACCTGCAGTTCAAGCACGTCCTCTCCCTCGACGTCGTCAATGATGATCTGGAACCGCGGGTTGATGCCCGTGGTCTTTTTCAGCACGTCGCCGACCTGTGCCGGGAAGACGTTCATCCCGTTGATGACCACCATATCGTCGGAACGGGCCGCTACCCGGTGCATGCGAAGGGTCGTGCGTCCGCAGGGGCAGGCCTCATCTATGATCGATGAGAGGTCGCCGGTCCGGTATCGAATGAGCGGAAAACCTTCCCGGGTGATCGTCGTGATGACCAGCTCACCTTCTACACCATGGGGGAGCGGCTCCCAGGACAGCGGATCTATGATCTCCACGATATAGTGGTCTTCGTTTATATGGAGTCCGTTCTTTTCGGAACACTCGCCCGACACCCCGGGCCCCATCATCTCATTGACCCCATACATGTTGAACGCGGACAGATGGAGCCGCTCCTCGATCCTGTCACGCGTTGCTTCGTCCCACGGCTCTGCGCCGAACAGGCCTGACTTGAGGTTCAGCTCGTCCGGATGTATTCCCATCTCCTTCAGATTTCCGGCTATGCGAAGTGCGTAGCTCGGCGTTGACAGGAGCACCGTGGTCTTGTAATCCTTCATGATGAGTATCTGCCGCTGCACGTTACCGGACTGAGAGGACGGAATGACCGACGCGCCGATCTTCTCAGCGCCGTAATGGAGCCCGAATCCGCCGGTGAACATGTTATAGTCAAAGGCAATCTGGACGAAATCATTGTCGGTGACGCCTGCCCCGGCCAGCACCCGGGCCACCAGCTCCGACCAATGAAGTATGTCGTTCCTGGTATATCCGATGGCGATGGGCTTGCCGGTCCTTCCCGTGGTGGAGTGTATGCGGACGATGTCCCTGAGGGGAACAGCGAACATGTTGTAGGGATAGCTTTTTCTCAGATCCTCCTTGGTGGTGAAGGGAAGCTGCCTCATGTCCCCGATGCTTCGGATCTTTCCTATGTCTATCTTGTTTTCGTCGAAGGAATCCTTGTAAAAGGCGACGTTGCGGTATACCCTGTTCAGCGTGCTCTGGAGCCTCTCGATCTGAAGCTGCATTAATTCCTCACACGGCATTCTTTCATACTTTGCGTTGTATATCATAGCCCCCCCCCTTACTCGCTTATGCTCTTATAATCTTTCCCCAGATACGCCCGCTGCACGTCGTGTTGTTCAGGAGTTCCTCGGACGTGCCCTCCATGACTATCTGTCCGGTTTCTATGACATACCCGCGGTCCGCGATGCGGAGAGCCGCCCGGGCGTTCTGCTCCACCAGCAATATCGTATTGCCCGCGTCCCGAAGCTTCCGAATCTCCTCGAAGATATTCTTCACGATGATCGGAGCAAGGCCCATGGACGGCTCGTCCAGCATGATGAGTTTCGGCTGCGCCATGAGCGCCCTGCCGATCGCCAGCATCTGCTGCTCGCCGCCGGAAAGGGTCCCTCCCAGCTGGTGCTCGCGCTCCCGGAGGCGGGAGAACATGCTGTAAATAACCGCGAGCTCGGCTTCCATATCTTTCAGCCGGGCGCTTCGTATGCGGGCATACGCGCCGAGCACAAGGTTCTCCCGCACCGTCATGGTATCGAATATCATCCGTCCTTCCGGCACGAGGGAACAGCCGGCGCCGACGATTTTCTCAGGCGCTGCATAGCTGATGTCTTTCCCATTGAACAGTATCTCGCCCTCCTGCGCGGCGACTATCCCCGCCGCGGTGCGCAGCAACGTGCTCTTCCCCGATCCGTTCCCGCCGATGATGGTCACTATTTCCCCAGCGTTCACGTGAAGGGACACGCCCTTCAACACGCGCAGGTTTCCATATCCTGAATGGAGGTTGCGTATCTTAAGCATCGTCCTCCCCCAGGTACACCCGTATTACCTCATCGTTCTTCTGTATCTCCGTGGGCACGCCCTCTGCGATCTTCCTCCCCGAGGACAGCACCACGATCTCGTCGGAAATGTTCATGACCAGGGACATGTCGTGCTCGATCACCAGCACGGTAATGCCGCGCTCCCGGATGCCGGTTATCATCTCAGATACTTGCGCCGTTTCGTACAAATTGAGGCCGGCAGCGGGCTCGTCCAGCAGAAGCAGCGACGGTTCGGTGGCCAGGGCCCTTGCGATTTCGAGAATCCGCTGCTTCCCGAACGGAAGGCTCATGGCGTCCCGGTCCGCGAGGTCGCCGATGTCCATGAGCTCCAGTATTTCCATGGATCGTTCCCGTATATCCCGCTCTTCGCGCCGCGACCGTGGCAGGTGGAGCATGGCCGGTATGAAGCCGGACCTGCTTCGAATGTGCCTGCCGATCATCACATTTTCAAGGACCGTCAGGTGCGAAAACAGCTTGATGTTCTGAAAGGTGCGGGATATGCCGTTCCGCGCGATCCGGTACGGCGGCAGATTGTATATGTTCTTTCCGTCGATGCGCACCTCGCCCGAATCGGGCTCCAAAGATCCCGCGATCAGGTTGAAAAGCGTCGTCTTGCCTGCTCCGTTGGGACCGATAACCGCCTTGATCGCGTTTTTCACAACGGCGAAGGAGACCCCGTCCACCGCGCGCAGACCGCCGAAAGACCGGCACATATTTCTCACTTCAAGAAAACTCATCCTTCCTTCTTGTCCGCGCTATATTTGTTTTTCAGCCGCGCCAGGCCGCGTGCCAGATTGCGAAAATTTCCCATCTTTAAAAGTCCCTCCGGGAAAAAGAGCATTATGAATATGAGTATGCTCCCGAAAACAAACTCGTCGAAGCTTCCGAAATATCCCCTCAGGGACAGGTAATTGAGCGTCATGCCCATTACCAGGGCGCCCCACAGGTTGGCCATTCCGCCCACGGCCACGATGGCGACGTACGTAACCGACTTCATCACGTCCGCCTCGGAGGGCCCGATCCCGCCGTTGAAATGGGTGAGGAATACGCCGGCGATGCAGGCAAACACGGCGGACAGCACGAACACGAAGAGCTTGTATCGCGCCGTGTTCACGCCCATGGCGTTCGCCGCTTCCTCGCTTCCGTGGATCGACCTGAGCGCGCGGCCCACCCGGGAATCGATCAGATTCATGAGGAGGATGACGCCCGCGACAACGAGGAACGCCGCAATGTAATAATTCTGTACCCGGAATGCCGGGTCGCCGCTCACGGCGAGGCTCCCGGCGATTTTGAAGGGCGGGATATCCGATATCCCGTCCGCCTCCCCGAACAGCCGCGTCCCCAGCACGATCCGGTACACGATGATGCCGAAGCCGAGCGTCGCCATTGCCAGGTAATGCCCCTTGAGCTTCAGGATAGGTATACCGATGAGAAAGGCAACGGCCGCCGTCACGAATACGGCGGCGAAGAGCGAGATCCATGGGGAGAGGTGCAGAATTTCGGCGCCGTAGGCGTTCTTTTCCATGATCGTCAGCCCTGATGTCCCGAGCAGCTTCACGAAAAGGCTTTCCTTCACATTCATGAGGTTGCAGGTGGTCAACACCGCGGTGGTGTAGCCGCCCATGGCGAAGAATGCGGCGTGTCCCATGGATATCTGTCCGGCATAACCCATCAGCACGGTGAGGCCCAGGATCACCAGGCAGTAATACGCCGACATGGTCAGCTGGGTCAGATAAAACTCCCTGCCTATGGCCGTAGTAACGAGCTGAAAAATTATAATGACTGCGATAAGTCCGAATACGGGGGTATATTTTCTCATGTTCATCAGAATTCCTTCAGGGCGGCCGCTTCTTTTTTGCCCAGGATACCGCTGGGGCGCACGAACAGAATAACAAGCAGTATGGCTATGGCGATTGCGTCTTTATATGCGAGCGGAAGCACGCTTATGCTGAAAGCCTCCAACAGGCCGATGATGATACCGCCGATGACGGCCCCGGTGCTGTTGCCCAGCCCTCCCAGGATGGCGACGGTAAACCCCTTGATCGCGAGCGACGTGCCGCAGTCGTACTGCGTCTGGGTGATGGGCGAAATGACGCACCCCGCAAGCGCGCCGATGGCGGCGCTCAGCATGAAGGAGATGGTCACCATGTTTTTCGTGTTGATGCCGCACAGCCGCGCCGCGGTTATGTTGGAAGCGCACGCGCGCATGGAACGGCCCGTGAGCGTAAATTTGAAGAACCCGCCCAGGCACACGACTATGACGCTGGAAATGCCCAGGACCCACAGCACCTGAGGAGATATATAGGCGCCCAGGATATTGATTGAGGTTATCTCATTGCCGGTAAAGTACGGAAGGGACCGGACCTTCTCGTCCCATACATGGAGGGCTATTTCGCGTATCGTAATTGAAAGCCCTATGGTTACGATGATCATGTTCAGAACCGACGGGCTTCTCAACCTCCGGATAAAGATAAAATCGATCAGCGCGCCAATGAACGAGGTGATTATCACCGCGGCCAGGATAGCCAGGGGAAGCGGCAGAAAAGCCGAAAGCGAGATGGCGGTCATTCCGCCCAGCATGAGGAACTCGCCCTGGGCGAAATTTATGATCCCCGTTGTGTTGTATATGATGTTAAAACCGATGGCCACAATGGCATATATGCTGCCGTTGGTAATGCCGGAAAGAACATATTGTAATAGCTGCTCAAAGGACATGGTGCATTAAACGGGTGAGGGCGACGCCGCATGACGCCGCCCTCACCGGGACATATGATATCTCTATTCGTATTTTACAAATTTGCCGCCTTTTACGGTGAGCATATCAAAAGCTTTTATGTCAAGCCCATTGTGGTCCCGAGGTGAAAAATTGAAGATGCCGCCTGTTCCGGCAAGGCCTTTCAGGTTTTCGATCGCGTCGCGGACCTTTTCCTTGTCGGCACCGGATTTTTTGATGGCTTCAACAAGAATGAGTATGGCGTCATAGGCATGCCCGCCGAAGGTGCTGGCGTCCTCGCCGTACTTCGATTCGTAGTCCTTCTTATATTTCATCAAGAGGGACTTCTGCGGGTTATTGGCGGGAAGCGACTCGGCGATAAGCAGCCGCCCGCACGGGAAAATGATCCCCTCGGCGGCCTCACCGGCCTCCTTGACGTACTTTATATTGCCGAACCCATGGCTCTGGAACAGGGGCATGTTCATGTTGAGCTGCTTCATGTTTTTCGCCACGATCGACTGCGCGGGAACGATGGACCAGTTCACCACGGCCTGCACGCCCTTCGCTTTAAGCTTGGTGAGAACGCCGCTCAGATCCGTGGCCTTCTTGTCATAGACTTCGCTTATCAGGATCGTGATGCCCTGCGCCGGCGCGAGCTTTTCCAGCTGTTCCCTGCCGGCGATTCCGAAGCCGTCGTTGCTGGACACGATGCCGATTCTGGTGATCCCCTTTTTCTTCATCACTTCATAAATTCTCTGCGCGGCGAAGCTGTCTTTCTGGGGCGATTTAAACACGTATTTGGCTACCGGGTTCACGATTACCTCGGCCGCCGCGCAGGAAATGAGGATCGTCTTGCCGTCTTCGCAGATGGTTTTGATCTTCATGGTTTCACCGCTGGTGGAAGGTCCGATGATTGCGAACACCTTTTCTTCTTCAATGAGTTGCTTGGCGAAGGAAATGGCCTTCTCAGGGTTGCCCGCCGAGTCTCTGACAATCAGCTTGAGCATCTTTCCATCGACACCGCCGTTGCTGTTGATTTCGTCGACCATCATCCGCGCGGTTTTCTCCTCAGGAGCCCCCAAAAACGAAGCGGGGCCGGTGACCGAGAAGATCGCGCCGATCTTGATGGTTTCCCCGCTCTGTTTCTTGCAGGAAAAAACCAGAGGGAGCAAACTCGCGCACATAAGTGAAACAATCAATTTATTTAACGACATAACGCCTCCATCTAAATAATTATATAAATAATATTTTTAAAAACAACATTGATAAGGAAGAAATCTGATTAACCATGTAAATCAATAATAGCGCAGGATTTACGTCAAGCACTTAGCATGCCGCACCATTGTCTGGTATTAAAAAAAGACGGCGACTGTAATCTCTATTTTGTTGATGTGTGCTTATAAACCTCAAACCATGATTAATTCCCGTTTATAAAGATGCGAAAGCGCGGTTAATAAATGGCATTTCCCGTGATTACGTCAGGCAATAATAGAGCCCCCTCCGGGGGATTTGGGGGGCTCGAATTCATTAGATGTGGGTAATGTTCAAAGCGTGGCAGGGGGGTCAAAGAGGAATTTCCTGAAAATCAATTGTTCCTCTTTTTATTTTAAATTTTAATAGCCAGAATATAGCAGCCATATTACAGTTCTTCACATGTGGCAGATAAATATATATTGGAAGTGAATATGCTGAGACTGTTGAAGAAATTCTTTAGCAGAGGATACAAATCGAATACGCCTTCCCGCTATGACGCGTCACAATCCAGGTTTGAACGATATGAATTCAGTCCGGTCAGGTTCGAATGCACTTTGAGCTCCATGTCGCATTCCGGCGCGTGCAATGAGCTGTTCCTGGACACTTACTCGCCGGATGCTATCCGTGACATTATGAACCGCAACGGGCTTACCGGCCATCTCCGGGACAATGGTTTTGCCAAGCAGGTCCTGAATATAGAAAAAACCAACAGTGGAATTCATATACTCAGAATATATAACGGCAAAACGGCGCCGGAACGCCTTCTCATCGAGATCCGCCTGTCCCGTATAATCTATATGCCGGAAGAGCGGCATGTCACGGGCGTCATCAAGGACCGGCGCTTTAACGTCGTCGCCGTGGAATGGCTTACCCTGCAGAATCCGAAGCTTTCGTTTACGAGCTCCCGTCCCCGGCTCCCTGGCCAGGCCTTTCCCGGACTCGGCGCCGTTCAATACATCACGCCGCTCATGGAGATGTTCGCGGGCGACCTCGGGGCCGAAGCGATCCTGGATGTGCCGGAACAGTTCCATGCGGCTGTCATGTACTCGCAAAAATTCAAATTCATGGATCCTGCGCGCGAAGGGATGTTGCGCGCGGTGCTCCGCGACCTCGAGTCACATTCGCTGGCAGACCTGAGCTGGGGCTTCATCACCGGCACTATTTGTGACGCCAGCACCGGTGAGCCTTTCCCGTATGAGCCCTCTGAACAGGTTCTCCCCATTGCGGAAAGCCTGGCCCGCTATTTCACCTCGCGCGAATATCTAAAACGGGTGGAGAATGCCATGAACAGCATAAGATATGCGCTGGACTATGACAGAATGGCCCGCGAAAGAGAGAACCATCCAGATTACAAGCAGTATACTTAATTTGAAGGCGAGGATGCGCATCCTCGCCTTCGGGCTCGATTATTTCAAATATATAACCATGTCGAAGGGTTCCTCTTTCTCGCCGAACATGGCAAAGAGGGGCAGGTCGATCATGGTAATGTCGCTGATCCGCTGGATGTCCACTTTTTTCTCATCCTTACCCTTCTTGATGACGACCTTGTCGGGATTCAATTTTTTCCCGAGAAAAATCTGGTACCTGACGGACGACAGAAACAGCTGGGTGATCTGCTTTCCCATCTGGTCCATCGACTGGTCTGCCGGGGCCGCTCCATTGGAGGGGGATTCCTTTTTCGATCCATCCTTGGTTTTGTCGTCTTTCTTCTGTTCTTCCGGTTTTTTTACTGGTTCGAAATGGAATACTATCTGCTTCTTATCGGGGAAATACCGGGGAATAAGCGGAAAATCTTCTTTCTTGATTTTATCGAAGGGAAATTTTGCGTAATCGGGAACCTGAAAAGAAACCTCCATGCCTGAATCAAATTCCGATTCTATCTTCTTTAAATCCAGGTTTTTGACCAGTCCCTTGAGGGAGTCGGGCAAATCCTTCTTCTGTTTTTCCACCATTTCCCCGAGGCTTTGGCCTTTTTTCTCGCCGGCCTGCTGTTGTCCCTGCTGGGCCTGATCGAGCGACTTGGAGAACCGGAACAACCAGCGCACATCCAATGAGCCGTCATCCCTCATGTCAAGGATATGGCTGATCTGAAAACACTGCGTGAGAAGGAACAGCGGAAGAATGATAAGGGCAACCTGTTTTTTCATTTGTCTGTCGTCTCCATTTAAATTTATAATTTTCATCAGGTGATATTCTTCACGATCTCATCGAGCTGTTGTACTTTGCCATTGATTGACCTGGAAATATCACTCATGGTGATGGTGGATTGCGATACCTCCTGCGCGATCTCGGAGAGCCGGGAGATCGTTTTCAGCGTTTCTTCCATGGCGGAATTCTGCTCCCTGGTCGATATGGTGATCTCTTCGGAGAGCTTGTCCATGATCTCCGCCTGCTTCGTGACATCCTGAATCGACTGGCCTTGGCCGGTCATTAGCTCCGCCACGGCTTCGATGCGGCTGTTTATCGCTTCAACCATTTTAAAGATCACTTCGATCGAGCTATTCGTGTTATGCAGCATACCCATTCCTTCCTGGATGTCCTGGGATATCTGCCTGATCTTGCTGGAGATTTCCTTTGAATTGTCCGAGGTTGCCTGCGCCAACTTGCCGATCTCGTCCGCGACCACGGCGAAGCCCCGGCCGTGTTCGCCGGCGCGCGCGGCCTCGATGGCGGCGTTCAGGCTGAGGAGATTTATCCGGTCGGTAATGTCGTCGATCATAACAACGAACTGGTCGATCGATTTGCCGCCCTCCATGATGACGCTCATCTTTTTGGTCAGGTTCTGCATGGTAAATTCGGTCACATTGGTAGAATCGGATATGACCTGCATGCTATCCACCACCGCCTGGCTCGATTCGCCCATCTTTTTCTGCGTTTCAACGGTCATTCCGGAAAGCTCGCGCGTCTTTTTGCCCTGCTCCTTCTGGTTGACGGTGCGTTTATAAATATTGTCGTTGGCCACCACCAGTTCTTCGAAGGTCGCGGACATCTCCTCGCTCGTGGACGCCTGTTCCGTCGACAGCTCGGAAAATTTGGCTCCCATGCTGGACAGTTCATTGCCGATCGACATGAGGTCATGCGACATCGATCCTACCGTGTCAACCACACCCTCGAGATACCGGGCGCGCTCGCGCGCCTCTTTTTCGCTTTTTTCAACATTAATGTTAAGAGTCAAGAGGTCTTTCCGCATGATATTTATCTTGTCCGCAAGGCCAAGCGTAAGGAGGACGACCATAACCGAAGACCCGATCTGGATGCTCCAGATGGTGAATAGATTGACCGGCAGCATTCCGAGCGTCTTGAGGGCAAACGCCAAAGTACCCAGGAGAATGCCCATAAAGGCAATCAGATAAAACCTCGCCGGCCTGGATCCACGAATAGTTAAAATGGCGGCGACTATAACCATTGCAATTGCAAAATAGGCCGCATTGACCGTGTTCAGTTTAATACTCAACTCATATTTGCCCAGGAGGGATATAAGGGCAAACGCAATACTGGGCGACAATACCGTGAAGATGATAAATTTATCGATTCTCCGGTAATGGACA
>Ga0209342_10004879_pt1 | contig 13833 bp, 10 predicted proteins | sample RifCSP16_2_FD_184023 | JGI IMG/M metagenome (GOLD analysis project Ga0209342, IMG submission 184023) | Soil microbial communities from Rifle, Colorado - Rifle CSP2_sed 16_2 (SPAdes) (version 2) | ecosystem: Environmental > Terrestrial > Deep subsurface > Rock core/Sediment | place: Rifle... | reverse complement strand
CCATGCGCCACGCTCGATTGCATAACGCGCCGGCATCGCGGCATACGCGTAGGCGGCGGCGAAAGCGTCGACCTTCTTCGGGACCGCCCGTGCGTGCTCGATCACTTGCCGGGCCGCCCGATCCTGACCGAGCTGCAATTGCGCATAGACCATATAGTCGTAGGCGTGCGGGCTGTTGGGCGTGCGGTCGGCGTCCACCTTGGCGGAGGTGCGATTGGATTCGATCGACTCGCGCCAGTAGCCTACGCGGGTGAAGATGTGCGAGGGCATGTGCTGCGCATGCGGCGCATCGGGCGCGATCTTGGAGTAGCGCTTGGCGGCCTCCAGCCCGTGGGTCGCGATCGGCGGATAGTCATAGCTGTGGATGAGGTAATGCGTGGCCCCCGGATGCTCGGGCTGCGCGACGAAGAGCGGCTCGAGGATCCGCGCCGCCCGGAGCTGGTTGGTGTACTTCTTGTCGTTGGGATCGAAGTTCACCGACAGGATCAGCGCGTAGAGGATTGCCGCCTCCGTGTCCTCCGGATAGCGGCCCGCGACCTGCGCCATCGCCCCCTCCAGGGCGTTCACCCGGGTGCGGTGGTTGATCTTGTCATGGTCCTTGTAGAAGACCGCGAGCGCCTCGACGTAGTCGCGCTCCCGCTGCGTCTTCAAGCCGGCCTTCCGCGCGGCCTCCAGCGCCCCCTGGCCCTCGCCGAGCACCTTGGCGGAAAGCGGGACCGGCCAGGTGAACGGGTTGTCGAGCACCGCCAGAGCCCCCAGCCAGTGCGCCATGCCGCAGCTCGGGTCGGCCTGTAACACGCGCTCGAGCGGGGCCTTGTAGAGCGCCCACGCGAACGAGTGGTAGTAGGCCATGGCTACGTCGAACTCCTTCTGGGCCGCGGCATTGCACTCGACCTTGAAATGCACCTTGCCGAGCTTGGCCGGCGTGCCGCTCGCGTCTTGGGCGGCGGCGGGCAATGTCGCGCCAGCACCCAGGGACAGCGCGGCGACGACAACTGTGACGACTTTGAGTTTCGGTTTCATGTCTCGCCCTCCGTTTCTGCGCCCGGCCCCGTTCGAGGGGGATCTCCAAGGTCGGCAATCTAGACGCAACTATCCGGCACGGCATCCATACGGCTGATCATTTTTCCGCGACCGCCGTGGGCCGGTCGGATAGTCAGAACTGACTATCGACGGTTGACGCGCGCCCGGGTTCGGAGCCAAATAGTGCGGATTCAAGGGTTCCCCTCGAGAGGGCGCCAACGGAAGGAGGGCCAATGCCGCTGTTCATCATCGAGCGCAACTTCGCCGAGCAGCTGGAGCTCACCAGCGAGGGCGCGGCAGCGATCAAGCTGATCAACGCGGACGTGGGTGTCAACTGGCTGTTCTCATTCCTGAGCGCGGACAAGAAGAAGACCTACTGCCTCTACGAGGCGCCGAGCGCCGAGCTCGTGCGCGAGGCGGCGCGGCGGGCCAACGTTCCCGCCGATGTGATCATCGAGGTCAGCCAGGCCTACCTGCGGCCAGGGGCTTTCGCGTAGCCCGGCCGTCGCCGCCAGCTATTTGCCCAGCAACTCGTGCTGGACGGCGAAGGCCGCCGCCTCCGTGCGGTTGGCGGTGTTGGTCTTCGTGAGGATGCTGCGCACGTGGTTGGCGACGGTGTTGTGGCTGACGAAGAGGCGCTCGGCGATCTCGCGGTTGCCCTTGCCGGCGACGACGAGGCGCAGGACTTCCACCTCGCGCCGGCTCAACCCCGCCGGATAGTTCGGCTTCCCCGACGAGGGCCTGATCGCCTCGCGCAACGCTGCGGCGCGCTCCGCGAGCGTCTGCATCCCCAAAGCACCGCTGGTCGCCAGCGCCTCGTCGAGCAACGACGCGGCGCGCTCGCGGTCTTCGGAGCGCTTCCGGTCGAGCAGCATCGCCGCGTACCGATACTGCGTGTGCGCGAGCCACGGGCGCGCGCCCTGCCGGGCGTTCATTTCCAGCGCATCCTCGAAATGCCGCTCGGCGTCCGGCCATCGCTTCATCGTCGCCGCGAGCATGCCGAGATAGCGCGCTGCCGCGCCGAAGCAGGCGACGTTGGGAGGCGCGACGATGTTCCGGCCGTCGCAAGGCGCGAGCGCCGAGTACAACGCGGCCGCGCGGTCGGCATCCCCCAGGAAAACGCACACCTCAGCGAGATAGGCGATGCACGTGATCCAGAGACCGTCCTGCGGGACGGCGGCGAAATCGTCGGCCGCGAGCACCTCGAACTCGGTCCGCGCCTGGTCTTCGAAGCCGAGTTCGCTGTAGATGAGCGCCAACCCCGGCCGCCAGGTCGCGGCCTCGGGCGTGGTCTGGACGAAATGGGTGATGAGCGGTGCCACCTCCTTGAGGCGGCCCTGCTCGCGGCGCAGGCTGAACATCTGCATGCCGAAGATCCCCGCGGCGTCCAGGCCCGGCATGCGGCTCCCGACGTCCAGCGCCTGCTGCGCGAAACGCTCGCACTCCTCGAACCGGCCCTCGAACAACGCCACCATGGCGCGCGAGGAGACGCCGATGTACCGGTAGAACGGCTGCCGAAGCTCGTCGACCTGCCGCATGTAGGTTTCGAACTCCGTCGCCCTCGCCCTCATGTCGCCGACCTCCATGAGGTCGAAGAGGCGCCAGCTCTGCGCCTCGAGGAACCGCTCCCGGTCCCCGACCTGCTCGGCGAGCCGGGTCGCCTCGAGGGTGGTGGCGAACCTGGCCGCGAACTGCGCCGGCAGCCACCGCGCGGAGACCACGGCGCGCAGCGCGGCGGCGAGCGTGGCCGGATCGCCGAGACGGCGGGCCATCGCCACCGCCTGCTCGTGGACGCGCATCGCCTCGTCGAGGGCGCCGCTGAAGATCAGCGCGCGGGTCAACGAGCTCAGCACCTGCGCCCTGAGGACGCTGTCCTGCTCGCCAACCCCGGCGAGCGCGTCCCGCAACAGCCGGACGGCCGCGTCGCCGGGCATGCCCGGGCGCCAGGTCGCCTCCTCGAAGCCGACCGCAGCGCGGGCGAAGTCGGGCGCGACGCCGAGCGCCTTGGCGCTCTCGGCGGCCTGAAGGAGGATCTCCGCCGCTTGCAGGCTCTCGCCGGCCTTGGTCTGCGCCTCGCCCAGCGCGATGAGGAGCGCGCAGCGGCGCGCGGCTTCCAATGAGCCGTTCAGCTCCAGCGCCTGCAGGGCGAGCCGGTAGTAGCGCGCCGCCTCTTCGTAGGCGAACAGCGTATCGGCGCGCTCGCCGGCCCGACGCGCGTACTCCACAGCCTTGGCGGCGTCGCCCCCTGGCAGCGCGGCACAGTAGTGGTGAGCGAGGGCCGCGAGGTTCGACATCGGGTCGCGCCCCTGGAGCTCCTCCAAGGCGGCGCCGATCCGCAGATGGAGCCGCGCGCGCCGGATCGCAGGGATCTCGTCGTATAGTGTCTCGCGGATCAATGCATGGCTGAACTGGTAGCAACCGGCCTCGGCCACCGGCTCGACGACCGTCGCGGCGAGCGCCTCCTCGAGCGCCGTCATGAGCTCGCCCTCGGGTACCTCGTCGAGCAGCCCGGCGAGCACCTCCACGCTGAAGGTGCGTCCGATGGCGGCGGCGTTCGCGAGCACCGCATTGCAGCTCTTCGACAGCCGGTTGAGGCGAGTGCCGATCACCTCCTTGACGCCCTCCGGAATGCGGCGCAGCGCCGCGCTGCGGGTCGCGCCCGGCAGCGCCGTCGAGGAGCCGGCGTCGAGTACGCCCTCCTGGATCAGGAAGCGGGTGATCTCGGCCAGAAACAGCGGGTTTCCCTCGGTCTGGCTGTGCACCGCCGCCAGCAGGTCGCCGGGGAGCGCCCGGCCGGAAGCTGCGGCCATGAAACGGGTCGTCTCGCCGAGGCTCAAGCCGGTGAGGCGCACACGCTGAAAGCGGGGATCGCGCGCGAGCTCCCCCAGCGTGTTGGAGAGCGGATGGTGGCGCGAGAGCTCGATGTCGCGATAAGTGCCAAGCACGAGCAGGCGGCTCCCGCCGACCTCCGGCGCCAGGAACTCGAGCAGGCGGAGCGAAGGCGCGTCCGCCCAGTGCAGGTTGTCGAGGATCAGCAGGTGCGCGGTGTCCGCCGCGGCGCGCTTCCAGAATCCGGCGATGGCATCGAAGAGCCGAAAACGTGCCTGCGGCGCGTCGGCGGAGCGCGGCGCGGGCGGAAGGTCGGGCAGGCGTTGCGCGAGCTCGGGAACCATCTCCGCGAGGTCGCTCGCTCCGGGTCCGAGGATGGCGCGCAGGTGCTCGTCGTCCTGGGTCTCGGCAAAGGCGCGGATGACCTGCAACCAGGGCCAATAAGGGGGCGCACCCGGCTCCTCATAGCAGCGGCCCCACAAGACTCGGACGTCGCGCTGCTCCGCGTAGCGCGCCAGCACCTGCGCCGTGCGCGTCTTCCCGATGCCGGGCTCGCCGGCCAGCACCACGATCTGCCCCTGACCGCCCAGCGTCTGCTCCAGGGCGGCGCCCAGCACCGCGAGCTCGCGCTCACGCCCGACGAACACATCGCTGCCGCTCGCCGTGCGGCTCGGGAGACGCACGGCATCGGCGGTCGGCCCGCGAAGCGGGGCCCCGCAGCTGTCGCAGAACGCGGCCTCGGCGCGATTTTCCCGTCGACAGCTTGGGCAAGCGGGCATGGGTGTCGCTCGCAGCAGATGCGCCGATCGGACGCGCAACGCGCCGCGCTCGATCGGCGGGACGGCGGCTGGCGCATAGGCTAAGGAGCCCGCGGATCGCCGTCAATGCGCGCGGGGGGGTGAACGACAAAGCGAGTCCCGATACCGTCGGTGGTAAGGTGCGCGGCGTCATGTCCGCCCCCGACCCTTCCGGCGCGCCCCCGCCCACTGCCGGGGGGGTCGCGCGCGGGTTCTGGAGCCGCAAGCGGCTCGCGCTCGCGCGCGCCTGGCAGCGGGTGCGCGACGTGGGCGCGGTCCTCGGTCCGTGCCGCTTCAGCGTGTTCGTGGTCGTTGCCGGGGGCGCGCTGCTCCTCGCCACCGCACAGGGCCGCGAGCTCGCCGTCGGCCTCCCCGACGGCGGCTTCTTCTGGCGCGGGCTCGCCTTCCACGCCTGCGTGCTCCTCTGGGCGTTCCAGAGCTGGTACTGGTCGCGGCTCCTGCTCGACGTGACGTTCGGCCTCGACCGCGCGCACGACCGCCACGGCGCGTCATTCGCCCCGCACGTGGCGTGGGCGCTGCGGGAAACGCCGCGGGTCGTCGCGGTCGCCGCCTACGTCGTGGCGGGTATCGCGCTCGCCCTCGCGCAAGCGTGGTGGCACCTCGCCGCGCTCGCCCTGGTCGGCGCGCTGTTCTACTGGCTCCTCGTGAGGCAGCTCGCGCTCACCGACGCGCTGCACCGCATGTTCGGCAACGCGGCGCGCTGGATCATCGGCGAGCGCGGCCAGCGGGTGCACCGCCTGCGGGACCTTCCGCCGTTCTCGAAGGCCGTCCTCTTGGGCAGTCTCGGCCTCGCCCTCCTCTTCACGGCTCTGGTCCTCATCGACCCGGTCGCGTTCGGCTGGACGTTCGGGGCCGCGGCGGTGCCGTTCCTCGGCTTCGCACTGATGGTGCCGGTGGGGAGCCTCTTCGTGTACTGGTCCCACCTGCGCGGCGCGTCCGCGGGGGCGCTCGACCCGCGAGGCTATCCGGTCGTGACGCTGCTCGTGCTCTGGGCGGCCGTCTTCGGCGCCTTCGTGGACAACCATGCCGTTCGGACCACCGCGCCCATTCCGGGGAGCGTTCCCGCCGCGCGCGAAGCGCTCCCGCAGGCGGTCGAGCGGTGGCACGAGAGCGCAGCGCGGGCCGCGGGGAACGACGTGCCGCCGCTCGTCATCGTCGCGACCGCGGGCGGCGGGTTGCGCGCCGCGTACTGGACCGCTACCGTCCTCGGCCGGTTGCAGGACGAGGCACCGGACTTCCGTACGTATCTCTTCGGCATCAGCGGCGTGTCCGGCGGCAGCCTGGGATCGGCCGTCTTCATCACCCTGCTCGCGGACGGCGCGCCCGCGCCGACACACTCGTGCGCCGGCGGCGCCGCCGCGCGCAAGGCGTTCGAATGCGCCGGTCAGGCGGTGCTCGCGCAGGACTTCCTGGCCCCGGCCGCCGCGTCGATGCTGTTTCCCGATCTCATGCAGCGCTTCATCCCGGCGCCGGTGTTCCCGCAGGATCGCGCCGCGGCCCTCGAGCGGACGTGGGAAAGAGCGTGGGGCGCGGCGGGCCTCGCGAACGACACATGGACGCGCCGCTCCTTCACCGCCCTGTGGCGCCGGAACGGCGCCCACCTGCCGGCGCTGTTCCTGAACGGCACGCACGTCGAGACCGGAAAACGCATCATCACCGCCAACCTGAAGTTCGACGGCAGCGCGTTCCCGGATGCGTACGACTTCTTCGCGCTCGTGTCGGGCGACGTCCTGCCGAGCACCGCCGCGCACAACAGCGCCCGCTTTCCCTACGTGAGCCCGGCCGGCACGCTGCGCGCCGGCGGCGCGGATCGCGGCCACATCGTCGACGGCGGCTACTTCGAGAACTTCGGCGCGCTGACGGCGGAGGAGCTGCTCCACGCGGTCATCGGGGCGCTCGGGCGCAGGGGCAAAACCGCCCGTCCCGTGCTCATCCAGATCAGCAACGACCCGGGCCTGCAGGCGGACGACCTCGACGTCGGCCGGCTCGAGGGCCCGGCGCCGCGCCCCTCGAACCGGCTGGGGAACGAGATGCTCAGTCCGCCGCGCACGTTCCTCAACGCGCGCAGCGCCCGCGGGATCCTCGCCTACAAGGCGTTCCTGCGCGCAGCGCCGGCCGACCATCGCGCGCACTTCCGGCTGTGCGAGGTCGAGGATTTCAGCGAGCCCGCGCTCGGGTGGGTGCTCGCGCGCCGTTCGCTCGACTTCATGCAGCGCGTCGCGCGAGACGACACCTGCGGGAACCGCGCGGAGTTCGAGCGGATCCTGAAGGCGATCCGGCCCTAACCCTGTTTAGGGGGCGGGAGACCCTCTATACTTGCGCCGCTCCCCGGGTCACCAGCCATGAAACGGTTCATCGGTTCGCTTCTCGTCACAGTCGCCGCGCTGGCCGCCGCCGGCCTCGCGGGCGCGCAGAGCTACCCCTCGCGCGCGGTGCGGATCGTCGTCGCGTACCCGCCCGGCGGCGGCATCGACGTGATGGCGCGCCAGCTCGCCGACCGGCTCGCGCCGCAGTGGGGTCAGCCGGTGCTCGTGGAGAACCGGCCGGGCGGCAGCACGATCCCGGCAACCGACCTCGTCGCCAAGGCGCCCGCCGATGGCCACACGATCCTGCTCACGACCGACGCGACGTTCTCGATCAACCCGCATCTCTTCGCGCGGCTGCCGTACGCGGACCGCGACTTCGTGGCGGTGACGCAGCTCATCCTGCTGCAGCAGATGCTGGTGGTGCATCCGTCGCTCCCGGCCGGCTCGCTCGCCGAGCTCGTCGCCCTGGCCAAGGCGAAGCCGGGCACGCTCAACTACGCTTCGTACGGCAGCGGCAGCCAGCCGCATCTCGCCGCCGAGATGCTGAAGGCGAAGGCCGGCATCGACATCGTGCACATCCCCTACAAGGGCATCTCGCTCGCGGTCCCGGCGGTCATGGGCCGCGAGGTGGAGATGACGTTCTCCGGCATCGCGACCGGCCGGCCGCAGCTCCAGGCCGGCCGGCTGAAGGCGCTCGCCATCGGCGGGCCGAAGCGCTCGCCGCTCGTACCCGACGTGCCGACCTTCACCGAGCTCGGCTACCCCGAGGTGGAAACGCACGCCTGGTTCGGGCTGTTCGTGCCGGCGGGGACGCCGCGCGAGGCGGTGAACCGCATCCACCGCGACGTCGCGGCCATCCTGAACGATCCGGCCTTCCGCGAGAAGGAGATCGTGCAGAAGGGCTACGACCTGGTCGCGAGCTCGCCCGAGGAATTCGCGGCGTACCTCGTGCGCGACCGCGACGCGCGCGGCCGCGCGGTGAAGATCTCCGGCGCAAAGGCGGAGTGACGGGAATCGCGCGAGTCTTCGTCGGTCCCGCGCCGCGCATCGGGTTGAGCATCGCCGGCACCGGGCCGCTGGTGGTGTTCCTGCACGGCGTCGGCGGCAATCGCACGCATTGGGACGATCAGCTCCCGGTGTTCGCGCGCGAGTTCACCACCTGCGCGTGGGACGCGCGCGGCTACGGCGACTCGGACGACTACGACGGCCCGCTCGCGTTCGCCGACCTCAGCGCCGACTGCCTACGGGTGCTCGACTTCCTCGGCGCCGAACGGGCGCACCTCGTCGGGCTCTCGCTCGGCGGACGGATCGCGCGGGATCTCTGCCTCCGGCATCCGGAGCGGGTCGCGACGCTGACGCTGTGCAACACCCACGCCGGCTTCGACGACCTCGCGCCCGAAGCGGTCGACGCCTTCCTTCGCGCGCGGCAAGGCCCGCTCGCCGCCGGAAAAGAGTTGCGCGACCTCGCGCCCGGGCTCGCACGCGGAATCGTCGGCAAGTCGGCGGTGCCGGGCGCCTACGAACGGCTCGTCGCGAGCCTCGGCGAGGTCCGCAAGAGCACCTACCTCAGGACGCTCGAAGCGTCGGTGCGCGAGGATCGCGGCGCGCCGGTCGAGCGCATCGCCGCGCCGACGCTGGTGGTGACGAGCGACGAGGACGCGGTCTATCCGCCCGCCAGCGCCGAGCGCCTCGCGAGCCGCATTCCGGGGGCCCGGCTCGCGGTGATCCAGGGCGCAGGGCACGTCTCGAACCTCGACCAGCCCGAGCGTTTCAACGCTGCGGTGCTCGCGTTCCTCCGCGAGCATCGCGATCGGGCCGCGACGGTCACGCTGCCGCGGGTCTGACGCCGGCGGCCGAACAGGAGGAAAATAGCCGGCCCTCGGGCTCCCGCCCGCCCCGGAGATTGCGATGCGCATCGAAGTCCACGTCCACGGCAACATCCCGCTGCGCGCCGGCGTCACCTCGGCGCAGCTCGAGGCCGCGCTGCGGCCGTGGCTCGAATACATCGACGAGGACTCGCTCGCCGACGCGCGCTCGGTCTACGAGGACGAGCCGGGCGTCGCGTTCGACTCGCGGGAGCGGCTGCTCGAGATCTGCTGGACGGGCGACGTCGGCCGCACCTTTCGCGAGCACATCGAGGCGGCGCTCGCGAACCTGAACCCGTACACCGAGCGGGCCGCCGAGATCGAGGTCAGCTACTACCACGACGACGGCCAGGACGAGCTCGGCGTCGTGTTCGTCGGCCCGACGCTGGAGGCGATCCACGAGGCGCAGCGGCAGGCGATGATCGAGGACGTCTCGAACCTCCTCGGGCGCCAGTTCGGCGAGTCGGAGATCGGCGAGGTCGTCGCGCTCCTCAACCAGCTCTTCGCGCGGACCGCGCCGAGCGCCGGCGGCGTCGTGCGCCAGGGCTCGGTGACGGTCCAGGCGCCGACCACCGACAAGGGGCGCCGGCGGCTGCACTAGCGCGACGTCGGCGCGCCCGGCCCGCTGGAGACGGCGCCAATGACCGAAGCGCGGATCCGTCTGCTGCAAGGGATGGCCATCTTCGGGGGAATCGAGGACGCGATCCTCGAGTTCCTCCTCGCGCGGTCGCCGGTCGTCCGCGTCCCCAAGGGCGAGTTCTTCTTCCGGCAGGACGAGCGCGGCGAGTCCATGTTCGTCCTCGAGGACGGCAAGGTCGCGGTGCTGAAGCGCTGGCAGGAGGGCGACTGCCTGCTCCGGATCCTCGAGCGCGGCGACTGCTTCGGGGAGATGGCGCTGATGGACTTCTTCCCGCGGAGCGCCTCCGTGCTCGCGGTCGAGGACTGCGTCGCGATCGAGCTGTCGGCGGCCCGACTGCACGAGCTCTACGAGATGGACCCAAGGCAGTTCGCGATGATCGAGATGAACATGGGGCGCGAGGTCTCGCGCCGGCTCCGGGAATCGGACGAGCGCCTCTTTCGCGCCAGCATGGGCGCGGCCGACGCCGGCGCGGACTATGTCTTCCGGGCCGGCTAGATCCGCACTACCTACGGGAGGACCTTGACCTCGCGCACGAGCTCGAGCGTGTACGCCCGCCGGTAGTCGAGGCCCGGCTTCACCGTCTTCGCCTCCGCCACGAAATCGGACGTCCGCTTCCAGCGCGCGTCGGTCATCGTCATGATGCCGAGCTTCGCGGCGTCGCCGCCGGTGACGATCCGGTACTCCTTCATCTTGCGCAAGCCGAACGCGATGAGGTCGTCCTCCATCTGCGGGTTGTCGCGCTTGATCAGGGCGTTCCCGGGCGCGGGGTTCGCGAGATAGCTCTTCCAGCCTTCGGCGCTCGCCTGGACGAAGCGCTTCACCGCGTCCCGTCGCTTCGCGAGCGTGTCGCGCGTCACGACCACGGTCTGGGCGTACGGGGGGTAGCCGAGGTCGGCGAGCAGGAACACCGCCGGCTTCACGCCGCCCTTCTCGATCGAGTACGGCTCGGAGGTCACGTAGCCCTGCTGCGCGAGCCGCTTGTCGACGAGGAACGGCTGCACGCTGAAGGCGTACGGCCGCTTCTGCGCATCGTCGAAGCCGTAGCGGCTGCGCAGCCAGGGCCAGAACGTCGTGTCGCTCGCCGCGCTGATCGCGATCGGGCGCCCCTTGAGCTCCTCGAGCTTCGCGACGCCCGGGTGGGCGATGATGACCGCCGGATCCTTCTGGAAGGCCGCAGCCACCGTGACCACGGGCAGGTCCTGCTCGACCGCGAGGAGGGTCTGCAGGTCGTAGCCCATGAACAGATCGAACTGTCCGGCGAGCAGGAGCTGCAGCCCGTTCACCTGCGGCCCGCCCATCCGGATCTGCACGTCCAGGCCGTGCTTGCGGTAGAGGTCCTCCGCAACCGCCTGGTAGAAGCCCCCGTGCTCGGCCTGTGCATACCAGTTGGTGCCGAACACGAGCTTCGTGAGCGGCTGCGCGGCGGCCGCGCCGGCGACGGGAGCGAGCACGCCGCAGGAGATCACTGCGGCGGCGGCGAGGCGCGCGGTGAGACGGTGACAGGGCATCGATGGCACTCCCGGAAGCTTGGCGCCGCGATTCTAACGAACCTGCGCTCGAGGTTCGCGGAATGTTGACCAAACGTCCCGCGAATGTTGACAGCCCGGCGCGGCGCCCCTACCCTCGACCGCGTCATGCCGCGCTCCAGACCGCCCGATGGCCGCGGCGAAGATCGGGTGCTCGACGTCATCCTCAGTCACGCCGCGACGCGATGAACCGCTTCGAGTACTTCGAGCCCGCGACCCTCGCCGAAGCGGTCGCGCTGCTCGGACGCTGCAACGGCAAGGCGAGTCTGCTCGCCGGCGGTACCGACCTGCTGGTGGAGATCAAGGAGCACCTGCGCCGGCCCGAGTACGTCATCAACATCAAGCAGATCCCGGGGATGGAGGCGCTCAGCTACGACGCCAAGCGCGGTCTGAAGTTCGGCGCGCTGGTGACCTCCCGCGCGATCGAGATCTCGCCCGTGGTGCAGGAAAAGTATCCGGGCCTCGCTCAGGCGGTCCGGGACCTGGGCTCGATCCAGGTGCGAAACCGCGCCACGGTCGTCGGCAACATCTGCCGCGCCTCGCCCTCGGCCGATACGCTGCCGCCGCTGATCGCGGACGGGGCGAGCGCGCGAATCTACGGACCGGGAGGTGAACGGGTCGTGGTGCTCGAGGAATTCTTCACCGGTCCCGGCCAGACGGTCCTCAAGCCGGATGAGCTGGTCACGGAGATCACGATTCCGCCGCCACCGCCGCGCACGGGGAGGATCTACATCAAGCACGGGCGCCGCAAGGCCATGGAGCTGGCGACGGTCGGCGTCGCGATCTCCCTGACGCTCGAGGACGACGTCTGCCGCGAGGTCCGCATCGCGCTGGGCGCCGTCGCGCCCACGCCGATCCGCGCCAGGCGGGCCGAAGCCCTGCTGCGCGACCAGGTGATCGGCGAGCGTCTCGTCGACGCGGCTGCCCAGGCCGCGAGGGACGAGTCCCGGCCGATCGGGAACGTCCGCGCGAGCGCCGAGTATCGGCGGCAGATGGTCGAGGTGTTGACCCGGCGGGCAATCGGGCAGGCGATGGAGGCGGCGCGGTGAAACAGGTGATCCGCGCGACCATCAACGGCGAGCCGCGCGAGCTTGCCGTCGAGCCGTTCCGCAGCCTCCTCGATGTATTGCGAAACGAAGCCGGGCTGACCGGTACCAAGAAAGGCTGCGACGTGGGCGACTGCGGCGCCTGCACCGTCATCCTGGACGGCAAGCCGGTCAATTCCTGCCTGGTGCTCGGCGTCGAGGTCAAGGGCTGCCGGATCGAGACCATCGAGGGCCTCCAGCCCGGGCCCGATCGGCTGCACCCGCTCCAGGAAAACTTCATCAGGCACGGCGGAGCGCAATGCGGGTTCTGCACGCCGGGCGTGCTCATGATGGCGAAGGCGCTGCTCGACGAGAATCCCGATCCGACGGAAGGCGAGATCCGCTTCGGCCTCGCCGGCAACATCTGCCGCTGCACCGGCTACACCAAGATCGTCGAGGCGATCCAGGCGACGGCGCGGCAGCTGAACGGAAAGGGCGACGCGTGACCGACCTTGCCGTCATCGGCACGAGCGTCGAGCGCCCCGACATGCCGGGCAAGGTCACCGGCCACGCGATGTACGCCGGCGACCTCAGCCTGCCGGGAATGCTGCATGCGAAGACCAAGCGCAGCACGATCGCCCACGCCAACGTCAGGCGCATCGATGTGGCAAGGGCGCTGGCCTTGCCCGGGGTGAGAGCGGTCCTTACGCACGAGAACGTGCCCCGGGTGCTGCACTATGGTTCCCCTCACCCGCGCTCGGCTTCGGTCACGCGGGATCAGTACATCCTCGACACCAACGTGCGCTACTGGGGCGAGAGCGTGGCGGCGGTGGCCGCCGACAGCGAAGAGATCGCCGAGGAAGCGCTCGACCTGATCGAGGTGGAGTACGAGGAGCTTCCGGCGGCCTTCACCGTGGACCAGGCGCTCCGTCCCGATGCGCCGCTGATCCACGACGGCCGGACCGGCAACCTCGTCGTCGATCCGGTGCTGGTGAAGCGCGGCGACATCGAGCGCGGCTTCGCCGAAGCCGCGCTCGTCATCGAGGGCACTTACGAGATGGGGCGGCCGACGCCGGCTTACATGGAGCCCAACGTCTGCGTGTGCCAGTGGGACGCCGACGGCAAGCTGACGGTCTGGATCTCGACCCAGACGCCGTTCATGGTGCGCGGCATCCTCGCCGAAGTGCTCGGAGTGCCCTATCACAAGGTGCGCGTCCTCGTCGATCACATGGGCGGCGGCTTCGGGGCGAAGCAGGACCTCTTCCAGACCGAGTTCCTGTGCGCGCTGCTCGCGAGGGAGACCCGGCGCCCGGTGCGCATGGAGTTCTCCCGCAAGGAGACCTTCCTCGGCGGCCGCTCGCGCCACCCGGGCACGGTATGGTTGAAGCAGGGCTTTAGGCAAGACGGCTCGATCTCGGCGCGCCAGGCGCTCGTCACGTTCAACTCCGGCGCCTACGGCTCGCACGGACCGGGCGTCACCGCCGTCGGCACCACGGCGCTCACTTCGCTCTTTCGCTGCGAGAACGTGCACCTCGAGGGGCGGTGCGTGTACACCAACACGCCCATCGCCGGCGCGTATCGCGGTTACGGCGTCGTGCAGACCTATTACGCGCTCGACATCCAGATGGACGAGGCGGCCGAGAGGCTCGGCATCGACCCGGCCGAGCTCAAGCTGCGAAACGCGGTGCGCGAAGGCGATCTCTCACCGTCCGGCCACGCGATCGTCGGCCACGGGCTCGAGGACTGCATCCGGCGCGGCATGGCCGAGACCGGATGGCCGGAGCTGAGCCAGCGGCCCCGG
>Ga0209342_10004876_pt1 | contig 13838 bp, 13 predicted proteins | sample RifCSP16_2_FD_184023 | JGI IMG/M metagenome (GOLD analysis project Ga0209342, IMG submission 184023) | Soil microbial communities from Rifle, Colorado - Rifle CSP2_sed 16_2 (SPAdes) (version 2) | ecosystem: Environmental > Terrestrial > Deep subsurface > Rock core/Sediment | place: Rifle... | reverse complement strand
TTCTCTTAATTGAAGTGGGAGCCAAAACTCTGCCTCTTCCTTGTGGTTTATCCGGGTTAGTGACCACGGCTACTACCGGGTGAGGCGAAGAGACCAGTCTCTCCAAGCTGGGAATGCCAAATTCAGCATTGCCGAAGAAGACAATTCTCATTGCTTACATTCATATTGTGCCATGATGTTCTTTAAACAGTCCGAAAGCAGTCTGAGCCAGATTGAATTGTTCAGAAGGCGCCCCGCACTGAAAGTGGTTGTAGATTATTCAACTTGGAGGCCAGACCGTTGCGCACGACCTGGCTTAAGTGGTCGATAAAAAGAGTCCCGTTTATGTGATCTAACTCATGTTGCAGCACCCGGGCCAAAAGGTCAGAGGCATCCAGGTTGAATTCTCTTCCGGAAAGATCCTGAGCTGAGAACTTGACGTTTTTATACCTGGGTACGTTTTCGTAGATGCCGGGGATGGAAAGACATCCCTCTTCTCCAATCTGCTGACCCTCTGATTCCAGGAGAATCGGATTGACGAAAACCAGAGGTTTACTGGAGGGGATGATCTTGCTTAGATCAACCACAAAAACCCGCTTCAGAGCCCCGACCTGATTGGCAGCTAATCCCAAACCAGAAGCCTGATGGAGAGTGTCGAACATATCCTGAACTAAAGTGATGATACCGGAGTCTAGTTTTTCAATCGTCTTAGCTTTTTGCCTTAGAACCGGGTCTGGGTAGAAGCGGATGGGAAGTACTGACATAGAGTTACTCTGAGGCTGGTTTCACCTGTCCGGCGATTGAGCTTTTCAGGAATTCTACTTTAGTCTCCTCCCCGACTTTTAGGACTACACTATTCTCCTTCTCGTTAAAACCAATAATTGTGCCGAACATCCCGCTGTTGGTAATCACCCGATCCCCTTTCTTGAGTTCGGACAGCATCTTTTGGTGCTGTTTTTGTTTTCTCATCTGAGGCCGCAGCATCAGAAAGTAGATTACTACTAGAATTAGAAGAAATGGCAGAAAACCTAATAACCCTCCGGCACCGCCGGACTGTCCTGGTTGGGTCCCCATGGCCCAGGCCTGTTCCATCAAATTTTCCTCCTTAGGTTGTTATTATTATCTAAAATAACCCGCGCTTTACAAAAACGCAAACGATTTAACTTTTACGAAACTCCCAGACTAGGGGCTTGCTTTTAGACCTTAAGGGCTGAAGTGAGGTAATATCGTAGGGCGGGATCATTCCCGCCCTCGTTGTCCTAGCCGAGGATGAGATCCTCGGCTACGGCAGTGCCGTATGGTCTCAGCTATACAGAAAGCAGATTCTTCGGCCTCTGGCCTCAGAATGACAGCTAAACCTTTTTCCGTCATTCTGAGCGGAGCGAAGAATCTGATTTTCCTCTATGCAATGGGATTGCCACGTCGTTTACTCCTCGCAATGACTATCTCTTGTTACACTGGCCGGGTAAGAAAACCCTTCCGGGTGAACCCTTCAGGATGAAGCCCGCCTACGCTGAATTTAAGCTCTTCATCTTCTCCACAAAATGCTTATCCCGCGATAGACCCCACAGATAATAAAGGGGATGAAGCACCTTGTAAATCAGTTTATCCCGTTCACAGTACCCCAAAGCCTTTCTCAGAGTCTGCCAGTCTCCGAAGCCATATTCTTCTTTATCCTCCTGGCTGCCGTAGACCAAGATACAGAGCTTATTAAAATCTATCTGACTCTTAAGCATCTGTTGATACAACCTGGCCTGCTCTTGGGCTAAGAGCTTTTCTTCTTCGGTCAGTTCTTCATAGCTTTTTTTAGCTCTTAGAAAGTTTAAGTTTTTTCCGCTATCTTTTTTATCATTTTTTTCATTCTTATAATTCTTTTCATTATTGATTGGGTACGCTGTCGTAACGTTATCGGTACGAGGTTGTATAGCAGACGGTACGCTTTTGGTATCATCAAAGGTAACATTGGCGGTAACATCGGTGACCTGCCCCCTCTGGTAAGCTCGCCATTTACATAATCTTATCCGGGTAAATTTGCGGTACGCTTTTGACTCAGCCAGCTGCAGAGATTCTAAGACTTTCAAGTAGCGTTTGACCCTGGGCTTGCCCCAATTCCATCTCTTGGCCAGTTTTTCAAGAGAGGTAATTACATCTCCATCTTCTACTTGCAGGACTCGGCGCTCCCAGCGCAAGGCATGACTCTGATGGTTGGCCAAAAGTAAGAGGTCGATATAAGCCGCAAAATCACAGAAGGGCTTGTCGGTCTGGTAGATTGGTTCAAGAACTATCTCTCTGGGCAGCTTAATCCAGCCGGGCATAAGGGTTCATCCTGAAGGATTCACCCTGAAGGGGTCAGCTCCGGTTTTATTCTAGGCATATTTTTAGGACCGGCACTCTCTTTGAGAGAATGCCTCTCTATAAATAGGTGCTTCCCTCCCCCCTTCCGAAGGCTAAGAACTCAGATAATTAGCTATTCAGTAGAAACTTAGAGGAGATTTCAGGGTGAAGAAGAAGTCTGTAGACCCAGGTTGTCTCAACCTGGGGAAACGTAACCCACCTTGGGGGTTCATCCTGAGGGGTTCACCCTGAAGGACAAGGTGGGGCTACTATTATTCTAATCTGGGTGCGGGACTATCTTGGCGACTGGAGGAGTTAGATTTTGGGAATGTGTCTTAGTCGAGCTAAGCAGAAGGATGGTGTTGAATAAGATAGAGGCGAGTAATGCGACAGGAAATCTTTTCTTAGATGACATTGGAAATCTCCTTTTCAATTGTCTGAAGATACATTCTTATGATTATCTACTTCTCATAAGTTATTCGGTATATAACATTGGCATAGTCGTCTGAAACCAACAAAGACCCGTCCGGCATCACCAGGACATCGACTGGCCGACCCCAGACTCCTCCATTCTGCAGCCATCCTTCGGCAAAGATTTCCTGCTTTAGTGCCTGATTCTTCTCCAGCTTGACCACTGTCAGGCGATACCCAATGGGAGTCCTTCGATTCCAGGAGCCGTGCTGAGCAATGAAAACCTGATTCTGATATTCTGGGGGAAACATTGTACCAGTATAAAAGCGCATACCCAAAGCGGCTACGTGAGGGCCAAGTTCTATTGCAGGAGGAACAAATTCTGAACATTTATGTTTACTTCCGAATTCAGGGTCAGAGATAGCCTTTCCGTGACAGTAGGGAAAGCCGAAGTGCATTCCCTTGCGAGGGGCATAATTCAGCTCATCCGGAGGTAAATCATCTCCCAGCCAATCTCTCCCATTATCCGTAAACCAGAGCTCTTTAGTCAGCGGATGCCAATCAAAACCGACTGTGTTCCGGATGCCGGAGGCAAAGAGTTCCAGACTGGTTCCGTCCGGCTTCAATCTCATAATTGAGGCATACCGTCTGTCATCCCGTTCACAAATGTTACAAGGAGCGCCTACCGGGACATAAAGAAAACCATCCGGGCCAAAGCGTATGAATTTCCAGCCGTGATGTCGGTCACTCGGAAAGGAGTCGTTTACAACCACTGGCTTGGGTGGGTTGTTCAATCTGGATTCAATGTTATCAAAGCGCAACACCCGATTTACTTCCGCCACGAATAACGAGCCATCCCGGAAGGCCACCCCGTTAGGCATATTCAGGCCACTGGCGACGGTTAGGATTTTGTCTGCTTTATAATCGTGATTGCTGTCTAAAACCGCGTAAACTTTCCCTTCCGCACGGGTTCCCACAAAGAGAGTGCCGTTAGGGCTTAAAGCTAAGGAGCGGGCGCCTTCCACCTCGCTGGCATAGAGGCTGATTCGGAAACCGGGGGGGAGTTTGATTTGATCGAGTCGGAGTGTACTGGCAAAAGATTCTTCAGAGTTGATTAGGACAAATGCAATGCAAAAGAAGCCCTGGAGGAGGAAAGAGAAACCACGCAATATTTGCTTCATCTCTGGTCGAATAATACTCTAAATTGAATGAGAATTGAGGAGTAGTCAAGTGAAAAGCAGATCCTTTCTTCGACTCGCCTTTAGAACGGCTCGCTAAAGGATGGCATGATTCTGAAGAAAGGCCGTCCAACGCTACGAAAAATACTCACCTCTTCCCACTCTCTCCTACAGGAGAGGGAGTTATGTTCCCTCCCCTAAGAGGGGTTCATCCTGAAGGGTTCACCCTGAAGGGAGGACAAAGGAGGGCTTTAAAGCAAAGCCTCACCCCAGCGCTTCGGTGTCAATCCTCACCGTGAATCCTTTCCTGTTAGGAGAGAGAGACTTAATTCCTCCCTTAAGGGGGGGAGAGTACCAAACGCCCTCTCCATTTAGGGAAGGGAGAAAATTATGCTCGGGGGAAGGCTTTGTCGTAGACTTTCTTTAGATGCTGGATGTCGAGGTGGGTATATTTTTGAGTAGTAGACAAAGATGAATGCCCCAGCATTTCCTGAATAGCTCTCAAATCAGCCCCGCGATTCAAAAGATGAGTGGCAAAAGTATGTCGAATCGTGTGGGGCGAAACTTTAGCCCCCTCGCTGACTTTCTGGAGATACCATTTGACAATCCGGGCGATGCTGCGGGGGGTTATGTGATTTCCGTTCTGATTGACGAAGAGATAATCGTGTTTGCCAGAAGTTAGCTCGTCTCTTTCCTTTTCCAGGTATGTGTTGATAGCCTCCAGAGCTTTTTCTCCCACCGGGACTACTCTTTCCTCATTCCCTTTACCCAGGACCTTCACGGTTCCGTTGTTCTGGTCCAGGGAGTCCAGCTTCAGATCGGCCAGTTCCGAGAGCCTCAAGCCGGAACTGTAGAATAACTCCAGTATGGCTCTGTCCCGATAGCCCAGGCCAGATTTGGTGGTCGGCAGATACATCACATCTTCCATCTGCCTTTCCTGCAGGAAAGCCGGCAGTCTTTGTTCGAATTTGGGAGCTTTGAACGTTAATCGAGAGTTCCCCTTGAATTGCCCGGTCCGAGAAATGTACTTGAAAAAGCTTCTTAAGGTTGAGATTTTGCGGGCGATGGAGCGGTTGCTGTAATTTTTCTGCTTGAGGTAAGATAGAAAATCATTTATACCGAACTGGTCTAAATCAGATGAGTTTCTCTCAGCCAAAAACTCCTGCAGGGCTTTAAGGTCGGCAGCATAGGAGATAACTGTATGGGCGGAGTAGTTTTTCTGAGTCTTAATATAGGAGAGGAACGATTTTATCCACTCATCTAACATACTTACAAATTAAGCGGCCGGCTGAGGCTTGGCAACTGATTCGTAATCGCAGGAGAGACATTTGAGGTAGTCCCCCTTGGTCTTGCTCTGCTTTTCCACCAGAACTGCGGCGCCGCACTGGGGACACTTTTCTGCCACTGGTTTATCCCAACTGGAGAACTTACACTCTGGATAGCGGGAGCAGCCGTAGAAGGTCTTGCCGCGCTTAGTTCTCTTTTCGGTGACTTCGCCAGTACAGCCCGGCTTCGGGCAGGGAATTCCTAAAGTCAATGGCTTAGTATTCTTGCACTCCGGATAATTAGAGCAAGCCAAAAATCTTCCGAAGCGGCCAGTTTTAATAACTAAATCTGAGCCACAGCGCTCACATTTAGCGCCATTGAGCATCTGCTTTTCTTCTTTGTGATTGAGGGGCTTGGCATTCTTGCAGGTTGGGTAATTGGAGCAGGAGAGGAATCTGCCGTGACGGCCCCATTTAATCAGCATGGGGGAGCCGCACTTTTCACATTTTTCCTCGGTCTCTTCCTGCTGAGATTTTTTTATCTCTTTACTTTTTTCGCTGACCTTCTGTAAAATAGACGAAAAGGGCTCATAGAAGTCGCTTAATACTTCGGTCCACTTCAGCTCCCCTTCTTCGATTTTATCTAATTCCTCCTCCATTTCGGCGGTGAAACCAACATTGAAAATTTCGGGGAAATTCTGGACCAGGATGCGGTTCACCGTAGTCCCCAGCTCAGTCGGAGTCAGCCTTCTCTGAACTGATTCCACATATTTTCTCTGCTTAAGGGTGCTGATGATAGTAGCATAGGTAGAGGGCCGACCGATTCCGTTAGCCTCCATCTCTTTTATAAGTGAGGCCTCGCTGTAGCGGGCCGGAGGCTTGGTAAAATGCTGCTCTGGTAAAAGCTCCAAAAGTTTCAACCCCTGTCCTGCTTTCAATTCCGGGAGTTTGAATTCCTCTTGGCCATTGCCATTTTCCTCTTTGATTTCCTCATAAACCTTCAAAAATCCGTCAAATTTCAGCTTAGAGGAGTTAGAGCGGAATAGATATTTGCCAGCCTTTAGGTCCACTGAAACAGTGTCAAAGACCGCCGGCATAATCTGGCAGGCCACAAAGCGGGTCCAAATCAGTTCGTACATCTTGAATTGATCTCTGGTGAGATATTTCTTAACTTTTTCGGGAGCATTCTCAACATAAGTGGGCCGAATGGCCTCGTGGGCTTCCTGGGCTAGTTTTTTCGACTTGTAAAAATTCGGCTTTTCCGGAAGGTAGTTTTCCCCCAGGTTCAAAGCGATAAACTTTCTCACCTGTCCCAAAGCTTCGTTGGCAATCCGGACCGAATCGGTCCGCATATAGGTGATTAAACCGACCTGCTCCCCTTGGCCCAATTCCACTCCTTCGTAGAGCTGCTGAGCCAAGAGCATAGTCTTGGAAGGAGGAAAATACAAGCGCCGAGAAGCATCCTGCTGCAGAGTGCTGGTGGTATAAGGAGGATAGGGGAAGCGCCTTTTTTCTTCCTGTCTGATTTCAGCTACTGAAAATTTCTGCCCCTCTATATCTTTGACTGTTTTCTGGGCTTGTTCCTGGTTGGAAATGGCAAAATCCTGGCCATCAATTTTAGCTAACATCGAAGAAAACTTTTCCCTCTTATCAGTTTCCAGAAGGGCTTTGATGGACCAGTACTCTACTGACTTAAAGTCGAGAATCTCTGCTTCTCTTTCGCAGACCACGCGCAGGGCTACTGACTGCACCCGTCCGGCAGAGAGTCCGTAGTGCAGGGTTTTCCATAAAATTGGACTGACCTGATAGCCAACCAATCGGTCGAGCACTCGGCGGGCTTGCTGGGCCTGCACCATGCGCTGGTCAATTTCACCAGCCCCTTCAATTCCTTTCAGGACCGCAGATTTGGTAATTTCGTTAAAGTAAGCGCGGCGGATTCTGGTCTTGACGCCTTTCAGTTCCTCGGCCACGTGCCAGGCAATGGCTTCCCCTTCTCTATCAGGGTCAGGAGCCAGATAGACGGTAGCGACCTTTTTGGCTTCAGTTTTTAAGCGGCTGATTACTTTCTGCTTCCCTTTGATGACCTGGTAGTCGGGCTGGAAGTCGTTTTCAATTTCTACCCCCAGTTTACTTTTTGGCAAATCTTTGATATGCCCTAAAGTCGCCTCCACCTCAAATTCTTTTCCCAGAAATTTTTTAAGAGTCTTAGACTTAGTGGGGGACTCCACTATGACTAGATTCTTGTTTTTACTTCCCTTCACTACTTTAGGTCCTTTTTTGCCTTTGATGTTCAGATTTCGGCTGTTTGTCAAGTTTACTTAAGTATTGGTTACAGGCAGCTTCGTTGAACCAAATCTCAAATAAGTAGGTTTTAGCTAGTTTTCACTTACATCAGGTAATCTGGTTTGGTGATTCAAAGACCCTGACTAATACGTAAACGAGAAAGAATTTGATTAACATAATTTTTACAAACCGGAATCCTTGCTCCATTTCTTGGCTGAGTAGAATCAGCTCTTTCGGTCAGAAGGACAAATCAGGTATTCACTTAGCCTGAGCTGCCAAGAATAATTGCCCGTAAGAAAATGAACCCAGCCACCCTATCCCCTCAGAGGTGGCAGACTTGCCTGTTTCAACTGTATTCGTAAGGTCTTGTTTCTTTCTGCCTTGAGTATACATTCGATTTGCTCTATGGTCTGTCTTAGATTTTGGTTGACCACCAGATAGTCATACTTTTTCCAATTCTTGAGTTCTTGACGGGCATTCTTCAGTCTCAATCTCAGAGATGAATGGGAGTCTCCGTCCCGCCTTGTCAATCTCTGCTTTAGTACCCTCCAGGAAGGTGGCGAAAGAAAGATTAAAACTGAGCCAGGATAATTCTTCTTGATTGTCAGGGCTCCCTGAACATCCAAGCTGAGTAGAACGGTCCAGCCGTGTTTATGAGCCCTCTCTAGCAAGCTTTTGGGGGTGCCGTACCAGTTACCGTAGACTTCGGCCCACTCCACCAGAGCTTTCTCCTTGACCATCCTACGGAATTTTACAGTACTGACAAAATAATAATCTCTGCCAGAGGTTTCTTGCGGTCGTTTTGAACGGGTCGTTACTGAAATAGAGCGGCGGAAGGATGGATTTTTCCGCAGTAAATTCTGAATCACGGTGGTCTTGCCACCCCCAGAGGGGGAAGAGATAACTACCAATAGGGCTTGATTCGATTTCCTAGTATGAGAACTCATTTAGGCAAGAAACACCAAACTGGCTATTCCACGTTTTGAATCTGCTCTCTGATTTTCTCCAGCTCCTCTTTTATGAAGATTACCCGGGCTGAGATTTCGTACTCGATGGATTTGGCCCCCATGGTGTTGGCTTCCCGGTTGAGTTCCTGCAGAATGAAACCGAGTCTTTTGCCAACCGCAGCGCTGTCATTAAAGGTTTCCAAGAATTGGGCCTGGTGGCTTCTGAACCGGGAACATTCTTCGGTAACGTCTATCTTATCTGCCATCAAAGCCACTTCCTGGGCAACTCTGGGCTGGTCCACTATGACTTCTCCCATAAGCTGCTTGATTTTAAGCTGCAGTTTCTCAGCGTACTTTTCCAAACTCTGCTTAGAGATGGCTTCGATTTCATTTACTCTTTGTCCTAAGCCGGCAACCCGGTTTTTTAACTCCAAGGCCAAGGCTTCTCCCTCGGTCTGGCGCATCTTGTTCAACTCTCCCAGGGCTTTCCGGCTGACCTCAGAGATCAAAGGCCAGACCTGGTTTTGGTCGAGTTCTTCTCGTTCCAGTTTAATCAGGTCCGGCAGAGTGACAAAATCTTCCAGCTCTAATTCTCCTTTGAGTTTGAACTCTTTTTTCAGTTCCTTGAAAATCTTGTAGTAGACCTTGGCAGTATCCAAGTTCAGTTTGATCTGGTCAGCAGCCAGGGATAGATCTTCCCAGGTCAGGGTATAATAAATCTTGCCCCGGGAAATAGTGCTTAAAATCAGCTCCTTGACGCGTGGCTCCAAAGGGGACAGAAACTTGGGGAGTCTGAGCTGGAGCTCGCTGTAGCGGTTGTTGACCGATGAAATCTCCACTACCAGTTTGGCTTGCAAAGTTACAGTCTCGGCCCGGCCGTAGCCGGTCATACTGGATATCATATCTTCCTTGGTGTCCATTATTACCGCCGGACATTGTTTTGTCAACCTAATTTTGGGGATGCGACTAAAGTGAAGCAGTCCTAAAGTTCAAGCAGCACGGGTTCACACCGAAGGACAAAGTGCGGCTACCATCATTTCTGTTTAACGTAGGCGGGGTTTTCTTACCCCGCCTCAACCAGAGCCGAGGATAAAATCCTCGGCTACGAGAAAATATGGAATTAGGGATATAGCGCCCGGGTTTGTCCAGGGAGAGCAAGACCGTCCGAGGCAAGCTTGGGCGCTACAAAAGAAAGTCACCTCTCTCCAGCCCTTCAGGATGAACCCTCTCGTTTCAGGAGAGGGAGTTATGTTCCCTCCCCTTAAAGGAGAGGGCAAAAAGAGAGATTCTTCGTCGCCCCGATGTATCGGGGCTCCTCAGAATGACATTGTGGCGGTCATTGCCGGTGAAGGGGAGCAAACCCAGGGAATAGAGACGGTGCCCAATCTACGGGATTGCTTCGTCCTCCCGATATAATCGGGACTCCTCGCAATGGCCGCCTGTTCGCGGCTAATTTCCGCCAAGTTATCCCAGTTGTTTTTCGGGAAGACATTCGTATATTGAAATGATATGGGAGGATTATGCTAATACATTCAACCAGTATCATCGGGCTGAGACTAAAAGGGAAGGCTGCTATTGGGGGTGATGGCCAAGTCTCCTTTGAGAACACCGTCTTGAAGCAGAATGCCAAGAAGTTGCGCAGGTTGCGGGACGGCACTATCCTGGCTGGATTTGCCGGAGCTAGTGCAGATGCCTTTACCCTGTTTGAAAGATTTGAAGCCAAGATAGAAGAGTTTCGTGGTAATCTCCCCAGGGCCGCAGTAGAGTTGGCCAAGGACTGGAGAATGGACCGCTACTTGAGAAGATTGGAGGCGCTCTTAGCTGTCGTAGACAAAGAGCACGCTCTCATAATCTCCGGCAATGGAGACGTGATCGAGCCGGACGATGGAATAGTAGCCATCGGCTCAGGAGGGCCATACGCTTTAGCAGCTGCCCGGGCCCTGTTAGAATATTCCAACCTAGATGCCAGAGGTGTGGTTGAGAAATCTCTGCTGATCGCTTCCGGCATCTGCGTTTTTACTAACGATAAGATTACGATAGAGGAATTAGAATAGTCAGCCAAAGTCAGCAGGTTTTGGCAGGCTTCCAGGAGTTTTGATTTCAATGCAAGAGATGACCCCCAAAGAGATCGTCAAAGAGTTAGATAAATACATCATCGGCCAAGATCAAGCCAAAAAATCAGTGGCTATTGCCCTGCGCAACCGCTGGAGAAGGCAGAATGTCACCGGCGAGCTAAAAGATGAAATCTTACCCAATAATATCATAATGATAGGTCCCACCGGAGTAGGAAAGACCGAAATTGCCCGCCGCCTGGCCAATTTAGCCAATGCCCCGTTTCTGAAAGTGGAAGCTTCCAAGTTTACGGAAGTGGGCTACGTGGGCCGGGATGTGGAATCCATGATCCGGGATTTGGTCGACCTCTCGGTCAATATGGTCAAAAGGGAAAAATCAGATCAAGTCCAACAGAAGGCCCAGCAATTAGCGGAAGAAAGGGTCTTAGATCTGCTTTTGCCTTTACGCCGGAAGCGCCGGGCGGAAAATGAAGAAAATGACCAAGAAGAACAGGCTCAGCTGGTGCGCACCCGGGAAAAACTGAGACAACAGTTACGGCAAGCAGTTTTAGATGATAGGCTGGTGGAAATCGAGATCCAAGAACAGGTCTTCCCGGTGATAGAAGTCTTTTCTCCCATGGGGATGGAAGAATTAGGGGTAAATTTCCAGGAGGCCTTCTCTGGGATGTTTCCCAAAAAGAGTAAGCGTCGGAAAGTCACGGTCAAAGAGGCCCTCCGCATCTTAACTCAAAAAGAAGCTGAAAAACTGATAGATATGGAAGAAGTCATCGCCACCGGCAAACAAAAGGCTGAAAATTCCGGGATCGTCTTCATCGATGAAATAGACAAGATCGTCGGAGGTAAGGGACCGGAGAGCGGACCAGATGTCTCCCGGGAGGGTGTCCAGCGGGACTTATTACCCATTGTGGAAGGCTCGAATGTGATGACTAAATACGGGATGGTCAAGACCGATCATATACTGTTCATTGCAGCGGGAGCCTTCCACTCTTCCAAGCCTTCCGATTTAATTCCGGAGATGCAGGGGAGATTTCCAATCAGGGTGGAGCTTGATTCACTCACCGCAGATGATTTTGTGCGGATCTTAACCGAGCCAAAGACTGCCTTGCTTAAGCAGTACTCAGCTATGCTGGGGGCAGAAGGAGTGAAGTTGGAGTTTACCGACGAAGCCATTAAAGAAATTGCCCGGATTGCAAATCTGGTCAACGAGAGGACGGAGAACATCGGGGCCAGGAGGCTGCACACGGTGATGACGACTCTTTTGGAGGAGAATATGTTTAATCTGCCGGACTGTAAGATTAAAAATGTGAAGGTGACCGAGGAGCTGGTGCAGGAGGCCTTAAAGGAGATTGTGGAGGATGAGGATTTGAGCAGGTATATTCTATAATGCGGATTCGTCCGAGTTAGTAGACCCACCTTGCCCTCAACCTGGGCCCCGGCTGAGAATGTCAGGAATATTCGAAAATGTTATTTGAAAGGAAAAACCTCACCCCAGCCCTTCAGGGTGAACCTTCAGGATGAACCCTCTCCTCTAGGAGAGGGAAAAAGGATTAAGGAGAAAGATTGAAAAGAGATTTTTTGTCTAATCTGGATTTCTCCACTAAGGAGACGGTGGAGATGCTGAAGCTGGCCGCCAGTTTGAAGAAAGGTAAAGTCAAGCCTCAGCCACTTAAAGGCAAGTCCGTAGCTTTAATCTTCCACAAGCCCAGCCTGCGAACCAGAATCAGTTTTGAAGTCGGGGTACAGCAATTGGGCGGGCATCCTATTTACATCACTGAAAAGGAAATCGAATTAGGCAAAAGAGAAACCATCTCTGATGCGGCTAAAGTTCTCTCCCGCTACGTAGATCTGATAATGATCAGGACCTTTTCCCACCAGGAGGTTTTGGAGCTGGCCAAATATGCCACGGTTCCGGTGATAAACGGGCTGACTGATTTGCTGCATCCCTGCCAGATTGCCTCGGATATTTTCACGGTCTTTGAGAAGAAGAAAAAATATGAAAATCTCTCTTTAGCCTATCTGGGTGACGGAAACAACATCGCTAACTCCTGGGTGGAAATAGCCTGTCGGCTGAAGCTGGATTTAAGAATCGGCACTTCCCCGAATACTATGCCGGATGCCGAAATCTTGCGCCAGGCCCAGGGCTGTGGCTTAAGCAGAATCACAGTCACTCATAATCCCCAAGAGGCAGTCTCCGATGTCGATGTTATTTACACTGATGTCTGGGCTTCTATGGGACAGAAGCATTTGGCCGACGAGAAAAAGGCTCACTTACAGAAATTCCAGGTCAACTCGAATCTGCTGAAGCAGGCCAAAAGAGATTGTATCGTAATGCACTGCTTGCCAGCTAATCGGGGAGATGAAATCACCGACGAAGTAATGGATGGTCCCAGCTCCGCAGTTTTTGACCAGGCGGAAAACAGACTGCACACTCAAAAGGCTATAATGATTATGTTGCTCTCGGCTGGCAAAAGGAAAAAAAGATGAAAGAAGTCAAAGCCTACAGTCATTGTTTCGTGTGCGGAGAGAAAAACCAGACCGGTTTGCAGGTTAAGTTCTACAGCGACGGGAAAGTTGTAACGGCAGAATACCTTCCGACCGAAAGATTCTCAGGCTACAAAGATATCTTTCACGGCGGGGTGATGGCCGCCCTTTTAGACGAGGTCATGATTAAGACTTTGATAGCCAAGGAGTGGGTGGCGGTGACCACCAAGCTGTCACTTTTCTACAAACGTCCGGCTAAGTTGGGTGAAAAGATCATCTTAAAAGGAGAAATCATCCAGAATCGGAAGAAAATCGTAACTACTAAAGGAGAAGCCAGGAATAAACAAGGAGAGCTATTGGCCGAAGCTAAAGGTGAGTATTTTATAATAGAAGGAGAACTGAAAGAAAAACTTTTAGAGAGCCTGGAACGTTAAATTAGTGCGCAAATTATGAGGTAGATTGACGGACAAGGAGGTAGGATGTCTGGCCGCACTCGCACATTAACGCTGTTAGCTATTTTTTCATTGTGCTCTTTAGCATGGTCGGCGCCGGTCTTAGTAAAGCTTGATTTTACGAGCCAGAAACAAGCCGATTTTGCCAAGCACTTAGGAGTTATGGCCTATCAGAGGTTTGACAACAGTTACATCGCCGAGATTGAATCCAGCCGGATATTCAAAGTTTATGGCCAGCTTGGCAGCACAGCCTGGGCTGAACGGAGTCAGCGCCGGTAATGGAGCCAACAGCAACCACTGGCCCTGGAGAAGGAGATTATTGGGAACTGCAAAGCGGTTAAGCTTCCGGCAAGTCCTATCCATAACTCCTTGAAATTCAGTTGAAAGAGGCAGGGAGAATTTTCCCTGCTTTTTTTATTGACAGCCTTCCAAAAAC
>Ga0209342_10004874_pt1 | contig 13840 bp, 8 predicted proteins | sample RifCSP16_2_FD_184023 | JGI IMG/M metagenome (GOLD analysis project Ga0209342, IMG submission 184023) | Soil microbial communities from Rifle, Colorado - Rifle CSP2_sed 16_2 (SPAdes) (version 2) | ecosystem: Environmental > Terrestrial > Deep subsurface > Rock core/Sediment | place: Rifle... | reverse complement strand
CCCAGGCGCTGCGCCGCGCTGTCGGTTCCCAGCCCGGGACCGGCCGCGACCGCGGTCAGGGGCACGTCCGCGAGGAGCTGATCGGGCTTGCGCAGCATGAGCTCGGGCTGCGCGTAGTCGACGTACGGCGGATGGTCGGTGAGAAGTCCGAGGAACACCTTGCCCGCGCCGAGCCGGATCGCCGCGCGCCCGGCGAGCAGCGCGGCGCCGACCATCCCCGCCGCGCCGCCGACGACAGCGAGGCTGCCGGCGAGACCTTTGTGGAAGTTGCGGGGCCGCGTGAGCAGCGGTGCCTCGACGATCGCGCCGGTGACGAGCCGTCCCTCCGGCGGCGCGAGCGAAGCGGCGTCCAGGCCGAGATCGGCGAGGTGCACCTCGCCGCAGTGGTCCGGCCCGTCGAGCATGTACAGCCCCGGCTTGCCGGCGATGAACGTGATGGTGTGGGTCGCGCGAAACGCAACGCCCATGACCGCGCCGGTGTCGGCGTTGATCCCGCTCGCGATGTCGAGCGCGAGCTTCGTCCCGGGAAGCGCGGCTGCGGTGCGGACGAGCTCGGCCGTCGCGCCGGCGAGCGGGCGCGCGAGACCGATGCCGAACAGCCCATCGACGATCAGGTCGTAGTGTCCGGCGGGCGGAAGCGACTGGAGCAGCCGACCGTCGGCCGCCTTCCACTTGGCGAACGCCTGCGCGGCGTCGTGGGGAAGCTTTCCAGCGTCGCCCGTGAAGAGCACGTCGACCCGGTAGTGCCAGCGCTTGAGGTGCGTCCCCACCTCGAACGCGTCGCCGCCGTTGTTGCCGGGGCCCGCGAGGATGAGCACGCTGCGCTTGGGGCCGGCGGCGAGCTCGCGCGCGAGCTCGGCGGCCGCGAGCCCGGCGCGCTCCATGAGCTTCGCCTGCGGCTCGCGCTTCAGCGCCGCCGCCTCGAGCGCGCGCATGCCGTTGGTGAGATAGAGCGGCGGAAGCTCGGCAAGCATGTCGGACCGGATTCTAAGTCCTCAACCGTAGCGCCCGAGCGTCAACCCCTCGAGGTCGATCTCCGGTCGCCGGCCGGAAACGAGATCGGCGAGGACGCGCCCCGACCCGCTCGCCATCGACCAGCCCTGCGAGCCGTGGCCGGCGTTGAGCAGAAGATTGCCGATCGGCGTGGGGCCGAGGATCGGCGGCCCGTCGGGAGTCATCGGCCGCAAGCCCGCCCAGTACTGCGGTCGCTCGAGTTCCGCGGCATCGGGATACAGCTCTCGCAGCACGCGGGCGAGCGTCCGGAAGCGTTCGGGCGGAGCGTCGGTCGTCGTGGCGCCGAGCTCCGCCGTGCCGGCCGCGCGCACGCGGTTGCCGAGACGCGTGATCGCGATCTTGGTGTGCTCGTCCATGAGGGACGCGCGCGGTGCGAGGTCGGGCCGTGCGATCGGCAGCGTGAGCGAGTAGCCCTTCACCGGCTGGATGGGCAGCCGAATGCCGAGCGGTGCGAGGAGCGGCACCGCGCCGCAGCCGAGCGCGACGACGTAGTGATCGGCGCCGATCAGGCCACCGCTCGTCACGACACCGGTCGCGCGTCCGCCCTCGACCGCAATGCTGTCGATCGTCGTGTGGAACCGGAAGCGCACGCCCCGACGGCTCGCGTGCTCGGCAAGGGCCTGGGTGAAGAGCTGGCAGTCGCCGGTCTCGTCCGCCGGGAGGTGCAGGCCGCCGGCGAAGGGGACGCGCGCGTGCGCGAGCCCGGGCTCGACTTCGGCGCAGCCCTTCGGGTCCAGCACCTTGTGGGGGATGCCGGCGGCTTCGAGGATGCGAGTGTGGTCGACGACGGCGACGAGCTCGCGCTCGGTGCGCAGGAGCTGCAGGATGCCTTGCGTCGTCTCCTCGTAGTGCAGGCCAAGCGACCCGCGCAGCCGCTGGAGGCAGGCGAGGCTGTAGTGCGACAGCCGTTGCATCCGGGGTTTGTTCTGCTCGAACCGGCGGCGCGAGCAGTTGGCGAGCCACGACCCGGCCCAGGCGAGGAGCTTCGGGTCGGCGCGCCAGCGGATGGCGAGCGGCGCGTCGCGCTCGAGGAGCCACTTGGCGGCCTTCCAGCGCATGCCGGGCGCCGCCCACGGCGTGGCGTAGCTCGGGCAGACATTGCCGGCGTTCCCGAAGCTGGTCTCGAGTCCGGCCCCGGGCTGGCGGTCGAGGACGGTGACTTCGTGGCCGTCCTCGGCGAGGTAGTGGGCGGTGGCTACGCCGATCACGCCGGCGCCGAGAACGAGAACCTTCACTGCCGCGACATCATCTGCTGCGGCAGCCAGGTGACGAGCGCCGGGAACAGGTAGATGGCCAGCAGCGCGGCGACCATCAGGTAGAACATCGGCATCGTGTGCTTGGCGATCCAGGTGATCTGGCGCTTGGTCATCCCCTGCAGCACGAACAGGTTGAAGCCGACGGGGGGCGTGATCTGCGCCATCTCGACGACGATCACGACGAAGATGCCGAACCAGATCAGGTCGATTCCGGCCTTCTGGACTGTCGGCAGGATGACCCCCATCGTAAGCACGACCATCGAGATGCCGTCGAGGAAGCAGCCGAGCAGGATGTAGAACACCATCAGGGCGAGGAGGAGCAGGAACTGCGAGAGCCCGAGCGAGCCGATCCACTCGGCGAGATGGCGCGGGAGCCCGATGTAACCCATCGAAAGGGTGAGGAACGACGCGCCGGCGAGAATGAGCGCGATCATGCAGTAGAGTCGCGTTGCGCCCATGAGGCTGTCGCGGAAGGTCGTCCAATTGAGGGAGCCCTGCACGGCCGAAACGACGAGCGCCCCGACAACGCCGAACGCCGCGGCCTCGGTGGCGGTCGCGATCCCGGTGTAGATCGAGCCGAGCACCAGCAGAATTAGCGTGACGACGGGAATCAGGTTGCGCGAGGCGTAGAGCTTCTCGCCGAGCGTGGTCCTCGTTGCGATGGGCGGGACCTTGCCCGGGTTGAGCAGGGCCCAGGCCATGACATAACCCATGAAGAGCACGGCGAGCATGATGCCGGGCACGATCCCGGCGATGAACAAACGGGCGATCGACACCTCGGCACTGACGCCGTAGACGATCATGATGATCGACGGCGGAATGAGGAGCCCGAGCGTCCCGGCGCCGGCGAGGGTGCCCACGACCTTGTCCTCGGGGTAGCCGCGGCTCGCGAGCTCGGGCAGGGTCATCTTGCCGATGGTCGCGCACGTCGCGGCGGAGGACCCCGACACGGCGGCGAAGATCGCGCAGCCGATGATGTTCGTGTGCAGGAGCCGTCCGGGCAGCCGCTCCATCCACGGCGCGAGCCCGCGGAACATGTCCTCGGAGAGCCGGGTGCGGAACAGGATCTCGCCCATCCAGACGAACAGCGGCAGCGCGGTGAGCGTCCAGCTCGAGGCCGTCCCCCAGATGGTGACCGCCATCGCGTCCCCCGCCGGGCGGGTGGTGAAGAGCTCCATCCCGATCCACGCCACGCCGAGCAGCGTGAGCCCGATCCAGACGCCGGTCCCGAGCAGCAGGAAGAGCGCGACGACGAGAAGGACGGTGATCCCGAAGTCGCCCATCTACTCGACGCGGGCCGGCTCGTCGCCGGCCCGGGCGTGGCGTCCGCCGCGGAGCTCGATGACGAGCTCGTCGACGAAGGCGACGAGGAGAATGAGGGTGCCGACCGCCATCACGATCTGCGGAATCCACAGCGGCGTCGCGTCGTTCGCGGTCGAGATGTCGTTGAACGTGTAGGACTGCCACGCCAGGCGCACGCTGAAGTACGCGAACAGCGCCGATACCAGCGTGGCGACTGCATAGCCCCACAGCTGGAGCGCGCGGTGAGCCCGCGCGCCGACGTGGTTGAGGAGCATCGTGACGCGGATGTGCTCGCCGCGCTTCAGCGTGTGCGCGAGCGCGAGGAAGCCGCACGCGGCCATGGCGTAGCCCGCGTACGCGTCGGTGCCGCGCACGTGAACTCAGCATCGCCGGCCGGCGATGCTGAGGGCGATGAAGACCAGCGTCGCGATGAGGAAGAGCGCCGCCAGGTAGGCAGCGGCGTCGTAGAGGCGATCGAGCGCCTTGCGCATCGCGCGGCGGCGCAGGGCGCGGCCCAGCGCCCTGCCCGCGGGGACCGGGGCCGGCCCGGCCTACATCTTCTTGTATGCGTCGACGACCGCCTTGCCGTCGGCGCCGGACTTCTTCAGCCAGTCGCCGAGCATCTGGTCCCCGACCTTCTTGAAGCCCGAGGTCAGGTCGGCGCTCGGCTTCGCGATCGACATCCCGTTCTTCCGCAGCTGTTCGAGATACCAGTTGGTCTTGTCCTCGGAGACCTTCCAGCCGCGCGGCTCCGCCGCGGCGGCGGCCTTGAGCAGGGCGGCCTGGCTCGCCTTGTCGAGGGCGTCGAACGCCTTCTTGTTGACGATCACGGCGTTCTTCGGCAGCCATGCCTGGGTGTCGTAGAAGTTCTTGACGTGCTCGTAGATCTTGCTGTCGTAGCCCGTGGCGCCCGACGAGATCATCGACTCCATCACGCCGGTGGCGAGCGCCTGCGGGATTTCCGCCGCCTGGATCGTCACCGGCTGCGCGCCGACGAGCTCCGCGATCCGCGACGTGGCCGGGCTGTAGGAGCGGAACTTCAGGCCCTTCATGTCGGCCATGGTGCTGAGCGGCTTCTTCGAGTAGATCCCCTGCGGCGGCCAGGGGACGCTGAAGAGCAGCGTCATGCCCTGCTTGGCGAGGCGGCCTTCGACCGCCTTGCGCGAGGCCTTGTAGAGCTTCATCGCGTCGGCGTAGCTCGTCGCGAGGAACGGCAGGCCGTCGAGCTCGTACAGCGGGTCCTCGTTCGAGAAATTGACGAGCAGGATCTCCCCGAGCTGCGCCTGGCCGCCCTGGACCGCGCGCTTGATCTCGGGTGCCTTGAAGAGCGAAGCGTTGGCGTGCACGACGATCTTGAGCTTGCCGCCGGTCGCCTTGTCGACCTCGTCCGCGAACTGCTGGATGTTCTCGGTGTGGAAGTTTCCGGCGGGGTAGGCGGTCGGGAGATCCCATTTGATCTGCGCCTGGGCCGGGGCGAACACGGCCGCGAGCGCAGCGGCGGCGAACAGATGGCGGGTTTTCATGGTTGTCGTGTCTCCTAGGGAAGTTGCCAGGGTAGCGTAACCAAAATCCCCGGCCGACACAATTTCCGTAAGATCGCCACGCGCGATGACGGCCACCTCACCTCCGCTCGGCATCCTGATGCTCGACACGCGGTTTCCACGCGTGCCGGGCGACGTCGGCAACCCGTCGACGTGGCCTTTTCCAGTGTGCTATGCGGTGGTGCGCGATGCATCGCCGGAGCGCGTGGTGCGCGGTCACGCTCGCGGACTGGTCGACGCGTTCGCCGCCGCGGGCCGGACACTCGCGTCGGAAGGCGCGGCTGGGATCATCACGACCTGCGGGTTCCTTGCCCTGCATCAGCGCCGGCTCGCGCAGGCGCTGCCGGTGCCGTTTGCCTCGTCGAGCCTGATGCAGCTGCCGTTGCTCGCGCGCGCGCTGCCGGCCGGCAAGCGCCCCGGCGTGATCACCATCGACGCCGCGTCGCTGACCGGGCGGCATTTCACTGCAGTCGGCGCGGACCCGGCGACGCCGATCGTCGGCGTCGACCCGAACGGAGCGTTCGCCCGGGCGATCCTGGGCGACCTGCCGTCGCTCGACACGGTCGCGGCGGAGCGCGAGATGCTCGCGGCGGGCGAGCGGCTGGTCGCGGAGCACCCGGACGTGGCTGCCGTGGTGCTCGAGTGCACCAATATGCCGCCCTACGCGAGCAGCTTGCGCAAGCGCCTCGGCCTGCCGGTGCACGACATGGTGAGCTTCGGATGCTGGTTCTACGCGGGGCTCTGCCCGCCGACCTTCGAGCCCGAGGGCGATCTGGACTAGGCGAGCAAGTCGCGGACGTAATCGCCGATCGCCAGGGCAGCGGTGAGCCCCGGTGACTCGATGCCGAAGAGGTTGACGAGCCCATTCACGCCGTGGTCGCGGGGTCCCGAGATCACGAAGTCGGCCGCCGGCGCGTTCGGACCGACGAGTTTTGGCCGGATCCCCGAGTAACCGGGCGCGAGCTGCCCGTCCTTGAGTCCAGGCCAGTACTCGCGGATCGCGCCGTAGAAGCTCTCGGCGCGGCGCGGATCGACGTCGTAGTCGATCCGGTCGATCCACTCGACGTCCGGACCGAAGCGCGCCTGCCCGCCGAGGTCGATCGTGATGTGGACGCCGAGGCCCGCGTCGTTCGGCATCGGGTAGACGAGCCGCGAGAACGGCGATTTCCCGATCAGCGAGTAGTAGTTGCCCTTCGCGTAGTAGGTCGGCGGAACGTGCGCCGGCGGGAATCCGGTGAGCGCGGCGGCTAGCTTCTGCGCGTGCAGACCGGCGCAGTTCACGACCGAGCGAGCGAGGACGCGCAGCGGCGTCTCGCCGCCGACGTCGAGCTCGATCCCGTCGCCGCGAACGGCGCCGCCCTTGACCGGGCTCTTGAACGCGATCATCGCGCCGCCCGACTCGGCGTCGCCCTGCAGCGCCAGCATGAACGCATGGCTGTCGATCACTCCCGTCGATGGCGAGAGGTAGGCGGCGACGCAGCGCAACTCGGGCTCGAGCGCGCGCGCTTCCGCGGCCGTGAGCGGGGCGAGGTCGGTGACGCCGTTCGCGTCGGCCTGCCGCTTGATGGCGGCGAGCTTCGACTCCTGCTTCGCGTCGGCTGCCACGAGCAGCTTGCCGCAGCGGCGGTGTGGCACGCCGTGCTCGTCGCAGTAGCGGTACAAGGCCTGCTTTCCGGCGACGCACAGCCGCGCCTTGAGCGACCCGGCGGGATAGTAGATGCCGGCGTGGATGACTTCCGAGTTCCGCGAGCTCGTTTCGGTGCCGATGGCGTCCGCGCCCTCCAGCACGATTACCTCGCGCCCGGCGAGCGCGAGCGCGCGTGCGACGGCGAGGCCGACGACACCGGCGCCGATCACGATCGCGTCGACCCGCTCCATGCCTGGATTCTATCGACCCGGGGTACGATGCTGACCCCATGAGCCCGCCGGGCCGCCCCAAGGGCGAATCCCGAGCGCGGTTAGCGCGAGGGTAGTCCAATGGCCGCCGAACCCGGCTGGGAGTTCTGGATCGACCGCGGCGGCACGTTCACCGACGTCGTCGCGCGACGCCCCGACGGCTCGCTCGCCACCCACAAGCTGCTCTCCGACAATCCCGAGGCCTACCGCGACGCCGCGATCGCGGGGATCCGCCAGCTGCTCGGTCTGAAGCCCGACGCGCCGATCCCCGGCGAACGGATCGAAGCGGTGAAGATGGGCACCACGGTCGCGACCAATTCGCTGCTCGAGCGCAAGGGCGAGCGCACCGTCCTCGCGATCACGCGCGGCTTCCGCGACGCGCTCCGCATCGCGTACCAGAACCGCCCCCGCATCTTCGACCGGCACATCGTCCTGCCGGAGCTGCTGTACTCGAGCGTGGTGGAGATCGACGAGCGGGTGGGGGCGCACGGCGAGGTGCTCCAGCCGCTCGACGAGACGGCAGCGCGCGCCGGGCTCCAGGCGGCGTACGACGCGGGCTACCGCTCGGCTGCGATCGTGCTCATGCACGGCTACCGGTACACCCGACACGAGGCACGGGTCGCCGCGATCGCCCGTGAGATCGGCTTCCCGCAGGTGTCGGTGTCGCACGAGGTCAGCCCGCTGATGAAGCTCGTCTCGCGCGGCGACACGACCGTGGTCGACGCGTACCTCTCGCCCATCCTGCGCCGGTACGTCGACCAGGTCGCCGGCGAGCTCGCGAACGTGCGCATCATGTTCATGCAGTCGAACGGCGGCCTCACCGACGCGCGGCGCTTCCAGGGCAAGGACTCGATCCTCTCCGGTCCGGCGGGCGGCATCGTCGGCGTGGTCCGCACTTCGCAGCGTGCCGGATTCGATCGCATCATCGGCTTCGACATGGGCGGCACGTCGACCGACGTCTCGCACTACGCCGGCGAGTTCGAGCGCGCGTTCGAGACCCAGGTCGCGGGCGTGCGCATGCGCGCGCCGATGATGGCGATCCACACGGTGGCCGCCGGCGGCGGCTCGATCCTGCACTTCGACGGCGCGCGCTACCGGGTCGGGCCGGATTCGGCGGGCGCGAATCCCGGCCCGGCGTGCTATCGCCGCGGCGGCCCGCTCGCGGTCACCGACGCGAACGTGATGCTCGGCAAGATCCAGCCGCGCTTCTTCCCTGCGGTATTCGGGCCGGGCGGGGACCTCCCGCTCGACGCCGAGGTCGTGCGGGCCAGGTTCGCGGCGCTGGCGGAGGAGATCCGGCAGGCGACCGGCGACCGGCGCGCGCCCGAGGAGGCGGCCGAGGGTTTCGTCGCCATCGCCGTCGGCAACATGGCGAACGCGATCAAGCGGATCTCGGTCCAGCGCGGATACGACGTGACGGCATACACGCTGTGCACCTTCGGCGGGGCGGGCGGGCAGCACGCTTGCCTCGTCGCCGATGCGCTCGGCATGACGCGCGTGTTCATTCACCCGCTGGCGGGCGTGCTCTCCGCCTACGGCATGGGACTGGCGGAGGTGGCGGCGCTGCGCGAGCGCTCGGTCGAGGCGCCCCTCGACGACGCGGCAGTCCCGCAGATGGGCGTCGCGCTCGGCGAGCTCGCGGAGAGCGCCCGGACCGAAGTGCTCGCGCAGGGCGTCGCCGCGGAGCGCGTGCGCGTCGCGAAGCGCGTGCACCTGCGCTACGACGGCACCGACTCGGCGCTGGTCGTCGCCTACGGGGCGCGCGACGAGATGATGCGGGCGTTCGAGGCCGCGTACCGCACGCGCTACTCGTTCCTGATGCCGGACCGCGGCCTGATCATCGAGGCGGTGTCCGTCGAGGCGGTGGGCGGCTCGGACGCGTTCGCCGAGCGGGCGCCGGATTCCCCGCCCCGCACCGGCCCGCCGCAGCCCGCCGACACCGTCGACGTGTTCACCGGCGGCCGCCGCCATCGCACGCCCGTGTTCCGGCGCGAGGCGCTGCGCCCCGGCGACCGCATCGACGGCCCGGCGGTCATCGCCGAGGCGAACGCGACCACGGTCGTCGAGCCCGGCTGGCGCGCCGAGGTCACGCGCCTCGACCACCTGGTGCTCGAGCGCGTGGCGCCCCGGCCGCGGACGACTGCCATCGGCACGAACGTCGATCCGGTGATGCTCGAGATCTTCAACAGCCTGTTCATGTCGATCGCCGAGCAGATGGGGTTCGCGCTGGCGAACACCGCGTACTCGGTCAACATCAAGGAGCGGCTCGACTTCTCCTGCGCGCTGTTCGACCCGGACGGCAACCTGATCGCGAACGCGCCGCACATGCCGGTCCACCTCGGCTCGATGGGGGAGTCGATCAAGACGGTGATCCGCGAGAACCGGAGCACGATGAAGCCGGGCAACGTCTACGTGCTGAACGCGCCCTACAACGGCGGCACGCACCTCCCCGACATCACGGTGATCACGCCGGTGTACGACGACGCCGGCAGCCGCGTGGTGTTCTACGTCGGCTCGCGCGGTCACCACGCCGACGTCGGCGGGATCACGCCCGGCTCGATGCCGCCCGACTCGCGGACCGTCGACGAGGAGGGCGTCCTGATCGACAACTTCCTGCTCGTGGAGCAGGGGCGCTTGCGCGAGGCGGAGACGATCGCGCTGCTGACGTCCGGAAAGTATCCCGTCCGGAACGTGCAGCAGAACATGGCCGATCTGCGGGCGATGATCGCGGCCAACGAGAAGGGCGTCCAGGAGCTGCGCAAGCAGGTCGCGCACTTCGGGCTGGACGTGGTGCACGCGTACATGAAGCACGTGCAGGACAACGCCGAGGAGGCGGTGCGGCGGGTGATCGACGTCTTGCGCGATGGCGAGTTCACTTACGCGCTCGACAACGGCGGCGTGATCCGGGTGAAGATCTCGATCGACCGCCGCGCGCGGAGCGCGACGGTCGACTTCACCGGCACCTCGCCGCAGCTCGCGAACAACTTCAACGCCCCGTCGGCGGTGTGCATGGCGGCGGTCCTGTACGTCTTCCGGACGCTGGTCGATGACGACATCCCGTTGAACGCGGGCTGCCTGAAGCCGCTGAACGTCGTCATTCCCGAGGGCTCGATGCTGCGCCCCCGCTACCCGGCGGCGGTCGTCGCCGGCAACGTCGAGACCTCCCAGTGCGTCACGGACGCACTGTATGGCGCGCTCGGCGTGATGGCGGCGTCCCAGGGCACCATGAACAACTTCACGTTCGGGAACGACCGCCACCAGTACTACGAGACGGTGGCCGGCGGCTCGGGCGCGGGCGCGGTGCGGTTCGCGCCGGACGGCACGCCGATCGAGGGATTCGATGGCACCGACGTGGTGCAGACCCACATGACCAACTCGCGGCTCACCGATCCCGAAGTGCTCGAATGGCGTTTCCCCGTCCTCCTGGAGAGCTATGAGATCCGTCACGGCTCGGGGGGCGCAGGACGTTGGCGCGGCGGCAACGGCGGTACGCGCCGCGTCCGCTTCCTCGAGCGGATGACGGCATCGATCCTCTCCGGCCACCGTCGCATCCCGCCGCATGGGCTCGCGGGCGGAGCCTCCGGCGAGTGCGGGCGGAACTGGGTCGAGCGCGAGGATGGCACGCGCTTGGACCTGGGCGGCGCCGACCGGGCTGAGGTCGGCCCAGGCGACGTATTCGTCATCGAGACGCCCGGCGGCGGCGGGTTCGGGACGCCCGGCTGACGCGGGAAATTCGCATCGCGCCCGGGCCGGGCCGGCTTCATCCAAACGCCTGACGCAAAGGCCGAATAAACTCCCGACCCAGGGCACTTTTGCACGACGGCGGGCCCGGTCGCGGTGCTAGCATTACCGGCTGTCTTTGCAACGCTCGTCGACGCCTCGGGAACCCAGGGAAGCATGGATAGAAGAACGGTTCTGACCAAGACCGCCAAGGGTCTGATGGAGGTCACCGGCAAGACGAGCCTGCTGCCGCGCGATCTTCGCAACGTCCTGTCCCAGGTCGACGGCAAGGCGACCGTCGGCGACCTGCACCAGAAGCTCGACAAGTTCACCGAGCCGAAGCTGCTCGAGGCGCTCGGCCGGCTCACCAAGGAAGGCTTCGTGCGCGAGTTCGTCTCGGCGCCGGCGAGCATCTCGCCGCCTTCCCAGGTGCCGATCGTTCAGGAGGACATCGATCTCGACTTCACCGCGCTCATCAGCAAGCCGCCGAGCAAGGCGGAGGTGACGGCGCAGACCAAGGCCGAGGCGGACGAGGTGGCGCGCCAGGTGGCGCAGGCCCGCGCCAAGCAGGACGGGGACGGGCGCGCGAAGCGCGAGGCCGACGAGAAAGCGAAGCGCGCTGCCGAGGAGAAGGCGCGGCGCGACGCCGAGGAAAAGGCCAAGCGTGACGCGGCCGAGCGGGCGCGCAAAGAGACCGAGGAAAAAGCGCGTCGCGAGACGGAAGCGCGCGCCTCGGCGGATGCCGAGGCGCGGGCGAAGCGCGATGCGGAGGAGCGGGCCCGGAAGGAAGCCGAGGAGCGCGCGCGTCGCGAGGCTGAGGAGAGGGCGAAGCGCGAGGGCGGGGAGCGCGCACGCAAGGACGCGGAGGAACGGGCGCGTCGCGGGCTCGAGGAGCAGTCCCGGCAGGCGGGGCTGCACGCCCAGCGGCAGGCCGAGGAGAAGACCCACCGCGCGGCCGAGGCGCAGGCCCGCAAGGAAGCCGAGGCGCGGGCGCGGCGCGAAGCGGACGAGCGGAGCCGGCACGAGGTCGAAGAGCGCTCCATGCGCGAGCAGGAGGAGCGCATCCGCCGCGAGCTCGAGGAACGGGTGCGGCAGGCCGAGGCGCAGGCGCGGCGCGAGGCGGACGAACGGGCCAAGCGCGAGGCCGACGAGCGGACGAGCCGCGACGCTGCCCGCCGCGAGGCGGACCAGCGGGCACGGCGCGAGGCCGAGGAGCGCGCGCGGCAGGAACGCGAGGAGGAGCGGCGGCAGGAGGCGGCGGCCGCCGCGCGTCGCCGGGAGACCGAAGAGCACGCGCGGCGCGATGCCGATGAGCGCGCGCGGCGGGAAGCGGAGGAGCAGCGGCGGCGCGAGGCGGCGGAGGGCATGCTGCGCCGGGATGCCGAAGCGCGGGCGCAGCGGGAGGTCGATGAGCGCGCGCGGCGGGAAGCGGAAGAAGAGCGGCGGGAAGCAGAGGAGCAACGCCGACGCGACGCCGAGCAGACCGCGCAGCAACGGGAGGAAGAAGAGCGCGCGCGCCGGGAGGCGGAGCGCAAGGCGCGCGACGGGGACAAGGCGCGCGCGAAGGCCGACGCCGAGGCTGCGGCGCGGACGCGGCGCGACGAGCGCGCGCGCGAGAAGGCCGAATCCGACGCGCGCGCGAAGGCACGGCGGAAGGAGCAGGAGAAGGACTCCGCCCAGGTCGTGGCGCGCCTCGAGAAGATCAAGGCCGGCAAGAAGGGCGGCGTCGGGAAGATCCTCGGGATGACGCTGGTGCTGGCGGTGGTCGCCGGTCTCGTCTACCTCCAGTTCTTCATGCCTCTCGACATCGCCCAGTACGAGCGGCTCGCCGCGAGCGGCGTCGGCCAGCCGGTGAAGATCCGGTCCGGCAGCATCTCGCTCTTCCCGTCGCCGGCGGTGCGGTTCGAAGGGATCAGCATCGGCAAGGACGGCAACGTCAAGATCGCCGTCGCGGCCGCCCATCCGGACTTCGCATCGGTGATGAGCGATAAGCCGCAGCTGAAATCGCTCGAGCTCCAGGGCGTCACGCTCGACGCCCCGGGGCTCGCCGCGGTGCTGTTCGGGCGCCCGCAGAGCGCGGCACTCGGGCTGGAGCGCGTACACGCGACCGGGATCAAGCTGGCGGTGCCGGGGGTGAACCTTCCGGAGCTCGAGGCGACCGCGACCCTGGAGCCCGACGGCAGGGTGCACAAGATCGTGGTCGCGAACCCGAACAACACGATCAAGGCGGAGATCATGCCGTCGGGCAGCAAGGCGGTCGTCGAGCTGACGGTGAGCGGGGCAACCGCGCTCCTCGGACTGCCGTTCGAGGTCGACACGCTGAGCGCGCGCGGCGTCGCGACGGCGACCGAGTTCAGCGCCTCCGAGCTCGACGCGCGGCTTCTCGACGGCCTGGCGCGCGGCAAGGGCACGCTGCGCTGGCCGGGCCCGCTCGCGTTCGACGCGAGCTTCGAGCTCAAGCAGCTGGACGCGAAGCGGATCACGCCGATCCTCGCCGGGCGGGTGCAGGGGAGCGGCGTCCTGGCGGCGCGGGGCGAGTCGCTGGAAAAGCTCGCCTCGACCGCGCGGTTCGACGGCAACTTCTCGGTGTCGAAGGGACAGATCTCCGGGATCGACCTGCCGCGGACCCTGCAGTCGGGGAAGAGCGTCGCGGGCTCGACCAACTTCAACGAGATGTCGGCGCAGGCCCAGCTCGACAGCGGCCGGCTCGCGTTGCGGGGCGTGAAGATCGACGCCGGCGCGCTCTCGGCGAGCGGCGCGGTCGAGGTGGACGGCGCCAAGTCGCTCGCCGGCCGGTTCGCCGCCGACATGAAGACGCCGGGCGGCGCGGTGCGCGCGACCCTCGTCGTTTCCGGCTCCTCGACCCAGCTTTCCGTCCGGCGCTGAGCCCCGCGGGTCGCGCTCACCCGACCGACGCGGGAACCGGGTGCTCCCGATGGGCGCCGGTATAATCAGTGTTTAGCCGCCCATGCCGATCCTCCGTTTGCGCGGGAGCGCGGCGCTCTCCGCGTTCCGCCGCGCGAAGCTCGAGACCGCCCTCCAGGCCCGCCACGCAAGCCTCGCCGTCGCCGGCAGCACGTACTGGCACTTCGTCGAGCTCGAGCGAGATCG
>Ga0209342_10004873_pt1 | contig 13842 bp, 21 predicted proteins | sample RifCSP16_2_FD_184023 | JGI IMG/M metagenome (GOLD analysis project Ga0209342, IMG submission 184023) | Soil microbial communities from Rifle, Colorado - Rifle CSP2_sed 16_2 (SPAdes) (version 2) | ecosystem: Environmental > Terrestrial > Deep subsurface > Rock core/Sediment | place: Rifle... | reverse complement strand
CGATCGCGCGGTCTCGCCCGTACAGGCGACAGAGGGCGAGAGCCAGGGTGCGGAGTTGTCCGCTCGCGCCCGCTGGCGGCAGCGAGCCGTAGCCAGTCTTGTAGTCCAGAACCACGACCGCGTCGGAGGCGAGCCCGACGACATCAGCCGTCCCCGGGATCTCGGTGTGGAGCACGGTCTCGTAGGCGCGGCCGACCCCGCGGCCGAGCTCGCGCGCGGTGTCCGTGGTCCAATCCCATGCGACCGCGAGCTCGGCTACCCACCCGGCGGAGTCCAGCGGGAGGCCGTCGAGCGTCAGCGCGGCCGCGGCGTCGCGGTGCTCATCGGGGACAGCGTCGAGCGCTCGGTCGCGCCCGTCGCGTGCTACAGCCTCGAGGTAGGCGTGCAGGATGGTCCCGAGGCGGGCGTGTGGCGACTCCTCGAACACGTGCGGCAGTACGGCGCTCGCGGGGCAGGCGAACACCCGATCGGTCTCCGAGGCCGAGAACATGTACCTCGGCGTCACGCGGCCGCCTCGTCGGCGTGGGACCACGCGAGGATCGCGACCGCGATGTTGCGCGCCCTGTCGTCGATCTGCTCGGGCGCGATCGCGTGCCCCTGGCCGTTGAGCACCGCGAGACCGTCCCGGAGGATCGTCAGGAGCTCGTCGACGCGCGGGTCGGTCTTCATTGGGCCCCCCGGATCCGCGCGCTCGCCGCGTTGTAGGCGGGCTTGAGCGCGTCCTTGACCGCTGGCGGCGCCCGGAGCATGTCGGCGAGGATCGCGTCTAGGTCCGCTTTGGTCTCGGCCGCCTCGAGGCGCGTCCTCAGGTCGATCTCGATATGGTCCGCAGCCGACGGGCGCCACACGCGCGCCGCCAGCGCCTCGTCGTCGTTGCCCGGCGTGCGCTCGAGCTGCTCGGATGGAGCCGGTGCGGTCGTCGCCGGGATCTCGGCCTGCTCCATCTCCTCTTGGGTGTAGATCCCGGACAGCTCGGCGGGGAACGCCTTCCGCAGCGCGAGCGCCTCGGCGCATTTCGCGATCATGACGTCGGGCATGCGGGCCCACGTCGACGTGAGGTCGCCGTTCTTCTTGCGCGAGGCGTAGGCGTCGAATCGTGCGACGGCCCACACCGGCTCGCGGGCGCCCGAGCGCCACACGCCCACCTTGGCCGCGCTCGGTACCGTGTGGTCGAGCCACACGTCGCGCCAGACCACTTGGCCGCGCTCGTCGGCAGCGCCGCACCAGAACGTACCGGCCTGGCCCTCGTATTTCCCTGACCGCTCGGCGGCGAGCCGGTGGCCGTCGATCGATACCTGAATCGCCATCACCTCGCGTCCAGACAACGAATCCCACCGCTTCACGGCCCAGATCTGGCGGGCGAACGGATCGAGACCGAGGCGCTGCGCCGTCGCGCAGAACAGCGCGAGTTCGTCGTCGGTCGCTCCGTGACAGATCGTGCGCTTGATCAGGTCCATTTGCGTGGGGGTCCACGGCTCTCGTGCGACGGACAATGCTGTGCTCATGGTCTGTGTCCTTCCCTCAGTTCGCGAGCCATCGGACGATCGACAGCGCCGCGCGCGCGATCACCAGCGTCCCCGAGACGGCCAGCAGGCCGACGGCGATCGCCAGTGCGGTCCTGGGTGGTGGTAACAGGTCGCGGCGCATCAGCGCTCCACCCGGGCCATTGGGATGCCGTGCGGGCCCGGGGGCGTGCTCGCGAGGCGGCAGCGCTCCTCCGTGGGGATCCGTCCGGCACCTTGCGCGCGGTCTCGATTCGTGAGGCATCGAGCTGCCTTTGCTGCGACGTCGACCATGTGAGCGCCGAGCGTGTCATGGTCGCCGTCTCGATTCGTGAGGCATCGAGCTGCCTTTGCTGCACGGCGTCGGCGGCGGTGATGGCTGACACGCGCCCGGCGTCTCGATTCGTGAGGCATCGAGCTGCCTTTGCTGCGTCGACGGTGTCGCGGTCGTACGGGATCGAGTGTCTCGATTCGTGAGGCATCGAGCTGCCTTTGCTGCCAGCCAATCAGATCAGGATCAGACGTCTCGATTCGTGAGGCATCGAGCTGCCTTTGCTGCGCGCCGCGCGAGCAGCGCCGGCGACATGGGACGGCGCCCGTCTCGATTCGTGAGGCATCGAGCTGCCTTTGCTGCACGGTCATCGGGCGCTCCGCGTCGCGAGATACTCGCGGTCTCGATTCGTGAGGCATCGAGCTGCCTTTGCTGCGCAGCATCATCAGATCACCGCGTCATGTCCGTCAGTTGGCTCCAGGTTTTCGAGCGACCCGTTCCGCGCCGCGGATTTCGCCGCCTTCTCCGCCTTTCGACGCGACCATCGGCCTCCCTTCTGCTCTGATCCCGCGTCGTTGCCACCATTCGAGCGGTCACGGTGAGCCAGCGCCTCACGACCCCGCTCGCGCAGGTTGATCGCCGCGTTCGCGTCCTGGTCCCACGTCGCTCCGCAGTCGTCGCACTGGTGGACCACGTGGCGATCCTGCGGCCATGTGCACGTGTGTCCGCACCCGTGACAGATCCGTGTCGTGTAGGCTCCCTCGACCACGAGGTAGTCGCGCCCGCGGGCGCTGCACGCCGCCTTGAGCGCCTGGCTCAGCACGCTCGTGGCCGCCAGGACGCGCAGGCGATCATATCCTCTGGTGTCGGCCGTGCCATCTTCCGTCGCGGGCTTCACCGCCACCCGCCGCCGGTCGAAGTTCTCGACGGCGATCGCCTCATAGCGATCCGCGAGCGTCGCCGCCCAACGCCGGTAGATGTCTCGGCGCCGGCGGATCGCTCGTCCGCGTTGCGCCGATTCCCAGTGCCACAGGTGGCGGTCCTTGGTCACCCAGACCGCCAGCGCCTCATAGGCCGACTCGTCGCCCTTCCATCGCTGCTCACCCCAGTGCCGGTACAGCGCGGCGAACCGTCGCGGAGCGCGCCACTGGTGCAAATGGGTCGTGGCATCGCGGAACCACTGCGGCGCAACCGCGCCGCCGATCCATCCCACGAGCATCGCGCGCAGCTCGTCAAGCCTGGTATCGCGGATCGACCGCAAGTGATCAGGGTACGTGAGGGCGTCGAGGTCCGGCGATGAGAGGCGTAGTTCGTGGACCGCGCCGTCCTCGCCCGACGCGACCGCGACGCGGAGTGAGCCGTCGTCGTCGAGACCCCTGATCCGCCATCCAACGTCGATGCCGACGACACCAGCACCCACGGGCAACTCGTCCTGCGGCTCGTCCACAGTGATCTGCACGCACCAGATCTCTGCCGGGCCCTCGTGGCGCAGGAACACTGCGGCGTTCTTGATCCGGCCGCGTGGAGGTAGCGGCCGGTGGTATATCATCGGCCAGTGCGCCCATACGGGAGCACGATCCTGGCTGCCGACGCGCATCCACAGCGTCGTACGCGCGGCCCGGCGGCGATACCCGCGGGACGGGTGAGACCAGGCGTCCTCCGGGACCGGCATGATCCGGAGCGCCGTGTTGCTCTCGAGTGCCGCCACCAATCCACGCGGCTTCACCTGGTGGATCGCGACGTATCCATCGCCCATCCATCGGCGCCATCGTGGATCTTGCGCCGCGCCCGTCTCATCGTAGAGCGACGTCGTCTCGCACGCCTGCTCGTGCGAGGCCTCGCGCTTCAGGTACGTGCCCCAGTACGTCTCGGTGGCGGCGCGCTCAGCGAGATGCCGTGTGTGAGCGTGATCGGCGGCGGCGGCGAGGGCCTCGGCACGCAGCGGGTCATCACGGAATCGCTTGCGGGCGTCGCGCCACGCGAGCCGCGCTTGTTTGGCGGCGTCCCGCGCAGTCTTCACCTGGGCGGTCGTGATCTCGATATCGATCGCACGTCCGACCTTTGTCGCGGCGCGCTGTGCTCGCATCGTCGCGCGCAGCGTCTCCACCCGCGCGACTGCATCCTGCAGGACAGCGTGGGCCAAACTCACCTCGGGATACTCAGCGTCGATGGCGCGATGCTTCCCGCGCCGCTCGCGCTCGATCTCGATCAGCGTGTTCGCGTACTTGTGGCCGGCTCGCATCTGCGCCAGCACCACGTCGCGATTCACCGTCGGTGGCAGGAGTCCGTACTCGTAGATGCGGGTCCCCATCTAGTCCTCCTCGTAGGTACACGTCCGGCGCACCCGCTCGTCGGCGGCGCGCAACAGTTCCCTGGCGTCGTCCTCATCGACCGCGTTCTCGACCAGGGACATCCGCGCCCGCGTCAGAGCATCGCCCTCATCGATCCCGAATCGCCTGGCGGTATCAGCGAGCACGTGGGCGACGCCACCTCCGGTCTCGACTCGTAAGCCGTCGAGCTGGCTTTGCTGGTGATCTAGCGCAGCGCGCGCCTGGTCGAGCGCCAGGTCCACTCCCAGCGAACGGCGCCCACCGTCGCGGTCGTGCTCGACTGCCTCGACAAGCTCGACCAGGGCGCGCCGCAGGTCGCTCACGACCGCTCCTCCGTCGATCCGGAGCCGGAGCCGTAGCCGTCGCCGTAGCCGAGATCGGCTGGCACCGTGCCGCGGATCAGGCGCCCCACGGTGCCGCCTCCCACCGCGCGACGGCCTCGGGCGACACCTCGGCGCGGGAGGCTCACAGACCACGTCCCAGCAGCGCGGCGAGGATCACGAGGACGATGCCGGCGCCACACACGAGCCAGAGGCGCAGGACCGCCGCCCGTCGCGTCGCCGCTCGATCTTCGCGGGCGTTCTGTTCTTCACTCTCGCGACGCTCCGCAATGCGTCTCGCGAGAATGCGCGAGTCCCAGGTACGTCGTCTCCGTCGGCTGCGCATCACGATCACGATCTCCTCTCCGTCGTCAGGTACTTCCTCGCGAGTCGCCGGCAGCTCGCGCACCGAACGTAGGGCAGGCTCACCGGCGCCGTCGAGGACCACGACGCGCCCTTACGCTGCCGCGCAGCGCCGCACACGGAGAGCGGCGCGAGCAACGGGCCGTTCTCGGTAGCGATGATCGCGACGAGGTGCCAACGGCCCCCCGGCGCGAAGAACTGCCACCGTGCCGCGGAGAACTGCCACTGTGTCAGACGCTTCATCGCGCGGCTCCCACTTCGCCGCGCGAGGCGAGCCAGTCGTGTAGCACACGCGCCGGCATCTCCCACGACGTCTCCGGCAGATGCGCGATCACGTCGTCCCGGAGACCGCGGTGCAGCCGCTCCGCCCGATCCTCATCGCCGCCGAGCATCTCGAGCAGGAGCGCGAACGCGAGCAGCAACGCTCCGAGGCCGCGGTGCCCCCAGTCGAGCATGCCGGCGAGCTGGGGAGCGAAAGGTCCACCGTCGCAGGTGACGCAGGTGGTGCCGTCCTCCCGGCGGTGGCCGCGGTACGTGGGCAGCGGGCGCGTCGTCGTCACCTTGCCCAATTTAGGCAAACACGACTTGTGCGTCAAGCACAAAATTGTCTAGCGCGCCAGTGGTGCCTTGCGGGCGGGCAACCGGCGCAACTCATCGAGCGCGTCGGCTCGACCGGACACCGCCAGCGCGAGACGCTCCACGCGGCCGAGCACCTCGACGGCGCAGGCAGGATCGCTGACGTGCAGCGTCTCAGCCGCTCGACGCCAACGCTGTAGCCAACGCGCCCGCCCCCGGTTCACCTTCGTCACGTAAGCACCCCGTCGTCGTGTGGCCCCTCGGTCCCCTCTACTCTCTACCACCACGCTCGTGCGCGCGAAAGAGATTCTGCATGCTCTCGGCCGCTTCGCGCTCCGCCTGTGCCCGGCGCAGCAACTTCCGGAGAGCGTCGCAGGCGTCGCGGTATGTCGGTTCCGATGCGGCGTAGAGGGCGGCGCCGAGCTCGAGCCAGTCGGCCTCTCGCGCGTTCGCGGCCGGCAGATCCGGCAGCGGGAGATCCAGCACCTTCGCCACGGGCTCCGCGTAGCGGGAGGTCTTGTGTTGGCCGCTCAACAACCTGGTGATGTCGCTGAGGTGCCGTGCGCCGACGGCCTCCTGGAGATCCGTCTTCGACCATCCGCGCGCCGCCAGCTCGCGGAGTACGGCCTCACGCCAGTCCGTCGTGATCACGTCGAGCCTCCCGTTCGGTGCGTGGCGAGCGTAACAGCGGTTACGGTCCTCGCCCCGCGCAAAGGAACGTTGCGCGCTTGACAACTTATGGCGCGGCGTGCAAGGTGGAGAGCGTGAACCTCACAGACGGCGAACGACTCCGGCTGGTCCGCACCAGGGAGGGCCGCACGCAAGCGGACGTCGCGGCCGCGGTCGGCAAGGATCCGTCGTTCGTGTGCGGTCTGGAGAAGGGCCGCCGCGAGGCGACTCTCGACGAGTGGCGCACGATCGCGGCGACGCTCGGCGTGACGCTCGCCGAGCTGGTCGACCTGGCCGGCGATGGAAGGGCTGCGTGACACGCTCGCGGTATAACCCGAGCTGGTTGCGCATTCTGCGCAACTCGCGCGCGCGGCGGTGCGCACGGTGAGCCAGCTACGCCTCTCGTGGGACGGCCGCCCATCCGATCCGCTCGCCGAGCATGAGGATCGGATATTCCGCGCCCTCGAGAACCTCGTCGACGCGGTGGGCGGCCTCAAAGAGGCCGCATTCGTCCTCGATGTCCAGGCCTCCGTGCTCTCGCACTCGCTGCGCCGGCGCGACAGGCACCCGTTCCGCGTCGAGTGGGTCGCCCGGCTGCTCGAGGTCGCCGGCCGGTCCGCCGCCGGGCGCATGGTCGCGCGAGCGTACCTGGAGGCACAGGGCGCGCTCTGCGGCTGCGAGGTGTTGCCGGCGCGGGAACTCTCCGACGCCGAACGCCTGCGCGCTCTCGAAGACGCTCTCCAGCGACATCTCGGGCGCGGGATCGTCGCCGCGCTCTATCAAGAGGCTTGGGGCCCGAACTACCCGCCGCACCGAGAAGGGGAGAGCGGGCGATGACACACATCCGTGGACCCGCGGGGTCCCAACCGCCGCGCCGGCGGCGCACCTCGTCCCGGGCCTGCGGGTCCGGGTCCTCCCTCGGGGCGGGGACCGGCCTATTGTTCGCGCACGGCCAGGCACACAGCACGCGCGCCGGCGCGTCCGTGACCTGGCCGGGGCGGGAACGTCGCCGAGCGCTCCACCCGCGCTTGTGAACCACCACATGGAGGCCGCGTGATCGACCTACGGCTCGGCGACTGGCGTGACGTCCTCGCGGGGGTGGAGTGCGACGCGCTGATCGTCGATCCACCGTACGGCGCGCGCACGCACGCCGGCCACAACGCGGCCGTGAACCAGGGGATGGTGCGCATGCGCGCGGGGATGGTGCGCATGCGCGCGCTCTCCTACGAGCATTGGACGGCCATTGATGTGCGTAACGGCGCCTACGTCGTGAATCGAGATCCCGGTCACATCGGCGGCAAGCCGCTGCAACTGATGCACGCGATCGTGCGTGACTACACGCGTCCGGGTGATCTCGTGTGCGACCCGTGCGCGGGGCACGGCACGACGCTACGTGCGGCGGCGGCCCACGGTCGTCGTGCGATCGGCGCCGAGGTCGACCCCGAGACCCACGCGGCGGCACTCACCCATGGTGCCGTGCAGTCGGAGATGGCGCTATGACGACGATCGTCTACTACATGGCCCATCCCGTGGGGTCGGACGCGACGAGGGCGGACAACCTCGCGCGTGCGGAGCGTTGGTTCCGGTGGCTCATCGAGACGACCGACTACGCGATCGTAGCGCCGTGGCTGCTGTACTGCCGCGCGTGGGACGAGCGGCCCGACCGTCGCGAGCGCGGGATTCGCGACGACCTCGCGATGCTCGTGCGGTGCGATGGGATCGTGCTCGTCGGCGGGGCGATCTCCGCTGGCATGCGCGCCGAGCTCGACGCCGCCACGGCGCGCGGCCTCGCCGTGCTCGACTTCACGCACATGGGCCCGGAGCCGCCGGCGGCATCGCCGCTCGATGAGGCGCACGACACCCGCGCCAAGATCCTCCATCGCAGGGCTCGCGAGTACGCGGCGGACATCCACCCCGAGGGCACCGACGGCGCCCTGGACGTGCTCGCGGAGTCGCTCTTGCGCCGCGCGGTGGCGGCGTGCATCTCGGCGCGCGGGAAGGTCGGGTAGGGGTGGCTGGTCGCATCCGCACGATCAAGCCAGAGTTGCTCGACGACGAGCGCACGTCCGGCCTGTCGGACGCCGGGTTCCGGCTGTTCGTCAGCCTGATCTTACTCGCCGACGACCACGGTGCCGGTCGCGCCGGCCGCCTGCAATTGCACGCCGCCACGCGGTGCGGGCGGGGCGATCCGGAGATCACGGCGCGAGCGCTCGAGGAGCTCGCGGTCGCCGGGCTCGTCACGGTCTACAGCGTGCGCGGCCAGCGCTACGCACACCTCAGGGGGTGGAAGAAGCACCAGCGGATCGACAAGCCGAGCAAACCGCGTGTACCACAGCCCGACGACCAGGACGCGGAAATCGACCACATGGAAGATCGGCAGCTTGGCGCGTTTTCCTCGGAGACCCTCGCGAGGGGTCGCGAGGATGTCGCGAGTGTCGCCGAGGCCCTCTCGATTACGTCCGAGACCCTCGCGACCGACCACGATCTCCGATCTCCGATCTCCGATCTCCGACCCCGACCACGAGTCCGTGCTGACGCACGGACGCCTGCGCCGAAAAAGATCAGAGCCAAGAAAGAGGGGACACCACCCCCACAACTAGCCCTGGACTTGGCTATCCACCTGCGCGACGCGATCCTCTCGCACAGTCCCGACGCCAAGATCCCAAAGCCAGCTCGACGGCTTACGAGTCGAGACCCCGAGGACCTCACCGGCTGGGCGCGGGACATGGACCTCGCGATGCGCCTCGACGGACGCACGGCGGAGCAACTGCGCCGCGCGATCGACTGGGTGCACCGCAAGCCAGATGGCGAGTGGTGGCGGCCGAACGTGCTCTCTGCGGGCAAGCTGCGCGCGCAGTACGACCAGCTAGCGATCCAGGCACGCCGCGGCCGCCCGGGCGCCGCCCCGGTCTACGACCGCGACGCGGACGACCTCCCGACGGCCGCCGAGGTGCGCGAGCGCCAGCGCCTCGAGGACGAGCGCCGCCGGGCCGCGCGCCAGGCAGCCGCGGCGGCGGCTACGCAGGTGGACCTGCTCCCCAAGGAGGGCGCGTGACGGCCACGCTCGCGATTGCCTCGTGGCACCGCGACGCCGAGCGCGCCGTCGTGGCGTCCGTGCTGCTCTCCGCGGACAGCTACGACCGCGCCGAGCTCGACGTCGCCGACTTCCGGGACTGGAAGCACCAGGCGATCTGGTCGGCCTTTGGCCGGCTGCGCACCGCCGGCGAGGCGATCGACCCCGTGACGGTGGACATCGCGCTCGGCGAGCGTTCCGCCGCCGTGGGCGGCCTCGTGTACCTGGTCGAGGTCGCGGGCGACGTGAGCAGGCTGGACGTCACGTCCAGCAACGTGGAGTCCTACGCGCGTGCGGTCCGCGACGCAGCGCTCACCCGGCGGATCCACGAGGCTGTGCGCGGAGCCCTGTCGTCCGGGCTCGAGGGCGAGGAGCTGCTCGGCGCGTGCTACGCGGCCGTGACCAGCGCCGAGAGCCGCGCGCGCGATGACGCGCGCATCATCGGGGATGTCGTGGCTGACCGGGCGCGTGAAATCGTCCGCCAGGCGGTCGCGCGCGAGAACGGCGAGACGATCGCCACGGGCATCACGACGGGCCTCGCCGATCTCGACTGGGCGATGAGCGGCGGCCTGGCCACGGGCGCGATCACGGTTCTCGGCGGCCGGCCGAGCCACGGCAAGAGCGCACTGGCGCGCTCGATCGCGGATGGTGCGAGCAGGGCCGGCTATCCGGTCCACATGTTTTCGGTCGAGGACAACCGAGATACCGTGGCTGACCGCATGATCGCGGACTACGGCGGCATCAACCTCCAGCGTCTGCGGACTCTGGATCTCTCGCGCGAGGACGTCGCGGGGTTGGTGGCGGCGGCCGGCCGGATCCAGGACCGGACGAACTGGCTCGTCGACGACGCGGCGGGCGTGACCTCCGCCCAGATCGCGATGCGGGTCCGGAGGCACAAGCGCACGCACGGCACACGTCTCGTCGTGATTGACTACCTGCAGCTCCTCGAGGACCCGGGCGGCACGCGCCTCGAGGCGCTCAACGGGGCGTTGCGCGGTCTGCTCGCGCTCGCCCGCACGGAGGACGTCGCGATCCTCCTGCTCTCCCAGCTCACGCGGGCGCCGGCGCGTGAGGGTCGACCTCCGGAACTCCACGATCTCCGGGAAACCGGGGACATCGAGCAAGTCGCGCGCGCGGTGCTGTTCGTCTGGCAGTGGACACTGAAGGGCAGCGACGAGCCTTGCGCGGAGGTGCGCGTCGCCAAGAACAAACACGGCGCACGGGATCTCAAGGTCCCGCTGTTCTGGGACGGGCCGACCGCGACGTATCGCCAGAGAGGACTCGTGCCATGATGCGCGACGATGCCCGCGTGCGGACCGCCCGCGCTCTCGTGAGCGTCGAGACGCACACGGAAGCTCTGGCGGCGGTGCGAGCATTCCGCGCCGGCGCGGGGCGTGCGCGCGCGGCGGCGGCGGGCACGAGCAAAGCACGCCACTACGAGCTCAGCCATCGCTACGCGATCCAGGCGTACGCGATGCTCGTCCGCGCGGGCCAGTACCTCGCCCGCGCTGGGCTCACCGTGCCGGGCATCTCGGCATCGTCGCGCCCCGAGCGCGCGGTACCCAGCAGCGGCTATGGGCGGTGCCGTGACGACGCCCTGTTCCGGTGCTTGCTGACCGACGAGCGGGGACTCGTGTGCGGCGCGCTCGTGTGGAGCGACCGTCGCGACGAGCATTTGCATTACGAGCACCACGCCGATGGCCGCGACGCCGATGTGCTGGGCGCCAGCTTCGCGCTCGCGCCCCGGGGGATCGAGGATGCGAGCGACGACGACGACGACGAGGAGGAACCAGCATGAGTGCCTACGCCATCGGCATCGATCCCGGGATGGCTGCGATCGGCATTGCCGTGCTGGAAATCCTGCCAGCCGAGGAGCGGGTCATCGAGCTCTCCGTGATCCGCACGGCGCCGTCGGTCAAGAAGCGCCGCATCCTCACGCGCGAGGACAACGTGCGCCGGACGCAGGAGATCGCGACCGCGATCGGGCGCCGTCTCGCGGTGTACCAGGTGCGCGTGATCTGCGCGGAGGCCATGAGCTTCCCGCGCAGCGCGAGCGTCGCGGCCAAGATGGCGATGTGCTGGGGCGTGATCGCGGCACAGGCAACGGAACGCGGGCTGCCGATCCAGCAGGCGAGCCCGCAGGAGATCAAGCGGACCCTCTGCGGCCGTAGTGCGGCCAGCAAGGACGAGGTCGAGGCGGCGCTCAGGCGGCGCTACTCGCACGCCAGTTTTGAACGCCTGCTGTGGGGCACACCCGCCTCGCTGCATGAACATGCCTGCGACGCTCTGGCGAGCGTCGTGGCCTGCCTCGATGGTGACGTCGTACGAGCAATCCGAGGCGGTATCGCCGCCTCCGCAACCGAAGGGAACACGCGATGAGAAACGCCAGAGCCAGCATCCGCAACCTGCGACTGCCCTGCAAGTTGACCGCGGCGGAACACATCGCCCGTGCGATGGAGCTCGCGAAGGCCGTCACGCGCCAGCGCGAGACCGAGGACGAAAAGCGCCTAGCCGTGTCGGGCTACCGCGAGGAGATCGTCAGCCAGACGAAGCGCATCCGGGAGTTGTCCGCGGTCGTCGCCATGGGCGAGGAACACCGCGAGGTCGCGGTCGAGATGGAGGTCGACTACAAGGCCAACAGCGTGCGCACGCGGCGCGTGGACACGAACGAGATCATCGAGGAGCGCGCGCTGTCGGTGGATGAGCGGCAGATGTCGCTCGACGATATCGAGGAGTTGCGCCACACCATGGAACGTCCCGGCGGGGAGCCGGCACCGGCGCCGAAGAAGCGTGGGCGCAAGGCCAAGGCGAACGGTGCGGACCAGCCCGCGCATCCTGGCCGGCAGAAGGGGCGGCGGGCGCGACGGGCGGGTGGGGAGGCGCGCCCCGAGGAGGGCGCGTAGTCCATGGGCGCCCTCGCGACACGGCTACTCCCGCTCCGGTGGGTCCCCCGGGAGGCGCCGGCGCTCAACCCGCCGTCGCGCCTCGGGCTCGCGGCCCTCGAGGTCGCGCGGCACGAGATCGGTCGCGGCGAGACCGGCGCCAACAACCGCGGCCCGGACGTCGCGCGCTACCGGCGCGGCGTGGACGACGGCCAGCCGTGGTGCGCGGCGTTCGTCAGCTACTGCCTGGAGGAGGCCGCACTGCACCTCGGGCTGGCAACGTGCCCCGTGGTGCGCTCCCACTCGGCGAAGAGGCTCTGGCGGCACTGCGCCGCGGCTGGGCTCGCCGTCGAGCACCCGCGCGAGGGCGATCTCGCGCTCTGGCACCGCGGCATCGCGGGCGCACGCACGGGGCATATCGGGCTCGTATCCCGCGCTGATCGCCTTTCGAGCCTATTCTGGGCGATCGAGGGGAACAAGGGAGCCCCGCCGGCGAGCGTAAGGGAGTTCGATCACGCGCTCGGGGAGGGAGGCTTGCTCGGGTTCGCTAGGCCGCCTCTGTTCCGCCTCGAGGTAGCACGATGAGCCTGCTCAAGGCGCGAGCAGATCGAGATCGTCGCGCGGCCGAGCTGCGCCAAGAACTGGAGGAGGTCGAGCAAGAGATTGCGGCCATCGACCGCGTCCAGGAGATCCTCGATGGGACGCCCACCGGAGACGACGCGACGATGCGCTCACGAGGGAACCGGCGCGCCCTGATCGCGCAGCGCGCCGGCGCGCGGGCCTCAACCGGAGCGGCTGTTCGCCTGGAAACGTGCGCGCTTGGCTCGCGGGGCGAATGTGCGGGAAAGAGCGTCGTTTTCCCCTGCGGTGAGGACAACTGTGACTACGCCGTCGTGCTCTGCGTAGCGCACAGCAAGACCAAGGCGCGCGGCGGGCTGATCGGCGGGCACCGGCGGTCGCACAAGCGCGTGGGACCGCCGGCCGATCCGGAAGCCGCGGAGGAGGATTGACATGCGAGCCGGGGAGCAGCGGCTGCGACGCAGACGGAGGGTGGGTCCGCGACCGGCAACGATAGCGGTCAAGCGACTGCATGCCAGCGACCGCGAGCGCGTCTCTCTCGACATTCTGGACGCGGTCGAGCGTCCGGTGCATCGGAGCGACTGCGAGGACGGACCGCGCCCGTGTCCCTGGGTGGCCTGCAAGCATCACCTCTACCTCGAGGTCAACGGCGACAACGGATCCATCAAGCTGAACTGGCCGGGTCGCGAGCTCGACGACATGGCTGAGACGTGCGCGCTCGACGTGGCGGAGCGCGACGGTGTCGTGCTCGATGACGTCGGCGCATTGCTGAACATCTCGCGCGAACGCGCTCGCCAGCTTGAGCACAGCGCGTTGCGGGCTGTCCGCCAGAAGATCGAGCAGGTGGGCACGTGATCCTCTGGCCTCTCGCGCTGCCCCTGATCGCCATCGCCTGGGCGGCGCTGTGGATCGCCAGTGGGATGTGGAGGATCGCGCGACGCGCACCATCGCGCATCGATGCGCCGGCGCTGGTGCACTGCAGGTGTGTGGGCGGCACGGAGCCGTGCCCGCCCGTGCCAGCGAAAGGACCCTATCGATGAGGAGCCGCCCGGCCACTCTCGCCGCTCTGCAGGGACACGTCTACCGCGTCGACACACCTCCCCTGGAGGACTGCACGGGATTCGCGCTCGCTGGACGTGCGCGCGATCGATCGCGGAGCAGGGCGTGGCGCTACGTGTGGGCGATCGTCCTCCTGCTCGGCCTCGTGGGCTGGGTACAGGCCTGGGCGTACCCGCAAGATCCCGAAAATATTGGGGTCAAAGAGGACAGCGCGGGCG
>Ga0209342_10004870_pt1 | contig 13845 bp, 10 predicted proteins | sample RifCSP16_2_FD_184023 | JGI IMG/M metagenome (GOLD analysis project Ga0209342, IMG submission 184023) | Soil microbial communities from Rifle, Colorado - Rifle CSP2_sed 16_2 (SPAdes) (version 2) | ecosystem: Environmental > Terrestrial > Deep subsurface > Rock core/Sediment | place: Rifle... | reverse complement strand
CGTCCTTTGAGCAGGTTCTCGGGGGAATGGCTGTGGGCGTTGATCAGCCCCGGGATCATCAGTCGCCCTCTGCCGGGGATGCGTCTTGTTCCCGGCTCGGGCTCGACGGGATCGGTCGTCACGCGCACGATCCGTCCGTTGCTCACGATGACATTCTGCCCTTCAAGCATGTGCTCCTGATCGGGGCTCAGGAGATGGGCGTTTTCGATGAGAATGTCCACCTCACCTGCTCTTTCCATGCGACGCCACCCCCAGCTGGCCGTATTCTCCGTGCCGTTCAGCGGGCAACTTTCCCTTCCTCAGAGCAGCTTCCGCAGCCGGCGAAAGGTCTGGAAGAGATTCATCAGGCGCCTGACCCGATCGACAAGCCGTCTGCGACTTAGCGGGGGTACGATCCCCAACTCCCTCAGGACAACTTGGGCGGCATTGTAGCCGGGTATGCCGCTCACTCCGCCGCCCGGATGAGTCCCGCTCCCCGTCAGGTAGAGGCCGTGGACGGGTGTCCGATATCCCGCCAAGGCCGGGATCGGCCGGTTTCCAAGGAGCTGGTCGAGGGTCATGTCCAGGTGGTTCGGGTTCCCGGCCTGGCTTCCGATCCGCCTGCGCCAATCCATCGGTGAGGTGATTTGCCGCGCGATGATCCTCTGCCTCACCCCGGGGGCATATTGACCGAGGACGTCGATCAACCGATCGGCGTAGGCTTCGGCGGCCTCGCCCCACGACTTTCCGTCGCGCCGCCCGAAAGGAGCCAGCGCCGAGAGCCACAACGTGTGACCTCCAGGCGGCGCGAGCGTTGGATCGAGGATCGAGGCCGAGGCAGCCATGAGCGCTGGTTGTTCGGGGGTAAAACCCCGCGAGATATCGGCGAAGGCCATTTCAAGGTATTCCAGGGAAGGACAAAGGAGCTGCATAGCTGCGCTAAACTCGCTGCCATGCGGGAACCGGCTCCAATCGAGAGGCCCGCTCAGTGCACAGTCGACCTTGAACTCGGAGACGTTTGTACCGCCTGAATGCGCCCCGCGCAGTCGTGCTCGCATCGCAGGGTCGGTATGCTCATCGGCGACCAGCTCGAAGAACACCCGCCGGGCGTCGAGGGAGGCGACAACCGCGTGGGCCGCTGTGACCGACCGACCATCCCGAAGCTTAACGCCGATCGCCTGGCGGTCGACAACCGTGATCTGCACGACTTCGGCATCCGTCTCGACGAGACCCCCGTGCGCCTCAATCGAGGCCGCCAGCGCCCCATTCAAGACGCCGGACCCTCCCTTCGGTCGACCAACGCCGCTGAGGTGGGACGCCGCCAGAATGCACGGGCCGAAACCCGCACCCAATTGAGATGGAGCAGTCTGAGTATGTGCGGCGTAGTAGCCGATCGCGGCCTTGACCTTGGGGCTGGTGAACCAGCTTTCAAGCAGGCTTCGGGGGCTGGTCAGGAACGTCCAGACCAACTGGGCGACATCCAGCCCTCCTTCGACCTCCATCAGGCCGGCGAGCTCAGCGAATGAAGGTGGCGGTCCGTAGCTTACAGCGTCGAATAATCCGAGAACGGCCTCGGAGAACGTCATAAACCGTCGGTATGCCTGGGCATCCTCCGATGAGTGCTCTTCGAGCACCTCAACCGTTCGGTCAATGCTCCGGTAGATCGGGATGTCGGAGCTGTCCGGGAATGGGAAGAGATACAACGCCTCGCGGAAGAGGTATTCCAGCCCGTATTCACTGAGCTGCAATTCCGCCAGGATGGGTGAATCCAGGATGGCGTTGTGATCGATCGCACCGATATTGAGCTTGTAGCCCGGCGCGCCGGGGATCTCTTCGGTCGTGTTGCAGCCGCCCAGGACCGGGTTCTTCTCCGCGACCAGGACGCGCAGGCCCGACCTGGCGAGATACGCGGCACACACCAGTCCGTTATGGCCGCCGCCCACTATGATGCAGTCGAAGTCCGACATCTGGGCTGTTATCGAATACCGATCAATTCACCAGGCGGCCCTTGTCGTACACCAGTCGGCCGTCCAGGAAGACACAGGCGTCCATGAGGATCGCGTCGATGTGGCAAGGTGCCTTGACGGAACCTCCGATGGCGTAATTGCTGCCGATGCCGATATGGGCGTGACCCAGCCGACCAAGGTCTTCCAGATTCGTCGCGCCCTGGCGGGCCACGGGGTTGAGGCCGATCCCAAACTCGGCCACATTGTAGGCTGTGGGGTCTCGGAAGGCAGCCAGGATCCTTGAGAATTCATCCGCCAGCGGCCCTCCCCGGATTTCACGGATCATCCCGCCCTGCATCACGAGCGTGATCGGCTCGTGGCGCGTGATACCCAGGCTCATCACGCGGACATCGACGACGGCCACTCCTTCCGCCGTGCCCTCGATCGGCGAGATGTTGATCTCACTATTGGGGATGGCGGCAAACTGCCCCGGCTCCCGGAATAGCCCAGTCTCGTACTGTACTGGCCTCCCGCGGACAACCCCGCGGTAATCGGTGCCGCTCTCACTTGTGATACGCATTTCCCTCGATTGATCGAGCTGCGCTCCCAGGCTCCGTCCCAATCGATCACACGCCTCGAAGTCGGCCAGAATCCCTCCGACACACAGCGCGTCCTCGGTAATCTCGCACATTGTCGCCCCGCGGGCCCCTCGCTGGATCGCCTGGATCCGGGCATCGGTATGGGTCTGGGAAAATGTCGAAGGCAAGAAAAAGACATCTGCCTCGCGGCAGGCGCCCACGACCGGCTCCGGAAGCTGGGCCCCGTGGGCACCTGTGGGGGTGATGATGACAATCGTCGGGACCGCGCCCACGGCGTGCGCCGCAGCCGCCAAGACCTCGGCAATTCGAATCTTGTTAGTATCGGTGGAAATAACGACCTTCTCGCCGGTTTTCACTCCGCCGCAGTTCATCGCCCGCATCGCCCCCCGCATCATTTCGATGAAGCTGGAGGGCGAGGGAGTGTAGTGAAGATAAGTGATGGGCCATGTCACGGTGATCTCTCCTCAACGGATTGGGGCACAACCTCAGGCGAGAGGGGCGAACATGCGAGGCGAGGCATCCTCGACCCTACTTGATCCCGACATACCAGCCCATCGGGCTGGGATCGGGCGATCTCGCCAGCTCGATTTGCTTGAAGCCGGCACCCTTCAACCAGGCCTTCACTTCTTGCTCGCTGTACACATTGCCGCCCAAGTTCTCGACGAGCATCATCACCGCGAACACTGCGCTCACCGTCGGTTGAACACGATCTGGACCGAGCAAGAAATCGTAGATGACGACGCGGTCACCGCGTTCCAGGGAGCGGAAAGCCTTCGCCAGCAATTCCTGGCAGACGGGGGGAGGGTGGTCATGAAACACATTGGAAAACAAGATGACTTCGTGGCCGCGAGTGAACTCGTCGGTCAGGAAATCCGCCGGAATCACGCGAATCTGATCAGTGAGACCCGCTGCGCCGATGAACTCCCGGCTCCACGGCGCAACTTCAGGCAGCTCCAGTAGCGTGACCTGCATTTCGGGGAATCGATGGGCCAGGCGCACTGCATAACTCCCTACCCCGCCTCCGACATCAAGCAGGCTCCGGCAGCCAACAAGGTCGAGACGTTCTACGAAGTCCACGCCGAATATCTGAGCGATATCGTCCAGGGCAAGCAGGAATGCTAGGGTGGCCTCCGGATCCCGTCGGGCCCTCTCCCGAATCGGCGCAAGTGCGGGCGCATCTTCTCGGACGCACCGGTCGAGGTTGGCCCATGCCTCATAGAAGGTCGTCTCCTTTTCTACCAGCCGCCCCAGGTACCCCGGCTCGGCGTTGACCAGAGTTCCCCGCGTGAGGGGTGTAGTGGCATAGCGGCCGTCGATGAGGGTAAGCAAACCTAGTGCGACGCAAGCCCGAACGAGGATCCCCAGCGATCGCTCCGGCAGGCCAAGTCGGTGCGCCAACTCGTCCAGAGCGAGGACGTCGTGGCCGAGTTCGCTGAAGATGCCGAGAGAGTGAGCCGCCATGAGGATTGCCGGGGTTTGGTATTGGGTCAGCAGGGCCAGCAATCCGTTGGCGTGGATCGATGCCTGATCCGCCGGGCCGGATCCAGAATGCGGAGCGGTATCTGGACCGAGGACCTGGTTCAAGAGCGAGTGCTCTCCTCAACCCTGGCCATGTTCACCACACATCCTTCATGGCTCGGGCGTACGCTGGCGGCGTAGCGAGCCAGGTAACCTGTGAGATCGGCCTCCGGGGCCTTCCAGACCTCACGCCGGCGGTCCAACTCCTGCGTCGAAACTCGCAACTCCAGCCGGCGGGCGGGGAGATCGACCTCGATCTCATCGCCCTCCTCAACGAGGGCCAACGGACCACCAGCAGCCGCCTCGGGTGAGACATGGCCGATACACGCTCCGCGAGAAGCCCCGGAGAATCGACCGTCCGTCACCAACGAAACTGACCCGCCCAGTTCCTGTCCGACGAGAAGCGTCGCAGGAATGTGCATCTCGGGCATGCCTGGCGCCCCGCGAGGCCCAACGTAACGGATGACAACCACGTCGCCGGGGGAGACCTTGCCGTCTCGAAAGGCTTCGACGGCAGTGTCTTCTCCGTCGAAGACCCTGGCCCGACCACGATGCTGGCGCATTGCGGATGAGACGGCGCTTTGTTTCACCACGGCACCTTGGGGGGCCAGGTTCCCATAGAGCACTGCCAGTCCGCCTTCGCCTGCCAGCGGGTCGATCACAGAGTGAATCACCTCGCGATCCCGATTGACGACGCCCTCCAACTCCTCCCGCCACGTGCGGCCCGTCACGGTCCGTTCTTCGACAGACACAAGGTCACCAAGTTCGAGCATCACGGCCGGGATCCCCCCGGCATGCTCGAGTGCCTGCAGCGCCCGGCGTCCGCTGGGCATCACATCGCACAGGTAAGGCGTCCTTCGGCTGATTCGATCAAAGGCCTGCAACTCCATCGGCACTCCGGCCTCGTGGCAGAGCGCCAACAAGTGCAGGATGACATTCGTCGACCCCCCGATCGCGGCACAGACTGCAATCGCGTTGGACACAGACCGTTCTGACAGGATCTGACGCGGGCGCAGGTCGAGGCGGAAAAGCGCCATCGCTTGCTCGCCCGCCCGCCTGGCCTCCTCCCTTTTCTTGGGGTCCACGGCATGCGTCGTCCCGCTCCCAGGCAAGGCCATCCCCAGGGCTTCCGCCACACAGGCCATGCTGTTGGCGGTGCCCATCATGGAACACGACCCAGGGCCGGGGCAGACGTGATCCTCGATCTCCTGCAACTCATCGGCGTCGATCTCGCCGCGCATGAAGCGACTGCTTGCCTCGCGCGCGTGGTAGACGGCGAGATCGCGGCCGCGGAGCCGGCCGGGGAGCATGGCTCCTCCGGGCAAGACCACCGTCGGCAGGTTCAGGCGAGCCGCCGCCATCAGCCCGGCGGGGAGGCTCTTGTCGCACGAGGTGACGATAACCAGCGCATCGAAGGCATGGGCCACCGCCACCAGTTCGATGGAGTCGGCGATCAGCTCGCGGCTGGGGAGTGACATCCGCATCCCGGCGTGCCCCATGGCCAGTCCGTCACAGACGCTGATCGTGTTAACTTCCAGCGGCGTTCCTCCGGCCGCCGCCACCCCACCCGCGACGTGTTGGGAGAGCTCGCGCAGGTGCACGTGCCCCGGATGCGCGCCGCTCCAGGTGCTGACGATTCCCACGAACGGCCGGCTCATATCCTCCGAGGTCATCCCAAGGGCATGCAGCAACCCGCGCTGCCCTGCCCGCTCCGGCCCTTCAACGATTCGACGGCTTGGTCTTTCACTCATCTCGCAACCGCTTCCGGCTTGCCCGATTCAGGCCATCCCTAACTCGTGCTCGGCCTGCGAGATGGCGCGTTCAGTGATACTTAGCATCTCATCGACTTCGTTCTTCGAGATGGTCAAGGGTGGACAGAACTCGATGATGTCCTCGACCTGACGCAAGATCAGTCCCTCGTGCAGGGCCAGGCTCATGACGCGCTCGCAGAACCGGTCCGTTTCGGCGAAACGGGCCCTGGTCTCCTTGTCCTTGACAAACTCGATAGCTGTGATGAGCCCCAACCCGCGGACATCGCCGACACTGGGATGGTCCTCCAGCGCGTGCAGCCCTTCGAGGAGGTAACTGCCAACCTCGGCCGCGTTATGGACGAGGTCTTCACGCTCGATAATCTCGATATTCTTCAATCCCATCAGCGTCGAAATGGGATGGTTGCTGTAGGTGTGTACGTGCATGAAGACGGGCATGTCTTCGACGATGAAGCGCTTGCAGGCGGTCGCGCCCAGGGGGGCATAGCCCGAGGTGATCCCTTTGGCCATCACGACGATGTCCGGCTCCACGCCAAAGTGATCGATGGCGAACATCTTCCCCGTCCGTCCGAATCCGCCGACAACCTCGTCGTCGATGAGCAACACCCCGTACTGGTCGCAGATCTCTCGCAGGCGCCGCCAATACTCAGGCGGCGGGACGATGCACCCTCCGGCGGCCATCACGACCTCGCCGATCACTGCCACCACATTCTCCGGGCCCTCGAATTCGATCATCTGGCCGATGGCTTCAGCGCAGAGGACCTCGCACTCCGGGTAGCTCATGCCGAACGGACAGCGATAACAGTACGGCGGCGGGGCGAAGTAGTAACCGGGGGGGAGGGGCTCCATGATCTCCCTCAGCGGGTACATAGTGCCTGTGGCGGCCAGGGCTCCCATCGTTGAGCCGTGGTAGGCTCGTCGCCGGGAGATGATCTTGTACTTGCGGCGAAACCCCTTGTGATAGGCCCATTGCTTTGCCAATTTGAAGGCCGACTCGACGGCCTCGCTCCCGTCCTGGGTGAAGAAGACATAAGGCATATCGCCGGGAAGGATCTCAGACAGTTTCTCGGCAAGCTGGATCGGAGGCGCAGAGATGTATCCGTAAGGACAGAAGTAGTGGAGCGTCTTGGCCTGCTCGTACATCGCCTTCGCCATCTCTTCTCGGCCATATCCGATGTGCACGGCGTAGACTCCGCTCGACATCGAGTCCATATATCGTTTGCCGTCGCTGTCCCAGAGGTAGATCCCTTCGCCACGCGTGAAAACCAACGGGCCCAGCTCTGCGACTTTCGCCGGCGTGACCGCCGGAAAGATGACGTGCTCGACTGCCTTACGCTGAAGCTCGGTCATGTGCCCGGCCATCGTGATCGCTCCTCTCTCAAATGCCGAATGCGGCGCGCGCGGCGGAGTGGATAGCGCTGCGAATGGAGGCAGGATTGGCGCAATCGCCGATCGGTATCACCTTGGGCGCCACTTGCTGCCAACTGTCGACCGCCTCGTCGTTCGGCCGGCGCCCCAACGCCACCACGACGGTATCCGCCGGTTTCAGCCACTCCTGCCCATCGATCTTGACAGCAACTCCCTGATCCGTAATCTCGAGCACCTCCGACATCGTGGCGATCATCACGCCGGCTTCTTTCAGCATCTCCTTCAGCATCATCGAGCGCCCGACGTATCTCAGGTAGGGCGCCTGGGCGATCTGCTCGCCGGCTTCGATGAGCGTGACCTTGTGTTCGTTACGTGCCAAAGACAAGGCCGTCTCGGCGCCTTCGTGACCGCCGAGGACGACCACCCGGTCACCGATCTCGGCCGTCCCAGCCAGGTAGTCGAGCACGCCGACAACGTTCCGGCGGTCGGCCCCTGGAACATCCAGACACCTCATCCGCGCGCCGACAGCCAGGAGGATAACATCCGGGCTATCTCGCCGCACCACTTCGGGTGCGGCTTCCATGCCCAATTGAATCTCGACGGGGAGCTTCTTTAGCTGCTCGGACTCCCACTCGCAGATGTTGTGCAATTCATTCATATAGACACGTGGAGTGCGCGAGGCGAGGTTTGTGACTCCGCCTACCGCGTCCGATTTCTCGTAGAGCCGGACGCGATGCCCCTTGAGGGCGGCCAGGCGAGCGGCTTCCAGACCGGCCGGTCCGCCCCCGATGATCACCACCGTTTGGGCCGGGGTTTGGCGCTCCATCAGTCTGCGATACTCAGCCTCACGCGTGACCTCATAGTTGATGGCACAGTCCGCCACCCATTGAACGATGTGCCGATCAGAACACCCGATGTCACACGCGATGCACTTACGCACGTCCTCGTAGCGCCCCTCCCGCATCTTGTTGGGCAACTCCGGATCGGCCAGGCTCTGTCGCGCCAGGGCGACCATGTCGACCTTATTCTGCGAGAAGATCCGCTCGATCAACTTGGGGTCGTTGATCCGCCCTACTCCGATGACCGGGATGTTCACTCGCTGGCGGACCTGCTCCGCCAAATGAAGGATGGTCGCCTTGGGTTGGTAGAGGGGCTGGATGTTGAAGAAGACCTTCTCCTGAATTCCGGCCGACACGTCTATGCAGTCGACGCCCAGCTCCTCGAGCAGCGGCCCGTACACGTTCGCCGTCTCATCAATGGTCAACCCGGCCTCACCCAGGTATTCATCAGCGCTCACCCGGAAGAAGATCGGGTAGGCGGGACCGACTGCCTGGCGGACCGCTTTGACCAGTTGCTTCACGAACAGGTACCGATCGCGGCCGTATTCGTCGGTGCGCTTGTTACAGTAAGGCGAAACGAACTGCGAGATCAAGAAGCCGTGAGCGCCGTGGATCATCACACCGTCAAACCGGGCAGCCTGAGCACGCAACGCGGCCTCGACCCAGGCCTGTATCAACTCTCCGATTTCGCCGACGCTCAGCCCGCGCGGGGGCTCGGTCAACGGCGGCGTTTCATCGGACGGAGCCAGAGGTTGGGAACCGGTGAAACGCCGAGGGGCGACCCGGCCCCCGTGAACCAGTTGGATGGTGCACATTGATCCGTTGTTGTGGATGGCCTCGGCCAGTTCGCTCAGACCGGGGATTTGCCGGTCAGAATAAATCCCAAGCATCCGTCCAAACAGGGTCCCGTCCTGCCGGATGTAAGAGGCTTCTACGTGGACAAGCCCGAAGCCCCCTGCAGCCTTGGCGGCATAGTAGTCCAGCATTCTGGGTGTAACATGTCCCTCTTCCGTGGCATGATTCATCACCATGGGGGCTGCAACCAGCCGATTCTTCAGAGTCAGTCCGCCGACGCGAATCGGGGTGAACGCCTTGGTCCGACCATTCTCCATGTCGATCGCGCCCCGGAAACCGTGCCCGGACCGGGCCGGGTGAGGCGCATTCTCCTTTCTGCTGCTGGCCGCTCGCTTACGCTAGCGGACTCCTCAGGTCGTCGCCGTGCATGCCAGTCCTCGCGCCGCGGTTGGTCGGCGGATGATTCCTTGTCCGGCGATCCCTCATTCGCCCTCCCCCGCGTGCACTCTTTCCCATCCGCCCCGATCGAAGGGCGGGGAACTCGCCGAGAGGACACGCAGGACTTCGTCCTTCCGGTCATTGATAAGTTGATGCATCTCGCCTTGAGGGATGAAGACGCACGTCCCGGGTTCGAGAACGAGTCTGTCCTCTCCAACAAGGATCGATCCACCTCCGCTCAGGCAGTAGAAGACCTCTTCTTGCTGATCATGGGCATGCGGATTGGAGGAGCTCCCGGGCTCAATGACCGAGATCCCCAACCAGATCTTTGACGTGCCCATGGTCCAGGGCGCGGCCAGATGCTTCACGTGCCTGGCGTGGGGTGCCTCCAGACGGTCTCCTACGACGTCCTGCTCCCGAACGAATCGCATTTTGGATCTCCCGCGCGGTGAGGTCGAGCCGGGTCACAACCAGGCCGGCACGTGTACGATCGTTAGCAGGGTGCCGGACGAACCGGGAGTCGTCAAGTCGGAGTCGGCGCTCACTCACCTGGGCCGATCCACGACGAGGCTTCCTACCTATTTGACCTCCGGCACCCTGACCCAGCACTCCCTAAACAGTCCGATCCCGACTTCCTGGCTGAGCCCGCCCTCGATCCCCTAAGTCACCCATCCGTAGCTAGTCAGGCCGAGCCGCTCAACCACCGGGCTCAGCAGGCGCAACACGATCGACGAGATGATGGTCACCACGATCACGTTCCCCAGCCAAAGGCCGGCGAAGGCCACCGGGATGGCATCGGGCGGGATAAAGCCGACGTTATAGAGCACGATGATCCCGTAGATGCCCCCGAGGATGTGCGGGATGTTCCCGGCGACAAGAAAGAAGAAGAGGAATCCCTTCCCGGTGTAGACATCCCTGCCCAATGGGTCGACGCCGAAGCGGCGGGCCAGCCCGCGGTAGAGCACAAGCAGGCTGCCGAAGAGGATCACATCCCCGACTCCGAAGGCCAGAGCTATCGGGAGCGGCAATCCGGTAAGGATCCCAGCCCCGATGGATGTACCGATAAAGCCGATCACAAGACCCCAGCCTCCAAACCACAATGTGAACGGAACACCGAAACCCATGGCGATGAACAAGGCACCGACACCGGGGATCTGGATCGGGGCAGACACAACACTGACCCAGGCCAGAATGGTGTAGACCCCCGCTGCCATTGCGTAGGTAACGAGCTGGGGTACGGTAACCGGTGGATTAGGATTCCACGTGAGCCCGTAACCCATCTCCAACTTCCCTGCCTGTGCAGTCATAGCAGTATTCTCCTTGCGAATGAAGAGGGTCGTCTAATGAATCGGTTCGTCACGCATTCGAAGCGATCTAGAGCATCCGGGATCCTCCTGCCTCACCGCTAGAGTCTTGGCTCGCGTGGGCGAGCAAGACGATAGGCTTCAAGTGCCTTTATCCACTCGTCGGAGTTGGCCAGGAGTGGGAAGTTCCTGTTCGTTTCGCGCATCTTCACGCTCAACTGGATCGCCTGAGGCGCGCACAATTGCGTGGCCGCCAACGCGACCTCGTCGCTGAACAGCTGCCGCGGGGTCCCGTTGAATACAACCCTCCCGTTCCGCAGCGCGACTACCCGATGACAGTAGTCGGCAACGAGCGTCATGTCATGGGTGATGATCAGGACGGTGTTCCCCAGCCTCTGGAGTTCTTCCAACAACTTCATGATGCTGCTCACCATCCGGAAGTCCTGGCCCGTTGTGGGCTCATCGACGATGATCATTCTGGGTTGCATGGCCAGGATCGAGGCCACAGCCAGTCGCTGACGCTGGCCTTTCCCCAGGAAAAGCGGATCCTCGTTCGCCTTGTCCTCGAGCCCGACCGCCTGGAGCGCTCGGTAGATGCGGCCATCCAACTCGTCCTTCGTGATACCCAGATTCTTAAGACCGTAGGCGACTTCATCCCCTACCTTGCGCGTGAAGATCTGATGGTCCGGATTCTGGAACACATACCCGACGTATCTCGGGAGTTGAGTGCGCACGCGACGACGGCGAATGTCCTCACCCAGGACGCGCACGGTCCCGCCCGTTGGCTTGTAGATCCCGTTGAGGATTTTGGCGAGGGTGGTCTTTCCACTGCCGTTCGTCCCCAGGAGGGCCAGGATCTCCCCCTGATGGACCTTAAGCTCGACGCCCCGCAGCGCCTGGGTGCCGTCTTCGTAGGCGAATTCAACCCCTTCCGCCTCCACGATGACTTCACTCGTGGGTTGGGGAACGCTCGCCTGCACCGTGAAATCCAGATCGGAGGGGAAGCAACTCAGGGATTCCTCGAGGCTGATCGGAACCTCTCCGTCGCGGCGGAGATGAGTCTGATGGGCGATCCTCGAGACCGCGAACCGATACACCCCACAATCATCAAGCGTGGCCACGTGCCGGTAGAATTGCTTGGCTCCGTCGACCAGGCGGACTCGTCCCTCATCAACGAGGGCGATGCGATCGCAGAACCGACACAGGATTTCCGGGTCTTGCTCAACCAGAACAATAGTCATGTTGTGACGGCGACTAAGCAGGCTGACCGTCTCAATGACCTCTCTCTTGCCACGCGGGTCGAGGTCACTCGTTGGTTCGTCCAGGATCAAGAGGTCAGGGCGCATCGCCAGAAACGAAGCGATCGCAACCCGCTGCTTCTGTCCCCCCGAGAGGTCATCTGGATGTATGTATTCGGCGTCGTCGACAAGGAACCCCAGGCCGACCATCTCCAGAGCCTCGCGAACCCGGGACTCGATCTCCGGCTTAGGGAGCTTCAGGAGCTGCAACCCGAACGACACCTCGTGCAGCAGGCTCATCCTCAGGAACTGCGTTTCGGGATCTTGCATGACCATTCCCGCAGCCGGGCATGTGACGCCTTTCCCCAGCAGTTCGCCACGCGGGCGACCTTCCACGACGCCCCCTGCCGGATCCACCCCGGTCACCAATTCGCCTCCGACCCAGACGCGGCCGCGGAGATGATGGTCATACATGCGGAACGGGATCTTGACACCGTGGGGGATGATCCCCAGGATGGCCTTGCAGGTCGTCGTCTTGCCGGCCCCGCTGGGGCCAGTGATGCCGAAGAACTCGTTCCTCTCGATTTCGAGCTCGACGCCGTTAAGCACCCAGGGGTTGTCTTCCGAACCGCTGAAGCTCGGATAGCGCCAATGAAACCCCTCTAACTTGACATAGGCGGTCACGGGATTACTCCCAGGACGGCCGTAATATTCAGGCGGAAGACGAAGACTGCGACGACTATCACCACCCCGATCCCCAGCACGATCAAGTCCGCACGCGTGAACGGCCGAGTCTCGCGGTATTCCGTTGGATTCCTAGTCTGCATCGTGAAGCCGCGGATCAGCACCGCATCTCCAACTTCCCTCGAACGGCGTAACATCGTGGCCGTGAGCGGTACTGCCATGTAGGCAAAGTCGGCGATCTTATGCAGGATATCCTTCCGGTTGAGGGAGACGCCGCGGGCGATCTGTGCCTGGTTGATCGTCGTGTAGTCGCTCAGAGCAAGGCTAAGACTGCGGAGCATCGTCGAGACGAAGAAGCTGGCCACATACGGCACTCGCAACTGCATCATCGAGCCGGTCAACTCGATATCTCTGGTAGTCATGACCAGCATCAGCGAGGTGAAGATCATCGCCCCATAGCCCAGGGCCTTTGTGACCCCGGCGATGACGTTCTTGTCCGAGACAATCACGGTCAGAGGATGAAAGAACTCGGTTCGCCCGAATGACCAGGTCGGGTTCCCGATTCGAGTCGTGATGAGGAGCGCCAGGGCTATTCCGCCGGCGATTCCCCAGAACAGCTCCTTCCTCCACAAGTACCACACAAGCGCGAACCCCAGGAACACGACAAACCCGAGGGAGAGTCCAAGATTGACGTATCCCGGGTAGACCAGAAAACGGGCGAAGACCCTTCGACCGGGATCGGGATAGAACACCACCCACGTAAGTGCCATGCCGACCAGAGCCGGGAAGAAGACGATCAGGTAGGAGCGGAACACCCATCGGAGCACGCCGCTCAAATGCAGTCCCAGGAAAGACAGCAGAATGAGGAGGAGTGCGCCGATCGGGTCAGGTGACTCGGTGTCGATGAAGCGCACGATGACAAAAGACAATGCAAGGACGGCGATCAGCTTGGTCAGGACGTGCAGGCGGGCCAGAGGCGAGTCGATCTTCACCGAGAAGAGGAAGCTGCGGACGAAGTCCTTGCCATGTGTGAGAGTCTCGTTCGAAGCTATGTCTGCCATCGTCATGCTGGCTCCTGTATCCCGGCAAGCGTTTCCGTACACTGACGACCGTTCGTCGGCCTTTGACCCAGCGAGCAGGCCGAGAAGCCCACAACAAGGTCTTCCAGCACGGCCAAGCTCAGACTGCGCAGCACCACGGGGGCAAAGGAGCTGACCGAATGCAGCACCTGCATTGGCCTAAGCGTGCCGGCGACCTCGGCGTCCCGGGTTGTCATGACGAGCGTCAATGAACCGAACACCATCGTCGCGTAGCCGAACACTTTGGTGACGGCCACAACGACGTTCTTGTCGGAGATGACCAGTGAGA
>Ga0209342_10004869_pt1 | contig 13846 bp, 18 predicted proteins | sample RifCSP16_2_FD_184023 | JGI IMG/M metagenome (GOLD analysis project Ga0209342, IMG submission 184023) | Soil microbial communities from Rifle, Colorado - Rifle CSP2_sed 16_2 (SPAdes) (version 2) | ecosystem: Environmental > Terrestrial > Deep subsurface > Rock core/Sediment | place: Rifle... | reverse complement strand
TCAGCGCTTCAACAGCGCGGACGAGCGGCTCGGGCTTCAGGATCATCCCGCCGCCGCCCCCGAACGGCGTGTCGTCGGTGACGCGATGCCGCCCTTCGGCGTAGTCCCTCAGGTTGACGACGTTGATCGTCACGCTCCCCTTGGCTTGGGCGCGGCCCAAGATGCTCTCGCGGATCGGCGTTTCGACGATCCCCGGAAAGAGTGTGACGACGTCAATCCTCATCGCTCGAACCTCATGCTCTTCAAAGATCCAGCAATCCTTCAGGTGGCCTGATCACGATCTTCTTGGCGTCAGGATCCACGCTCACGATGATCTCGGCGACAGCGGGAATCAGATGCTCGCGCTCCCCCTTCTGCACCACCCAGAGGTCCTGACCGTTCCCATATTCTATATCGCGGAGCATCCCAACCTCGGTCCCGTCCTCAGTCACCACCCGACATCCTACCACCTGCCAGGCGTAAAACGTGTCTTGTCGGAGCGGCGCCAGCCCCTCTTCTTTGACTGCGAGGAATCGCCCCACTAGTTGGGAGGCTGCTTCGATCTCGTCACTCCCTTCCAACTTGATGATCGGCATGCCTCCCTGAAGCCGGACCGCCTCGATTCGCCTGAACTCTCCAGCCTCCGAGTTGGGCGAGAGGACGTAGCAGCCGTCCAATGTGTGAAATCGGTCGAGGTCGTCAGTGAGCGGGAGCAGTTTCACCTCGCCGCTCAACCCGTGCGCCTTGACCACCCGGCCGATTGCCACAAACCCAAATGTCACTCCAGAATCTCGAGCACGGCCCGCTTATGCAGCTTTGTTGCCGTGGCGTTCAATATGGTGCGGATCGAACGCGCCGTCCGCCCCTGTTTGCCGATCACCTTGCCCAGGTCAGTTTGCGCCACCCTGAGCTCGATGATCGTAATGCGCTCCCCCTCCACCTCTGTCACGCTCACCTGGTCCGGTTCATCTACCAACGCTTTGGCTATGTACTCAACCAGCTCTTTCAACATGGCTCATCCCCCCGCAACCCGGACGTGATCGCGCGGTTCAGGTCCCGCTTCCCTCCACTCGCCGCAAGAGATGCCGAACGGTGTCTGACGGTTGGGCACCCTTCTTCATCCACTCGGTCGCTTTCTCCCGGTCGATCTTGAGCTGCGGCGGCTCTGTCAGAGGGTTGTAATAGCCGATCTCTTCGATGAACCGCCCGTCTCGAGGAGACCGGGAGTCGGTCACGACGACCCGATAGGTCGCCCGTCTGTTGGTACCGGTTCGCTTGAGCCTGATGCGTACAGGCATTCCATCACCTCCCTTACAGCGCGGGCACCCGGGCTTTCGCCACGCCCGCGCTCACTCTGGTCTACTGTTTGCGCGCAGATTATCGGAGGAAGGGGAGGGCGCGGGCCAGACCGGCCCGGCGCCCTCCCATCTGCTTGAGCCCTTTCATCAGCTTTTTGAGCTGGGCGTACTGCTTCAACAAACGATTCACATCCTGCACCGAGGTGCCGCTTCCGCGAGCGATGCGGCTCCGACGACTCCCGTTGATGATCTGCGGCGTCGCGCGCTCGTCCGGGGTCATGGAGCTGATAATCGCCTCGTACTTCCCGAGATCCTTCGTCTCGCTCTGGAGGTCGCCTTTGACCGCGGCGCCCTTGAAGAATGGCACCATCTCCATAAGCTGGTCCAACGGCCCCATGGAGCGCACCTGGCGGAGCTGCTCGGCGAAATCTTCAAGCGTGAACGACTCCTCTTGGATCTTTCGCGCGAGTTCCTGGGCCTTGCCCTGATCGACGGTGGCCTGGGCTTTTTCGACGAGTGAGAGCACATCTCCCATCCCGAGGATGCGCGAGGCCATTCGGTCCGGGTGAAATGGCTCCAGCGCGTCGACCTTCTCGCCGGTCCCGATAAAGACAATAGGAAGCCCGGTGACCGCGCGGATGGAGAGCGATGCCCCGCCCCGTGCATCACCATCCAGTTTGGTGAGGATCATCCCATCCACACCGACTGCACCGTGGAACTTCTCGGCCATGTTGACCGCGTCCTGCCCGGTCATGGCGTCCACCACGAGCAGCACATGATGCGGCTTCAGCTCGCGCTTGAGCTGGCGAAGCTCTTCGAGCATCGCCTCGTCGATGTGAAGCCGTCCAGCCGTGTCAATGATCAGCGGGGTGAACCCCTTCTCTGCCGCTTCATCCCGGGCAGCCTGGCAGATGCCGAGCGGAGTGGCCCCGTCGCGTCTGACTGTCGGGATCCTGAGCTGACGGCCGAGCGTTTCGAGCTGGTCGATAGCCGCGGGCCGGTAGATATCCGCAGCAGCCAGGATCGGATGCGATCCCTGGTGTTGGAAATAACGCGCCAGCTTGGCCGCGGTGGTCGTCTTCCCCGATCCCTGAAGCCCCATGAGCATCACCACGGTGGGCGGGTGAGACGCCATGGAAAGCTTGTGCTGGCTCCCCCCGAGCAGGGCGGCCAGCTCATCGTGGACGATCTTGACGACCTGCTGCCCGGGAGTGAGACTGGCCAGCACCTCGTGGCCGACCGCTTTCTCTCGGATTCGCTCGATCAGCGACTTGGCGACACGAAAGTTGACGTCAGCTTCGAGCAGCGCGACCCGCACCTCGCGGAGCGCTTCCTCGATGTTGGCCTCGGTCAGCCTCCCATAGCCGCGGAGCCGATCAAAGATTTCCTGAAGTCGCGAGCTCAGATTCTCGAACATACTCTGCCTGTGAACAGGGAAATTCCTCGGAAAGTCAAATTCTAAGCGAGCTTAGCGTTGAAGTCAAGGAGCCCTCGCCGGCGCGCACAAAATATTGAGTTACTAGTTCACGCGAAGGGGGCACGGCCCCCTTTCAACATGCTTGCGGGGGCACAACCCCCCTCGAACCAGAATTAGTCGCAGCGCTGGATTCATCACGAGTTTTCAGCGCCTGCTAGAGCGTTTGCATCATGGAACGGCACAGTGTGAACTGAGCAAAAAAACATGGAAAGCTGTTGACTTTGATTGGCTCGTTGGGTCACGATATCCTGGCATTGTCGGCAGGGCTCCATGTCTACTGACAAGATCGAGCGCGAAGATTTCGAGAAGGTGGATCCTGAGTATCAGGAGCTGCTCAGGCGGATTCTCGCCATTCAGGCTGACTGCGAGATCGGGGGCCCGCATCTCTATGTGGAGCATATGCTGCCGGCGGCCCCAACCAAGCTTGATCAGCTCATCGTCGCCCGCACTGCGGCGGAGGAGGCCGACCACTACCGCAAAATCGCTCGCTTGGCCGGGGAGATCGGGCAGGATGTTTCGTTCCTCCTGAGCCGTCCCAACCGAGAACGCTACGTCGATGCCTTTCGGGGTGAGATCACAACCTGGGAGGACTTTGCGATCTTCGGGTTTCTGATCGATCGAATAGGTCGGTATCAGCTTGAGGAGTTCATCGGCTGTAGCTACGCGCCGTTGGATCGGATTCTTCCAGACATCCTGGTGGAGGAAGCAGGCCACATCGATTACGGAACGAACAAGACGGCAGAGTTCGCCGCCAAAGGTGGTGAAGCGAAAGAGCGCATTCAGAAAGCGCTCAACGCCTGGTATCCGAAGGCCCTGGACATGTTTGGCAATTCCAACTCGAGGCGTTCCGAGCGCTACTGCGCCTGGGGAATTAAGCGCCGCACCAACGCCCAAGCGCGGGCGGAGTATACTCGAGAGGTGAACCGGCTCATCGAGGCGATGGGCCTGGAGGTGCCTGATCCAACCAAGGGCCGCCTCTTCTTCTAACGATATGCCACAGGTGCCACACACTGAAGCGATCGATCAGCATCTGAAGCAAATGGTGCAAGCGCTCCATGCCGCGATCAACCGGGCGATGCCTCACGTCAATGACGATCCCAAGCTTGTGGATCAAGCGATCCGAGACTCCAAGGAAATCCTGGACGTGATATTGGAAGGGAATGTTTCTGAGTGGCTTGGCGAACCGACGGAGGCCCGATGAGCTGCTCATAGCGGTTTTTGTCTGGCGTGAAAAGGCGCTCCGACAGCAGGAACGCCTTTTAATTGTCCACACGCGAGGTGGAGCTGGAGTGAACATTATCGTTTGTGCCAAGGTGGTCCCGGCCAGCTCGGTGACGATTCAGATCGACCCGAGCACGAAGCGGATGGTCCGCAAGGACGTGACCCAGGAGCTGGACCCGCAGGCTGCGTGCGCGCTTGAGGAAGCGTTGCGCCTCACGGAAAAGCTGGGCGGGAGTGTGACGGTTGTCACGATGGGAGGGGAAGACGCCACGATCGGGATCCGGAATGCGTTGGCAATCGGCGCGACGTCAGCGGTCCATCTCTGCGATCCAGCACTGGCTGGCTCCGACGCCTTGGGCACCGCGAAGGCTCTGGCGGCTGCGATCAGGAAAGAGCCATTTGATCTCATTCTCTGCGCGACGGAGTCCAGCGACAGCTACACCGGGCTGGTTCCGGGACAGCTCGCCCAACTGCTCGGCATCGTCCCTTTGACCTTTGCTACGTCACTCACCGTGGAAGGGAAGAAGGTCACGATTAAGCGGCAGAGCGAGGGCGGGTATGATGTGGTGGAGTCCGAACTGCCCGCGCTGGTCACCGTGACCACCGGCATTAACGAACCTCGGTACCCCACTCTCAAAGGAATCATGGGGGCCAAAAAGAAAGAGATCAAGAAGCTGACCGCGGCCGATCTCGGGGTTGGTCCTGATCAGGTTGGCGAATCTGGCGCTAGAGAAAGAGTGCTTACTGTTGGACGGCCGCCCGCCCGTCAGGGGGGCAAGATTGTCAAGGACGAAGGCGAAGCCGGAAAGCAGATCGCCGACTTTCTGGCGAGCCTGAAGCTGATTTAAAAGATGGGGTCCGGGGCTAGGGGTCCGGGGTCCGGGAGGATTTCACCTTGCCAGCCCTTAGCCCCTGACCCCGGACCCCGAAGGAATAGCAATGGCTGAGATGATTTGGGTGTACGCTGAAGTGCTTGACGGGAAGATCTCGCGCTCGACGCTCGAAATGCTCTCGAAAGCTGCCGACGTAGATCGCGCAGAGGTTATTCTGCTCGGCCCTGCGCCTGATGACGCGGTCAAAACGCTTTCGCTGCACGGGGCGAGCAAGGTCTACCGCTCCTCCGATCCCGTGTTCAAGGACTATCTGACGCTTCCGGCAGTCGAGACGATTGCCGCGCTCATGGGGAAGCACCAACCGAAAGTCGTGCTCTTCGCATCAAGCTACGGGGGGCGCGATGTCGCCGCGGCCCTTTCCGCCAAGCTCGACTGCGGCGCGATCACGGACGTGGGCGACTTCGCGTTGAACGACGGCTCGGTCGAAGCCACAATCCCCGCGCTGGGCGGGAGCTATCAGAACACGAGCACGCTCGTGGGCCAAGGCACAAAAATCTTGCTGGTCAGACCGAAGGCGTTCGACATCAAGCAGAACGAGAAGAACGCGGTGGTGGAAGAGGTTCAAGCGCCTCAAAACGCGGCGCTTCAAAAGGTCCACGTAGTCGAGCGCGTGGCGGTGAAGCAGGAAGGGCCTCAGCTCGAGGACGCCAGGGTGATCGTCTCAGGCGGGCGAGGGCTCAAAGCGCCGGAGCATTTCAGGATGCTCCAGGATCTGGCCGGGCTCCTCGGCGGCGCAGTGGGTGCGACGCGCGCCGTCGTGGATGCGGCGTGGGTCCCCTTTGCGCTCCAGATCGGGCAAACAGGGAAAACAGTGAAGCCTGAGCTCTACATCGCCTGCGGCATCTCAGGCGCGATCCAGCATTTGGCCGGGATGAAGGGCTCCAAGACAATCGTGGCAATCAACACCGACCCCGAAGCCCCCATCTTCCAGACGGCCGACCTCGGCGTGGTCGGCGACGTCTTCAAAGTCGTCCCGCAGCTCATCGAAGAGCTGAAAAAGCGCAAGAGCGCTTAATGGGCAGTAGCCTAGCAAACTTCAAACGAAGAGGGTCTCTGTCGCGTCAGAAGTAATCGCTCAGCTGGAGAATCCGCAGTCCTTGTGTAGAGGGGATATTCCGGTCATTGGTCAAAAAGGCTGAACACCCGGCAACCAGGGCAGCGGCCATCTGGATCGCGTCTGGCGGCTTTAAGCTTAGCTTGGCCCTGAGCTGCGCAGCAATTCGAAGTAAAGGTCGCTCCAAATCAATCAGCCGTAATCCTCGGCTCCTGGTTAGAAGGGGAAACGCGGGTCTTCCTCGATGAAGTAAATAAAAATTGGGGTGTCGAGGCAAACTGGTCCGGGACGTAGATCATCGATCAGTCCCAAGCGCGCCGTTCCTCAGCGACGTGGCGCCCACCATCCACTCCCCGCCAGACTTCCTTCCCGAGCCTTTGCAGATCCAGAATAGAAAGAGGGGTAGCCTGCTCGGTCGCCTTACTAAGGATGTGAATCACCTCCTGAGCGACGGAGCGTCGGTGCGGTCGGGGACCGGCTGCATCGACAAGTTTGAGGCGAGCGTGTGGGACCTGAGCTTGGTGTCGCCGCCATTCAAAAAAGCGCTGCTTGTCTTGAAGATCAAGCTGGGCACGGCCACCGAGGCCGGTCTGCTGGTGGCGGGTGCGGTCCAGCGCGGGGTGTCGAGCGACGACTACGGCGCGGGCTGCCCGGACAGCGGGAACGGCTGCGTGGACTTTTACGCCGTGTCGATTCCTGGGGTGACGCCGTCGGCGTTCCTCACCTGGTTTCAGGCTGCGGCGGCAGCTCGGAACTCAGGGAAGCGGCTGCCGAGTAACGCCGAGTGGCAGGCCGCGGCCCTGGGGACGCCGGATGGTGCGCCCTGTAATGTGAGTAGCGGGGTTGTGGCGGACACAGGCAGCGCGCCAGGCTGCGCCTCTGACGTCGGCGCGCGTGACATGTTGGGGAACCTCTGGGAGTGGGTGGCTGATTGGGTGCCGCTGTCCACGGCCCGCCATCCCACTTGGGGTCACATCCCACTTGGGGTCAGGTCTTGCAATCCAACAGGCTCCCTGGTAGAATCGGCCCATGTCCCGGCCCCTCCGACTACAGTTCCCTGGCGCTGTCTATCATCTAACCTCTCGCGGCAATGCGCGCCAGCGGATTTATCAGGACGACACCGATCGCCAGACATTTCTCGACACCCTGGCGCATGTGATCGCGCGCTTTGGGTGGCGCTGTCACGCGTATTGCCTCATGGAGAATCACTACCACTTGCTCATCGAAACCCCGAAGCCGACCCTTGCGATCGGCATGCGCTAGCTCAATGGGGTCTACACTCAGGCCTTCAATCGCCGCCATCGCCGGGTGGGCCATCTGTTTCAGGGGCGCTATACAGCGATTCTCGTGGAGAAGCAGGCACACCTCTTAGAGTTGTGCCGCTACGTTGTGCTCAATCCGCTACGGGTGAAAGCCGAGGTGCGAGTCGACCGCTGGGAATGGAGTAGTTACAAGGCGACGGCGGGGTTAGCGCCGGTTCCCGAGTTTCTCACGGTAGACTGGGTGCTCCGCCAATTCGGCCGGCAGCGCACCCAAGCCCAAGCCCACTACCGGAACTTTGTGCGAGCGGGGTTGAAGAGTCAGCCCTGGCAGCACCTGCGAGGCCAGATTTACTTGGGTAGTGACGAATATATTGCACGACTCTCGTCGGCCGCAGAGAAAATGCCCGAAGTCCCGCGGGTCCAATGGCAGGCCGTGAAACCCTCGCTCAAAGAACTCTTGAACCAGCGAGGGGAAAAGGCGATCGTCCCAGCCTATCGAGAGCACGGGTATCGCTTGCGGGAGATCGCGGACCACTTAGGGGTCCACTATGCGACGGTGAGCCGGAAGTTACGCGCGTTGGAACGTGGACAGAAGTAAGAATGTGTCAGTGCAAGACCTGACCCCGGACCACGCCGGACCACGTGACCCCGGACCCCGGGGGCAGTCCATCGCAAGCTGGCTCGGCCTGGCCAGGCACGCCCGGGCCTTTCGGCTCTCGCGGAGCCTGTTTCTCGCGCATGATGTAAGGCATATCGGAAAACGGCTCCTGCTCAGGATGGTATCCGGTGAGACCGAACTGGGCCGTCGAAGGGCAAGCTATTGGTTGGGTGCCGTCATCTCTAGGGCGTGGGCGGAAGGTGACCGGAAGAACGAAAAGATCCAGCGCATCAGATGAGGGAAGGCCCAAGAGCACTGAGGCGTCGGGCAACAATTCAGTTCATCACTCAGGCGGCAGGGATCGGGCCTGCCGCGACGAGCTTCTTCTTTTTGGAGTCAACCAGGGCGTTAAACCCTTCGAGAGTCCTCGCGCCTAACAGGGAAAGGTCGCCGGGCTGGGCGAACACAACCTCATCCACGGTCTTGAACTCGCCGCACTCGATAATCGCCACTCCGACATGTCGCGTGACGTACTGGCCGTTGGCCATGACGAAGAGCTGGTCTCGCTTGAAAACCTCCACGCCTATGGCCCGAAGCTCGGCTTCGGACAGCCACGTCATCTCAGCGCCTGTGTCAACCATGACGCGACGAAATGTTTTCCACCGTGGCCGTCTTCCCGGCTTTGCAACGCGCACATCGACTGCGAAAATGCCCATACGATTGTTATTATACTGGATGTCTTAGGAAGAGCACGAGTTATACGGCGTATTCGGGATAATAAAGGTGATAATAAAGGATAATAAAGGTGTCAGGAACCATTAATTGACAAGCCGCCGCACGCCGGCGAACCTGAGTGGGTCATGGGACGGCCGCACCGCACCGCCCCCGGCGGGCTGGTGTATCATGTGCTCAATCGCGCCAACGCGCGCCAGCCCATCTTTAAAAAGGATGAGGACTACCACGCCTTTGAACGCGTCCTGGCCGCGGTGCAAGAACGCGTGGGGATGCGCGTACTGGCGTATTGCCTCATGCCCAATCATTGGCACCTGGTGTTGTGGCCGCGGCGTGACGGCGATCTCTCAACATTCATGCGCCTGCTCACCTTGACCCATACCCAGCGCTGGCACGCCCATCGGCGAAGCGCCGGCACCGGTCATCTTTACCAAGGTCGATTCAAGTCTTTTGTCGTCCAACAAGACGACTATCTCCTCACGGTGTGCCGGTACGTGGAGCGCAACGCGTTGCGGGCGAATCTGGTCAAACGCGCCGAGGAGTGGCGCTGGGGCAGTCTATGGCGCTCCCAATACGGCGATACGAAGGCCCGGGCGTTGCTCAGCGAATGGCCCGTCAATCGGCCGCGCAACTGGGTGCAACGGGTCAACCAACCGGAAGGCGATGCCGAACTCCACAGCCTGCGGCAAGCTGTCAACCGTGGTTCGCCCTTTGGCAGTACCCCCTGGGTGGGTCGGGTGGTGAGCCGATTGGGATTAGAATCAACGCTACGCCCTCGCGGGCGCCCGCGGCGGGAGCGCCTGCGTGATGCTGAAGGCTAATATGGTTCCTGACACCTTTCGGAGTAGCACGCGAACGCGTCCGCGACTCGCTGAATTGAAGATAGTCAAGATGAGTCAAGATGTGCAGGCCCGACCGCGAACCGCAAAACGCGGACGCGAGAGGGGAAATCACAAGAGTAAAGATTTGACCCTGGCCTCCCCTTGGCTCAGACGATCTGCTGGCCGCCGGGGTTTTTCGTTTGACAGGAGAAAACGGTGTCGCATACGCTTTCTTTGTGTGCGCAAGGAACTCTCAGATCGGATAGAGGAATGCATTCAGCAAGATTCCCAAGGGGTGAACGACCGCTTGAAGACTCGACCAGATGCGCCTCTATCTGGACCTGAACTGCTTCAATCGACCGTTCGACGATCAGAGCCAGGAACGGATCCGCATGGAGACGGAGGCCATTTTATCGATCTTGAATCGCGTGGTTGAAGGGAGAGACCACCTTGTGTGGTCTGAGGCACTGACGTTTGAAAACTCGCAGCACCCCAAACTGGACCGTGCCGCAGAGATCGCGCTCTGGCAACGAAGAGCTCCAGAAACCGTGATGATATCTGCCGAGATCGCCCAGCGTGCCAGAGCGATCAGCATGGCTGGGGTGCCCGCGTTAGATGCTATTCACATCGCGTCTGCGGAAGTGGGGATGGCGGATGTCTTGCTTACTTGTGATGACGACTTGAACACACGGGCTCGGCGGCTCGGGCTGCGTGCGCGTGTGATGAATCCCGTTGAGTATTGGAAGGAGGTCTCCGAGTAATGGCCAAACTACTGAATGAGCAAGAGCTTCGCGAGAAGGCGGTGCGAGCCCTGGAGGAGCGTCTCGGCCCGGTGGAGGCGCTGCGATTCTTAGCCCTCATCTCGCGGGAGCCGTTCGATTACCAGGAGTGGCGACGCCAGCATTTTGCTGACGCGACCGTGGACGCGCTTCTGCGTGAGATGCAGGGAGTTAACAAGAAACCGCCGCGAGAAGGGTAATCAGTCGCGAATCAAGGTCAGAGCGATTGGCCCGAGGCGTCTCCAGCAGCAGGTGATAATGGTTGCTCATGAGGACCCACGCGTGGCAGCGCACGTGATGCTGGTCCACCATGGCGGCAAGAGTGTGGACAAAGCGCTCTCGGTCGCGATCGCCGCGGGCGATGGCTTTGCGCTCGTTGCCGCGGGCGGTGACGTGATAGACGGCCCCAGGATAGCTGATGCGCAACGGGACGCGCCATGCCGGGAGACTAGCCTCAATGAGATGTCAAAGTAAAAGATTTGACCCCAAAGATTTCCGGAACAAGTATCTGGCCTGGGCGTTTGTGGAAGCGGCCAACTTTGCAATCCGCTATCAGCCGAGGATTAAGAGTTTCTATCAGAGAAAGAAAGCCAAGAGTCACGGCGTGGTGGCGATCAAAGCGGTCGCTCACAAGCTGTGCCGGGCTTGTTACTACATCATGAAAGATCGAGTTGCCTTCGATGTGACCAAAGCCTTCGGCGCCAAGTAAGTTTATCCGGCTGGGATGGGGCAGTGAGCTTGTCTAGGGGTTGGTTCAAAACCACGAGATTTGATTGGCCGCTGTCTCATCCCTGATAGACAACTCGCAGGGGTTGTGATTCGATGGTACGCCCACGCCGTGAGCCACAGTTGGGTTGGACCCCGAAAGGGAGAGCCAGAGGATTTGTGAATCCTATAACCTTGGACGCGACGTGGTACCGACAGTTTTCTGGGGCAAGACAACTTGCCAGGGGCGGGAGATAGTTTCCTTAACGGAACGACTCCATTGCCTTGATCCTGATGGGTGACTGGTGCGGACCTCGTCCGACACCGACTGATTGAAAACAGGGGCGCGTACAAATCAGTCACGAATCTGGCGGGTAGAACGGAAAGAATAAAAAAATATTCAACGGGAGGGATGTGCCTCTTGACACCAGCCTTCTAATGGGTGACCCCAGCCTTCTAATGGGTGACCCCAGCCTTCTAATGGGTGACCCCAGACCCACCCGACCCCACACGACCCCACCGACCCCACAGCCCACAACTGGTAACAATTATTGGTCTCCACGATAAGTGAAAGTGGCTCGAGCGTATACCCCGACATTTGCGAACACGGAGTATGTGGCACCTGGCTCAAGCGGCGGGGGAGGACTGCGTTCGGGCAGGTACTGAGAAAACCCTTCCGGGAGGAGACCATACACAACCCTCGCGGCCTCGTAACCAGTGCGTCCGATTATCGCCCACGTTGAGCCGGCCGCGCCCTGGCGCCCGACAGACAGATCCGAAGCGCTAGCGGGTTGCATGACTCTGCTTCCTGGCGCGGTTTCGACGTAAAACTCGAACGCTACTCTCCCGCCGGATTGGCTGACGACAATCTCTCCTACGGGGTGAGTGATCACTGGCTGTTTGCCTTGTCCGCCCGAGGCGCATACTACTGCACCAGAGAGCAATATAACAGTACAGACCAGGCTGGACGCCGTTCCACCCCTTCGTCCCGGACATTTGATATACAGAACCATCACATCCCTCTCCGTCGCCAACGCTAGTGCGGGCCGAGCCCTTTGAAGTAAGAGTGAGGCTCCACCTGGACCCCCGTCATTTTGCTAGCGAATTCGGCCCCAACGTGCGCGGCCTGAAATTCAAACGGATTGTTCGGGTAGCCGGGTGAAACATTGAGGGACGCATTAAGCCTGGCAAATAGCCCTGCTCCGACGATTCGAGCCTGAGAAACATGAGTGAGCTCGTGCCCGATTACGACGTATCGCTGCACCGAAGTAAAATGAGGATCGTTGAAGTGGGCTCTCGAAAGATAAATGTTATCACCCTGCTGCAGACCAGCGAACCCCCCCTCAATGTCTGCCAAGAAAACCCCTGCGCCCGAGACATTGCGGCCAGTAATTGTCTGGTACTTCTCGACGGCCGCAGCATAGAATGGGTCATTCGTAACCTCCTGCGGGTTCTTATAGCCAGCCTTAGACGGGTCGAAGGTTGCCTGTCCAGCAAACTCTGATTGCGAAGTCGCCCACTGGTAGCCGGCGTAGACAGCGGCGCTAATGACGGCGCCGGACACTGCACCGTACAGTATACCAAGGCCGACATCCCCACCATAGATTGCCGCGCTGATGCCGCCGAAGGCCCCACCAAGAATTGCGCCAGTGCCCACGGCCCCAATAAATGCGCTACCTGTGGCGCGAGTGATGGCGCCCCCAAGGCCTGGTGCTATAGCCCCTCCTATTCCACCTAAGGCGGCGCCTAATAAGATGTTGGTCGCGTAATCGCCTCCATTCAAAGCGGTGTTCACCGCGCCAACGACCATTCCAGCGACGATCCCAGCCCCGACTGGTGTTAAGAACGGTGTGAGCACAATTCCTATCGTGATTCCTAGCGCGATGGGACCGACAATTCTCATCACGCTCTGATGGAATTTGAAAAGTTTCTTGAAAAACTTCCCGAAGCTGAAGAAGCCGCTGGGGTCGATGCGGTTGACGGGATTGTTTTCGACGTAGCTGTAGCGGTTGAGGCTTTGCGGGTTACCTGGCCTTGGGACGAAGGGATCGGCGCTGATGAATCTTCCGAGCACGGGGTCGTAGTAGCGGCCGCCGTAGTACATGAGGCCGGTCTCGGGGTCGAGCTCTTTGCCGGTGAAGCGGTGGGTGGGGTCGGCGTTGCCGTCGTTGCGAGTGACTTTGCCCCAGGGGTCGTACTCGGTGAGCTGGACCTTCAGGCCCGTGGCGTCGGTGATGACGTTCACGCCGCCGAGATGATCGTTGTGGTAGAAGAGCATCTGGCCGGTGGATTTCTTCGAGGCGACCTTCTCGATCCCGATGGTGAAGTACTTGGTGATGACGCCGTCGGGGCCGATCTCGTAACTCCCGAACGGATAGCGGGTCACCTGCCCTGTCGTGAGGTTCGTCTTCCTGACGCGCCCGCCTGAGGCGTCGTACGCGAACTGCGCGCTGTTGCCGCCCTGGATCGTTACAGCAATTAGCCGCTGATCCGCGTCCCAGCTCAGCGCTCGTCCAGCGCCCGTGATCATGTTGCCGTTGGCATCGTAGGTATAGAAGCGTCCGTCCGAGGTCGAAGTCACTGCAGAGGGATGCAGCGGATCAGAGTAAGCGTAGAGCACGCCCGCCTTCTCGAGAATGTTCCCGATGGGATCGTAGCGGTAGTATTCCGTGGTAAAGGGCGGGGGCGGATCGACGACAAACCGAGCGGTGGGGTCGGGGATCTCGAAGAGGGGGTCACTGTCCCTGAGCATGCGTTCCGCTCGGTGCCGCGGACGGGACGGTGTCGCACTGGCGCGGGCCGGGGTGATGGCTCCGAGCTGCTCGGCCCTCGCAATGGTCATGGGCCGCTTCGGATCGGGCACAGGTGGCGGAGCGCGGAGCCCGGCAAAGGCGCTGGGCGGCGCGGGCGCGCCGAGCGCCGGGTCAGCCGCGGCGATCATGGTATTCATGTCGGTCTGGATCTCGGCCTGGGTGAGGGCGCGATTGTAGAGGCGCACCTCGTCGATCGTGCCGTTGCAAGGAAGAG
>Ga0209342_10004859_pt1 | contig 13874 bp, 9 predicted proteins | sample RifCSP16_2_FD_184023 | JGI IMG/M metagenome (GOLD analysis project Ga0209342, IMG submission 184023) | Soil microbial communities from Rifle, Colorado - Rifle CSP2_sed 16_2 (SPAdes) (version 2) | ecosystem: Environmental > Terrestrial > Deep subsurface > Rock core/Sediment | place: Rifle... | reverse complement strand
GGAGGCGAAGACGCTGCGCCGGATGCGGAGCAAGCTCCACCGGCCGGACCGGGCGCCGCCGACGCCGTAGACCCCAGGACGGCCCGCTTCGGCGGGCCTCCCCCCTTCTTTCTCGTCTCCTTCTACTCCGATTGGGGCTTCCCTCGGTTCACCGCCGCGATTATCTGCCGAAGTCGCCATGCCGCGCCCGTGGCCGCCCGCCGCTGGTCGCTCGGGGACTGGGTCCTTCTCGCAGCACTTGTCGCCTTCCTCGCCCTCGCGGTGGCGTTCGGCCTCCTCGCGTACGCGGGCCGGACCTTCGACGGGCTGGCGTTGTGTGGCGGGCTGTGCGGCGTGCCCCTGCTCGTGTTCGCGGGGGGCCTCGTGGTGGTCTCGGTCGCCCAGCATCTCGCGAAGCGCCACCTCGCCCTGGAAATCTCCCCACCGACTGCGGCCCCGGGCGACGAGGTGAGGGCCGTCGTCCAGCTCCGTCTGACGGCGGCGGCGCGCGTGCGGTCGATCTCCGTTACCCTCCGCGGGACCGAGGAGGCCGTCCTCACAGACCGGGAGGCGGAGCAGCGCGAGCGACGCGTCATCGTCGAAGAGGTCCGAGAGCTCCTCCGCCCCCTGCCCGGCGGGGCGACACACTCTCTCTTCCCGGGCACACATCAGTATCAAACGACGTTTCGCCTGCCCCAGGACGCGCTCCCAAGCTACACTGGGGTCACGGTTGTCGTGGAGTACGAGATCACGGCGCACGTGGATCGTCCGCGGGCGCTGGACCTCGTGCTGGATCGAACGCTCCGCGTCATCCCGAAGGAGGGGGTCCCTCCGGCGGCGAAGCCGGAGGAGGATGTCGAGTCGACGCTGTCGGGGTCGGTTGCGTTGGCGCTGGAGCTCCTTGAGGAGGAGGTGGCCGGCGGTAGAATCTCGGGCCGTGTCCTCGTGTCCAACCCCGAGGGGAGAACGATCCGGGAGGTCACTGTGGCTTTCGGGTGCCTGGAGCGCGTTTCCGCCCGGGGGCGATCCTCCCGGCGCTTCACGCCGATGACCGCCGCGGCCTTTCGCGAGCCGAAGGGGGAAGCGCTCGTCTTCGCGCTCGATGTTCCCCGCGAGGTCCCTGCCCCCTTCCGCGGCGCGATCTCCAGCGTGAGGTTCGCGGTCCAAGCCCACGCGAACGTGGCTCTGGCAGGGAGCGCGTCCGTCACGAAGACTGTCCGCATCAGCGGTATCGGCCGCACCCACCGGCCGGACCGGGCGCCGCCGACGCCGTAGACCCCAGAACGGCCCGCTTCGGCGGGCCTCCCCCCTTCCTACCTCTCGCATCGTCTGTTGTGGATGGAACTCCTCTCGTTGCTCACCGCCATGGCGGTGATGTAGACCGTCTCCGCATCGCGGTGGAATCCCCGCCAATGCCGCTGGACCTGGTCCGCATGGGGATGAACCTCCACCGCATGTTCCTGGGCCGTACCGGACGCGGGTAGCTCCGGTCCACATTCCCCCGGGTCTGCGCGGCATGACCCCCGGCTTGCTCCGCACCGCCGTGGACCCCGCGTGCACGCAAGGGGAATCCCCTCGCATGTTCTGGGTCGTCGGAGAGCGCAGACGCGGTCTACGATGATGCATAGATGCTTCCCGCTTTCGCAGAGAGAGCCTACCTCCATGCAGAAACGTGTTCGCGACGCCCGCGGGGGTTCAACGAGCCCGGTGGTCCCCTCCCCATTCCAGCGTCCTCACGGGCGTCCCGTGTCGAAGTCACGACACGCGCCCCTTGCGGAGGACATCAAGGACCCGCGTATGCGGCGAACGACGCGGCGGCCATCAAGAACGCCACAGAACCGCCCTCCGCCGACCGACCTCGGTAGCACCGCCACTCTCCGACGACCCCGACATCGTCGCGGGGAGCCGAGACGTCCTCTGACACGAGTCTTTGACGAGAACAACGCGGCCACGCCGCCGCGGCGCCGCCGGTGGAGGGTGCCGCGGAGGTATCGCGAGGAGGTGGTGAACAGTGTGGAGTGAACGGGTCAAGGGGTGCCCGGTCCGCGGGGTCGCACCCCCGTCATCGTGATCGACCGTCTTTCCTCGGCGCTGAACTTCGAGGGGGATGAGCATGGAACATCGGACAGGAGGCTTTTTATGGGGTCGGCCCATTTGCCGAAGTCGCACGCGGCCTTCGATGGCCGGAGCACGGGTATGAGGCAGAGGATCGCAGGACTTATCGTCGCGCTGTTCGCCGCAACCGCGCTGGCGGGCCTCGTGGGGAACCGTCCGACGCAGGCCGCGCGGGACGACCTCGAGTTGGCGGGGATGATCTACACCGCCAACGGGATGTTCCTCGGGGACCCCGCCAACCCGGACCTGGGGCCGCTCCGGTCGAGCCTCGCGAACAGCACCCGGTTCACGGTCTGGATCAACCACAATGGCTCGTGGTTCTCCTACGCCAGCCCGACCGTGCCCTGCAATTTCCCCGGGCTGCCCATCTCGCCCGGCACCTGCGGGGGCTGGTACGCTATCAACCTGAACTACACGGACAAGTGGATCAAGTGGGGCCCGGGCGACACCTACATGATTCAGGTCCACGCGGGGTCGGCGGGGTGGGGCGCCCCGTACACCGATCACAACTTCACCTCGCACGGCACCGGCTCCTTCTACGACCAGAACGCCAACTTCGTCCAGGATGGCGGGGAGCCGGACGAGTACTCCGGCTACGGCAATCTCACGAACACCATCCAATGGTACCCGGACGACAACTGGCAGCAGTGGGACATCGGCCCGCGCGCGGTGGACTACGTGCCAATCTGCACGAGCAGGTTGCCCGCCACCGTTTACGGATTCGATTTCGACGGCGCCTGCAACCCTCCCTCGGTGAGCGTAGCCCTCGGGAGCCCGCACTCCCTCAACTTCACCGTCCTCAACCAAGGGGCCAATCTGATCAACCTCACGTCGAACGCCGCCGCGTATGACAATAGCACCCCGCTGACGCCGCTGTCACCCGGGCTGTTCGGCACGCCCCCCCTCAATGGGGTCGGCCCTGGGAACATCAGCGGCCCGTTCAGCGCGGCATGGATTGCCCCCGCCGCCCCGGGGAGCCCTCGGGTCTGCGTCAAGGCGGACTACGACGTGCCCGACGACATCGACGAGCTCAATGAGGCGAACAACGAGGTCTGCCTGAATGTGGGGGTGGCCCTCCCGGACCTGGTCCCGGAGCCCGTCGAGGTCTGGGTGAGCGGATTTCTGTTCAACACCTACCCGTGGACGATCACCTGCCCGACCATCGCCTTCAGCCTGACGGACACCCTTCAGTTCCGGGCCACCGCCAGCAACGTCGCGAACTTCGGCACGGGGGGCACGTTCACGATGCGCATGTACAACACCACCGTGTGCCAAGATGCGCCGTCCGGGACTGCGTTCTTCACCAGCGGCGCCCTCGGGCCCCTCGCCGGCCTCGGCCAGACCCCTCAGCAGAACGTGAACTGGCCCGTCCCGCCGTCGAGCGGGAGCTCCCATGTGTGCATCGAAGTCGACCCTCAGCCGCCACTGAACGGCACGGTCCCCGAGGCGGACAACGGGAACAACATCCTGTGCTTCCGCCTGGTCTACGGCGGGCCGGACTTCATCGTGGATCCCGTGACGGTGAACGGCGCACCGCCCGTCGCCGTCAACGTGCTCACCATCGGGCAGCCCGCCCTGGTGGAGGTCCAGACCACGAACCTGGGCGAGGACGAGGCCGGGACCTTCCCCCTCGCCCTCTTCGAGAGCCTGGCCACCGGGGCCCGCATCGGCGTGGCGAACCAGGTCCCCATCGTCGGCCTGCTCAACCTGGAGGCGAAGCCGAGCCTGGCGCACAGCCAGACGTTCAGCTGGGGCGCCCCCGGGGACTACTACGTCACCGCGTGCACGGATTGGGTCGACCCGGCCCCGGTCCCCCCGAACTCCGGGACCATCTCCGAGACCGATGAGACCAACAACTGCGTCACCCTCCACTTCCAGGTCCAGGGCCCGGACCTGATCCCGTTCAACGTGCTGGTCGACGGCAGCGCCCCGGTCGCGTGCCGGCCCGTCAACCCGGGCAACGTGGTGACCCTGTCCGCGCAGGTCCGGAACCAGGGCGCCAACGCGACGGCCTCCGCGTTCAACTTCACCTTCACCAACGCCACCGCCGCCGGGAGCCCGATCCCGCCGTCCTTCATCGACGCGAACCTCCCTGCGCTCGCCGCCGGCGCCAACTCCGCCACGCAGACCGCGCTCTGGGACAGCACGGGCCTGCCGAACCCCCTCAACTACTACATCAACATCACCGCCGACGAGGACGACGATATCCTCGAGGTGAGCGAGACGAACAACACCGTGATCATCTGCCTCGCCGTGGGCGGCACCGCGGACCTTCAGGTGGAGAGCCTCAGCGTCCAGGGGGCCGGCGCCACCTCCCCTGCCTCCACAGACGCGATCGCTGGGCAGGTCGTGCGCCTCGGCGCGGCGGTGAGGAACAACGGCACCGTCGCGACGAGCGGGTTCAGCACGAACTTCCACCTCGTCTTCTGCCAGGTGAGCCCGTTCACCGCCGAGCTCGCGAGGCTCGATCAGGGCACGCGCGACCCCGGCGAGGTGCGCGCCCCGACCGTCTACGCGTGGCGCACGCCCCTCGTGGCGGGGATCTATGAGGTCCGCATCGTGGCGGACCACTCCCCCGCGGACGACTGCAACCAGCCGGTCGGCGTGATCGGCGAGCCGGACGACCTCAACGCCACCAATAACAACGTCTTCCGCGTCACCGTGAACGTCTTCGAGCTCCTCCCGCCGCCGGACCCGAGGGTCACGTCGGCGGGGAACGACGCCACGCTCACGTGGGGGAGCGTCGCGAGCGCCTCGGAGTACGAGGTCTACTACGGGGCGTCGCCGGACCTCATCGACCTCACCACGCCCCTCGCCACCGTGCCCGCGACCGGGACCCTCGCCTACACCCACGCGGGTGTCCTCGCCGGGCAGGACGAGGCCTACTACGTCATCCGCAGCGTGGATGTGCGGGGCTGGCGCGGCACCTCCAGCCCGGTCGTCGGGGTGTTCAGCCGCACGTTCCCGCAGGGCTACACGACCTTCGCCCTCCCGCTCCTGCCGTTCCCCGGCACCACGATGACCGCGTCCTACTGGACCTCCCAGCTCCTCACAAACGACAAGGACACGATCTACAACTTCGACCGATCGCGGGACAACTGGATCGGGCACCCGAAGGGCCTCGACGCCATCAACCCGGCGATCGACAACTTCGCGGTGCGGTTCGGCGCCTCCTACGAGGTCTACCGGACCGCGGAGACGACCTACCGCTTCACCGGCTACCCCGCCACCACGGTCTCCTTCCTCTCCGGGGACAACGGCGACGCGCGCGTCGGCGGGGACGCCGCGTTCGCGAACAGCCTCCAGGTCACTGCCAGCGGCGGGAACCTCCAGTTCAGCTGGGGGGCGGCCACCGCGGGCAACTCGACGGACGAGGTCCTCGGGCTCTACCGCGTCTTCCGTTCGACGAACCGCTGGGACTTCACCGCGGCCACGGAGGTCCAGAGCACGAACGCCACCGCGTGGACCACGGCGATGCCCGCCTGCCCCGCGGGGACGTGCGAGTGGTACTTCCAGGTGGCCGCGGAGAACACCGGGGGCCGCCGGGGGAGCACCACGTTCTCCGCAGCGGTGATCCAGGTCAACCTCGAGACTGGCTACACCACGGTGGGACTGCCCCTGGAGCCGGACGCAGCACGCTCCGCCGCCGACCTCCTCGTCGACTTCCCCGCCCGCAGCGTCGCGTTCCGCCAGACCCCCGCGGGCTGGTCGGGCCACGTGAAGGAGATGCCCGCCACCTTGGACAACTTCCCGATCACCCGGGGTACCGGATACACCCTGTATGTGCCCAGCGCAACTCTCATGACCTGGATTGGAAGGTGAAGGAAATGATGCGACGCCCCGTGATCGCCCTGGCTTTGCTCGCCGTGACCGTCTCCCTGGCCGCGCTTCCCGCGCAGGCCCCGGATTTCCTCACGCTCTATGGTTACGTGTACGATTCCGACGGCACCCTCGTCCTCGATTCCTCGGGATGCGCCAGCGTCGACTGCCACCAGACGGTGACCGTCAAGGTCACGGTCGGAAAGGAGACCCGGGACTACAACACCACGATTCTCGACGGCTCGATCTACACCATCACGCTCGGGTCGGGCGCATGGGCGGAGGGCGGTACCTATGAGATCTGGGTCGACGGCCGCGTCTGGGGGGACGTGTACTACCGCGCCTCCAACATCAACGCCACCGGATCAGTGCCCGTGACCAAGTTCACCTTCCCCTCGGGGACCGCGTACCTCGGGAGCGTCCGGATGGACCTGCGGACCGCGGGTGAGGGACCGCCGACAGTATCCGAGCTGGCCAACATCAAGCCCATCCTCGCCTCCCTCTTCGCCGTCGTCCTCCTCGTCACGGGCTTCCTCTTCCTGATCTACCTGCCGCGGCAGACCGTGGCGGTGGAGTTCACGGGGAAGTCCAAGGTGATGGAGACGCCGACGAAGGGCGAGCAAGTCACCTTCCACAAGTACCACTGCGCCTACGCCACGGCCTCGGGCACCGTCGCCATCGGCGAGATCGCGCACTCCGAGGAGGATGTCGAGCTGTTCCAGACGCGCGAGGTCTCCGTGTCTCGCGTCCTCCGCAACCCGGACGGCACGTTCACCTGGTTCGACCCGAAGGTCCTTCCCCTCAAGGACAAGGCGAAGCAGCTCCGCGAGGCCGTCCCCGGCGAGGGCATGAAGGTCCACACCCTCGAGGGCCGGCTCCTGGAGACGATGGACGTCGCGGGGCTCGAGGCGCTCTGGCGCGCCGGAGGCAAGGTCTCGCTCCACACCCAGCAGGAGCCGAAGCAGGCGGTCATGCAGAAGAAGCGCGACCTGTTCCTGATCTTCGCCCTGCCGTTCGCCCTCACGGAGTTCGTGATCGGCGGCGTGTCCGCGGTGACGGGGCTCCTCGCCGTCCCGGCCACGACGGAGGGCTGGGTCGTGAACATCGCGATCGTCGGTGTCGGCGTCTTCGCGCACATCCTCCTGTTCATGATGCCGCGGCGCGCGAAGGAGGGGGCGAAAGAGGTGCCCGTGTCCCCGCCGCCGTCGGCCCCTGTGCAGGAACCGGTGCCAGACGCTGGTGCCCCGCCGATGGACTTCCCGCCCCCGGAGGAGCTGCCCCCGCCGGACCAGTCGCCCCCGCCTCCAGGGAACCTGCCCCCGCCGTAGTCACGACGCCCGCCGGGAGCGGGCGCGGCCCCCCGTGGCCTTCCCGCCGGGCGTGAGGAATCGCACGAGGTACGTGACGCGGTAGAGCTCCTTGCCCTCCTTCTGTCCGAAGATCTTGGCGGCGGACTTCGTCTCCGCGCCGTCCTCCTTGAACTCCTTGGCGAGCGACTTCCCGAGCGCCCCGCTGGACAGGTACACGTCGATCCCGCCGCGGACCTTCTCCACCTTCGAGATGAATGCGGCCGAGTTCCTCGCGACCGCCTTCTCGATCCGGCGCACCGCCGCCTCCGCGAGGTCCTCGGGGAGCCGCCCCGTCGAGGCCCGGAGCTGGATGATCGACTCGTAGTAGGAGCCGCGCTGGCGGGAGCACGTGGGGCAGGTCGCCCCCTGCAGGCGGAAGCGCGTCTCGAACGTCCGCACGACGTCGAAGTCCTCGACGTGGAGGGCCGCCGTCACCGTAAGGCGCTTGTTCACCTCGTCCTCGTCGCGCGTGCGGTGCGTGAAACGGGCCGCGGTCACCGCCTTCTCGAGGCGGCTCGCCGACAGGAGGGCGGCGTCGATCGCCTCCTGGAGGGGCAGGTCGGACCAGGCGGCGCCGAGCTTGGAGCGTCCGCAGTGGACGCAGCGGGGGAGGTTCACGATCTCGGGCGGGGTGAGGAGCGCATGGCGCTCGCCGTAGCAGGCCTGGCAGAGCCCGCCGTACACCGGGCCGTCCTTCCCGCAGTGTACGCAGAAGAAGCCGGGCACGCCACGGAGCAGGGCCTTGGCGGGAAAAAGCCTTGGCCGGAATATCATGTTATCATGGTAACATGAACAGGCCGCCTCAAAGGACGTACAGCTGCGCGTGCGGAACGCCCTCGATGCGGAGGACGCCGGACTCCTGGATCAGGTGGTGGCGCAGGCAGACGGCGATCGTCTCCTCCCCGACGAAGTTCCCCATCGTGCTGTTCTGCACCTGCTCGAGGAAGGCGTCCTCGTCCACGACCTCGCCGGCGTAGAAGTCGCCCACCTGGAGGCGCATCTCCCCTTCCTGGAGCGTGCGGCCGATCAGGTCCGCGTCGGCGGCGGCGACCAGGAGCTGGCCCGCGCGCGCGTAGACCTTCATCCGGATGGGCACGTCCCCCGGGAGGCGCGGGCGCCCTTAACCCTTGCTCACAGGCGCTGCAGCAGCCGGTACTTCCCGGGCGTGGGCGAGTAGATGTCGCCCTCCTTGCTGAGCCGGGTGAGCAGCTCCTTGACGCGGTGGTCCGGGATGCCCGCCGCCACGGAGCGCCTTAGGATCTCGTCCTCGTCCGCCCCCTTCGCGTCCAGCGACAGGGCCGCGATGATGTCCCGCAGCGCGATCAGCTCCCCGCGCTGGGTCGTGCTGAACCCCGTGACGACGCGGTCGATGTCGTACGTGCCGCCCTCCCCGCCGGCGACCTTGCGCAGCCAGTACTCCACGAGGTCCACGGCGCGGCGCGCGTCGTCGGCCACGACGAGCGGGGAGAGGCGCGCGCGGGCGCTCGCCTCGGAGAGCCGGACGAAGGCCTCGAGCTGCCTCGGGGTGATGGGGACACTGCCGCCGGGCTCTGTGGAGCCCCCGCCGGACCGGCGGATCTCCAGGTACTTGCCCTTGATGACGTCCATGGCGTCCGGGGTCATCACCGGGTAATAGCGGCGTGCGTAGGCGACGTACTTCCGGAGGAACTCGGGGTCGAACTCCGGCTTGTAGATGGCTTCCAGCACCGGATCCAGCCTTATCGTGGGGTCGTGCGCCATCGCGGCGCGCTGCGCCCCGAGGAGGTGCCCCTTGAGCATGTGGTCCGCGAGCAGGCTGTCCTGGAGGGGATCGGGCTCGTCGTGGATCGTGAAGATGCAGTCGAAGCGGCTGAGGAGCGTCGGCTGCATCGAGATCTGCTCGCTGATCGCCTTGCCGACGGCGAACCGCCCGAACTTCGGGTTGGCGGCGGCGAGGATGGCGCAGCGCGTGGGGAGCGTGGCGGTGATGCCCGCCTTGGCGATGCTCACCTGCTGCTGCTCCATGGCGGCGTGGATGGAGGAGCGGTCCTGCTCGGACATCTTGTCGACCTCGTCGATGAGGGCGAGGCCCTTGTCCGCGAGCACGAGCGCCCCGGCCTCCAGGGTCCACCGCCCCTCGCCGAACTCGTCGTGCACTGCCGCGGCGATGAGGCCCGCCGCCGTCGTCGCTCCGCCGACGGCGAACACGGCGCGGGGGGCGAGGCCCCTGAGATACATCAAGAGCTCGCTCTTCCCGGTACCGGGGTCTCCGACGAGCAGGATGTGGATGTCCCCGCGGATCCGCCGCCCGTCCGGCATCGTCTTCGCGATCCCGCTGAAGAGCTGCAGCCCGAGGGCCTCCTTCTCCTTCTCCAGCCCGCCCAGGGAGGGAGCGATGGAGCGCCGGATCCGATCGATGATGCCCGGCTGCGACGCCGCCTCGCGGATCGCCGCCACGTCGGCGGGGGTGATCTGGATCTCGTCGAACTCCTTTTCCGTGTACTCGATCGAGTGGATCTCCAGGTAGATGTCGAAGAGCGTGGACTTCGCGCCGGGCCGGCCGCGCTGGCTGATCCGCAGCACGCCGTTCAGGACGAGGCGCGCGCCCGGGTTCGTCGTCCCGGCGAGGTCGTCCTCCGCCCACGCCGCTAGGCGCTGCGGCTCCTCCCCGCCGCGCAGGCCCTCCGGCGCCTCCTGGACCTCGATCTTCTGCGTGTCGAGGTAGAGCGACTCCTCGCCGACGAGGACGAACTTCGTCGCGCTCGCGCTGCGCTTGCAGCCGCCCTGGTCCCCGTAGCACTCCAGGGGCTCGCGGAACATCTCGCCCTCCTGCTCCTCCTTGAGCACGGTGCCGCACCGGAGGCATCGGAACATGGCGTCGGTGACCTTGGGGCGGACCTCCGTCGCCTTGCGCACGAGGCCCTGGATCGCGAGGAAGCGTCCGAGGTGCTTCGCGCGCAGGTCGCGGATGGGCACCTGCTGGTCCACCGGAAGGCCGAGCATGCGGAGGTGCGGGCGCGGCTTGGTGTCGCGCGCCGGCATCATGCTCTGCATGGCCTGCTCCCCGGCGAGGAGGCTGTTGTTCGGCTTCTGGAGGAGGTAGAGGCCGAAGTCCGTGTCGTAGCGGTTCAGCTCCTCGAACTGCACCTCGAGGCTGCGGCGCTCCGGGTAAAGGTCCGCGAGCTCCATGATGCGGGCATCGTAGCGGTGGATCTCGAAGAACTCGCCCCACTTGGCGACCAGCTCCTCGTGCGTGTACTCCGTGGTGATTCCCCCGCGTGGTCGAGAAACGTCGGAAAGACCCGCAGGCCGCGCCATCCTCATCTCCTTGATAACCGGGTTGTCGCTCCCGACCGCGAACTGCTTCCCGCTGATTCAGCCGCACGGGGAGTACCCGCAGGCGCGGCAGAGCACGCAGCCGCCGCTGAAGTCCAGCGGCGACCCGCACTCCGGGCATCCGGCGGGGTCGAACTCCCGGGCGGTCCCATCGAGGGCGCAGAGATCCTCGTTCATGGCGATTCCCCGCGGACGATTCGCGCGGGGGGTCAAGACGCTGACAGGGGGAGATGGGTGAACGGGCGAACGCGGCGGCTTCCACGAGAAGTCATGGGGCAGGGTAGAGGTCGAGCGTGAGGCGCGCGGCGGTGTCGTTCGCGTCCCCGAGGCGGAACGTGGCCGCGGCGGTGACATAGTCCGCGCCCGTCCCGGGGTGGCAACACCCGCCGGCAGCGGGGATCCAGGCCCGGCCTGTGGGGTTCTTCCCGGTGGCGGTGAAGACGAAGGACCAGTCCGACCGCACGAGGAGGCCGAGGTCGCCCGCGATCCTCGGACCGAGCCCCATCGCGTTCGCCCCCTCCAGGTCCTTCAGGAGCGCCCGCGCGATCACCTGGTACGCCGGTCCGGCGGGGAGCCACTCCACCCTCCCGTCCCGCGTCCAGACGACGAAGGCGCCGTCCAGGGTCGATGCGAGGTAGCTCTCCAGGACGGCGCTTGCGTACCTCATCGCCTCGTCTCGACCGTCGTCGACGGGCCGAGGCACCCCGGCGAGGACCACGGCGGCCGCGAGCGAGGTGACCGCCAAGAAGACCACGGCGTCCACGAGGGGGAGCGAACCCTTCTGGTCGTTCCTCAGGATCCCACCGCCACCGCGACGCGCGCCGCGGACACGACGTCCCCCCGGACGACACACGCCGCGGAGAGCGCCACGCGGAAGTCGCCGACGGTCCCGTTCCCGAAGGACCAGGGGGGGCCCGCCCGGATGGGCTCGACGAGGAGGTGGAACGATCGCGAGGGCGACAGACGGCCCAGGCCGTCCGTGGCGTCCAAGGCGAAGGCGTCCAGGCAGGTCCCGTGCCGGAGCGCCGGGTCCTCCAGGAACGCGGCCAGGAGGTCCGCGGCGGCGGCCTCGAGGCGCCGGCCCGCCTCCTCGATCTGCGCGCGGTGGAATGACGTGGCGACGGCGGCCGTGAGGAGGAGGAATCCCGTGATGACCGCCATGATGGCGAACAGCTCCTCAGGGGTCTCCCCGGGATCCACGGCACCGGAACCCTCTCCGGACCGACCTGGTCCCGGCCTACAGGCAGGGGTTCCAGGCCCACCCTCCTACCTGTACGGAGGCCGCGCGACCCTCCCGGAGGCCTAGGCGAAGGCGATGACCCTCACGCGTCGGTACGACCCCGCCACGGGCACGCTGATCCTCACCTGGCGGGAGGAGGTGCCCGCGGACCTGCGGAACCGGGACTGCCGCCGCCTCGTGCTCGAGGCGCTGCGGGAGGAGCCCCGGGTGGAGTCCGTCGTCCTCGCCGACCACCGCGAGCGCCGCTACGGGAAGCGGGCGATGGCGGTGCTGAACGCGCTCCTCGGAGTGGAGCGGCTCGCGGAGCAGCTCGCGGCCCGAGACCCCCGCCCCGACTTCCCCGAGGAGACGAAGCGGAAGACCCGCGCCCGTTGCGCCGCTTGCCCCTTCCATCCCCGGGCCCTCGCCCCCGGCCTCGCGCGGAAGCTGCGCGCCGGGCTCCCGGAGTTCCACGCGGAGTTCGGGCTCCGGGGGCGGGCCCTGGAGGCCCATCGGAACCCCGGCTGCGTGAAGTGCGTGCTCCTCGCGGAGAAGGACCTCTCCCTGCTCGGGGAGCGGTACGCGGCCCTCGCCCGGCTCGCCTCGGAGGTGGGGTGAACGGCCGCCGCGGCGCCGCTCCCGGCCCGCGAGATCGCCCGCCGCCTGGACGACCTCCTCGCCGCCGATGTGGAGACGCGGCCCGCGTTCTCCGGGGCGTGGGTCACGCCCGCGGTCCCCCGCGGGGCGCGCCAGGTCGCCGCGTACGAGGTCGGCGGCTGCCCCGTCACCCTCTACGCGCTCCCGGACCGCACGGAGTCCCTCTACCACCTCAGCCCGCCGGAGTATGAGTTCGGCACCGGCCCCGTGCGCCTCCTCGAGGACGCGCGGCGCGAGCTCCTCGCCCATCCCCCTGACGGGGCCGCGGGGATGCGCGCCGTGGAGATGCGGGAGCACGTCGCCCGCGTGGGCGAGCGGGCGATCGCCCGCATGGCGCGGGAGCGCGGGATCGTCCTCGGCCGCACCCGGGAGGAAGAGCTGACCCTCCTCCGCCAGCTGTCCGCGGTGCTGGCGCGGTACACGGTCGGGCTCGGGATCGTCGAGGTGCTCCTCGAGGACCCGCACGTCCTCGACGTCTTCGCCGACGCCCCCATCGGCCGCACGCCCGTCTACGCGAACCTCGCCGACGTGCCCGGGGCGCACGCGCGCGCGGTGACCAACGTCTTCCTCACCGAACCGGACGCGGAGGCGCTCCTCGCGCGCCTGCAGTTCGAATCCGGGCGCCCGTTCTCGGAGAACCGCCCGGTCCTGGAGGCGAACCTGGAGGGACATCGCGCACGCGCGACCGCCATCGGCCCCTCCCTGAGCCCGGACGGCCTGGCCTTCGCCCTCCGCCGACACTCCCCGGAGCCCTGGACCCTCGCGCGTCTCGTCGCCCGCGGCAGCCTCACGCCGTACGCCGCCGGATTGCTCTCCCTCCTGGTGGACGGGCGCGCCACGATCCTCGTGGCCGGGTCCCGCGGGGCCGGGAAGTCCTCGCTCCTCGGCGCGCTCCTCCTGGAGTTCCCGCTCGCGCAGCGCATCCTCGCCATCGAGGACACGCCCGAGCTCCCCGTCCGCGACCTCCAGCTCCTCGGGTACAAGGTGCAGTCGCTCTTCGTGCAGTCCGCCCTCGGCGGGACCGAGATGACCGCCGACGAGGCCCTCCGCGTCTCCCTCCGCCTCGGGGAGAGCGCGATCGTCCTCGGCGAGGTGCGCGGGCAGGAGGCGCGGACGCTCTACGAGGCGATGCGCGCCGGGACCGCCGGGAGCGCCGTGCTCGGGACGATCCACGGGAACTCGAGCGCCTCCGTGTACGAGCGCATCGTCCACGACCTCGGCATCCCCGCCATGTCCTTCCAGGCCACGGACGTCATCGTCGTGGCGGGGCTGGCGCGCCCCGGGGGGAGCCAGCGGACGAACCGCCGCGTCCTCGAGGTCACGGAGCTGGCGAAGGCGCAGGGCTCCGGGAGGTTCGACACGCTCCTCTCGTACGACGCCGCCCGCGACGCGCTCCTCGACACCCCGGTCCTGCGCGAGCG
>Ga0209342_10004858_pt1 | contig 13874 bp, 13 predicted proteins | sample RifCSP16_2_FD_184023 | JGI IMG/M metagenome (GOLD analysis project Ga0209342, IMG submission 184023) | Soil microbial communities from Rifle, Colorado - Rifle CSP2_sed 16_2 (SPAdes) (version 2) | ecosystem: Environmental > Terrestrial > Deep subsurface > Rock core/Sediment | place: Rifle... | reverse complement strand
GGTGGCTTCGCCACTCGAACGCGGGGGAGGGGAACGCTGTGGCGGGACTGCTCCGCGCCTCACTCATCGACCCCCCCTTGTCCCTCACTCCGGCGGCGCCTCACCACCCTCCAGGAACCTCCGGATGGCGTCCTCCTCTTCCCACTCCTCACGCGTCTTCGGGTTCATCGCCTTCATCTCGTCCAGCTCCCCCCCTGTGAGCTTGGGGAGGTGGCGTAAGAAGTGGACCAGCTCCCACGTCTCGGCGTCGTCCTCGGGCCCCGGGCTGCCCCAGGCGGGCATGCCGGTGAGGCGGACGCCGTTCTCGATGATGGCGAAGAGCTCGCCGTCCCCCAGGCGCTGAGTCTCCGGCAGCGTCATGTCCGGGGCCTTCGGGTACATGTTGGGACCGAGGGTCGTCTGCCCGCGCCCGTCGTTTCCGTGGCAGGACGCGCAATGGTCCGCGAAGTGGGCGCGGGCTCGCGCGAGCGCCTCGGGCGTGAGCATGAGCGGGTTCTCCCGCCGGCGCATCTCCCGGGGGATGGCCAGGCTCCGCACCCGGCGGGCCAGGAACGCCTCGACGGCCATCGGCTCGTCGCGGGCGCTCACGCCGTGGCGCGCGAGGGCGAGCAGCCCCAGCCCCAGGGCCCCTAGGAACAGGACGAGAAGCACCCACACGGCTCGCGTCGTTCGTCTCACCGTTCCTCCGCGCGGAAGCTCATCCTCACACCTCCGCCCGCCGCAGGCGCAGGGCGTTGCCGATCACTGAGACCGAGCTGAAGCTCATGGCCGCGGCGGCGATGATCGGGCTCAGCAGGATGCCGAAGAAGGGATAGAGCACCCCCGCCGCCACCGGCACGCCGAGGGCGTTGTAGACGAAGGCGAAGAAGAGGTTCTGCCGGATGTTGCTCATGGTCGCGTGGGACAGCCGCCGCGCGCGGGCGATCCCGCGGAGGTCGCCCTTCACGAGCGTCACCCCCGCGCTCTCCATCGCCACGTCGGTCCCGGTCCCCATGGCGATCCCCACCTGGGCTTGAGCCAAGGCCGGCGCGTCGTTGATCCCGTCCCCGGCCATGGCCACGATGCGGCCCTGGGCCTGCAGCCGCTTCACGGCCTCCGCCTTCTGCTCCGGAAGCACCTCCGCCATGACCTCGTCGATGCCGAGCCTCCGCGCGACGGCCTCGGCGGTGGTGCGGCTGTCGCCGGTGATCATCACGAGCCGCAGGCCCTCGCCGTGGAGCGCGCGCACGGCCTCCGGGGTGGTGTCCTTCACGGGGTCGGCGACACCGAGGAGGCCGGCGACCCGACCGTCGACCGCCACGAACATGATGGTCTGCCCCTCCTTGCGGAGCGACTCCGCCTTCTCGCCCAGACCGCCCGGCTCGATGCCCAGCTCCTCGAGGAGGGCGCGGTTGCCCAGGGCCACTGCCATGCCCGAGACGCGGCCTTTGACCCCCTTGCCGGTCAGGGAGGCGAAGTCCTCCGCCTTGGGAAGCCGTAGCCTGCGTTCCTCCGCTCCGGCAACGATCGCCGCCGCGAGCGGGTGCTCGCTGCCCCGTTCGAGGGCCGCGGCGTGGGTGAGAAGCTCCGCCCCGTCGCCGCCTTCGGCTGGCACGACCGAGACGAGCCGCGGCTTGCCCAGCGTGAGGGTGCCGGTCTTGTCGACGACGAGCGTGTCCACCTTCCGCAGCAGCTCGATCGCCTCGGCATTCCTGAAGAGCACCCCCATGGTCGCGCCCTTGCCGGCCGCGACCATGATGGACACGGGTGTCGCCAGGCCGAGCGCGCACGGGCAGGCGATGATCAGCACCGCGATGGCGTTGATGAGCGCGTAGGCCATGCGCGGCTCGGGTCCCCAGACGCTCCACACGACGAAGGCGACGACCGCCACCGACACCACGGTGGGCACGAACACGGCGGAGACACGGTCCGCGAGCTTCTGGATGGGGGCCCGGCTGCGCTGGGCCTCGGCCACCATGCGCACGATCTGCGAGAGCAGCGTCTCCGCCCCCACGCGCTCGGCGCGCATCACGAGGCCGCCCGTCCCGTTGACGGTGGCGCCGATCACGCGGTCGCCACGCTTCTTCTCGACCGGGATCGACTCACCGGTGACCATGGACTCGTCCACGGCGCTCGCGCCCTCCAGCACGACACCGTCCACCGGCACCTTCTCGCCCGGGCGCACGCGCAGGCGGTCGCCGGGCTGCACCGCGTCGAGGGAAACGTCTTCCTCGGCGCTGTCGTCGCGCAGGCGGCGGGCGGTCTTCGGTGCGAGGCCGAGGAGGGCCCGGATCGCGGCGCCGGTGCGGCTGCGGGCGCGCAGCTCGAGGACCTGCCCGAGCAGCACGAGGGTCACGATGACCGCCGCCGCCTCGAAGTAGAGGGCGACCCGGCCAAAGGCGTCGCGGAAGGAAGCGGGGAAGATCCCCGGCGCGAGGGCCGCCACCAGGCTGTAGCCGTAGGCGACGGCGACGCCGAGGCCGATCAGGGTGAACATGTTGAGATTGCGGCTTGCGATCGACTGAACGCCCCGGACGAGGAACGGCCAGCCGCCCCAGAGCACCACGGGTGTCGCCAGCAGCACCTCGATCCACACGAGCACTTGCGGGGGCGCGAGGTGGGCGAAGGGGTTTCCGGGGATGAGGTGCCCCATGGCGACGGCGACGAGGGGCAGCGTGAGCACGAGGCTCACCCAGAAGCGGCGCGTCATGTCGCGCAGCTCTGGGTTCTCCTCCTCTTCGGCGGCGACGGTGCGGGGCTCGAGGGCCATGCCGCAGATCGGGCAGCTCCCCGGGCGTTCCCGCACGATCTCCGGGTGCATGGGGCAGGTGTACTCCCGCCCCTCCGCGCGCCGCTCGGGCCTGCCCCGGCCCTCCTCGGCACGGAGGTAGCGGGCGGGATCCTGAAGGAAGCGGGTCCGGCAGCTCGCGCTGCAGAAGAGGACCTCCCGCCCGCCGTGCTCGGCCCGGTGCAGGCTGTCAGGCCTGACGGCCATACCGCACACGGGGTCCTTGCGCTCGATCGCCACGGCGGCGGCCCTGGATCCGCTCTCGGTCATGACTCCCTCCGAACGTTGGCCGCGGTCGGGCAAAGACGATGCCCTCTCCCCGGCGGCCCGTGCCGACCCGCTGGACGATAGCACCGAGGAGACGGTCGCCGTCGTCCGCGGCCGACCGCCTCCAGCCGCCTCCGGCTCCCTCTCCCGCGGCCGTTGTTCGAGGCTCGTCGAGCGGGCCAGGTCCTCAGGGCTCACCCACGTACTCGAGCGGCGCCGCCTGGAACTTGCTGGCGCACGACGGGCAGCACACGGGATAGTCGGCCCCGCGGTAGTGCGCCGTCAGGTGGTCCTCGTCGGCGCGGATCGTCTTCAGGCACACACGACACCGGGTGGCCAGGCGTCGCTGCTCTTGCGACTCGCGTTCTCGGCTCATCATGGCTTCCCTCCACCTTTCTCCCGACGACCGATCACGGCCTCATAGTCGCGCTCCCCCGCCAGTTCGGAACTGGTGCCGTGCCGCCCAGCTCAGAAACGGCGCTTGGGTCTTGATCCGCTGCTCCTCCGGTGTCAGGCTGATCCACTTGTTGTAGGCGATGAACTCTTCCGTCTGTTGCCGAACGTCGTAGAACCGGATCTGCTGACGCTGCCTGCTCGTCTCGCCTTTCGCGGACGAGCCCGCCTGGGTCGAGGCCATCCTGGGAAGAGCCAGTACGGCGACGACCAGGGTCCAACCTATCGATCGCTTCATCTCGAAGCCTCCTTGGGTACAGAACTCGATCCCGCCGAGGAGCGCTCCCGCCCGGGCTCGTGGCGGGCGTCGGTGAGGGCCACGCTGTTCGCCGAGGCCGCCCGGAACCAGGCCTCGCGGGGGACTCTGAGGAACGCGTCCACCACCGCCGGGTCGAACTGCGACCCGCGCCCGGCCGCAATCCGGCGCTCGGCCTCGGTGGGATCCAAGGCCTCCCGATAGGGCCGCTCCGTGGTCAGCGCGTCGAAGGCGTCGGCGACGGCGAAGATGCGGGCACCAAGCGGGATGGCCTCGCCCGCCAGCCCCTTTGGATAGCCGGTCCCGTCGTACTTCTCGTGGTGGGCCCGCACCAGCTCGCGGGCGGGCTCCAGAAAGGCGATGTTTCCGATGAGGGCTGCTCCCAGGTCGGGGTGCCTCCGCATCTCGTGCCACTCCTCGTCTCTGAGCGGGCCCGGCTTCAGCAGAACCCGGTCGGGGATCCCGATCTTGCCCACGTCGTGGAGCAGCGCACCCATGGCGAGGGTCGAGCGCAAGCCCTCTTCCGCGAGCCCCATCTCGTCCGCGAGAAGGAGCGCGTACTCCCGGACGCGCCGCGAGTGCCCGGCGGTGTAGGGCTCCCGCAGCTCCAGGGACGAGGCGAGAGCCGTGAGCGTCTCGCCGTGGGCGCGGCGGACCTCCTCGAGGGCTCGGCGCTCCCGAGCGAAGAGAAGCCCGGCGACGATCGCGACCAGCCAGAAGTTGACGATCTCCGCGAGCTGATCCGCCTGGACCATGGGGAGGCCGGCCCAATCCTTGAGGACATGGACGCCGAAGAACAGGGTCACGGCGAGCGTCGTTCCCAGAGTGGCCCTGACGCCGAACCAGCTCGCGGTCATGAGGATCGGCACGTAGTAGAGCTTCTGGGCGAGCAGGTGCAGCCAGTGCCACGAGTGGGGGCCCGCCGGGAGGACCACGTGGACGGCGGCGGTCAGCAGGACGCCGCCGGCAATGACCCTGACCTTGTCCCGCGTACCTGCCATCGCCCTTCGCCTCGGTTACCCTCAGCCACCCTCACGGCCCTCGGCGCTCGAGCCTCATGCCGCACTTGGGACATGTCCCCGGCCGGTTCGACTGGACCTCCGGGTGCATGGGACAGGAGTAAACGACCGAATCCGTCTTCGCCGCGGCGCCTTCGTCCGCTGGCCGGCCCGGCTGCGGTGCGAGCCCCGCGACGCCCAGCCTCTCCGCGGCGAGGGCGCGCCACTCGGGAAACTCGGCCATCGTATCGATGAGGTCGCGCATGAACTGCGGATCGGCCAGGGCCGCCTCCATCAGGAGGCCTCGCTTCCTCTCCTCGGAGAGCAGGTCACGAATGGCCTTGTCCGTCTTCCGTTCGCTCTTTGCCGCGGCCTCGCCTCCGTGCTGGTGACCCCCTCCCGAACCGCCCATGCACTGGGCCGACACCAGGCGGGGGGTAAGGGCCAGTACCACCGCCACTGCCCACTTCGTCCAATGGAGCGTCATATCGAATCCTCCTTTCCATCAGGGGACGACGAACGGCCCGTCTCGACCCCCAAGGGTTCCCGGCCTTCGGACCACGCCCTGCTCCGGGCGCCCAGAACGCGGAGCCGAGCCTGGATCTCCCTCGCGCACTTCTGCTCACAGTCGTCGATCGGGCGCAAGTAGTCCCGGCGATGCACGATCTCGAGGGTGAGCTGGACTTCGGGCACCCACTTGCTCTCCGGCCGTAGATGGAAGGACGCGTCGAAGGGCGCGATCTCGTGTCGCGTGGGCCGATGCTGCCGGGGGAGGGCGAAGAGGGCGATGGCCCTCAGCTTCTCGTACACGTCCCAACACTCCGTGCTCATGGCGATTCCTTCCCGCAGCCGTCAGGCTCCGCTACCGAGGCTCGAAGGTCCCGCCGGCGGCGGCCGCTTCTTGTCTCACCTCCGTGTGCCATCTCCAGAGCAGATAGATCGCCGGATAGACCAGCAGCTCCATGAGGAACGAAGTCGCGAGGCCCCCAACCATGGGGGCGGCCACGCGCTTCATGACGTCGGCGCCGGAGCCCGTGGACCACATGATCGGCATGAGGCCCATGAAGGCCGCGGTCACGGTCATCAGCTTGGGCCGCACGCGCTTGACCGCCCCGTGGACGATGGCCTCGTGAAGCTCGGCGAGGGAGCGGAGGCGCCCCTTGGCCTTCGCCTCCTCGTAGGCGAGGTCGAGGAAGAGCAACATGAACACGCCGGTCTCGGCGTCGAGGCCCATGAGCGCGATCATTCCCACCCAGGCGGCGATGGACACGTTGTAGCCGAGGACGTACATGAGCCAGACGGCGCCCACGACCGAGAAGGGGACCGCCAGCATCACGATCCCCGCCTTCACGCCCGACTTCGTGTTCATGTAGAGGAGGAAGAAGATCGTGAAGATGGTCAGGGGCACGACGACCTTCAGCCGCTCCCGCACCCGCAGCATGTTCTCGTACTGGCCGCTCCACTCGAGCGAGTAGCCCGACTTGAGCGCGAGACCCTTCGCCACCGCTTCCTTGGCCCGCTCGACGTAGCCGCCGATGTCGCTCCCCACCATGTCCACGTACACGTATCCGGCGAGAAGGCCGTTCTCGTTGCGGATCATGGCAGGGCCGGTCACCATCTTGATCTCGGCTACCTGAGAGAGGGGGATCTGCGCCCCGGAGGGCGTCATCACGAGGACGCGCCCGAGCTGGTCGAGGTCGTCCCGCAGCTCGCGCGGGTAGCGCACGTTGACGGGGAAGCGGGCGCGCCCTTCGATGGTGGTGGAGACGTTCTCCCCGCCGACGGCGGACATGATGACGTCTTGCGCCGCCGCCACCGTGAGCCCGTAGCGCGCCAGCTCTTCGCGCTTGAGGTCGAAATCCACGAAATAGCCACCGGCCACGCGCTCGGCGTAGACGCTGCGGGTCCCGGTTACACCCCGGAGGATCGGCTCGAGGCGCTGGCCGATTGCCTCGATCTCCGTGAGGTCGGGCCCGAAGATCTTGATCCCGATCGGGGTGCGCACGCCGGTGGTGAGCATGTCGATGCGGTTCTTGATGGGCATCGTCCAGGCGTTGGTGGTCCCCGGGATCTGGAGGGTGCGGTCCATCTCGCCGACCAGCTCCTCCCAGGAGATGCGGTCCGGCCAGACCCGGCGGAGGACGAGCCACTTCAGCCACTCCGGCGCCCAAAGTGAAGACGAGTACCAGCGCTCCTTCGGCCGCCACTCGGAGGGAGGCTTCAGCACGACCGTCGTCTCCATCATCGAGAACGGCGCAGGGTCGGTGGAGGTCTCCGCACGGCCCGCCTTCCCCAGGACCCTCTCCACCTCGGGAAACGACATGAGGATGCGGTCCTGGACCTGCAGCAGCCGGCTCGCTTCCGTGACCGAGATCCCGGGCAGCGTCGTCGGCATGTAGAGGATGACGCCCTCGTTGAGCCGCGGCATGAACTCGTGGCCGAGGGCGAGGTAGGCCGGCACCGTGGTCGCCACGACGAGGACGGCGATGGCGATCGTGGTTCGGGGGTGGCGCAGGACCGCCCGGCAGGCTGGCTCGTAGACCGCGAAGAGCACGCGGCTGATGGGGTGCTTCTCCTCCGGGTAGTAGCGCCCGACCGTCACCTGGTTGACGATCCAGGAGAGCCAGCGCGGGCGGAAGTGGACGAAGTCCATGCGCGTGAAGAGCATCCGGAAGGCGGGGTTGAGGGTGAGGGCCAGGATCGCGGCGATGAGCATGCTCAGGTTCTTGGTCCAGGCCAGGGGCCGAAAGAGCCTCCCCTCCTGGTCCACGAGCGTGAAGATGGGGAAGAAGGCGACGGCGATCACGAGCAAGGAGAAGAAGACCGAGGGGCCCACCTCGAGCAAGGCTTCGAGCCGCGCCGCACGGACGTCGCCCTGGCGGCCTTCGTGCACCCAGCGTTCGAGCTTCTTGTAGATGTTCTCGACCTCGACGATTGCGCCGTCCACCAGCACGCCGATGGAGATGGCGATCCCGGCGAGCGACATGATGTTGGACGAGATCCCCATGAAGGACATTGGGATGAAGGCGAGGAGCACGGAGACCGGGATCGTCACGATGGCCACGATGGCGGAGGGGATGTGCCAGAGGAAAAGGACGATCACGAAGCTCACGATGAGGACCTCGGCGATCAGCTCCTCCGTGAGGTTGTCGATCGAGCGCTGGATCAGCTCGGAGCGGTCGTAGGTGGTGACGATCCGCACCCCTTCTGGGAGCGAGGGCTCGATCTCTTTCAGGCGGTCGCGCACCCGCCGGATGACCTCGCGGGCGTTCTCGCCATGACGCATCACGACGATGCCGCCCACGGTGTCGCCGAGGCCGTCGAGGTCCGAGACGCCGCGGCGGATCTCGGGACCCAGTGCGACCTCGCCCACGTCCCGCAGCAGCACCGGCGTCCCCTTCTCGTCGGTCTTGAGGACAATCTTCTCGAGGTCCTCCTTGTTGCGGACGTAACCCCGACCCCGGACCATGTACTCCTTCCCCGAGAACTCCAGCAGGCGCCCCCCCACCTCGTTGTTGCTGCGGCGGACGGCCTCCGCCACGTCCATGATGGCCAGCTCGTAGGCCTTCAAGCGGTTCGGGTCCACCGTGACCTGATACTGCTTGACGAAACCGCCGAGGGACGCCACCTCCGAGACGCCGGGGATGGCCTGGAGCCGGTAGCGGAGGTTCCAGTCCTGGAGCGTCCGCAGGTCGGCCAGGGAGTGGGTCCTCGAGTCGTCCACGAGCGCGTACTGGAAGACCCAGCCGACGCCGGTGGCGTCGGGACCCAGCTCCGTCCTCACCCCCGGCGGCAGCAGGGGCTGGATCTTGGAAAGGTACTCGAGGACGCGGCTGCGGGCCCAGTAGATGTCGGTCCCGTCCTTGAAGATCACGTAGACGTACGAAAAGCCAAAGTCGGAAAAGCCGCGGACGACCTTGATGTTCGGCGCGCCGAGGAGGGCGGTGACGATCGGGTAGGTCACCTGGTCCTCCATGATGTCGGGGCTGCGGTCCCACCGCGAGTAGACGATGACCTGCGTATCGGAGAGATCGGGGATCGCATCGACGGGTATCCGGCGGAGCGTGTAGATGCCGTAGCCCACGACGACCGCCGTGGCGAGAAGGACCAGGAAGCGGTTGTGGGCGCTGAAACGGATGATGGATTGGATCATCTCGGGCCCTTGCCGTCGCCGGGCTCCGGAGTCCCCATCGCCGAGAGCGCGGCCTTGAGGCTCGACTCGGAGTCGAGGAGGAAGTTGGCCGAGGTCACGACCCGGTCTCCCTCCGAGAGGCCCGCGAGGACCCGTAAGCCGCTGCCGACCTTCACCCCGAGCTGGACCTCCCGCGGCTCGAAACGACCTTCGCCCTTGTCGAGGAACACGAGCTTGCGGCCTCCGCTGTCGACCACGGCGCTCTCGGGAACGGCGAGCCCGGATCCCAGGTCGGCCTGCAAGAGGACGTCGGCGAACATGCCGGGTTTCAGCTCCTCGCCCTTGTTCTCGAGCTCCAGCCGCACCTTCACCGTGCGCGTCTTCTCCTCGACGGTGGGGTTGATGTAGGTGACGGGGCCCCGCCAGCTCTTGCCCGGCAGGTAGGGCACCGTCAGCTCGCCCTCCATGCCGATTCTCACGAGCGGCAGGTCGGACTCGTAGATGTCGGCCAGCACCCACAGGTAGCTCAGGTCCGCGATGTCGAAGAGCGTGTCCGCGGCCGTCACCCGCATGCCGTGAAGGGCCATCTTCTCGACGACGTAGCCGCTGACGTCGGAGTGGAGGTCGAGCGTCCGCTTGACCTGTCCGGCCCTCTCCAGCGTCTCGATGTCCTGGGGCCGGATGTCCCAGAGGAGCAGCCTCTGGCGCGCCGCTTCCAGGAGGTTGAGACTGCCCTGGGCCACGGAGGGGATGCCGCTTTGCTGCATCTGTTTCTGGGCGCGGTAGGCCAGGAGATACTCCTGCTGCGTGGCCACGAGTTCGGGGCTGTAGATCGAGAGCAGCGGCTCGCCCTTCTTCACGAACTTCCCGGTGAAGTCCACGTGGAGGTGCTCCACGTAGCCGTCGTACTTCGTGTGAATGTGGTGCAGCCGCCGCTCGTCTACGGCCACGCGCCCCACGGTGGGGATCACCCGCGTGAGGTGCGCCTTTTTCACCTCCTCGCTGCGAACGCCGAGAATCTGTCGCCTCTCCGGCGAGAGCGTCACAATCGCTCGCCCCGGGACGGTGGAGGAGGCCCCCTGAAGCTCGTCCTCGTAGACGGGAACGAAGTCCATGCCCATCGCGTCCTTCGCGGGCTTGTCCGATCTCACGTTTGGATCCATCGGCGAGCGGTAATAGAGGATCCTCCGCGGCCCGGATGGCGTCGACGACACCGCCATCGGCACGAGCTTCATCCCGCAGATCGGGCAGTCCCCGGGCTTGTCGGAGACGTAGGTCGGGTGCATGGGACACTGATAGCGGGTGGTCTCGCCCGCTGCCGGCAGCTCTGCTCCCCGACGGGCGATCACCATCAGGCCTCCCCCCACGAGGACGCCCAGCCCGACCGCGACCCCTAGCAATACCCCGCGCTTCATCTTTTTCACTGGCCCATCCTCCCCATCGAGCCGCTCGCTGGCGCGCCTGCCCGCATCTCCGTCCCCGCCAAGCTCAGGCTGCTTCCCCCGACCGCCGCCATCCCGGAGGCGCCCGCCGAGACCATGCCGGAGGTCTCCTCGAGGCTCGCCTCCTCGAGGCTTGCGCGGGTCTTCTCGTGGTTGGCCAGGAGGGCCAGGTGTGTGGCCCGGTCGTTGTAGAGGGTCGTGAGGGCCTCGAGAACGGCGATGAACGGCACCTTGCCCGTCTGGTAATTGGCGACGGCCGCGTCGACGGACATGCGGTCTTGGGGGATGATCCCCTGGCCGTAGAGCGTCGCGATCCTCTCCGTGGCCTTGAGCTGGGCCAGCCGCTCCTGCGTCCGGAAGCGGAGCTGCAGTCGGACCGACTCCACGAGACGCTCGACCGCTCGGGCCTGGGCCTCGGACTCGGCGAGACCGGCCGAGAGCCGCTTGCGGTAGAGGGGCACCGAGATCCCCACTCCCGCCTGCCACATGGGGTCGAGCCCTCCGCGGTTCATGTAGCCGGCTTGGACGCTGAAGTCGGGCTTGAACTCCTTGCGGGCGAGCGCGACGGCGAGGGCGGCCCGCTCCACGCCCACGCTCGCGCTCTTCAGCTCGGGGCTGATGCCACCCAGCCGGTCGAGGATATCGTCCAGATTCCCCTCGACAGGTCGGACGGTCAGCCGGGCCTGCGTCTCGAGGGCGCTCACCGCCGGACGGTCGAGGAGCCGGTTGAGCTCCGCCACGCGGATCTCCACCTCGGCCTCCTGCTCGGTGCGGAGCTGCTCGATGCGTGTCACCTCGATCTGGACGCGGAGCACGTCTTGCTGAGCCCCCTGCCCCACGACGTACCGGGCACGGGCGACCCCCTCGATCTGCTTCCAGATCTCCTCCTGCTCGCGGATCAGGTCCAGGAGGTCACGGCTCAGGACCAGCCCGTAGTAGGCCCGCTTCACCCGCGCCGCCACGCCCAGCCTGAGCCGCTCGAGCTGCTGCTCGACCTGCTCCGCCTCGCGGGCCAGGATGTCGCCCCGAAGCCGCCTCTTGCCGGGGTAGGGAAGGTCCTGGCCCCCCATGAAGGCCAGCGTCGTCATGTCCCGGGCGCCCAGCGTCGGAGACCAGCCGTCGTTGGTGTAGACGAGAGAGAGCATCGGGTTCGGAAGCGAGCGTGCCTGGTCGGGGCGGGAACGGGCGGCGCTCACGGCATCCTGAGCCGCGACCACCTCCGGGTTCCTCGCCAGGGCCTCGTCGATGAGAGAGCCGAGGAGCGGGGCCTCGGACGCGACAGACGGGGGCGCCCCCGCCCGAAGGGGAGCCGCGCACACGGCCAACGCGAGAACGATGGCACCAACCGAGCCCTTCGCAACCACAGACATGAGAGACCTCCAGCAGAGACGTCGCGACGGCGGGTACCGGCCAAGGCCACGGGCGGTCGCCCTCGAGCGACACGAGCGGCCCAAGCCGAGGGGTGACGGGGAGCCGTCTTCCCCGCTCTAGGCGGGGATCAGATGCGGAGGACGGTGGGCGGGCTGAAGATCGAAGGAGGCGAGAGGCGAGGCGTCGGGGGGGTGTCGTGCCTCTCGACGGGAACGACGCGGAGGCTGACCGGCGTGGACGCCACGGAGGCTTCGGGAGCCGTGACCAACTTGGGCACGGTCGAGAGGCTCGGGCAGCAGGCCCGCTCTGCCGCAAGCAGCCCGGTCTCCGGCCGGCAGCAGCCGTGCTGGCCGACGAGCGCCGCGGCCATCTCCGGGCAGGGGCAGATGCCGAGGAACACGGCCAGGAAGGTCGTGCCCACTGCCCCGGCGGCGACGGCTCGGACGAGACGATTCATGTCGATCACATGAGACCACGCAGGTTGTGAGGTGTCAACCCTCGCGCGGCCTGCGGCCCTCTCGAACCCATACGCAGAGGGTGGGCCGCCGTCACTGTGAAACGGTGAAAAAGCTGAACACCATACCGAAACTTCCGTTCGAGTGGCGCCAGCCGGGGCCCATCATGTTCCAGGGCATGGCGGCGTCTGTGGCGCCCATCATGCCCTGAGTGGCCCATTGCCCACCCATCGGCATGCCGTACTGCTCCATCTCGACGGGGCGACCGTTCGCATCCTGCATCCCGCCCCCGATGTGCATCACGTACTGTGTCTCGGGATTGAGAGGGGCGTTCGGTGTGCAGGTCAGGGTGGTGCGGTCCGTCGACCAGGCACAGGTCATGGGCACTACGGGACCGCCGATGTCCCCCATGTGCAGGTCGAAGAACTGCTCCATGCCCGCGCCCATCGGCCCGCTGAACTGGAACATCATCGCTGCGTTCTGGGCGACGCCGCTGGCGTTGCCCCTGGGTGTCACCGAGACAAGCGACGTCGTTGCGCTCGGGCCCGTCATGCCCATGGCGGGCCCGTTCATCGAGCCGCCGCCGCAGGCCGCCGTCGCGAGAAGCACGACGACCAGCGGGACGAGCCGGCACCGAATCGTCATGCCCTTCCTGAGTTCACAAAAAGCCATCAAAAGCTCCTAGCCGACGCTTCCTCCATGCAAGGCCCGCGCCGGGCGTTCTGTCGCCAAAACCTGCGCCTTGGGGCCAGATGCCCTCGCAACAACTGCAACTCCCCTGGCGGCGGCGGCAATCCCTGCGGCCGCTCCTGCCTCACCGGGTGGTGAAGGCGACGGCCGACGCGCCGGAAACCACCGGAGCTCACGCCCCCCCCCAACAAAGCCCCCCGACCGCGGTAAGCTCCCATCGATGCGCCTCGGCTACTGGCATTGGCTCGTCGGCATCACCGCGGCGTTCGTGGTGCTGGAGCGCCTCGTCCCCTGGCGCAAGGGCCAGCGCCTGCTCCGCCCGGGCTGGCTCCGCGACCTCGGCTTTCTCGTCCTGAACGGGCACTTCTTCGGTGTCTGGACGGCGGCGCTGAACGGCTGGGTCGCACTCCAGGCGACGGGGGCCCTGCAGCGGGCGGGGCTGAGGCTGGACGCCTCGCCGGTCGGGAGCTGGTCTTTCCCCGTCCAGTTCGTCCTCTTCCTCCTCGTCTCCGACTTCCTCCAGTGGTGCGTCCACAACCTGCTGCACCGTGTGCCGCTGCTGTGGACATTCCACAAGGTCCACCACTCGATCCACACGATGGACTTCATCGGGAACTTCCGCTTCCACTGGATGGAGATCGTCGTCTACAAGGCCGCGCAGTGGCTGCCGCTCGCGTTCCTCGGCGCCTCGGGGGAGGCCGCTTTCGCGGTTGCGGTCGTCTCCACCGTCTGGGGCGATCTCAACCATGCCAACCTCGACGTCGGCCTTGGGCGGCTCGGCTACGTCTTCAACAACCCCCGCATGCACCTGTGGCACCACGACGCCTCCGACGAAGGCGGGGTGGCCAAGAACTTCGGCATCGTCCTCAGCCTCTGGGACGCGATCTTCGGCACTGCGTACTGGCCGCGGGAGCGCAGCCCGCTCCGGCTCGGCTACCCGGGCGACGAGTCGATGCCGGAGAGCTTTCTGGGCCAGGTGGCCTGGCCGATGCTGGCTCGGGCCTGACGGCGGCGGTCATCGGCGACCGCTCCTCAAGTAGATT
>Ga0209342_10004857_pt1 | contig 13876 bp, 16 predicted proteins | sample RifCSP16_2_FD_184023 | JGI IMG/M metagenome (GOLD analysis project Ga0209342, IMG submission 184023) | Soil microbial communities from Rifle, Colorado - Rifle CSP2_sed 16_2 (SPAdes) (version 2) | ecosystem: Environmental > Terrestrial > Deep subsurface > Rock core/Sediment | place: Rifle... | reverse complement strand
TCCGCCAGTTCTGAATCGTAGATGCCCGGCAATATCGAGGTGCGCAAGTGCTTTAGGCCTTCCAGTCCATGGAAGGGGCCGTCAGGCTGGACACCGATCAGTTGGATCGCCGGATTATGCTCGCGCAGATATCGTCCTGCACCCATCATGGTTCCAGTGGTGCCAAGACCAGCCACAAAATGCGTGACCGCACCGGCTGTCTGCCGCCAGATCTCAGGACCTGTGCTTTGGTAGTGCGCCTGCCAATTGGCCGGATTGTTGTACTGATCAGCAAAGAAATACCTCTCGGGGTTTTGTTCCAACAACCTTCTCGCCAACAACAAAGCTCCGTCCGTCCCTTCAAGCGCATCGCTCCGGTGCAGCTCCGCTCCTAATGCGGCAAGTATCTTCAGTCTTTCCGGGCTGGCGGACGCGGGAATGGCCAATGCCACGCGGATGCCCAACGAGGCTCCCAAAGTCGCGTAGCTGATGCCCATATTGCCGGATGTCGAATCCAGCAGGATCTTGCCATTGCCGAGCTGGCCATCAGCCAGCGCTCGGCGAATGATATTGGCCGCCGGCCGATCCTTCACCGATCCGCCGGGGTTGAACCATTCCGCTTTGGCGAAGAGCCGGACGCCGGCAGGCGGCCCTGCGCCTAGCCTGGCGAGTGGCAGCAGGGGTGTGTTGCCCACCGCATCCAACAAACCGGAGCTGAGCGTCTTGCGATTGAGGCGAAGTTTCGTTTGTGTAGTTACCATTTCAAACCAAAACAAAAGCGGCCAACAGGAAACAAAAAACGGGCTTGCCGACTGGCATGCAACCTAGACATGCATGCGGGGGTGGCAACCGCCCGTTCTTCTGTTGGCCGCTTAGCGGGTCAGATGGTCTGGGCGGTTAGCTTCCCCGCCCCAAACACAAGCAAGTGTTTTGAGTACGCATATTCTAGAATTAAGTCTTACAAATTATAAGGGCGGATTTCCAAGTGTCAAGGGGCAATGCTTAAGAGTGTGGCCCGACTTGTCTACTAAGCCATGGAATTGTTCCCACACACGCGTGCCGATCCAGTCCCTGCACGATTCACCACGGCACCTACGGTCTGCGCCCGGATCTGGCGCCTGGCGCCGTCCCTTCGCTATCCTTTCGATAAAGGATAGTTCAGGGCAGGCTCCGAACCGGCTCAGCCTGATCGAGAAGGCGGAGTCCACCCTTTAAATCAGGTCCACCTGGAACGGGATGCGCGCATCCCCAGCGGCAAAGAGGCGATGCCGCTGGGAATTCCTCCTGAAATCTCCGCAAAAGAAGAGGCGGCTTTCGCCGCCTCCTTGGTTCGTTCCGGCGATCAGACGTTTACGAGTTCACGACCATTTTCTCGTAGACCGCCTGGTTCCAGTGGCGGTATTTCTTGAGTTTGCCTCGCACCGCATCACTGTAAAGCTCGCGCAGCTTGGCTGTGAGCGGGCCCATCTTGCCGTCGGCGATCTGCCTATGATCGACCCTGGTGATGGCAGTCACCTGGGCTGCCGTTCCAGTGAGGAAAAGTTCGTCGCTAATGTACACCTCGGTGCGATCAATCGAACGCTCGCGAACTTCGAGGTTCAATTCGTTGCGAGCCAGTTCGATGACCGAGCGGCGCGTGATGCCCTCGAGAATGTTGTCGGTGATTGGCGGGGTGATCAGCACGCCGTCGCGCACCATAAAGAAGTTTTCAGCGCTGCCTTCGGAGATGTGGCCGTCCTGGTTCAATACCAGGGCCTCATCAAAGCCGGAGCGGACTGCATCGGACTTGATAAAGGCCGTATTCACATAGGCGCCGGCGATCTTGCCGCGGGCGGGGATGGAGTTATCGTCCACACGGCGCCAGGAAGAAACCGTAACATGTGCGCCGGTATCGTTGGATACGTATTTGTCGAATGGCACGGAGAATATGGTGATCTCCGTCTTTAAGTCATGCAATTTCACCCCAATGATCTCATCCGCAAAATAAATCAACGGGCGGACGTAGACGTCTTGCCGGTACCCTTCCTTCTGTAACAATTCGATGGTGATATGAACCAGTTCGTCTGGTGAATACCCCACATCCATATTCATTAGTTTGGCGGAATTCAACAATCGCTTATAGTGGTCCTGGGGACGAAAGATGAACAGCTCTTCCTCTGCCTCGCTCCAGTACCCGCGGACTCCCCCAAATGCCGCAGTACCATAATTCAAGGCATGGGTCATGACTCCGATTTTGGCATCGGAGTAAGGCACGATCTTGCCGCGAAAAAAGGCATAGTTCGGGACGGCCAAGAAACACCTCCAGCTAGGTTAGTCGCCTATAAGCCAGGCGGGCCATGATTCAGGGGCCATTTCATTATAACGTATGGCGTCAACCGGTTTTCATTAATATGAAGCTTGGTGATTAATGACGCGGAAAAATGAGGACAAAAGACGGCCCTTGGTTATCTCATAAACGTTATTGGTCCGCAACGCGTCGAATGAGCAGGTTTCCGGCATTGTCCTGCAATGTATGGGCGGGTCTGGTTCCTTGCACTCATCCCGATACCCAAAACGCGACTAGACCCGCCCATTCAATCGCACCTGTCCTATCCGGGCCTATTGATGAAACAGCTTCTAGAAATCGGGGCATCAACGCATCAGAACCTTGCGAAGGTCATGGAAAGCTTTGCTTTCCGCAGTTGCGAGAGCCTGTCCCGAGCGAGCCACCTTGGTGGCGACAAGGGAAGGCCGAAGGCCGACGAAGCAATCCGCGACCTTCGCAAGGCTGAACTCTATTGGGAGTACAATGCAAATTCTCTGAGGAGGATCTCCCATGAAGCGAGCCGTCAGCATCAGCATAGGATCGTCGAAACGCGACAAAGCGGTGGAAGTTGAATTATTGGGGGAAAGAGTGCGTATCGAACGCATCGGCACCGATGGTGATATGGGGAGGGCCGCGGAAAAATTCAAGGAATTGGACGGAAAAGTGGACGCCTTCGGACTTGGCGGAGCCGATCTCGGTATCTTGGTGGCAGACAAGTTCTACCCCCTCTATTCCGTTCGCCCGATGGTACGCCATGTCCATATGACGCCTTTGGTAGATGGCGAAGGTTTGAAAAACACGCTGGAAAATCGCGCGGTCAAAGCTATGCATTCTAAGATTGGCGATTACATCAAGGAGAAAAAGGCGCTTATCACCAGCGGAGCCGATCGCTGGGGAATGACCACCTCCTTCGAAGATGCCGGCTACGAATGCGTTTTCGGCGACCTGATGTTTGGCCTGGGACTCCCGATCCCGCTGCATTCATCGAAAACCATCAAGTGGATTGCCCCAATCATCATGCCCATCGCCGGGAGGCTCCCATTCAAATGGATATACCCCACCGGCGAGAAGCAGGAGGTGCGCGAGCCAAAATGGGAAAAATATTATCAATGGGCAACCGTGATCGCCGGCGACATGCACTATGTGCGGCGCCACATCCCCGAGAGCCTGCCGGGCAAAATCGTGGTCACGAACACCACCACGACAAGCGATGTTGATTTGCTTCGCAAGATCGGCATCAAATATCTGGTTACCACCACCCCTGTGATGGATGGCCGCTCCTTCGGAACGAATATGTTGGAGGCCGCATTAATCGCTGCATCCGGCAAAGGCCGGAAACTTTCGCACGCTGAACTTAACGAACTGATCGATCAACTCAAGCTCGAGCCTCAGATCCAGGAGTTAAATTGATATTTGATGCGCTGGTAACCGCCGGCGGGGTCCCTGAACCCGGCGAGAGTCTATACGAATTCAGCAGGGGCCGTTCGAAGGCGCTGATCGACGTCGCCGGAAAGCCCATGGTGCAATGGGTGCTGGACGCGCTCAGCAACGCCAAAACCATAGGCCGTGTTGTTGTCGTAGGCCTGGAGGAATCCAGTGGTCTGAGTTGTAGGAAGCCGCTCAGCTACCTGCCCAACCAGGGCGGCATGTTGGACAATATTCGCGGCGGGGCGCGCGAGATCGCCAGGTTAAATCCGAGAACGGAATATGTACAAATTGTTTCTTCTGACATCCCGACTGTCACCAGTGAAATGGTGGACTGGGTCAGTGAGCAGGTGCGTCCCGGTGAAGATGAAGCGCTCTACAATGTAATTGAGCGAGCGGTGATGGAAAAACGTTTCCCCGATTCGCGGCGGACATTTACCAAGCTCAAAGGGTTCGAGCTTTGCGGCGGTGACCTGAATCCTGTGGCGCTACCTCTCATCCTTTCCCATACCGGTCCCTGGGAAAAAATATCCGACGCTCGCAAAAGCTCATTGAAAATGGCGACGCTCATCGGCATCGACACCTTGATTCTTTTCCTTTTCCGCGCCATGACCCTTGAACAGGCTGCCGCCAGGGCCAGTAAGAATCTCGGTTTGCGCGCCCGCGCCGTTGTCTGCCCATACGCCGAACTCGGGATGGATGTGGATAAGGTCCATCACTTGGAGGTCGTACGCGCTGATCTGGAGGGCAAGCGAATCTGATGAGGAAATTATTCGAACTCGATGCGCGCCTTTCGGCGCGCTTGCGCGTGGCGGAGAAACCCGGAAAGCGCCGCCGGCTGGCCATCATCTTCGGCCATTCCGGCGACTCCTGGTTCTGGCTACTGGGTTTATTGCTGCTCACCGGGCTGGGCGCTGAACCCTGGCGCCAATTTGCCATCTTGTTGATCTCTGGAATCCTGCTGACAGCCGCGGTCGTTCTACTCCTCAAATTCAGCGTGCGGCGCCAGCGCCCAGAAGGCGAGTGGGGCCAGATTTATAGGCGCGCTGACCCGCATTCTTTTCCATCCGGGCATGCAGCCCGTGCCCTAATGCTCGCGGTGGTGGCTCTTGCACTGGCGCCGGCCGCCTGGGCGGGTTGGCTACTCATCATTTGGGCGCCGCTTGTAGGGCTTGCCAGGGTCGCGACGGGTCTCCACTACGTATCAGATGTCCTGGCCGGCTGGATTTTGGGGCTAATAATGGGCTTAGCCATGATTCAATTGTCACCCTTGATCCCCGCGTTCTGAGCATTAATCTGAAACTTGTCGATTTCGATTTTCAAGTTTCGAATTTCAAATTCGCAATTCTCCATTCGAAACTCGACATTGGTTTTAGTCGGTAGCGGAGAGGGAGGGATTCGAACCCTCGATACCTTGCGGTATACGCGCTTTCCAAGCGCGCGCACTAGGCCAGACTATGCGACCTCTCCAAATTGGCAAAGAAAAATTATAGCATGCAGAGCTACGGGCAATACCGTTACAATCTCGATGCGATGGCGCACACAATCTATCTCGGACTTGGTAGCAATCTCGGTGATCGTAAAGCCTATCTTGACGGAGCTGTCAGTGCCATGGCGCCAGCGATCTGCGTCCGGCGCCGCTCACTGATTTACGAAACTGCGCCCTGGGGTTACACCGAGCAAGACGACTTCCTAAACATGGTAATCGAAGCTGAGACCGAGCTCGGCCCAAAGCAATTGCTAATTCTGATAAAAGGCATTGAAGTCAAGCTTGGCCGCCAGCTGCGCTTCCGTAACGGCCCGCGCGAGATCGACATCGATATTCTGCTTTACGATGATCTCATCTTCGAGGATGCCGGGCTGCGCCTCCCGCATCCCAGGCTACATGAGCGCGCTTTCATCCTTGCGCCGCTGGCTGACCTGGCGCCCGATCTATTAATCCCCGGCGAGGGTAAAACCGTCGCCGAATGCCTGGCGGTCGCAGATGCCGTTGGTATCCACAAATTCAATGCAGATGACTCCCACGACTAGACAAAAACTCCTTTTCTGGCTGCTGTTGGCGGCTGCTTCCAGCTTCTTCGCCGAGGTGATCAGTGGCTCTGAGCTCTTCCCATTTTCCACGCCAAATGGATTGCTTTTGGTCGTGCCCCTTTACGGATTGCACATCCTCCTCTTATCCGGGATGGTGTATTCAAAAGGGATTCCCCGCTTCCACACGCTTTTCTTCGCTGGCATGCTTTTCGGACTATATGAGGCCTACATCACCAAGGTTCTTTGGAACCCATTCTGGGAAGGTCCTTTCTTCCACATTCTAGAGATCGAGATCCCAGCCGCCACAACTTTGGTCCTTTGGTGGCATCCCTTCATGTCCTTCATTGTTCCACTCATGCTGGTTGAAATCTTTGCTACCTCATCAAGCACGGTATTTGAAAGCCTGCCGGGTCGCCTGCGCGGTTGGCTGGGCAGCCCGCGCATTCAGGTCGGCCTCGCCATGGCCGCGGGTTTGCTGCAGACAGCAGGCAAGCCACCGCTGCTCAGTTTCATCGCTGGCATTGTCGGGCTGTTGGTGCTCTGGCTGCTCCTCGCCTGGTGGCGTCGCACGAATCGCAACAAACTGCCTCTGACGCAACTGCTCCCCGCTAACCGTCAACTGCGCTGGGTCTTGGCATTTCTGATCCTGCTCTATCTGCTCACCGGCTTCAACATTCGCCCCGAAGCACTCCCGGGGGTAACTGGCCATGTCGTCATTCTAGCGATCTATATACTCACCGGCTTACTCCTCTGGCGCGGGCTGCGCCAATCGTCCGCCAAAGAGCCAGCCGCATCGGCAATTGATCTCCCCGCCCGACGCGTCTTCACGCTCGTTTCTGTTTACCTGCTCGCCACTTTACTCAGCTCATTCTTCCCGGACAACATCAAGCTAATCATCTTTGTTGCCGAAACAATTTTCGGATGGATTTTCGGCATCTCAATATTCATCTACTGTCTACGCCAGGTATTCAAGAGATCATGAAAGACCTCCATATCGCTAACCGTACTTTCGCCTGGGGCGCCCGCACTTACATAATGGGCATTCTCAATGTCACTCCAGATAGCTTTTCCGGGGATGGGTTGATCTCCGAAACAGATACGATCTACCGCGCCCTGGCGCAGGCCGATCGCTTTGCCAAAGCCGGCGTGGATATCCTGGATGTAGGTGGGGAAAGCACACGGCCTGGAGCCGAACCTGTCAGCGCGGTCCAAGAGCAAGACCGAGTGATTCCAGTCATCCAGGCACTGGCTTCCGAAGTGAATATCCCCGTCTCAATAGATACGTACAAGGCCGAAGTGGCCGCGGCCGCCCTGGATGCTGGCGCCCATCTTGTAAATGATGTTTGGGCTTTGCGCGCGGATCCGGATCTTGCCACCCTGGTCGCCGAGCGCGGAGCGCCGGTCATTTTGATGCATAACCGCAGCAATCCCGCCAACGCCGACCTGCGCGAACACCTTGGTGGGCGCTATATTGGTGTGGAATACGAGAATCTGATCGAGGATATCAAACGGGAACTGATGGAAAGTGTAGCCATTGCAAAGGAAGGTGGCGTCCCAGATGAACACATCATCCTGGATCCGGGCATCGGTTTCGGGAAAACGGTGGAGCAAAACCTGGAGTTGGTAAATCGTTGTGGCGAGGTCCGTGAACTCGGCTACTCCTTACTTGTTGGCCCCTCGCGCAAATCGTTCATTGGCTACACGCTGGACCTTCCGCCGGACCAGCGCGTCGAAGGCACCGCTGCGGCGGTGGCAATTGCTATCGCCCGCGGCGCGGACATCGTGCGCGTCCACGACGTGGAAGTTATCGCGCGCGTCGTAAAGATGACAGACGCGATAGTTAGAAGAGGTGCTTAAAAAGGAGCTCCAAATGGAATCTCAACCGAAGCCAGCAATTCTGCAAAATTCATCAGCCCGTATTCTTCCCAGCGATCATATTCAGCAGTCACATATCCAAACCCAAAAGCCAGGAAGGAAACTTCTTCCCCTAGATCGATGACCACATAGTTCCCTGAGATAACAGATCCACTCAAAACGCCCGAAAAATCAGCCCGTGTTCCCGTCATGCCCGAAACCTTAGTTTTAGTATCTGCTTGGACTTCAACGCCTTCGAAAATTGCAAAAATGTCCTCCAACAGGCTCTGGGCTGTGCGTTCATCCTCATCTGCGCCGATTACGGCAAGCGAAAGGAACACTTCCTGACCCACATCGCTTATAAAAACTGCCTTTTCTTCCAGATCGGCATGATAATTCAACGGGGTGATAAAAGAAAAGAATCCCCCCACATGCTTCCGCTCGCCAATTGGGGTTCTCGCCGCCGCTGTTTCGGTTGGCGGGAAGGTCGGCTCCGGAGTAGAACTTGCCAGTGAAACAACGGTGACCGCCGCGGCCGGTTCACCAGCCGCTGGCTGGCAGGCAATCAAAAACACACCAATCACTAATGGGAAGAAGCCAGTTCTTCTCATTTTCAATCCCTGGGCACCACTCTCTCGCCTGCGGGAGAGGGACTGGGGGTGAGGGTCAGGTTCTTTTCCATCACAATGGCATCTTCGTCGCCTTGATAGTATTGGGGCCACACATCGATCTGCTCGTAACCCCGGCCTTGGTAAAGCTTTTGCGCGGCTTTATTACCGGCGCGCACGCTGAGGCGCATACGTGGCATCCCGGCACGCTCCTCGGCTACCTGCATCAGCTGCCCGCCAATCCCGCGGCCGCGATAATCGGGATGCACGGCAATGGTGGCGATCCAGGCCACCTGCTGTCTCCGTCGGATGTCGGCGGCGACAAAGCCTACCAACTTCTCGCCGATCATCGCCTTCCAGCGCTCGATGCTGGGCAGGCTGAGCACTCCGATCATCTCGATCAGCGGCCAAGCGTCCAGCGGGAAGCTGAGGTGCTCCAGCTCACGCACCGCGTTGAGGTCCCACAGATTGGCGGGCAGGATTTCGATTGATTGCGCACGTTTGGGCATAACTAGGGCCGAAAGATTATACATGTCCCGAGCGAGCCGCTTGCGGCGACGAGGGATACCTCGTGCATGGTATTATTCGCCAGAAGGGTTAATGAAGCATGCCACATTCGTTTTGGAGAACGAAGAAAATGCCCATGCAAAAAAACCAGACCAACCTCGTTCTCCAAAAGATCGGCGATAAAAGGCCGCTAATGAAAAATCAACCTCAAACGCCGACCGTATGAAACTCAAGCTGGCGCTGGTGCAAATGGACACTCGCCTTGGCGTGATGAGCGCCAATCTCGAAAAGCACCTCGATTACATTAAAAAGGCCAAAGGGGCAGACCTGGTTATCTTCCCCGAACTCTCTCTAACAGGTTACATCCTTCAAGATTTGGTTCCCACCGTGGTCTCTCGCCCCACCAGCCACGACCCAACTTTCAAGACCTTGCTGCAGGCAAGCAAAGACACTGACCTATTAGTGGGGTTCGTCGAAGAAGACGACCGCCATCGCTATTTCAATTCCGCCGCATACTTGTCAAAAGGCGAAGTCGTCCACATCCACCGCAAAGTTTATCTGCCGACCTACAGCATGTTCGACGAAGGTCGCTTCTGGGCCTGGGGCGATTCGGTGCGCGCCTTCGACACGCGCTTTGGCCGTGCCGGAGTTTTGATCTGCGAGGATTTCTGGCACGCCTCTAACCCTTATTTACTTTGGATGGACGGCGCCGACTTGTTCTATTTCATTTCCGTATCCCCCAGCCGCGGCTTGACCACCGACGAGAATTTCGATTCTGCTGCCTTTGTCGAGCACGTAGGCCAGGCTTACGCCAGCCTGTTCACCAGCTTCGTGGCCCAGACCAATCGTGTGGGCTACGAAGATGGCATCAATTTCTGGGGCGGCGCCAGCGTTTATGACCCCAATGGCGAGCAGATCGCCAAGGGCCTGTATCACGAAGAATCGCTTACCCTCGCCGAGCTGGATCTGGACGAATTGGAGCGCGCGCGCAAGCGACTGCCCCTTCTGCGCGATGAGCGCAGTGCGCTGGTGCAACGCGAACTGAACCGCATCCTGCAGCAACGCGGGAGGACATTCTGAACGTCAAATCCGACGCTGCCACTGAAATCCTGGAAAACCTGCGCATCAACACGGACGTCGCCCGCCGCGTGCTCACCGGCTTCATCCGTTCGGAAGTGACCCGCGTGGCCTTCAAGCGCGTTGTCCTGGGTCTTTCCGGCGGTATCGATTCAGCGGTCGCCTGCTACCTGGCGGCCGAAGCCCTGGGTCCAGAAAACGTACTGGCTCTGCGCCTTCCCTACAAAACTTCGTCGCCGGACTCACTCCCCCATGCCCAATTAGTGATCGATGCTCTTGGCATACAGAGCAAGACCATTGACATCACCCCCATGGTGGACCCCTATTTCGATGCCAACCTGGACATGGACAAGATCCGCCGGGGTAACGTGATGGCACGGGAGCGCATGATCATTTGGTACGACCATTCCGTCGCCTTCAACGCCCTGGTGCTGGGTACCAGCAACAAGACTGAGCTCCTGCTAGGCTACACCACACATTACGGGGACAACGCCTCGGCCATCAATCCCAATGGCGACCTTTACAAGACACAATTACGCCAACTCGCCAAAGCCCTCGGGGTCCCGCAGGTCATTCAAGACAAGAACCCATCGGCCGACCTCTGGGCAGGGCAAACCACCGAGGGCGAGCTCGGCTTTACTTACGAAGAAGTGGATAGCCTGCTTTACTTGCTGGTAGATCGGCGCTACAATCCCGAGCAGTGCGTGACCTCCGGTTTCAAACGCGACTTCGTGGACACTGTGTTGGAGCGCGTGCGTCGCAACCAGTTCAAGCGTATGACGCCACTGGTGGCCAAAGTCAGCAACCGCACGGTGGGTTACGATTTCTTGTATTTGCGCGACTGGGGAACCTGAATTAGTAGACAAGTAAACCGATAAACAAGTACACAAGGATCTTGCGAACTTAATGTGGAAATCGCCTATCGGGGTTTTTGCTTATCACTATTTACTTTTCTACTCGCGTACTTAACTGGCATCGATTATGCATCTTGGGTGATAACTAAAGGCTCATTAATGCTATTCGCGTTCCTACTTGCTATAATCTCGGCCGATTTATGACCACCCTAAACGCTTCAAAACCATCGATATTTCGCCGTCTGGCAACAAACTTTGGCCGCCTGGACCGCCTTACCAAGGGATTCCTCCTCGCGTTCGTAGTCGCCGGCATTGCCACGGGGGCAACAGCCTTCGGGTTTGTTCGCCAATTTGTGGAAAGCTCGCCCTCCTTCACGCTTCCTGGTCTGGCTATTCACGAGGAAGGCACTTCTACCAGCGGCGAAGCCATCACGCCTGAATCGGAAACAGTCTACGGTTACCAAGAGCCAGTGCCGTGGGATGGGTCGAGCCGGGTGAATATCCTGATCATGGGCTTGGACGCCCGCGATTGGGAGGCGGGAGACAACGCGCCGCGCACCGACACCATGATGGTGCTGACCTACGACCCGGTCACCCACACGGCGGGAATGCTCTCCGTACCGCGTGACTTGTGGGTGGACATCCCCGGTTTCGGCCACGACAAGATCAATAACGCATATTCACTGGGTGAAGCCAACAGGCTGCCAGGCGGGGGAGCGGGCTTGGCGGTGAAAACGGTGGAGCAATTCCTTGGCATCACCATCAACTATTACGCCCAAATCGATTTCTCCGCCTTTGAAAGATTTATCGACATCATTGGAGGAGTGAAAATCTATGTAGAGGAAACAGTTGAAGTTTCCATTATTGGGAAAGATGGTACGCGAAAGATTAGGCCTGGTTGGCAAACCCTGGATGGGGCTTATGCTCTTGCCTATGCGCGTACCCGGTATACCGGGAACGGGGATTTCGATCGCGCCCAACGGCAGCAGGAAGTCATCCTAGCCATGCGCAATCAATTAGCACGTGAAGACATCCGCGCTCTTGTCCTCAACAGCGCCCTGGAGATCTACGACACGCTGGCCAGCGGGATCAACACCAACATGTCAGTGCAGGAGGCCCTTAGCCTAGCCTGGTCCGCAAAAGATATCAAGGTGGAAGAGATTACGCAGGCGATTATTGCCCCACCGGAACACGTAACGATCCAAACCAGTCCGGAAGGACTTTCCATACTGAAACCGATCACGGAAAAAATACGCTTACTGCGCGATCAGGTGTTCGCCAGCGGCAGCGCTCGGAGCCAGTTGGCGCTAACCAGTCAGGCGGTGGACCTGATGAAGATGGAAGCGGCCAATGTAGTGGTGAACAACGGCTCAGGGAATTCCGGGATCGCCGACGCTACTCGCGCTTACCTCGAAGGTCAGGGCATGATCATCGTCAGCACCGGCAACGCCGACGCAGCAAATGGCACTACGCTGATCGATTACACGGGCAACCCGTACACCCTGCAATACCTGGCGGCCCTCATGGGTGTGAACGCCAGCCACATCTTTAACCGCTACGACCCCAATAGCACTGTGGATGTGGAAATCATCATCGGTCCCGAGTGGGTGATCCCTCAATAAAAACAATTCTAAACGCAACGCCCAGCCAATGGCTGGGCGTTTTTATTTTAAGTCAGGGGCTCTAACGGATTAGGAGTCGTGCCAAGGAACTCGGCTATTCTGCTTCGTTGAATAAGAGCAACCAGGTGCCCCAGGCAGGCTCCCCGGCATCAGTTTCACAAGCGGCTGCCTGGATGCCGCCCATTGCTTCGACGCCATTGATAGACAGCGAATATACGAGGCGCGGCGTTAAAATGAATTCAGCATAGCCGGGACTCATTTCGGGGTGCAGACCTGTGGAAAGTTCGGCAACACCGTCTTGAGACCCAAGGGATAATTGCACACCCGCCTGCGGGTTGGCATTCGCATCAAATACAAAGAGCTGCAAATAGGGAGGAGTGTCCACTGCATCGCAAACCAATTCTTGATCCTGCAACTCGTAACGAGCCGATTCAGATCCCGATTCGAACGGCGTGGAAAATTGGTTCAGATCCTCTTCCCTCGGTGTACTGATAACTTCTGCGGTCCCAGACTGGCTGGCTGCGAACTCCTGCATCACCGAGGCCAGGGCAGCCAGTGCTCGCGCTTCACGCTGCGTGGCGCTGTTGGCTAGTGCCAATTGCGCCTGTGTGGTCAAGGCCCGTACCGGGTCGCCGTCTTGCAGAAGGGCGATGCGAGCCTGGGCGCGGCCCAGATCGCCGGAGGCCGCAAACGCCAAGGCGGTCATTAAGCGATATTGATCCTTATAAGTATCTTCAAGGCTTGCGGGGCTCACGTCTGCGCCGCGCGCCGGCCAAAGGATCCCGGCAAGGATCAGGCCCGTCAGCAGCCCAAGCATGACCCCAGTGATCAAATATAGAGGAGGACGCTGCTGTCGATCGTTGATCATGGTGTTGGAGAAGCTGCGAAGCTGGGATCGAAGGTCTGGATGGCCGCCGCAAGATCTTGCAGCAGTTCAATGTCGTCAGCAGAATAGCCGGCATCGATTGCGAATTCGATAGCCCCACTGACGAAAACCAACGGGTTGTAGCCTTCCTGGTTTTTGCTCAGGAAGCCCAGCGCGCCTATGGCGCGCTCGACCTCATGGTCTGCGCCGTACACCTCGGCCGCCATGAGAACATAGTCCGCTCGGAAATCCTCGCGGAGCAACGAGGGAGACGCATCCCGAACGGTTATTGGGCGCAACCCCCAGCCATAATAAACTGCCGCCAGGAACCCAAGCAGGATAGTCAACCCAAAAAGGGTATAGCGATTGGAGAAAATCAGGTTCACGAACTAAATAGGTGCAAGATTCTAGCCAAAGAAATCGGCTGGCAATTCACCACTGCAATGGTTGCAACCGGTTTACTCGATTTCGCGCTGCAGGATGATGGAAAAGTTGGTCTCGCTGCTATCGGACGCCTTGATCTCCCAACCCTCCATGCCCATCTTGTTCAAATAATCGACCAACGGCTGCCTAAGCACCTGCCGATCATCGTGCTCAATGACGTCGCAGTCGTAGAGGGCGCCTGTGTTTTTCGACAGTTTCACGCGCCGGACAGCAACCAAACGGGTGAACTCGTACCTCGACATAAGCGCCAATATTACCCTGAAGACAGAATTTCGCGCAGCGCGGCCAACACCAAACTTACGTAC
>Ga0209342_10004856_pt1 | contig 13877 bp, 14 predicted proteins | sample RifCSP16_2_FD_184023 | JGI IMG/M metagenome (GOLD analysis project Ga0209342, IMG submission 184023) | Soil microbial communities from Rifle, Colorado - Rifle CSP2_sed 16_2 (SPAdes) (version 2) | ecosystem: Environmental > Terrestrial > Deep subsurface > Rock core/Sediment | place: Rifle... | reverse complement strand
CTCCTCCGGCTTGATCGGCACCGGCGCGCCCTTGTAGCGCAGTTCGGTTTCCGGCGTGCCGGGATGGCCGGAGGGTTTTTCTTCCGCTGCCACGACACCGGTAAAGGATAGCGCGGTCGCTGCTAATAGACCGGCGGCAAGTGCTGCGTGCTTGTATTTCATGTCGGGCTCCTCCCGCGTCAGATTAAAAAACCGTCGAATTAAAACCATGTGTGGGGCGACACTGTAAAAGTGAGCCAAGGGTCGCTCCTTGACATGGGTCAAAAAAAACCACAATTAAAATGTCCGATTGACCAATTACCACGAATCGGGCCTGTAGGCAAAGGCTTGATCACTTATTTACGCTCCCGCGTCGAGCATCCTTCGCAGCCCGCTTGATCTTGGTCAAACAGCCCGGAGGGCCCGATGATCGGCTCCATGCCACGGGCCAATTCGCGCGCACGGCCACTTCTCTCGCGGCGCCTGCGCCGCTCGACCTCCGGCGGGCATTTTTGGTTGTTCCAATACGTCACTTGGCAGTCGAGACAATAGTGGCATTCGTTGGCGTTGATCTCGCCGTTCTTGCGGATCGCCTGCACCTCGCATTCGGTCGCGCACACCTGACAGGGACGGCCGCATTCGCGGTGCCGCCGCAGCCAGTCGAAGATGCGGAACTTGCCCGGAATGGTCAGCGCCGCTCCCAGCGGGCAGAGATATTTGCAATAAAACTTGCGGTTGAAGGCGGAGACAAGGATCAGGCCCCCGGCAAAGAAGACATAACCCCATTCGCGCTGAAAGCGCAGCGTGATGGCGGTCTTGAACGGTTCGATCTCGGCCAGCTGCTCGGCCTGCACCAGCGATTGCAGCGAAACGCCGAACAGCCCCAGCAGGATGATGTACTTCAGCGCCCACAACCGCTCATGCGCCATCTCGGAAAGCTCGAATTGCCGCACCCCGAGGCGGCGCGCCAGTTGCTGCGTCAGCTCCTGCAATGCACCGAACGGGCACAACCAGCCGCAATAAATCCCGCGCCCCCACAGCAGCAGCGTCACCGCCACGAAAGACCACAGAATGAACATCATGGGATCGATGAGAAAACCTTCCCACTGGAAATTGTGCATCGCCGCCTGCGCGAAGGTGAGCACGTTGATGACGGAAAGCTGCGCGAGCGAATACCAGCCGATAAAAACAACGGTGAATATCAAATAACCATCGCGCACATACACCAGCAGACGCGGGTGTTTCGCCAGCCAGTCCTGAAACACCAGCACCAGCGTCAGAAATACCAGGCCGGTCACCAGCACGGCGATCCGGAAGGTACTTTTGCGCCAGACTCCTTTCCAGATAGGTTCGTCTTGAATGGAAGCGGTTATATTTTTTTTCGGCGCGGACTGGGAGACCGAAGACAATGTCTTGGCATGGGTTACCGCGGCCGGCGGCGCGGATTTGCCGGGGGCGGACGCCGGCGCCGTAATATTGTCAGCCGCCGGTTTCTCTTTCCCGGAGGCGGTCATCGCATCGACAGTGACGGGCGCGGGTGGCGGCGGAGGCGAGAGACCGCGGGATTCGGCCACGCGGCGCACGGAACGCATCAGGGTCGCGTTCTCGACCATGACGGTGATGGTGGCTCCGGAGATGGTGTCGATGGCGACATCGCCGTCGGCGCCGGCCCCGATGACGACGCGGTCGAACACGGATTTATCCTTATACTGCGACACGAAGCGCTGCAAGCGCTCTTCGGATATCCCCACCACCAGGATCGGTTCCTGGTGTTCGACGATGCGCAGGCCCGTGATGCGTCCCTGGAGATCGAAGCCCACCAGCGTGTTGATCGGATGCCCGGAATACGCCGGGATGCGGATGACATCGTCCGTCAGGTAGGCATAGCCGAGCAGGCGCTGACCCCGGTAAACGGCGGCGGCCGGTGGCTTGCCTTCGAGGGCGCCGAAGCGGTCGGCCTGCGGGAAAAAATCCCGCACCGGAGGGTAAAGCTCATCGATCGTCTCCGCGTGCGCCGGGGCGGTCAGCCCCAGAAACAGGCACAGCGCAAAGAGACGGATGATGGGGGCTGGTAATTTCACGAAATATTCATGTGCACGGGATCGTATGAATCGTAAAGACTCGCATGAATGCTGATATAAGGACAGTAGAGAGGCCTTGATTTCTGTCAATCAAGCGCCCGGAAAAACGCGGAATCCGGGCGCTTCTTGATATCGATGACCTCCTTGATGCCCCGCTATCTGAATAACACCAAGGCTTCAGCCCAGCAGGTTTGGATATTTCTTCTGGTGAAGCTCTTCAACCACCTTGCCCGTAAGCTTCCATGGATCGCCTTTGATCCGCGCAACCAGCTCTGTCCAGATCCTGCCGAATGCATTGAGGGCATCGTCTTCGGTAAATTCGATGCCGGTTGGCAGCAGCGGCGCGATATCTTCCGTCAGGCTACGCGCGAGTTTTTCCAGCATCCGCTGCTCGGCGACAGCACGAGTGATTGGCTTTCTCTCAAGAGCGAGATAATGCTCGAAGCAAGCGATAAGCTTATTAGGCTCTATCAAACGCTGTTTGAGCCCCTCGTTCAAATCGAACAGATCGCGGCTTTTGCGCCGCTGCAGCAATGCCCGGAATTTTGTCCCGAAAAGTTCCTCGGGTTCGAAAGAGGCGATCTCGGTTTTCGCCCGGTGCCAACGACTGTCAACCTCAAAGGGATACTTCTTGATGCCGTACAGACTTTCGTGTTCACGGGTATTAATTTCGATCTTCAGTTTGAGCGTGGTATCCGGAGCAGCTTCGGGCGCGAACTTGAACACCAAGTGCATCGAATGTCCGGCTTGAGCTCGCTTGCACTTGCCCAACCATGAAAGTGCGTCACGAATGGCATCGACCGTGGGGCCGATGGCCTCCGGTTGCATCTGAACCAGGTCGATATCTTCCGAGTAACGCAGGGGCTGATTGAAAAGTAACTTGTTGATTGCCGTGCCGCCACGAAAGGCAATCTTTCCCGCCAGCGCCGGCGAATTGAACAGGTCGCACAGTGCACGGCAAACGATCAAATCTTGTTCAACCTGCCTCGAATCCGGCCAGCGTGCCTTGGCGCTCCACTCTTGAAGGTAGGAAGCTGGAATCAAAAGTCGACCTCCACAAGTTCATTGATCACAAGCATCCACTTGGAATTTTTCTCGTGCTGATCAGCCAGAGATTCGATGAGTGGTTTAATCGAGGGGTCCAGGGGCTTCATCGATTTAGCCTTCTTGGCGAAGGGCTCCAAGATTTTTGCTTGGCGCGCATGGCCGGAGCGATCCAGCAGATACCCGAGTCGGCGAACGGCGGAGTTTTTGTAAGCCGCGGCGGCTTTCGCCAGCTTGCGCGGGTCGGCGCTCGCGCCAAGGTCCTTGGCAATCTGGGCCACGCCACTGATGCCGCCGGCCTTGTGAAAATAGCGGGCGGAATCCAGGAGAGTCAGCTCCACGCCGGCCACCTTGGCGAAACCCGCCTCGCTTTTCATTTGCCCAAGCCAATCGGGCAGATTGGTCTGGGAAAAGGCCGCCGCGGTTTGGTAGATGAACTGAAGTCGATGGCGGCCGATCTCGAATGCCCGTAGTTGTTTTGGAACGATCACCTGAAAGACCATCGCCGCCTGATGTGACGAGCCATGGAAGGCCGCCGCCCGCAACAGGGAGATTCGATAGTCGAGACCCAGGTAATTCATCAGCGGATCGATCCAGCGCACCGGGTCGGGCACCCCGGTCACTCGATCCTCCGGTCGCAAAATCAGATAGAAACCACGACGGGGGCTCGCCAGCCGATGCTTCCTGGCCAATCGGGAGGCAGCGGCAATGAACGCCTCCGGGCTCAGGCCAAGTGCTTCCAACGCTTCTTCCCGCGAGAAGTAAGCACGGCCGCGAGACAACTGTTCGTCGAGATATTGGTCAAGAGAGGCCATGCCCCAGTTATATGCAAGAACATACGAAAAGACAAGGTTTTTGCATACGATTGGGGATCCATAGCGCGTGGGCGGGGAATATCTCAGATTGAATTCCTGCTGTCGGCCTATTCTGTTGAAAAACTCCCTTTTTGATTGAGGCCGGAAAATATCAGCTCCGTCAGCGAATTATTCACTTCGACAAATGGGGGGAGTGCTGTGGTGGCAGTATCGCTGTGAGAAGCCTCCAGTGAGCGTAGGCATCGTATTAACTTCACACGGGATAAGGCACACTGACCCACTTCACTATAGAAGTGCGCGTCTCGACGACCGGGTTGCTTATCCGGAAACTGGGGCCGTTGTTGAACTGAAATGAAAGCTGAACAGGTGTATTAACGAAAGCTGCGATCTGACCCGAGTTTTCTGTCCGGGGTTTTCTCTTTAGCCATGCTTTAGGACACTACTTATTTTCACTGCCAACTTTTTCGATAATTCTGCCCTACCTTTTGAGCTATTTTGGTATAACACATAGCGGAGATGGCGCCGTACGACAGATCAACAAGAGGCGCAAACGTCGTGGAAATAGTTTATTTCACACTCGTGGGGATAGGACTTTACTTCGCCTCCGACTGGATTCTGGATCGCCTCGAGACCAGGCGCGGCAGCCGCTTTGAAAACCGCTCCATCGTTTTTTTTGTCATTATTCTGGTATTGGCGCTGGCATCCTTTCAGCTGATCGGCCTCCTGCAGCGCTAATACGGAACTCGGAGTGCGGAATCTTTTCTTCATTCCGCATTCGCCTTAAAAGCGTATGTGCGTCGAGGCGTTGAGGCTCGCGCGCGCGCCGCGCCAGTTGTCAAGATGATACTTGGTGAACGGCAGCTCGGTCAGCTCGAAGAACCGCGGCCAGCCGATGCGTTCGACCCATTCGCCCATGCGCTCCCAGTCGTGCGCGTCCTGTTTGTACACGCGCAAGATCTTCTTCACGATCGCGGCGACCTCGGGCCAGCGCGGCGGATTGTTCGGGATGCCCGCGGCCACGAGCTTGTGGAACATCGGCTTGGAACGCGCGTTCGAGTTCTTGCCGCCGACCCAGATGGCGAGCTTGGAGTGCTCGGGATCGTTGATCTGCATCGGCGGGCACGGCGGATAACAGGCGCCGCAGCAGACGCACTTCTTCTCGTCCACTTCCAGCGACGGCTTGCCGTTGACGATGGCCGGACGGATCGCCGCCACCGGGCAGCGCGCCACGACCGAGGGACGCTCGCACACGTTGGCCACGAGATCGTGGTTGATCTTGGGCGGCTTGGTGTGCTGGATATTGATGGCGATGTCGCCCTGGCCGCCGCAGTTGATCTGGCAGCAGGAGGTGGTGATGTGCACGCGGTTCGGCATGTCCTCTTTGACGAACTCCTCGTAGAGGTCGTCCATCAGGGACTTGACGACACCCGCGGCGTCGGTGCCGGGGATGTCGCAGTGCAGCCAGCCCTGGGTGTGGGAAATCATCGTCACCGAGTTGCCGGTGCCGCCGACCGGATAGCCGGCCTCTTCGAAGGCCTCGATCATCGGCGCGACCTTGTCGGCGCTGGAAAGCGAAATCTCCATGTTCGAGCGGATGGTGAAGCGCACGTAGCCTTCGCCGTATTTGTCGATGATGTCGCACAGCAGGCCGATCTCGTAAGGACCGAGCTGGCGCTGGGTACCGACGCGCACGGTCCAGATTTCGTCACCGGAATAGGCGACATGGTGCAGCACGCCCGGACGCGGGCGGTCGTGGTATTTCCAGTTGCCGTAGTTCTTGATCATCAACGGATGCATGTACTGAAAGCCGTCGGGGCACCCGGACTCGATGGGGGTGCGGGGAGTCGCGGCTTTTTCAGTGGTTGCTTGGGCCATAATCTGTTCTCTCCAAAAACCTGTAGCTTGTCTATGTCCGGTTGAAGAATGGGTCCGCCTGAATACCTTCGGCGGACCCGTCTGTCAATGGAGCGCGATCAGCCGGCCGCCTGTTGCTTGCGGTTCTTCCACTTCTCGGCTTCCTGATCCCACTCGTCCAAACGCACGTAGGAGCTGGTGCGCGGTTGCGTGATCATGTTCGGATCGACCTCGATGCCGATGCCTTCCAGGAAGTTCACCAGGCCGATGCGCTCGATCATCTCGCCGCAACGCTCGTGCTCCAGGCCGTTCTCCGCCCAGAAATCGATGGTGTTGGCGGCGATCTCGCGGATCTTCTCGTAATCCTCGTCGGTTTCCAGTTTCATGAACGGAACGATCACGGTGCCGAAGGTGTCGCCGATCTTCAACGTGCGCTTGCCGCCGATGAGCAGGGTGATGCCCTTGTCGTCGCCGGGCTTGAGCGCCTTGGTCATGACGTTGATGCAGTGCATGCAGCGCACGCAGTTGCGGTTGTCCACGTCGAGTGTGTCGTCGTCATTCAACGACAGCGCCTTGGTCGGGCAGCGGTTCACGACGTTGTCGATGACATACTTGCGGCTCTTGCTCTTGATGAACGCCTTGACTTCCTTCTGATCGACCTTCATGTCGTCGCGCCAGGTGCCGATGACGGAGAAGTCGGCGCGCTGGATCGAGTTCATGCAGTCGTTCGGGCAGCCGGAAACCTTGAACTTGAACTTGTAGGGCAGGGCCGGACGATGCATGTCGTCGATGAAGTTGTTCACCAGCGTGCGGTGGATCTTCTGTTCGTTGGCGCAGGACTGCTCGCAACGCGCCGCGCCCACGCACGACATGGCGGTGCGCACGCACGGACCGGCGCCGCCGAGATCCCAGCCGTACTCGTTGATTTCGTCGAAGAAGTGCTGCGTGTTTTCGCTGGTCGTGCCGATGAACATGATGTTGCCGGTCTGACCGTGGAAGGCAATCAGGCCCGAACCCCATTTCTTCCAGGAGTCGGACAACTGACGCAGCATCTTGGTGGTGTAATGATTGCCGGCGGGGGGCTGAACGCGCAGCGTGTGGAATTCTTTCGACTCGGGAAACATGGCCTTGCCGTCCGAGCCCATGAGTTCGGTGAAGCGGGGAATGATGCCGCCGCCGTAGCCGAAGATTGAAACCGTGCCGCCTTTCCAGTAGCCCTTGCGTGTGGTGTAGGAATATTCCAGCTGACCCAGCAGATCGACCATCATGTTGTTGTCGTGGGCCAGGCGTTTAAGACCGGTCACGAAGCTGGGCCACGGACCGCTTTCCAGCTGGTCGAGCATGGGCGTTTTGTGAAACGGCTTGGTGGATTTCTTCTCTTTCGGAACGTACGTCGAGTGTTTCTCCGGATTCTTCGGTTGGTTCTGGGCCATTTAAGCTGTCTCCTGCACGTAGGATGGATGTATATTCCGGTCTTCCGGCAATGTCTGTTTCGCGGCGAAAGACCGCATTTCTGCACTCCTGCGTAGCATTGCATGTCTCCCGTTGGTTCCGGGGCGCTTTCAACTCACCTCATCGAAACCGCAACACTCTCTACACAGGCAGTTATCTAAATTGCAGCTTTGCGGAGGCTGAGTCTAATCGGGGGCCACGATAAAAAAATCACTCGTAAGAGAGGGGTTAAAACCGCGGCACCCCTCCCGAAAGGGATATATTAATGGTGTGTACGATCCTGCCAACAGGGCGCGGATAATACAACTATTTGATTCAAAATACTAAATGTTTTCCTTGGAGTACCGCTTTGTAACCGGCGGGGCCGGGAGAAATTTCCCTCGAATTACGCCCGGAAGAAACCGGGATCTGGTTATCGGTTGGAAATCAGGACAGGATGCCCATTATATGCAGGCAAGCTGCGAATCATGAGAAAACCACATTGAGTCATCCCGCCACGGCCACGCAAACGATGACAAGGACGGGCCCATTTTCCTTGCAGGATAAGGAGGCTTACCGCTGCTGGCGCGAGCAGAAACTGCATGCCTATCCCGAGACGGCGGAGTCGTTGGTCGTGGAAGTCGGAGATCCGCGCGCCCTGACGGAGGCCGAAGCCGGCGCCATTCTGCGCGTCTGCCGGAAAACCAACATGGCCATTTATGCCGGCCATGCGGGCGGTCTGGAGGACAAGACGATTCCACGCGCGCTCGGCGAGCGTTTCGGGCTGCAGCGCCTGGACAGCAACATGCTCGCCGACGACGACGGCATCACGTCGCTGCAGGTGGTTCCGGGCAAGTCGCGGCGCGGCTATATCCCGTATTCCAACCGTCGCCTGTTGTGGCACACGGACGGCTATTACAACAGTCCCGAGTCGTTCATCCGCGCGTTTGTGTTGCACTGTGTCTCGCCCGCGGCCGAAGGCGGGGGGAACAGCCTGCTGGATCATGAGATCGTGTATATCCTCCTGCGCGACGCCAATCCGGATTACATCCGGGCGTTGATGGCGCCGGAGGCCATGACCATCCCGGCCAATACCGAATCGGGAGAAGAAACGCGCGCCGCCTCGACCGGACCGGTATTCTCGGTGGACATCGCGGGAAATCTGCACATGCGTTATACCGCGCGCACGCGCTCCATCGCGTGGAAGCAGGACGTCATGACGCAAGAGGCCGCGCGCTTTCTGGAAAATCTGCTCGCCGGCGATTCCCGTTACGTATTTCATCATCGTCTGGCGCCGGGACAGGGTCTGATATGCAACAATGTGCTGCATAACCGCACGAGATTCACGGACGATATGGACAAAGGAATCGCTAGACTGGTATACCGCGCGCGTTATTATGATCGCATTGCAGGAACGAATTTGAATGAAGTTTCCACCCCCTCTCCATCTCTCCCCCGTCAAGGGGGAGAGGGAGTCGGTAGAGAACCCTGATAAGGTCGGACATCATGCTTTATCTGAGCGAAGTGCTTCTGCAGCACCACGATATCGAAACGTTCGAACAGTTGCTCGAGGCGGTGCAGACCCGCGCGCAGTCGGAGATGTTCTTCAAGATCGACGTCAAACCGCCGTATCCGGACACGCCGGCCAACTGGGAAGACCGGCTGGAAGGGGCTTTCGTCGGCATTCATTCCGTGACCAAATGATTTCTTAGCCACAGAGAACACAGAGGTCACAGAGTTAAAGAACATCGATGGCAAGGAGGATTGTCTCTCGGTGTTCTCTGTGACCTCTGTGGCGAATTAGAAAATATTATGAAATATCTGAAAGAAGATCCGTCCGTGGGCGATGCCGACAGCGGCGAGGATGTAGCCGAATCCAGCATACTGCTGGAGGCCCAGCTCCAGGAATTCAGGCGCCAGATGCTGGAGCTGCCTCCCAACTATGACCCGATCGCGCGCGCCGACCTGCTGTTGCAGATCGGTCGCACGCTTATCCGCCTGGAAAACAAGCAGGATGCCTGGGAAACCGGCCGCGAGGCGTTCGATATCTATATCGATCGCGAGGCTTGGGAAGGCGCGGTCCAGGCCTGCGATATCATGTTCCTGTCCGATCAGCCGGAATCGCTGGCGGCGCTGGGGCAGGGCATCTGGCTCGCGGTGACCTTCCCGGTGGATCCGGAGTTGACGGTGGCGATGCTGCAGCACGTGGTCGACGAGACCCCGCCGGATTCCGATGGCGCGGCCGTAGCCGCGACGGTGGCGCATTATGTCGTCGATCTGCGCGCCGAGGGCCGCGTGCGCGAGGACCTGATGTTTTATACCAATCAGCTTCTGGCCACGGTGGCGCGGCGCCACAGCGAGGTGAAGGATCAGGGCGCCTTCAGTCAATGGTTCAAGAAACTCGAACTCGAAGACCCGGTGAAATTTCTCCCGCGGCTGCGCAACGTCGTGGACGTGCTGGTGCAGGATGAATGGTGGATCAATCGCGACGCGATCCGGGCGAAGTTGCCGGTGAACTAAATCAATTCACAGGATTAACAGGATTAAAACAGGATTAACATGATTAAAACCAAAATATTTTATTTTGAATTAATCCTGTGAATCCTGAAAAATCCTGTTAATCCTGTCTATTTTCAAGCCAACATCTATGTACTGGCAGGAAACCAAGGAAAACGAACGCTACACCGTCCCCGACGACATCGTGGACGTCGTCTACAGTATCGACTGCCGCGCGTTGCCGGTGGACCATGCCTATGCGTTGTCGCAGGCGATCATGCGGGCCCTGCCCTGGTTCGCGGAGGAGGAAAGCGCCGGCCTGCACACGATACACGTGGCGGAGTCCGGCAACGGCTGGATGCGTCCGGACCGGGCCGATGCCCTGCTGTACCTGTCGCGCCGCACCAAGCTGACGCTGCGCTTGCCGAAGCACCGCATCGAAGACGCCGGCAAGCTGACGGGTCAGATGCTCGATATCAGCGGCAGGCATCTGCGGGTGGAAAAGTCGGTCGTCAGGCCGCTCAGCACGATTACCACGCTTTTCTCGCGCTACATCGTAACGCGCGAAGGCACGGATGAAGCTGTCTTTCTGCAGGACGCCATGGCGTTTTTCCATAAGATGGGCGTGCACCCCAAAAAAATGCTTTGTGGCATGGAACATGCCATTGCCACGCCGGATCGGGCGATCCGCGTGCGCAGCCTGATGCTGGCGGATCTTGCCGTCGAGGAGTCGGTGAAACTCCAGCAGCGGGGTTTCGGCACGAACCGAAAATTGGGTTGCGGGCTGTTTATCCCGCACAAGGATATCCGGGAAGTGAAGCCAGTCTTGGATTATTGAGGCGGCATGCAAATCAAGTACAATCGTGCCGGGTCAATAAAGCCCGGCGCTTTGTATCATCCGCGTTTTCGAATCGCAACCAACGACTTTTGCCACATATTTTTTCTGAAAATCGGGGGGAACCATGAGTTATGACTTCAACGGCAACACCATCGAGACCGATGCCAACGGGTTTTTGAAGAACACCGAAGACTGGAGCAAGGAACTGGCCGAGTTCATTGCCCAAAACGAGGGCATCACGCTCACACCGAAGCACTGGGATCTTATCGAGTATCTGCGCGATTGTTACCTCAATCATAACAGCGAGCAGCCCAATACCCGCACGATCGTGAAGGCCATGGCGGACAAATGGGGCGCCAACGTCATTCAGAAAGACGTTTACGATCTGTTCCCCAAGGATCCGAGCAAGCAGGGCGGTCGTATTGCCGGTCTTCCGGAGTCGCGCCGCAAGGGCGGTTATTGAAAGATCAGATACAAGATACAAGGGGCAGATACAAGATAAAATTGTTCGGATCTTCGATTAACTTGTATCTTGTAACTTAGATCTTGTATCCGTGATGTTAACCACCCTCGTCAATACCGAGACGCTGTCCCGGCATATTGACGACCCGCGCTGGGTCGTCGTGGATTGCCGTTTCGTCCTGACCGATCCCGATGCCGGCCAGCGAGCTTATGCCGCCGGACATATCCCCGGGGCGCGTTATGCCAATCTTGATAACGATTTGTGCTCGCCGGTAACGCCCGCGAGCGGACGCCATCCGCTTCCTTATCCCCCTGTGCTGGCGGAAAAACTCGGGCGCTGGGGCATCGGCAAAACCAGCCAGGTCGTGGTGTACGATGATACCTTTGGCGCCATGGCGGCGCGCCTGTGGTGGCTGTTGCGCTGGCTGGGGCACGAGGCCGTCGCGTTGCTCGACGGCGGATTTCCCAAATGGCGGCACGAAGGACGGCCCGTTACCCCGGAATTACCCATGATTCAGGCCACGCAATTTCATCCGACGATCAACAACGCCATGTGGGTGGATGCCGATTACGTCGAGCGAATGCATGAGCGGAAAGCCGGCGTGCTGATCGACGCACGCGCGGATGAACGTTTCCGCGGCGATGTCGAGCCGTTCGACAAGGTCGCCGGCCACATTCCCGGCGCGATCAACATGCCGTATGAGGACAACCTCGACTTTAGCGGCGAATTCATGTCAGATGAAGCGCTGCGCGAGCTTTACCTGGCCGCGATGAACAATGTTGCGCCCGATCAGGTTGTACAGATGTGCGGTTCGGGTGTGACCGCCTGCCACAACATTCTGGCGATGGAACACGCCGGGCTGGCGGGTTCGAAATTGTACGCCGGCAGCTGGAGCGAGTGGATCACCGACCCGACACGCCCGGTCGTCAAAGGCGATTAGAAGTATGAATTTGAACCGCCAAGACGCCAGGGTCGCCAGGAAAAGCGATCTCGGGAATTCTAGTCCTTGGCGTTCCTGGCGTCCTGGCGGTTATTTTCATTTGGAAATAAATTTTTAATGAAAAAAGTCGACGACTTCCGACTGAGGCTCGGCAAGAAAGAGCTGGTTCCGATCATGATCGGCGGCATGGGCGTCGACATTTCCGCCGCGGATCTGTCACTGGTCGCGGCGCGGCTCGGCGGCATCGGCCACATCTCGGATGCCATGGTTCCCACCGTTTCCGACCGGCGTTTCAAAACCGGCTTCGTGAGGGAGAAGCAGAAGAAGTACAAATATAACGTCGCCAACCGCGACAAGTCGGATGTGCATTTCAGTCTCGAACAGCTGGTCGAGGCCACCAAGCTGCACGTGGGCCGGACCATGGAGGCCAAGCAGGGCGACGGCCTGATCTTCATCAACACCATGGAAAAGCTCACCATGAACAGCCCGCGCGAGACCTTGCGCGTGCGTTTGTCCGCCGCGATGGACGGCGGCATCGACGGCGTCACCTTGAGCGCGGGTTTGCATCTGGGTTCGCTGGCGCTGGTGCAGGACCATCCGCGCTTTCGCGACGTGAAGTTCGGGATCATCGTTTCCTCGCTACGCGCGCTGTTGCTGTTCCTGCGCAAGAACGCGCGCCTCAACCGCCTGCCGGATTACATCATCGTGGAGGGCCCGCTGGCCGGCGGACACCTCGGCTTCGGCATGGACTGGGCGCAGTACGATCTCAAGACCATCGTCGACGAGATTCACCGGTATCTCAAGCAGGAAAGCCTGAATATTCCGCTCATTCCGGCGGGCGGCATCTTCACCGGCACCGATGCCGTGGAGTTCCTGGAAGCGGGCGCGGCGGCGGTGCAGGTGGCGACACGCTTCACCGTGACCAAGGAGTGCGGCCTTCCGGACAAGGTGAAGCAGGAATACTTCAGGGCCAACGAGGACGACATCGAGGTTAATCTTATATCGCCCACGGGTTATCCCATGCGCATGCTGAAGAACAGCCCGGCGATCGGCGCCGGCATCCGTCCGAACTGCGAGGCCTATGGCTATCTGCTGGACGGTTCAGGCAACTGCGCCTACATCGAGGCCTACAACCGCGAGCTGGACAAACATCCGGACGGCGAGAATATTTCGGTCATGGACAAAACCTGCCTATGCACCCACATGCGCAACTTCGACTGCTGGACCTGCGGGCACTATACCTACCGGCTCAAGAACACCTCACGCCGTCTCGCGGATGGGAGCTATCAGTTGCTGACGGCGGAACATGTGTTCAAGGATTACCTGTACAGCACGGAGCATCGGATCGCGCTGCCGTAACCGCATCCGTTCGTGCGCACAGCGCACGCTACATGCGCTTTAAAGTATAAAGTGAACCGCCGCGAATCTTAATCCCGAAAGTTAGTGAATTGCAGCGGCATGCTCAGTTCCGCCTTGCGCAGCAAGGCGATGACCCGCTGCAGGTCGTCCCGCTTCTTGCCGGTCACGCGCACGATATCGCCCTGGATCGAGGTCTGCACCTTCAACTTCGAGTTTTTGATCGTTTTAACGATTTCCTTCGCCAGCGGGGCATCGATCCCTTGGCGCAAGGTGACAAGCTGACGCGCCTGGTTCAGGGAAATGACAGGCTCATCCGCTTTCAAGCAGGCGAGAGCAACTCCACGCTTGGCCAGTTTCAACAGCAGGATGTCATACATCTGCTTGAGCTGAAAATCCACCTCGGCAAACATCGTCACCACGTTATCTGTGCGCTCGAATCTGGCGTTCACGCCTTTAAAATCGAAGCGCGTGGCGATCTCGCGGCTGGCCTGATCGACCGCGTTCGTAACTTCCTGCATGTTGAGTTCAGAAACCACATCGAAGGAAGGCATAGGTTCCGCCTAAAGTAAAACAATAA
>Ga0209342_10004855_pt1 | contig 13878 bp, 10 predicted proteins | sample RifCSP16_2_FD_184023 | JGI IMG/M metagenome (GOLD analysis project Ga0209342, IMG submission 184023) | Soil microbial communities from Rifle, Colorado - Rifle CSP2_sed 16_2 (SPAdes) (version 2) | ecosystem: Environmental > Terrestrial > Deep subsurface > Rock core/Sediment | place: Rifle... | reverse complement strand
TTAAACACGATTTTGGGAGGACTTATAATGAAAAAAATATTATATAGAGGCATCCTTTCGGCTGCACTGCTCGTGGCGCTCGCCGCTCATAAGGCGAATGCATGGATTATTTTTAACAGCAGTTTCGGCACACCCGCATCGCAGCAGGCGTTGAACGATGCATTGCTAAAGTATCAACACCAGGCAAAACTGGTGAAGGGATTCGCCAACGCGAGCGCGTATTCTTCGCACACGGCAACGCAGCGGGGATTTCAGGGATACGATAAATTCGCCATCACCCTGGGTACCATGGCCGGCGCGCAGGTGCCGGCCACCACGTCGAACCTGTCCTATTATAAGCATCTTGCCGATAAGCTCAATAAGCAGGGAGACGTGTATGTGGGCCTGGCATGGAACGCCTGGGCGCTCAACGTAGGAGTGAAGCTTCCCGCGGACCTGTACCTGTCGGGAAAATTCGGAAAGCTGAAATACTCTTACCAGGAGTATGATTTCGACGGCACCAACACCGGCTTCATGATCAATTACCAGGTCATCAAACCGGTGTCGCCGCCGGTCAAGATCATCCTGTGGCGGGGCATCTCCATCGGTACCGGCTTTCTCTGGCAGTACAACAAAACCGCCTATAATTATAAGGCGGGCTCCATAACCTCGGGCCCGTTTCTCATTAAACCCAATATGAAAATTTTTTCCCGGAGCGAATCGTACGTCATTCCGGTGGAGGTATCGACTGCGCTCCGCCTTTTCTGGTTCCTCAATCTCCATGCAGGCGGCGGCATCGACTTCGCTCTGGGATCATCGCGGCTGAATTATTCAGGTACCGGCCTTGTCATCAATACCGCAGGCCCGAGTATCGGCTTATACACGCTATACGGAAGGCAGGGCGGCACCGGACCGACCAACTTTTTGCCAAAGATATTTTGCGGCCCGGGCTTAAGCCTGGGACCGGTCATTATCGACATTCCCTTCACCTATTACTTTAACGACGGCTTTAACGTCGGCGTTACCGTGGGCGTAGTGTGGTGATTAAAGTAGTTCCCCTCCCTTGATGGGAGGGGCAAGGGGAGGGTGAGCTTTGGCATACAGAATAATCCACCCCAGCCCTCCCCCATCAAGGGGGAGGGAGAAAAAGAATTTAACCAAATTAGCTTATATCGAGTAATTACATAAACAAAATTTCTGATATAAAGGAGAAGCGCAAAATGGGGAAAAAGCTTGTAAAGATTTTTGGCGGCATACTGGCGGTTATCGTCCTACTGGTCATTATAGCGAGTGTTGCACTGATCCTTATCGTGAATAAAGGGATGGTTGAGAATCAGATGGAGAAGGCCCTGAGCAGGCGCGTGCAAATAGAAAAGATCAGAGTGGGCATATTCTCGATAGTTTCGGGAATTGAGGTGAAGAACGTAAAAATCTCGAATTTCAAGACTGAAAAGCAGCTTGCGATGCTCAAGGGAAAGCCGGTTCCCCCGGGCGATATCTTCGTCAGCATGGAAGCATTGCGGCTGAAGTTTCGTCTCATGCAGCTTCTGAGGAAAAAGTTCGAGCTTACGGAACTTGTTATGTACGCCCCGTTCGTCAATGTGACGAAGAGCAGGGATGGCGTGTTCAATTTCGACGATCTCCTTCGTCCGAAAAAGCTGACGAAGGAGGAACGGGAGGCGCTTGAGAAAAAGAAGGCCGCGGAAGCAGCCAAGCCGAAAAAGCCGTTTACCGCGGATGATCTGCCGGTGGCGGTCACGGTCGGCGAGCTGGGCATAAAGAACGGGAGCGTCAACTATTACGACGGCAAGCTCGACCAGAGATTCAAGGTTTATAAGCTCACCGCGCTCGTTTATGACATACGGATCGATCCAAAAAATTTGGAGAAGAATGATGACGTCAAGGTAAAGATATACATGGCGATTCAGTCAGTCGGCCCGGTTAAAACCGGAAGCGTCAAGTCGTTCGACATTACCTTTGACGTAACCGGGAACGTGAAGCCTTTCGACCTTAAGACCCGGAAACTCGATCCGGAGGCACGGCTCCACGCCGGGTCGCCCGAGGGGCAGTTTACCGGGCTTCAGATCTTCAACACCATGGCGGCCGACACCGTCCTGACCAAATATATCGGGGATCAGCTTTCCTTTCTGAAAGGGAAACAGGAGTGGAAGGGCTCCAAAGCCGCCTCCGTGGATATATGGTATAAGGCTGATCGTGCAAAGCTTTCCAACGGCAATCTCAGTATCAAGGATGCGAGCCTTCTGTTCGCCGGCACCGTCAATACCGCCACCACGGCTCTTGACGCCGACCTGGACCTGGAGCTGAGCAAGGCCCGTAACAGCGCGGTCATGGCCGGCATCAGGAAACAGGTGGAATCCGGCCTGAAGCGCCTCGGCGTGAAGAAATACGCAAATCCGGAAAAGATAGCTGAAACGGCGTCGAAGCCGCTTGTCAATGACCGCGGGATGATATATATGAAGTTCAAGGTTACCGGCACCATGAGCAAACCGGATTCAAAGCTCGTTCATCCTTCGCTCGGCTCGCTTGACGCCGTCATCAAGCAGGTTGTCGGGAATGTCCTGATCGAAGCCGGCAAGGAAGAGGGCAAGAAGGCGGTTGAAAAGGAAGGCAAGAAGCTGATTAAAAAACTGCCGAAGCTGTTTTAGAACATCTGCAGCCACGACACGATTTCATGGCGCAGCACCTCTATATCGGAATCCCGGGTAAGGCTATGATCGCCGCCTTCTATGATGATTTTTTTCAGGGGATACGTAAGATATTTTTCCAGCAGATCAACGTTCGCAGGATCAACCACCGCGTCCCTGCCTCCATGGATAGCCATGACCGGGACCGTAATTTTTTTGAGCGCCTCAGCCATGGCGATTGCGCTGATTTCCCTGAAAAATGTATTGTTGATCGCCGTATTTTCAATTGTCGTGGATCCGTTTTCGGGAAGCGAATCGATATCGGTAACCCCGGCATCGGAAAGGAAGATTTGTTTTATGTCAACCGGCGCGGCGATCAGGATCAGGGACGCGACGGTTTTGCCGTGCCGGGAGGCGTAGATAAGGGTGACGAGAGCGCCCATGCTGGAGCCCATCAGGTGGATTGTTTTAGCACCCCGGCGCCGTGCATATTCCACGGCGCATGCAAGATCGTTCGCCTCTTGCAGTATTGACAATTCCGAGATGCTGCCGCCCGATTCTCCGGAAAAGGAAAAATCGAAGGTCAAAAGCATTTGGCCCGTTGCCGCAATATCCTTTGCGAGCCTGGTTATTTTATATCCGTCCTTATTTGAGAAGAGTCCGTGGCTGAACACGACCCCGGAATCCGGCGCTCCTCCTGTTTTATAGATTCTTCCGGCAAGACGCTGCTTCAGGTTATTGTAAAATTCAATGTCTTCGACGATCATTACGGCTCTTTTGCAAGCTTTATGCTGGGTTCAAAATATCCGTCGGAATTGTTACCGTCGATTACGATGGCGCGCGGCTGGAGGTTCAGGGCGGCCCTGTTGTTTTTTTTGACTCTATATCCGGCAAAAAGAAAGTATGACGATTTCGCCTTCATGAATCCTTTGTACAGGTTGAGCGCGGTAACCCGGGGCTCGTCTTTCATCTCTGAGATGTTTATTCTTAATTTATTCTCGTCGTTTATCGTGTACACCCCCCTGAATATCAGAGCCTGCGTGTTCAGGTAGATGATGACGAGTGCGCGGTAGTTTGGAGACAGGCTGAAGTAGTAGCCGTAGTTTCCGGAATATTTCAACCGCCAGTTGCCGATGACGTTCTTAAAGGACAGGGGTACTTCGGCATCCTCTTCCGACGATTGTCCGGATTTTCCCAAGGGGGGATTTTTTTTCTTCTGATTATTCGCTGAACTCGAGGAGGTGTTAATGCAAAATATAAACAGAGACGCCAGCACTATTATTGAAATGATCTTTTCCATTCGGAGATTATGCGAGGCGGAGCTTTGGATTGTAAAGAAAAAATTCCGATGAACCGTTAAAAATTCCGGGATAAATATCGATCATGCCTTGACTCAAAAACGGGATTGCTATATATTGTACGTGCAGGGGACGATTTTGGTTTCGACTGCGATAGCGGTTTTACAGCTGCATGCCGAGTGCGCTGGCAACTCGTAAAAAATGGCAGGCTTAAACATACGTGCAAACAATAATCTTGCACTGGCAGCTTAATTAACTGTCACGTCTTTAGGCCGTTTGCTCCTCTGGGACATCTAAAGGCGTCATATACAGGGGATAGCCCGATTCTCCCGCCCCGGGGAAGAAGGCGAATCAATACGGGGCTCGGATGTTCATAACGGCGCCTTTTCCCGGTGGGACATTCTAAATAAAATGAAAAGGATAAGCATGTAGAGGTTGTAGGGCTGGATTGTAGGACGCGGGTTCGACTCCCGCCGTCTCCACATATTATTTATATTTCTTCAGAATAGTCCATCTTTATCATTAATTCCACAAATCTATTACTCATCTGATCGAGCAGATTTTCTTTTAAAAATTGGCTGTCGATTTCGTACACATTGTAGGTGTCGAACTGATGATCCATGTATAAAATCTGATATTTGGCGTTGAGTATCACGATCATCGAGCTGAAATTGATAACCTGCATCTCGGATGAGAGAAAGCTGTCAACTTCGTATATGATGAAGCTGTCGAGGCCATATTCATTTTGAATTTTCTCAATCTCATCTTTGTTTTTTGTTATATAATTTGTAATAATTCCCACGGCTTGATTGTATTGGAAATCGCCGTCAATCGAGAATTGCAAAAAACGGTCGTACTCTCCTTTTGATATTGTCAGATTTTCAGGCGCGGCTTCGATAATTTTAAGATTGTTGATCTTTTTATATGGCTGAAGCCAGTTAGTGAGGCTTTCAGTTAATCTTTCAACGGGGATAGGGCTGTTGTGGGGTATGCGGAACAATATTCCGCTGTTCTTCAATTGGGACAGGCCGGATCCTTCTCTTATTTCCCTGGTCACATGGAAGTGCGAGCAGGATAGGGCGAGCATGATCGCGCAGACCATAATGCTATGTTTTTTGATCATAGGACTAAATTCAGTATTTTTCTTCCTACATCGGTCACTGCTATGCACACCGGAGCATGCGCGGTACCATCCGTATAAAGGATCATATTAAAGTGCTTCAGCCAGGTGAAAAAATAAAAATCAAGGAATGATATCATGATCAGATCATTGCAGCAGGCGAACCCGGTCATGTCGAAAAATTCATTGGCGACCCGGTCTAATCTTGTTTTTCCATAATTTTTAAGGATGAGATCCTTTAAAATGTTTCTGTTTATTTTTAATTCCCTGGCGGAATCAACATCTGACGGGAATATGATTTCCCAGTCCGCCTTGTCCCAGAAGGCAGTGAAAAGCCTGAAATATACGCTGTTTCCGGAAATTCCGGCGTCGCTTATCATCGCATATCCGCCGCTCTGCCTTAAAATTCCGCTCAGCCGCAACAGGTGCAGGCATTGTTTGGTATATATGATGAACAGCTCATGGTCGTCAATTGTATCCAGCAACTGATCTTCAGATGCCTTATTCATGCATTGATTATAAAATTTTTTTTTGAAACATCCGCTCTTGGTGACCGGAAATCTGCCTTTTGATATAACATCAATCAAAAGGAGCGCGAGACGGACTGCGAAACAGCCGTTTAATTCGATATCTGTTCCATTTTCGCGAGAATTGCCCAGTATGTTATAATACCGGCTGATTGATTCTACGGTAACGATGCTTTGGAAGCGGTCTGTCTGGATTTTCTGGTTCTGGAAACACTCTCGGGTAAGCGTGGAATTATTATTTGATTGTGCAATTTCTATGGATTGATCTGATTTTTTCTCTCGAGTGGTTTTCATTTATTCTAAATTATTTCACTTAAACTATGCAAAATCACAGCATGAACTCTTATAGATATTATCAGAATTTACAGGTGAGCGGATTATTAGATTTGCTGTGAAGGCGGGGATGCGCATCCCCGCCTTCACAGCAAATCTAATGAACACGTTATTTAAAATTAATTTAAAGTCAAGATAAATCCCACATTTATTAAAAAATTTTTTTCTCTTTGTCTCCGCCCAGCCCAGGCGGGCGGTGAGTCTGATCGGAACACGACGGCTATAAGAGACAGCAGAATTTAATCCTCGCAATGGCCGTTGCTGTTTTTAGTTCCGTTGATGCCGATCCGCTGTTCAGCAGCCAGGAGGATCTCACCCAGCATCTCCGCGTATGAAAGCCCGTCTATCTTCGCCATCTTTGCCATATGGCCGTCCCAGCACCAGCCGGGATTGGGATTCACTTCCAGGATTTTCGGCTTGCCCTTATGGTCGAGCCGCCAGTCGAAGCGGCAGTAATCCCTGCATTCAAGCCGCTCAAAAAGCTTGAGGCAGCATTCGACGATAAATTTCCGCGTATCCTCCGATAGGACCGCCGGAATGGAGCGCACCTTCCAGTAGGGCGATTCCGGTATCCACTTTGCCTCATACCCGCATATCTTCGGCAGCTCTGAAGGAAGCATCGAGTAGTCCTCCTCGATTAGCGGAAGAACCCGGTATGATTCCGGGAGATTGCCGATGATCCCGACGCTGATATCCTTGCCGATAAGGAATTCCTCCACCAGGATCGGCTTTTCATATCCCAGCTTGTCCCTGATCTCCGATATGGCGTTGACCAGCTCCTCGATATTGCCGGCTACGCTCCTCTGGGTGATACCGAAGCTCGAGTCGCCGAAATTCGGCTTGACGATCACCGGAAACCCGAAGGGAAGATCGAAGGTGGTGTCCTCAGGCTTGATGAAAAAGGCCTTGGCCACCGGTATGCCCATCTCCTTGGCTATGCCGCGCACCAGCGACTTGTCGTAGCAGAAGGCGAGGCACTGGGGGCCCGAGCCGGTGTATTCGATGCCGAGCAGTTCAAGGAGCGAGGGCACATGGAGCTCCTTGCGCGCGTCGTTGTTGAATCCCTCATCGCACAGGTTCAGGACGAAATCATTGCCTCTCTTGACCCGGATCAGGTCATTGATCAGCGAATCGTGGTTGTTGATATAGTTGAAATTATAGCTCTTAAGGCTTTTCAGAGCGTTTTTAAGCTGGTCGATCGTATAAAAATCGTCGTCGTCGAACACTAAGGAGGGCTTGAGGGGATCGTTTTTGGCGGGATCCCCCAGAAGAACCGTTACGTTCTTAATGTCGGTCTTTTTCTGCCGCGCCGGCGTCCACTCCTTCTTGACGACCGCGGCCATAATGATCCGCTTCTCCATCATGCCCAGATCCTGGTTCCGCCGCGAATCCGTGTCCATTTCGCCGTGCAAAGCTATGTCGCTGAAGCCGGCGGCATTGAGGAGCTCCTGCATGCTCTCGTTGTTATAGAGCCGCTCTGCATAGAATTGGTCCGCTATGACCCCCTTTTCCACGTGGGTCACCACCTCGCGCGTTATCAGGCGCTGATTATCCAGAGATATGGAGCGCTCGCGGCACACGAAATGATTTTTGTCGATCCATTCCCATGAGCGGGGCTGAAAGTGCTTACGCAGGTGGTCGCCGTCGGCCACGTCGATGAGAGTCCTGCCCCATGGCTTGAGCACCCGGAAGACCTCCCGGAGAACGCGCAGATCATCGTTGATGGTCTCGAAATAACCGAAGCTGTTTCCCAGGATGAAGATGACGTCGAAGGTGTCGGGCTTGTAGGGGAGGACCCGGGCTTCTCCCTCTCTGAATTTCACGCACAGGTATTCCTTTTTCGCCTGGGCCTTTGCCTTCTGGATAAGATACCGGGAGCGGTCGAGGCCCTCGACATTCTTAAAGCCCCTCCGGGCCAGCTCCAGCGAATGCCTGCCCTGGCCGCAGGAAAGGTCGAGTACCTTGTCGTCCTGCTTAAGATTGATGTAGCGGGAAAAAAGGTCGATCTCCTTTACGGTGATGCTGGGGTCGTCCACGACATCGGCGTCGGTTTTGAGATACACCGCGTTGAAAATCTTGTTCCACCAGTCGGGAGGGACATATTCCTCCAGGTTGGAGACCGGGCCGTATGATTTTCTCGACGTCCCGTTTTTCGGCTTGGCAAGCGAAATGCCGATTCCATTCGTTTTCATCTTATCCTGTTACCTCCCGGTATTCGATTCAAGAAAAACCATCGCAAATCATAAGAATAAGCGTGCATATCTGATTCGCCTATTGCCGTCTGCCGATACGATGTCGGATTGATGAATTGAAAAAGTGCCTGGAGTGCAGAGATGGGTATGGTTGATATGCTGCTATTGATAAAAGCGCTATATTCCTCATTACCGGGCGGAATGGCGGTTATTTTTTTCCGCCCCTGAGCCTCGCTATCTTCGCTCATGACGGCTCCGATAGCAGGCTGGAAATTTTAAAGCTTGGTTTCAATTTTTTCTCCCGCGTCAAATTCTAAATTTAAATTAAACCGGAACAGGGAAGAATAAAAAATTTTCTTCCCGCATCTTGAACTTTAATATAATACATAATTAAAAAAATTCAACAAAAAATTGAAAAACTATCCTTGCAGAACAAGGATAATAAATTTAATACTCTAATAGCCGAGCCGCTGCATAAATCAATAAGAAAATTATGTAATTAAAAAAATATTTACGACAGGCGTTTTTCCAGCGCGGCAAGCTCATCATAGAGCTCCTTGGGAAGCCGGGAACCGAACTTCGCGTAATGCTCTTTGATGAGGCCGATTTCCTTCAGCCAGCCTTCCCGGTCGACCGCAAGGAGCTCTTCCATGTCCGCGTCGCTGATGCCGGACAGGCCGGTGCGGTCAATCGCATCAACGGACGGCATGTAGCCGATCGGCGTTTCAACTGCCGTGCCCTTATTGTCACAGCGCTCGAAGATCCATTTGAGCACACGGCTGTTTTCACCGTATCCCGGCCAGAGCCATTTGCCGTCCGCGGTTTTACGGAACCAGTTGACGTAGAATATCTTGGGAAGTTTGTCCGCGGGGGCTTTTTTTCCGATATCTACCCAGTATTTAAAATAGTCGCCCATGTGGTAGCCGCAGAACGGCAGCATGGCGAAGGGGTCGCGGCGCACGGTCCCGGCCGCAAGATCGAGGGCGGCTGCGGTAACTTCCGAGCCGACAATGGATCCCAGGAATACGCCATGGTTCCAGGTATATGATTGGTGCACCAGCGGTATGGTGCTGGGGCGGCGTCCGCCGAAAAGAAACGCGCTGATCGGTACCCCGGCGGGGTCTTCCCATGCAGGGTCGATGCCCCGGCATTGCCGCGCCGGGGCCGTGAAGCGCGCATTCGGGTGGGCGGCCGGCCCCGCGCCTTTTCCATCCTCCCATTCCTTTCCGGTCCAGTCGATAAGCTTACCCGGCGCCTTGTAACCGATCCCCTCCCACCATACATCACCGTCCCCGGTAAGGGCTACGTTGGTGTATATGGTATTACGGCAGATCGCATTCATGGCGTTGGGGTTGGATTGCATGGAGGTTCCGGGCGCAACCCCGAAAAATCCGGCTTCGGGATTTATGGCATAGAGGCGCCCGTCTTTTCTGAATTTCATCCACGCGATATCGTCGCCGACGCATTCCACTTTCCATCCGGGGATGGTGGGGATGAGCATTGCCAGATTTGTCTTGCCGCAGGCTGACGGGAACGCCCCGGCTATATATTTTTTTTGGCCTTCCGGATCAGTGATGCCGAGGATGAGCATGTGCTCGGCGAGCCAGCCTTCTTCCCGCGCGATCACGGAAGCTATGCGCAGCGCCAGGCACTTCTTACCGAGAAGCGCGTTGCCGCCGTAGCCGGATCCGTATGACCATATCATACGCTCTTCCGGGAAATGAGAGATGTATTTTTTCTCAATCGGCGCGCAGGGCCATACCCCGTTGTCATTCTGCCCGGGCTCAAGAGGTTTTCCCACCGAATGGAGACAGGGCACAAACTCGCCCTTTTCCCCGAGCGCCTCGAGTACCGTGCTGCCCACGCGCGTCATAATGTGCATATTAACGACCACGTAGGGCGAATCGGTTATTTCCACGCCGATTTTTGAAATGGGGGATCCTATCGGGCCCATACTGAAGGGGATGACGTACAGGGTGCGGCCTTTCATGCAGCCCCGGTATAAGCCCTTCATGACTGCCTTGAGCTCCCGGGGATCGATCCAGTTGTTCGTGGGACCCGCATCATCCGGGGACCGGGACGCGATGTAGGTACGGTTTTCAATCCGGGCCACGTCCGATGGATCGGAGCGGAATAGATAGCATCCGGGCAGTTGTTTCTGATTGAGGGGCGTTGCCAGCCCCTCATCCACCATCTGCTTTACCAGGCGGTCATATTCTTCTTTTGAGCCGTCGCACCAGTAGATATGGTCGGGAGAGGTCATTGCAGCTGTCTCTTCCACCCATTTGGCGAGTTTTTTGTTTTTTATCATGCCGATCTCCGGAAATAACAATATAATTTTGAAATATACATACGATTCTCGTAAAGTGCCAATTATTTTTATAATCTCAGAAATGACTGAGAAGGGAATGGAGGTATTTAAAGATCATAAAAACTGCGGCACTACAATCAAATAACGCAGCAATTTTAAACACGATGTTTAAAAAGGGGTAACTATTTGCAAGTAGAATTTTTGCAGTACGTTTATTTTAACAAGTAATCATTGATGGCCCTGGCCGCCACCCTTCCGTCCTGGATCGCATAGACCACCAGGGAGGCTCCGCGCGAGGAGTCGCCTGCCGAGAAAACCCCCTTCACGCTGGTCATGGAGTTCCCGTCGATTCTGATGTTTCCCCGTTCATCCAGCCCGCAGCCGAGATCGGCAACGAGACCGGCGTGCACCGGATGGACAAAACCCATGGCTATGAGCACGAGCTCGGCGTCCAACTCGAATCCGGAGCCGGGTTTTTCCGCTATAAGCGGCTTTCCGTCTTTGCCGGCGCTCCATTCCACCGCGACGGTGGATATTTTTTTCACCGTGCCCCGGCCGCCGGAGAATTTTTTGGTTGAAACGTTCCAGATCCGCGTGCATCCCTCCTCGTGCGAGCTTGAGATCTTGAGGAGCTTGGGCCACAGCGGCCAGGGCTCATTGTCCGTGCGGTGTTTCGGCGGCATGGGCAGAAGCTCGAGCTGGGTGATGCTGCGCGCGCCCTGCCGGTTGGCGGTTCCGACGCAGTCCGATCCGGTGTCGCCGCCGCCGATGACCACCACGTTCTTATCATAGGCGCGGATAAGCTCCTGCTCCGCTATTATATCACCCTTTACCACCCTGTTCTGCTGTATCAGGTACTCAAGGGCGAAGTGTATTCCCTTGAGCGAGCGCCCCTCAATGGACAGATCCCGGGGCTCCCGCGCGCCGATGCAGATGCAGACCGCATCGGATTCCCTGCGGATATCGGACAGGAGGACATCCTTTCCAACCGTGACGCCCGTTTTTATTATCAGTCCCTCCTCAACCAGGACATTGACCCGCCGATCGATGAAATTTTTATTCAGCTTGAAGTCCGGGATGCCGTAGCGGAGGTATCCGCCGACCCCGTCTGAGGATTCGTACAGGACGACGGTGTGGCCCGCCTTGTTCAAGAGATCGGCGCAGGCGAGTCCGGCGGGGCCGCTTCCGATTACGGCCACGCTCTTCCCGCTTCGCTTTGCCGGCGGCTTGGGCACGACATACCCGAGGCTGAATGCCTTTTCGATCACCGCAAGCTCGTTCTGGCGGATGGTGACCGCGTCGTCGTTTATCGCGAGCACGCACGCGGGCTCGCAGGGGGCCGGGCAGACCCTGCCGGTGAATTCCGGGAAATTGTTGGTCTCCTGTAAATTATCGTGCGCGGCCTTCCAGTCTCCGTTGAATATGTCGTTCTGCCATTCGGGCATTATATTGCCGACCGGGCAGGCCCAGTGGCAGAACGGCACGCCGCAGTCCATGCACCGCGCCGCCTGAAGCTTGCGGGCGTCGTCGGGCAGCTTCCGTTCGACCTCCTGATAGTCATTGACCCGCTCCTCCACCCGCCGGTAACCGGACTCCTGGCGCTTGATTGTTAAAAAACCCTTTGGATCACCCATCAGTAGGCCACCCCCAGCTGTTCTTCCTCGCAGACCCGTGCGAGCTTCGCCTCTATCTGGCTGAGCCTCATTTCATCCAGTGCCCGCTTGTACTCGAGCGGAAGCACCCTCACGAATTTGGGAAGGTAATCATGCCAGTTTCGTAGCACATCTTTGGCCACCGAGCTTCCGGTGTGCTTGACATGCCTCTGCAAGAGCTCGATGATGAAATCCTGGTCCTCGAACTCCCGCACCGGCGCCAGCTCCACCATGCCCTTGTTGCAGAAATATTCGAACGTGCCGTCCCGGTCGAGCACATACGCGATGCCGCCGCTCATGCCGGCTGCGAAGTTCCTCCCGACCCTGCCGAGCACGATGATGCGGCCGCCGGTCATGTATTCGGCGCAGTGGTCGCCGGTGCCTTCAATCACGGCGTCGGCGCCGCTGTTTCTGACCGCGAACCGCTCGCCCGCGACGCCCCGGACAAAGGCCTCGCCGGAGGTGGCGCCGTAGAGGACGGTGTTGCCGATGATGATATTTTCCTCAGGGATGAAGCTTGAGCCCTCGGGCGGGACCACGATGAGCCTTCCGCCGGAGAGTCCCTTGCCGAAATAGTCGTTGGCGTCGCCCTCGAGCCTGAAGGTGATTCCCTTCGCCAGAAAGGCGCCGAAGCTCTGGCCCGCGCTTCCCCGGAATATGCAATGGATCGTATTGTCCGGCAGACCCTCGTCGCCGAAGCGCTTTGACACCTCGTACGACAGCATGGCGCCGGTGGCCCGGTCGGTATTGTTGATCGGCAGTTCTATATGGATCGCTTCACCGCTCTTCCCTGCCAGCACCGGATCGGCCGCGGCTATGAGCTTGCGGTCAAGCACGTCGTCGATCTTGTGCACCTGCGATTGAACGCAATGGGTATGGTAGAGCTTTGCTTCCTCCGGAATATAGAGGAGCGCGCCGGGGTCCACGGTCTTCGCCTTCCAGTGCTCGATTGTCCGCACTCTTAAAAAATCCCTGCGGCCGACCAGCTCGTCGAACGTGCGTACTCCCAGCCCGGCCATTATCTCGCGCACCTCTCTGACCATGAAGCTGAAATAATTTATGAGATGTTCCGGTTTTCCGGTGAACCGCCTGCGGAGCTCCGGGTCCTGCGTGGCGACCCCCACCGGGCAGGTGTTCTGATGGCACTTGCGCATCATTATGCAGCCCATCACGATGAGCGTTGCGGTGCCGAAGCCGAATTCCTCGGCGCCGAGCATTGCGGCGATTGCCACGTCCCTGCCGGTTTTAAGCTGTCCGTCGGTCTGGAGCCGCACCCGGCCCCGCAGGTCGTTCATAACCAGGGTCTGGTGCGTTTCAGCGAGCCCGATCTCCCAGGGGAGTCCCGCGTGCCTGATCGAGCTTACCGGGCTTGCTCCGGTGCCCCCCTCGTAACCGCAGATCAGGATATTGTCCGCGTGGGCCTTTGCCACGCCGGCGGCCACGGTGCCCACGCCGGTTTCCGAGACCAGCTTCACGCTTATCCGCGCCCGCGGATTGGCGTTCTTGAGATCGAAGATGAGCTGTGCCAGGTCTTCAATTGAATAGATGTCATGGTGCGGCGGCGGGGATATGAGGGTCACCCCGGGGGTGGAATGCCGCGTCCGGGCGATCTTCCGGTCGACCTTGTAGCCCGGGAGCTGGCCGCCTTCGCCCGGCTTCGCCCCCTGGGCGATTTTGATCTGGAGCTCGTCCGCGTTGGCGAGGTAGTTGGACGTCACCCCGAATCTGCCCGAGGCTACCTGCTTGATGGCGCTCCTGGTCCAGGTTCCGTCCGGCCTTTTTTGAAAGCGCTCCGTGTCCTCGCCCCCTTCGCCGGAATTG
>Ga0209342_10004854_pt1 | contig 13879 bp, 16 predicted proteins | sample RifCSP16_2_FD_184023 | JGI IMG/M metagenome (GOLD analysis project Ga0209342, IMG submission 184023) | Soil microbial communities from Rifle, Colorado - Rifle CSP2_sed 16_2 (SPAdes) (version 2) | ecosystem: Environmental > Terrestrial > Deep subsurface > Rock core/Sediment | place: Rifle... | reverse complement strand
CTGTTGCAATAGGTGTCAATGGTTGCAGCTACTCTCTGAAGGCTTCCTTGTTTGACTCTCGCTCTGTCTCTTCTCCCATCTCTATGCCTGCGTTGAAGCAAGGACAGTTAGTGCGGCACCAGCGGCAAGTCCAAGAGTGTGTTCTGAGAAGAAGCCATCCTAGAAGTCGCCTCATGTGTCTACCTCCATTTTGCTATTGTTCTCACGACAGTGCACCCTCATATGTGCCGTCCTATATACTAGGATAGATGAGGATGCAGCAGAAGATAACTTACGCCTCATTGGCAGTAACATGGCCACTAGGACAACTGCTGTTCTCATCTTTGCTATCTCCCTTATGGCTAAGTCTAGGCCAGCCGTGCCTGGTATACCGCCTGTACTCCTGACACTTAGGGCACCACTCTTCTCCATCTAGGCAGAGGACGAGTGCAGTTCCACAGTCGTGACAGCATCCACAGTAGGTTGCCATCTTGTCCTCCTTCCCATGTTACTCCTATGTGTTGGACACTATACTTTCTGCTTACCCGAGGCGACACCTACCGTCGGACTACCTGTTCTATGAGGATATATCCAGCCTGGTAGGAAGTGGCGGTTAGGTCTAGGACTCTGAAACCGTACCTTAGACCTAGCAGCTTGGGCAGATATGCGCTTCTGCCGCGCACTGCGCCTCCGTGCAGTATGGCGGGCGGCTATAGTAGCGGCCCTGCCAGACCGCACCTTCTGCCGCTCTAAGTGATTGCGCTTGTGCTTCTGGGCCTTGCGCGAGTTAGCCATAGTTTTTCTCCTACTTTACTTTCTGCGCCTTAGGGAAGTAGCGGTCAAGGCACTCTTGGCAGTAGTAGTCATATGGGCGGTTGGCCTTGAGGTTGGCCTTACTGAGATACACCAGGTAGCCTTCTGCCATGTTCTCGTTACAGCCGTTGCAGAGAGTGAGAGAGTCAGGGATAGGGTCTTGGCTGATGACTCTACCTATAGACAGGTCAGAGTTGAGAGTGGCAATGGTCTGGACTCGCCCATGAAAGATTGGGCCACTGCTTTTTGTGGCCTTGGCGTACACTGTCATCTCATCCTCCTATAGGTCATCTCCCAGGTCGAAGTCCTCTTCCTCATTGCACTTCTTCACCAGGTCAACAGATAGGACTTCATTGCACTTCTCACACTGTACCTCTATGTCAGTAGCGTGCCTACGGACTAGGCCTGCCAGTATCCAGCCACCTTTGCATAGTGGACAGCGGGCAGGATAGGACTGCCACACTATCCCACAGGACTTGCAGTAGCAAGCCTCAGGGAATGGCCCTACTAGACTGAACCTACCAGTCTGGTCTGACGTGCAGTCAGGGCACTCTGGAGCAAGATAGCTGATATAGTTAGAGTGGATGTCCTGCTGTCTAGCCAGTACTCTCTCTAGCATAAGCCAAGGCCCTGACCAGTGCCAACTGCCAGATATGTAGGGAGGAAGGAAGTGGCTACTGGTTGTCACTTGTAGTCCTCTAGCACTCTATTCTCCTCCCGCCTATGTATGTTGTCTTTAGTATGATATGACTTGTGGCACTGCCTATGGACTAGCACTCTGTTCTCCATCCTCATATTATCATGGTCTCCATCCAGGTGATGCTCTGTCAGATTGTCTGTACCTCTAGCAGGTAGCGCATTCACATAGATGAAAGGCTGGTGGCAGATATGGCAGTTTGGCTGGTACTTCCTTACCATCGTCCAGAGGAAGTAGCGCAACCTGGCCTTCTCATTAGAGAGGTTACTGCGCCTGCGCTGTATAGGCACTACCCACCTTCTGTAAATTAGTGCTAGTGAAATCAGGCCACAGTAGCAATAGCAGTGCTAGTTCAGGCATATTCTCTCCCCGCTGATAGGGTAGTACACAGGTCTGTGTCCACGCATGAGTAGCTTGTGAGAGGAGAGGAGAGTGATAGACAGTTCATGGTTAGTCAGCTCTTGCAATATCACTGCAACTGCTGCTATAGCACGCTCCTCTACCATGCCCATCTCTAGCCAGTTGGACAGAGTTTGCCTAATCATCATATCTCTGACACCTTCAAGCATCTGACTTCAACCTGCCTTCACCCTGGCCTACTAATGCTGCTGTCATCTTCTTGTGGTGTACGAGGATGACTTCTATCTCGCCGACTACCCGACCGATAGCTTTGCGCTTCTCCATAGGGGTCAGTCCAGGCAGAGTACGCAGTATGGTTTGGATATTCTTCAGCAATATAAGATGCTCTTCTGGAGTCACTGCACGACCTCCTACCTAGGTTTGATGACTGTCAAGTTTACCTTCATGTCCGTGCCTGCTACCTGCTGGAATCCACCAGTAGTGAATACTACCAGCGTCTTGCCTGAGGCAGATGGCCTGCCACTCTCCAGTTCGATAGTCAGTACCATCTTGTTGCCAGTCACCTTGACTTCCATGTTATCCTCCTACCTGTTCTCCCAAGCCTCGCGTAGCAGCACTAGTACTGCGACTGTAAGCCTGAGGAATAGTACTCCGACTGCTATCCAGAATAACACTACCATCTGTGCTCCTACTTGCTCATTGACTTGTTCTTCTTCACTAGCACCTTTGCCATGAAGTTGATACTGATTGGCGGAAACTCTGTAGGACCCTGGGTAGAGTTATCGCCTTAGTCTGCCAGATAGTGGTGTCCATGTCTTACCTCCCGTTCTATTTGTCCTGCTACCATCATACCATCTTTAGCGCCAGTTGTCAACCCACCCGTCTTACTGTTGTGGAATGCAACACCCTAACTACCTAGCCTGGGGAGAATGAAGGCAGACTCTACTGGAAACATTCTGGGAAGCATGATAGTAGGATGTCTCTGCAGGTGCTTCGCAAAGGCCATAGCCTCATCCTTGCAGCGAAAGTTGCGGTATCGCCCTAGGTACTGCACTCGCCAGTACTTGCCTAGCCTCTCCACCTTTACCTTATCTGCCATAGCCATGCTCACACCTCCCTTATGCTACTGATACCATGATACCACCCAGTTGTGGAGTTGTCAATGTTCTGTTGCAACATGCCCACTCCGCCTGCCCATCCGGGTCCTGTCCATAGCTGGTAGCTGCCTGTACTGAACGCTTCTGAACTCTTCTGAACAAAACTGAGGGAGTACCATAGGCAACTCATAGTACTCCCTCTTTTTCCTTGCCTGCCCTACTCTGTGCTACTGGTTCTAGCTGGTGAGGCCTTCCACCTTTAGCAAGGCCTCTCGAATGGCATACCTTTTGTTCTTGTCCGTGTCTGAGTCGTATGCAGACTGGAAGGACTGGCCACCCTTGTACTCCATGTGCCCATGCTTCTTTAGCATCTCTTCAGTGCCTATATCGTACTTCTTGCCACTCCCACCGCTGCCGGTCCTTGGCGCCTTTGCGGTTGTCTTGATGAGTCTGCAGGCTGTGGACTTGTCCCCGAAGTCGGCGCTGTACCAGACTCCATCCGCCAAGTCCAGCTTCTTGGCGTCAATCAGGCGCTTGACTGCGGTGTCCAGGACGGTCTTGACTTCAGTCGTGATTGCCACCAGTGCCTTGGACTTGGCGTCCGCAATGGCCTGTTCCTGAGTGCGCTGGTACTTAACAAGCTCCTGTGACACTCGGGCCACTGCCTTGTAGTCCTTGGCCTTCATCGCCTGTTCCATGCTTGCCATGAGTGAAGCTTCACTCACGACTGGAGCAACAACTGGAGCCACCACTGTCACCGTGGCTTTGGGTTCTACCTTTGTGGTCATCGATGCTACCTCCATTTAATTTACTCCGTGCAGGGGTTGCCTATCCCTGCCGTGCATGTAGATGGTAGCACAGAGTAGGGTAAGGTGTCAAGCTGCATGGTGTTACTCCCAGAGCATGAAGCCCTGGGGCCAGGTTACCGAGCCATCTGGTAGCACGCCAGACAGACCAGCCGGCCATCATTGTACTCTAGGGCCCACACAACCACTTCGATGCTTAGTGGTTTGCGGCACTTAGTGCACAGGTGTTTCGTCGATGTGTGTTTCATGTTACTCCCTTCCGCTTAAAGCTCTAGGAGTAACACCATGCTATGTCGCACTAGCTTACCGATGCTTGCGCCTTGCTAAGAGCTACTTAAGCTCCGTTCGGCTGAGTGCGATTGTCCAGCGAGTCCACCGCTGGTCCGCAGTCCGTCCGAGCTCGTTGCCGCTGGTTACCACCTCCACTGATTCGTTCTGATACCATCATACGCCTTACTCAGTTAGTTGTCAAGTGGCCTAAGGTACCAGTTTATTACTCAAACTGGTTCGGAACATTCGTGCTACGGGCCTGGTCGCTACAGCTTCTCCACCTTGACCAGCATAGAATGCTTCTCATGCTTTATAAGCTAAAATAGTTACTGATGCCACTTAGCTGGATTGGCCTAGGCTGTTGGTCCTGGATGGAGAAAGGAGGTAGGTACGGTCAGGCAAGTTATATGACACATATTAATACTTACTGATGGTACAGGAATCTCTCGCAGCAAAAAACTCTACTGTCGTAGTGAACCTCCACAGTCATGCCTAGAGCGAGTGAAGTGCTAAAAAGAGAGGTGGGCTGCTACCTGTTTGCCCAGGCCTCCGCCGCCTGCTCTGTAATCTTTAGCCACCAGTCAGGCGGACTCTCCCACCAGACAGTCCTATCTAACTGTGGCTCTGCTCTAGTAGCCATGACTCGGCCTAGCACTACAGCGAACTGTACTGCATCTAGCATGTGGCAGTCCTGGAGCTCTAGCACTGTGCGTCTAGCCGTTGGATGCTCACTCAGTATCTGCTCATAGGCAGCAGCCACTCCGAGCTTCTTGGCAAGTGCTGTGAACTGCGTAGCCACGTGGAGTGAGTTCGGTAGCCACCTGGCGTGGTGGCAGTAGCGGCAGATGAACAGGCCCCCATCTGCCACCTTAAAGGCCTCAATCCAGTGGTGTACTCCTGCTGGCGTAGTGCTGCCCTGGCACATGCTATCTACCCACTCTATCTCCAACTCTTTGGTGCTCCGCCTAGAGGTTGTATCTCCGTCTGAATGTCGGCTAACTGTCCTCCAAGAATAATTATTCTCTCTATGTTCCTGACCTCTGGAGCCTTCTCTGCCTCCACTCTTAGTTGCTGCATAACTCTTGCTCTGCGCTGGAGTAGGCGGAGTCGAGCCTTTCTTACCTCTGGAGAAAGTGGTAATGCCTTCCTTCCTCTCTTCTCTGCGTACTCCTGTGTATCCAAGTGTACTAGTGCCTGCTCTAGCCAGCAGCACAGACCATCTGTACTTCTCCTTGCGTGCCACCTGAAGTTCTTCACCCATTTCTTTGCCTCCGACTGTCCATTCTCATACTGGTGCCATAGCCTCCCTCTTACAGCAGGCTCGTCCAACAGTATATCCTGCCCGCAGTGATTGCACTTGGCAGTCCGTCTGCACCTACTAATCCAGATATCGACTGTAGTCTCCTTATTGCTTGTGTCCCTAGTATACCTCACCGTGCCATAGATGTCAATAGCCCTCGCTACTTTGCATAAACAATTACCCTTCTCTAATGATTAATGTTTATTTCTCCTTGACATGGCTCACCAGCTATGATATACTCCACTCGTGCAGGAGGGTACATGACTACTCCCACTGGCCCAGTAGCTGTAGAGCTGAATCCTGAGAACGACCCAGTACTAGATGCTCCCGAACTTTCTATCGCCTCTACTCTAATTCCCTGGGACAGGACAGATGCAAGGGCGCGCTACTTTGGCTACCGCGCTACAGGCTTCTCAGTGAGAGAGGCTCTGCGGATGATAGAGAGGAGTAAGCCCTGGCTCTCAGGCTGTCGTCACGACTCCACCTTCATTGACCTTGAGCGCAGGATTCCAGACATCCGCAAGGAGCTATCTAGGGAGTATCTTCAGCTTGACTTCTATCGCAACTTTCGTCTCGCACTTGAGAAGGACTACCGAGTCCTGAATCGCAGCCTTGGATTCGAGAAGGATGAGAACGGCGATAGAGTCCAGATGACCTCCTATGACCAGGAGTACCTGCTCAAGATGCGCTCCCAGTACTCTCCGCAGCAACTCTCTATCCTTGAGGCTATAGTGTCTGATTCTGGCAAGGGTTTCGACTTTGCTGCCTTTATAGCCGAGAATCCTGAGATAGTTCAGCTATCTAGGACCGACACTATTACTGTCAAGAAAGGAGTCTCTCATGCCTCGGAAGTCTAGGACTCCTGCTCAACGTGCTGCATCTAGAAGAAATGCTACTCGGGCGCACCAGTCCAGATATCGCACTCGAGAGCCAAGAAGCCCTGGAAGAGTTCGACCTGCTAGGAGGCGCTAGTGGAGCAGCAACTCATAGAAGGATTAGTATCAGGTGGCCCTACTGCTATCCTTGCAGGTATCATCTTCTTCATGTATGCTAGAGACAAGAAGAGCACTGAGGAGCAGTTGAGGAAGGATAAGTCCGATACTGAGACTCGCCTATCTCAGTTCATTGAGTCTGACCAGCATACTCGAGAGGAGAATACTAAAGTACTAGCAGACCTAACTGCCGCCACTAGAGAGAGCACTGTTGCAACCAGGGAGAGCACCGGAGTTATGCAGGAGGTCAAGGCACTACTCAGAAGTCAGGTTAGAGGTGGTAGCAGCTAGATGACTACTGCAATCTCCCAGGCCCAAGCTCTACGAGTCCTATTCTCTAACCGTATCCTCACTATGGAGACGCTACTAGAGATAGAGAACAAGGACCGTACTCTTGTACCTTTCAAACTCCAATCTATCCAGAGAGACATGCTTGAGACTTCTACTCCCCGAGACATCTATGTCAAGCCTGGGCAGATAGGAGCCACGTCTGTTCATGTAGCTGACTTCTACCTCGACAACATTACTCTCAATGGGACAGTCTCAGTCATTATCTCCTACGACGACTTCTCTGCCGAGCGCCTGCTGCTCAAGGCCAAGAAGTACCATCGCAGCCTGGAGAGGCGGATTCCTACTATTCCTCATCTTGACCATAAATCTGCTACTGAACTATCCTGGGAGAGCAAGAAGACTAACTTCTCTTCCTCTATGTATATCTTTTCTGCCCGCAGCTATGCTAAAGGCAGAGGTGAGGCCATACATAACTTGCTCCTGGATGAGTATGCCTTCTGGCCTCCTGGCACCCATGAGGATGTATTCGCATCTGCTGTGCAGAGAGTACCTCTGAAGGTAGGCACCAAGGTTCGGTTTGTCTCTACTCCTAACGGTGAGGACAATCCTTTCTGTGAGTTTTACCGTGCTGCCAAGGAAGGTACAACTGTAGCCAAGTCTGTCTATCGGGCCCACTTCTATCCCTGGTACTTGCATGAAGAGTATATGATGTTAGCAGATGATGACTTCTGCCTAGAGGCAGATGCACTAGACCCTCTGCCTAACATCACTGCTGAAGAGCATATCCTGATGCAGCGTATCCAGATGCTGTTGGCGTGTGACGACTCTCTTGCCCAGGCCAAGATGCGCTGGCGCAGATACAAGATGGCTGAAATGGCCTCCATGCGGCGCAGTGGAGAGACAATCTTCATCTTCCCTCAAGAGTTCCCTGAGGATGATGAGACCTGCTTCATCACTGCTGGCGGCCAGGCCTACAACTCAGATATAGTCGAGACCAAGATACGCAACTGCATTCCTGCATCTATCCAACACAATCTTGTCTCGGCTCAAGGTCTCTCTGCAACTGTAGACATCTGGCACGATAAGGAGTCAGGTAGAGGCTATGTCATAGGTATAGACCCAGGCAAGGGGAAGACTTCTGAGTCAGTAGCCTCAGTCTGGACTTTCTATGAGGGCTATAGAGATAAGGATGGGCAGGAACATGCTCCTATCCTGCAGCACTGCGCCACTCTTGCTGGCTTCTATGATGAGGCGGAGATGGGAGACTACTGCAAACTCCTTGGCCACTACTACAATGGGGCAGTACTGGCGCCAGAAGACAACTTGGACCTAGTGAGTCATGTACGTGATTATCCTGACCTCTACTGGCGGGAGGATGTTCGTACTGGCAAGGTCAGCAGAAGCATTGGCTGGCAGACTAATGTCTCCACCAAGCCTTACATGATTACTGAGGTCAACAGGCTGCTGGAGTATCTTGACTGTCAGGACAGCCGCTTCTGGTCGCAGTGCAAGAATATCAGGAGAAATGCCTCAGTGAAGTCAGGTATCATAGTCGTAGGCGCAGATGACCACCACGATGCAGGTGCCATAGCAGTAGTCTGCCGAGACGCACAGCCAGTTCAGCGAGGGCTAGTTGGAGTAGCTGGCTGGTCTGACAGTTGGGGGCGATAGTTATGGAGCGCAATGTAGAACAGGTGAGAGCCAGATGCAAGGAGTTGCAGAGGTATTGGCAACCTCGGAATGATAAGATGAAGCGCTGGTACTCACTGATACAGATGGTAGATGAGCTTGCCACCGAGAAGCTAGAGAGTTTCGTTGGCAACGACCCCAGGTCTATGTTCAATCTTGTCCTCCACATGCTAGACACTAAGGTGCCGCACAGAATAGCCAACCTGGATGCTGCTAGTCTAGACATGGCAGGTATCAATGAGTCTGTCAGCACCTTCCTGGACACTCTCTGGCAGTCCAACGAGACTCGCTTTAGGAAGTCTGGCCCTCGTCAGTCTCTTCAGCGTACTACCATTGCCTTCCTCCTAGCTACTGGCTGGTACGCGGAGTTTGCTATCAATAGTGACGATGGTACTACTACTTTTGTAGAGCCTTGGAATCCTGCCCAGGTCTATCCTATGTGGGATATGGAGATGGGCCTGTGTGAAGTTGCTCACATCTACGAGATGGACTCTCCTGCCGCCAAGAGAATGTGTAGGCGCAATGGGTGGAAGTATCCGTCCTACAACTCTCCCTCTATGGTCTGCTATGACTACTGGTGGGTGGACTATGATACTGCCCTCTATCCTGTAGTCTGTAACGCCATAGTCATGGGAGATGGTGCAGATGGTCTGGTCAAGTATGACTACACTCGCTTCCGCAAGATTCCTATCTATGTGGCTCCAGTGGGAGGACTGCCTGATACTGGTGCTCTCTCTGCTGGCACCAAGCTCTCCTCCCAGACCTTCAACGCAGGTGGCACGGCAGTCAATGAGCGGTGGAAGGAGGAGATAGGCCAAGCCATCGTAGCCACCAACGAGAACATCTACCGCACCTGGAATAAGTGGTGGTCATTCTCCCTCCAACTCCTTCGTGACACTGCTCAACCACGCATCTTTGAGCGGAGTAGAAGTGGCAAGGCTATAGTCCGCCCTGAGGACGTCTTCCGCCGAGGAGCTATCTTTCGCGGGGGGCCTGATGACTCTGTAGACTTCATAGGCGCTCCTCCTATCCCTCTGGAACTGAGGAGTACTCAACTTGACCTCGAGGCCATGATGCAGAGAGGTGGAGTCAGTTGGGCCATGTTTGGCAACGTCAGTGGGCAGTTGACTGCCTATGTGATGAGTCAGATAGCCGCCTCCGCCAACCAGATTATGCGGCCCTTCCATCAGGCTATCATCAACAAGTATGAGGATGAGGACAACGACCTGCTGGAAGACATCCGCACTCGAGGCATTAAGCCTTACGGTTGGAGTATGCCCAGAGGCTTTACGCCGAAGATGAAGGTCACTGCTGACTATGATGTAGAGATTCCTGGCGAACTTATCCAGAAGGCAACTGTAGCCAGAATGCTTGACCCTGAGTTCCAACTCTCCTACTCCTACGTCATAGGCAAACTGTTTCCAGACATTAAGAATCCTCTCCTCGAGAGAGCCAGAATCCGTGCTGACCAGGCAGAGCTCAATCCTGTCAACGCACTGGTGGCGTATGTTATCTATGCTAGGAAGCAGGTGGCATACCTGGAGAAGCAAGGAGATTCTGATGCTGCCAAACTCTATGAGATGGCTGCACAGGCGGCAGAAGCACAACTGCAACCTCCCCAGCCTGCTGCACCTGCTCCTACTCGGCAGATAGGTAACAGACCTGAGGCTCTACCGCGCCAACCTGCACTGGCTCCAGGGATGCAGGAGGAGGTACAGTAGATGGAAAGTTGTGCCCAGGCGCTGTGGACAGTCGCAATAGCAGCTATGGTATTATGTTAACTAGTACCAGTAGGAGCTAATCTAGTGCCTATCAACCAGATACGCCCTCCAAATCCTAGCCAACTGCTTGCGGAGGGTGCGAAGCCCAAGCAGCCGACTCCTTCTGTTCTTCCTGGGCCACCAGAGCCCACTGACCTATACCCAGGCTACGCTACGGAGATAAAGTCTCTTCGCCAGCAGGCCTATCAGCAGTCCCAGGCTGCCCAGGCCGCTCGGGTGCAGTATGAGAAGGCTGCCCAGGTAGCTTTCAATCCTGCTGCTAACTTCCTATCCCAACTCTTCTCCTTCAAGCCTCTGCTCTCTAAAGCTCCTAGTGCTACAGAGCGGCTTACTCTGAAGAACCAGGCCGAGAGCGCACTGGTGACTGCTACTGTCACCGCAGACCGTTCTGCCTGGCAACTATATGTACTCAACTCTCTACCCTCTGTACTGCCTAACCCACTACTTGGCCTGAGCAGCTATGAGAACTTCAAGACCTACTACTCCTTCGACCAGATGAACTCTACTGATGAACAGTGGCTGCGAGGAGTCTATGACCGAGTCAGCAGCATCATTCCTCGCTTACCAGCTGAGTTTACTGGTACCACTGACGAAGCTCGTACCAACCTCTACAATGCTATCCTAGCAGAGCCGAAGCTAGAGCTTAAGGCAGTGCATCAACTTGCTGTTGATGAACTCCTCAAGTACATAGTCCCTCAGGCTCCTGCCCTTCCTACTGGCATGACTACTGCCGATGTCCGCAGTATTATGACCGACCTTGAGTTCGATGAGGAGACTCAACACGAACTTAATCTACTCAGGGTGGAGGCCCAGGAGCTCAAGAATGCCTATGTAGAGCAGTCAGCCTTCTACTCTCTTCTGCGAGAAGGTATAGTCAATGCCACTGACCCTGAGCTCTCCACCTGGGACTGGACTAAGATGCTCCTCGTCCAGCCCGCACTTGCTACCTTCGAGTTGCTAGAGAAGTACTTCAACATCCTGCCCAGACCATTAGCTGCCTGGGCTATCACCAACTTCCCTCGACTGCGCAAGGACTCTGATGCTGCCGAACTGGAAGAACTTTACCAACAGTATCGTGAGCTAGGTGAGAGCCCCTGGCAGGCCTATTCCAAGGCCTATCAGGACTGGGATACTAATACCTGGTTCAAGTTAGTTCCAGAGATGGTCTTTGACCCTACCACCTACATAGGTTGGGGACTGGCTACTAAGGCAACCAGTAAGATACGCTATCTTGGCCCACTTGTCAGAGCTACTGAGCGAGGCTGGAATGAGGCCTGGGACCTGCCATTCAAAGGTCTCAAGCAGATGATAGGCAAGCTGCCTAGGACTCCTACCCAGATGTCTACTAAGGTAGGCCAGCAGTTCTATATGAACTCTCGTACCTATCTCGTGCGTACTACTGGCCGCAGCCTCAATCGTATCTCGCGGCCAGAAATCAAGGATGCCTTCCAGAACGCTGTCCAGCAGGCAGTTGAGCGGCCAATGGAGACTGGAGAACTCTCTGTCAGTGTCGGTAGAGACCTGACTGGTTACGACATCCTCACTGAGGATACTATCCGAGGCTGGCGGCAGGAAGTACTCTCTGCGGCTCCAGCTGGAGAGATAGGCGCTGAGGGCTTTCAGGTAACTCGTCAGACAGCAGTAAGTATCAACTCCATCTTTGACAACTACTTCCGTACTGCTGCCTCCTCCAAGGCGCTTGCGGCCAAGGAAGCTACGACTGAGATTCTGAACAGACTAGAGATAGGAGTCTCAGATTCTACCCTCTCTACTATGACCTCTATCCTCTCCCGCCATAGTGACCAGATTATCACTTCTGCCCTTGATTCTGTTAAAGGCGATACTGCCAAGGAAATCCTCTCTACTGTCACTCAGAACATTCGAGACCGTGAGTTGCGGAACTACATGAGCCCTATCTACGACTACGCTCTCAAGGCAGGTCGTGCTACCTCCTGGACTCGGCGTGCTGCTAGATATACTGACATCATTACTCGTAGTGGCCTGGTAGTAGGTCTGGAGCGCAAACTGGTGCAGCCTGTCTCTCACTGGTATCTCCTCTTCACCAGCTTTGGACCTCTCAACCTACTTGAGACTTCTCATCGCAGTGTTCTTGGTGGCGGAGCAGTCCTCTATCCTCGTGCTTCTCATCCAGTCGATGAGCTAGTCCGCATGGGCGATGGACTGACGAGCCTCCCCTATGAGTTCGTAGTTGCACAGCAGGAGCGGACTCGCATGGAGATGGCAGTGGTAGATATTGCCACTGGGAAGACTAATGCCTTCCGCCGAGGCCACATTCCTTTCATTACTCGTGAGGTTGAGCTACCTTCTGGTGTCAAGAAGTGGGTGGGTGCAAAGGAGCTTGACCTCAAGGTCGCCACTATCAGTAAGTCAGGAGTATCTGTCAGAATCGGCACTCGTGACTACCCAATGCGTAGTGCCCAGGACTGGTACGATATGTGGGGAGATATAGCAGGCGATACTCGTGCCTACTACCTTCTCACCAAGAATCGCCAGTTCCTTACCGAGATAGCTCCTGACCAGATGGGGCAGATAGCTGATGTCTTCGAGAAGCATAAGGGAGAACTAGTAGGCCTAGCATCCTTCTCTAAAGGTGACGTAGCAGACATAACTAGAGTTTTGGAGAATGATGCAGTTGTAGGTCCTGCTGCAGTCCGCGCCCATGATGTTCCTCTACCTGAGTTCGCACGGCACCGCGCCTTGAAGGAACTGAATAAGGAACTTGACCGTGCTACTGAAGTCTACGGCCCTCAGAAGCAGGCTATCCGAGATGCAGTTCTGGATGGTTCTGCCTGGAAGGATGTCAATGGCTTTATCGAGTCTATCAAGGCCTCACAGAGAGAGTTCAACATAGTCAGTATGATACAGGAGGCCGAAGTTCTGAAAGGTCTGGTAGCTGACCTTGCTAACTTTACCCCCACTGACGCTGCTCAACTGCTCAACGAGTTAGGATTCGTCTCTGACCTGACTGAGAGCACTGCCAAGCGAATCTCTGAGGTCAGAGCTATAACTCGCGCTAGAGGCCGTCTGCTGCGGGGTAAGGAAAAGGATGACTTCTACCTCGCCTCCAGCCAGGTCCTAGCTGACTATATGCAGGTCAGCAAGGACTCTATAGATAAGATAATTACTGACATAAAGGATGTGGCTAGGCGAGTTGGTAGAGTAGACATGAGCCAGATAACTCTCGATGCCGCCCTCCAGCCTCACTCTGCAAGGATACAGGCTATGCTGGAGAAGCTGCCAGCAGAGTTCAAGTACAACATCAAGGCGATAGTACTCTCTCCTGAGATGGGCGGAGTTCATGCGCGGTACTTTCCTGGCGAGAAGCGCATTAACTTTACTAGCCTAGATGATGTGAATGAGAGTACGTTCTTCCACGAACTGGGCCATAGTCACATAGATGCCCTCTTTGAGGTGGGTAGGTATAAGGAGGCGAACCAGCTACTTATCCAGTTTGACGATGCTACTAAGTCTATAGCTCCTGGGACTGGCCTGACTGCGAGGCAGCGGCAGAGGCTAACAGCTAGGCAGGGCTACCAGTCCTCCTACAATGAGTTTACTGATGCCCACGAGAGCTTCTCTGAGACCTTTGCCCAATGGCTGGTTGCACCTGAGTATATCAACTCGAAGTACCGAGCCTTCTTCGCCTCTGCCTATCCAAAGAAGTCTATGCCTCCTCTCACTGAAGCGCAGATAACTAATCTTGACGCCCTGACTGATGCTCTCAATCTCCGCAACACTAGCATCCTCGCCTACCGTGACCTGGATAGGCAGCTCATCAACTCT
>Ga0209342_10004851_pt1 | contig 13887 bp, 8 predicted proteins | sample RifCSP16_2_FD_184023 | JGI IMG/M metagenome (GOLD analysis project Ga0209342, IMG submission 184023) | Soil microbial communities from Rifle, Colorado - Rifle CSP2_sed 16_2 (SPAdes) (version 2) | ecosystem: Environmental > Terrestrial > Deep subsurface > Rock core/Sediment | place: Rifle... | reverse complement strand
CGGGGCCTGGTGGATCTGTTGGATCCCGAGATCCCCATTCTGGCGGGGAGCGAGATCAACGACAACCCGTTCCGCCCCATCTCCAAACCCGGGCGGCAGCTGGTGGACGAGTGCGGCGACGCGGCGCCGATTGACTGGGTGCCCCGCGACCGCCGCTACGTGGAGAAGCTCGCCACCCCGGACGTGACCATGGCGGACATCATCGGCGACGTGGACCCCATCAAGGCGGCGCGCGGCGGGCATCTCCTGTCGGACGAGCTGACGATCCACTATGGGCTGCTGCCGCGCAGCAACCGCGGGATCTTCGCCATCAACGAGCTGCCGGACCTCGCCGGCAAGATCCAGGTGGGGCTGTTCAACATCATGCAGGAGGGGGACGTTCAAATCAAAGGCTACCCCATCCGGCTGGCGCTGGACGTGCTGCTGGTCTTTTCGGCCAACCCGGAGGACTACACCGCGCGGGGGAAGATCATCACACCGCTCAAGGACCGGATCGGGTCGGAGATCATGACGCACTACCCGCCGAGCATCGAGCACGGGGTCGAGATCACCAAACAGGAGGCCTGGACCGAGCGATCGGGCCGAGCCATCGAGCTGCCGGATTTCATGCGGCAGCTGGTCGAGGAGATTGCCTTCGCCGCGCGGGCGGACAAGCGGGTCGACCGGCGCTCGGGCGTGAGCCAGCGGCTGCCCATCACGGTGCTCGAATCCGTCACGTCGAACGCCGAGCAGCGTGCCATTCTTGCCAAGGAGGACCGGGCGGTCCCCCGCGTGTCGGACGTGTACGCGGCGCTCCCGTCCATCACCGGCAAGATCGAGCTGGAGTACGAGGGCGAGCTGCAGGGCGCCGAGACCATCGCCAAGGAGCTGGTGCGCCGCGCGGCGGGCAAGACGTTCGAGGACCGGGTGGGCGGGGCGGACTGTGACGCGATCGTCCAGTGGTTCGACGAGGGCGGCGCGCTCAAGGTGTCCCAGCAGGAGCACTCCGACGCCTGCCGGCAGGGGTTCGCGGTGGTGCCTGGCCTGATGGAGCTGGTGGAGCGGGTGGGCCTGGCGCCTCGCCAGGACGCGGCCACCGTGGTGTCCGCCTGCGAGCTGGTGCTGGAGGGGCTGGTGGCGCAGAAGCGGATCTCGCGGAGCGAAGAGCTGGGCTACGTGCGCGCCCGGCCGGACAAGGGGCCGCCGTTTGGCAAGGGCGTTCCGGGTGCGGGGCCGAACTTGTTTACCTGACAACGGCATGACGGCATCCCATCCCGACCACCCATCCACCCCAGGGCATGACGGCATAGGGTGGTGCCGTCTATGCAATCATGCCGTCATGCCGTCATGCCGTGATGCCGTTGGCCCTGCCGAATGCCCGTCATAACGGTCTCGCGCCAATACGCCTCGGGCGGCTCGCAGATCGCCGAGCTCGCGGCCAAGCGCCTAGGCTGGGAGCTGGTGGACAACGAGTTCGTGGACCGGGTGGCGCGGCGCGCCGGCCTCCCCCGGGAGGAAGTGGAGCAACGCGAAGAGCGGGTCACGGGTTTCATGGAACGGCTGGCGCGCACGCTGGCGGGATCCTCGCCGGAGCTGTTCATGGCGGCGGCCGCCGAGACGCCGGCGGCGGCGCCGCCGGAGGAGGAGATCGTCCGCGTCACGGAGCGGGTGATCGCCGAAGCGGTGCGGCACGATCACGTCATCCTGGTGGGGCGTGGCGCCCAGGCGTATCTGGGTCAGCGCGAGGGCACGCTGCACGTGTACGTCGTGGCGCCGTTGGACGTGCGGGTGCAGCGGGCCATGGAGCGCCTTTCGGTGGACCGGAAAGAGGCGGAGCGCGCCACCCACGAAATTGACGAGGGCCGGCGGCGGTACGTGAAGACCTACTACGGGCGCCGCTGGGACGATCCTGTCAACTACGACCTGATCCTCAACAGTGTGCCGTTCACCTACGAGCAGTGCGCGGGAATGATCCAGGCCGCGGTACGGGTGCGGGGGTGGCGGTAGGGCGGTACTCGCGCGATCCTTTCCTTGCAGAACTCTCAGCCAGGTTTCCCGCCGCCGAGTACGCCGCCCGGCGTAACTGGCTCGTCAAACCGTAAAGCTCGTTCTTGGGGAAGCTGCTGGTAGCCCTGTAGATAGCCAGGGCAAGAGAGTGGCAGCGTTTCCAGACGTCGAAACGTTCATAGGGCATCAGGAACCCAGACCTCGATGCCCGTCGGCCTGACACGGTAGTACCACCTCGGGAACAGCACCAACCAAACCGTTGCCGGCCGTACCCTTCGCCCGCCCCGACCGCCTGACCGCCTGTCCGCCCTCTACCGCAACTCCCCCACCTGCCGCACGCGCCGGAATAACACGAACGTGATCAGCACGCAGACCAGGGCGCCCACCATCAGGGTGGTGGGAGCCCCTATGCGATCCGCCAGGATGCCCGCCTGGAGTGCCCCGATGGGTCCCATCCCCACGAACGCGAGCGTGAAGACCGACATGACCCGTCCTCGCAGCTCGTCCGGCGTGAGCGTCTGGAGCAGCGTGTTGGTGGTCGCGGTGTTCACGATCAAGACAAACCCCGTCATGACCAGCACCGCGAGACTCAGGGGAAGAGACCGGGAGAGGGAGAAGGCGAACAGGATGATCCCGAAACCGGTCGAGGCCCAGCGCAGCATCCGGCCTTTGGGCAGCCGGCGCGCGAAGGCGGCTAGCATCAGGGCGCCCGCCAGCGCCCCCGCCCCCACGGCCGAGCTCATCCAGCCGAACTCCACCGCGCCCTTGCCCAGCACGTCCCGCGCCACCACCGGCATGAGCACCAGGAATGGGTAGCCGAAGATGCTCAGCGCCGCGATGTTGAGCACGATGGCGGACACACGGCGGTCGCCGGTCACGTACCGGAGGCCTTCCCGGATATGGGCCCACGTGGAGGGCGGGAGGGCGGCGCGGCGGTAGGGCGGCAACCGAATCGCGAACAAGGCGGTGAGGACCGCCAGGAACGACAGGCCGTTCAACAGAAAGCAGACACCGACCCCCAGCTTTCCGATCACGACACCCGCCACGGCCGGTCCCAGCACCCGGGTCACATTGAAGGCCGACGAGTTGAGCGCGATCGCGTTCATCAGGTCGTCCTTGCCCACCATCTCCACGAAGAACGACTGGCGGGCGGGGACGTCGAAGGCGTTGACCGCGCCCATCAGCGTCGCGATGACGATGATCTGCGACACGGTGATGCGATCGGTGAGGACCAGCGCCGCCATGGCGAAGGCCAGCACCATAGAGCTGGCCTGGGTGATCATGACCAGGCGTAGCTTGGACATCCGGTCCGCGACGGTGCCGGCGAACAGGGCGAGCAGCAACACGGGCAGCGACCCCAGCGCGCCCACGAGACCTACGTAGAACGGCGAGTCGGTGAGCACCAGCACCAGCCAGGCCTGGGCCGTGTTGCCCATCCAGGTCCCGGCCAGCGACACCAGCTGGCCGCTGTAGAACAGCCGGAAATTCCGGTGGCGAAGGGCCCCGAACGCGGACGGCAGCGCGGGACGGCGGTGGGACGGTAAGGGCTCCGGACCTTCCGGCATTGCGGGAACAATGATGAAACGCCAATGTTTCAACAAGGTATGCGCTACACCACGTACTCCAAGTACCTCCCAGAGCTGTTAGACGCCGTCAACCTGCAGGATCTGCTCGATCAATTGAGCGATTTCCTGTTGCAGTCGGGGTTTGCCGGCGGGCCGTACGATCACCCCTTCTGGGGCGAGTTCGGCGAGCAGGAGCCGGAGCGCTCCATGGACGCGCTGCGCCGGGCCATCGTCCAGGCGCTGATGGACTCCGGCAAGCTCAACCCCGAGATGCTCAAAGTGCTGCGGGGCGAATCCACCGGCGACGCCGAGCGTGATCGCGAGATCGAGCGCCAGCTGGCGGAGCTATTGGACCAGATCGTCCAGAAGCTGATCGAGGAAGGCTACCTGTCGGTGGAGCAGGCGCCCAAGATGCCGCAGGGCCATCAGCCGGTGACCGGCCCCGGCGGGCAGGCGCAGTCAGCGGCGCAACAGGTCCAGTTCAATCTCACGGACAAAGGCATCGACTTCCTGGGGTACCGGGCCCTGCGGCACCTCCTGGGGAGCGTGGGGAAATCGAGCTTTGGGAGCCACGACACCCAGCACCTGGCGACCGGCGTCGAGGCGGAGGCGGTGAGCAAGCCGTACGAGTTCGGCGACACGATGAACCTGGATGTGCCGGAGACGTTGAAGAATGCGCTGGCACGGCAGGCGGATGGGCGGTCAGGCGGTCAGGCGGATGACGACGGACCGTCTGTCCACCCGTCCACCGCTCCGCCCGTCATTGACCTCGACTACCCCGACCTCATGGTCCACCAGTCCGAGTACCGCTCCAGCGCCGCCACGGTGCTGATGCTGGACTGCTCGCACTCCATGATTCTGTACGGCGAGGACCGGTTCACGCCGGCCAAGAAGGTGGCACTGGCGCTCACGCACCTGATCCGCACCCAGTTCCCGGGCGACACGCTGCGCGTAGTGCTGTTCCACGACTCGGCGGAGGAAATCCCGATCGAACGGCTCACCCATGCGCAGGTGGGGCCGTACCACACCAACACGGCACAGGGCCTGAAGCTCGCCCGCCGACTGCTGCTGGCGCAGAAAAAGGACATGCGCCAGATCATCATGATCACGGACGGGAAACCCTCGGCGCTGACGCTCCCGGACGGCCGGGTGTACGTGAACTCCATGGGCCTGGACCCCAGGATCCTGAAGGAGACCTACCGCGAGGTGGCCATCTGCCGGCGCAGCGGCATCCTGATCAACACCTTCATGCTGGCGCGGGAGCGGGCGCTGGTGGAGTTTGTGAAGAAGGTGTGCGAGATCGCGCGGGGGAAGGCCTACTTCACCAGCACCATGACCCTGGGCCAGTACATCCTGATGGACTTCATGCGGCGGAAGACCAGGAAGGTAGGCTAGCCGATTGGACTGAGCGTTCCTTCACGCTGTTTTCGCCAATCCCTTCACAACGGCCTTCATTACTTGAGCACCTATAACCCGTCGCTCACGGGGGCCGCCATGTTCCACGATCAGGGGTGCCACGGACGCATTGTCATCGGCCCGCTGCCGGAGGGCGTTCGCGCCCGGCTCACCACCCTTCCCGGCGAGTGGCTGGAGTACGACGCGCCGGCCGAGGCGATCGTCGTGCGGCACATCCAACCCACTGCGGCGCCCTGCCTGCCAACCATCGTTTCCGAGCTGACGCGAATGCTGGCGACCATCCCGGTGGAGCTGCACGGCGCCATCGGCGGCGGCGACCTCTTCGTGCATACCGAAGACAGCCCCCACGTGGTGCGGCTACGAGTGGACCAGGGGGGTGGCGTGCGCATCACCTGGGCGCACCCCTGTTTCGCGGGCGCCCCGCGCCACCCATACTCGAGCGCGCACATCGACATCGACCCGGTGTTCTGCCGGCTCACGGGCGACGTGACCATCCGCGCCGCCGACCCCGTCCGGGCGGCCCGTGACCTCCAGCGCCTCGCCGACACCTACGAGGGCCTCTATCCCGAAGGCGACTTCCAGGCCTCTGCCGACCGCGCCGCGGGCATCGTGCGCATCCACATGCAGGACGCCAACGTGGATATCCGCGTCCTGGTAGACCGGCTTCTGGCCCTGGCCAAGCCCGGCATGGCGGATGGCGTGATCGACGTGAGCACCTTCGACGTGCGCTTCCCCGACGACCGCGTCCGCGTGGTGCTCGAGGCCGGGCAGGCGTGGGTGGAAGCACCGGCCTTGTTCGACGAGAGCCCCGCCGCACCCTGACCGGCCCAACGCCACCGCCGCAGGAGGACCAGTGCTCGATTACGGGTTAACCGATGCCCAGCGGGCGATCCGCGACCTGGCTCGCTCCATCGCCGACAAGGAGATCCGCCCGGTGGCCGCCGAGTACGATCGCACCGGGGAGTTCCCCTGGCCCATCGTGAGGACGCTCGCGGCCGCGGATCTCTTCGGGGTCTTCATCGACGAGGAGCACGGGGGCATCGCCGAAGGCTCCCGCACCATGAACATGGTGCTGGTCGCCGAGGAGCTGTCGAAGGCCTGCGGGGGCATCGCCCTGTCGTTCGCCGGCTCGGCGCTCGGCGCCATCCCCATCATCATCGCGGGCTCCGAGGAGCAGAAGCAGCGCTATCTCCCCGACCTCGCCACCGGCCGGCGCCTGGGCGCCTTCGCCCTCACCGAGCCGCAGGCGGGCTCGGACGCCGGGGGGATCCGCACCACCGCGCTCAAGGACGGCGACCACTACGTGCTGAACGGCACCAAACAGTGGATCACCGGCGGCGGCGAAGCCGAGATCTACGTGGCGATCGTGATGACCAACCCCGGCAAGGGCCCCCGCGGCGCCAGCGCCATCGTCGTGGAAAAAGGAACTCCCGGATTCTCCTTCGGGAAGAAGGAAGACAAGATGGGCATCCGGGCGTCGGCCACGCGCGAGCTGATCTTCGAGGACTGCCGCGTGCCCGCCGACAACCTCCTCGGCCGCGAGGGCACCGGCTTCATTACGGCGATGCGCACCTTCGACGCGTCACGGCCCGGCGTCGCGGCGCAGGCCCTGGGGATCGCCCAGGGAGCGCTGGACCTGGCCGTGGACTATGCCATTGGACGTCGCCAGTTCGGCGCGCCGGTCGCGTCGTTCCAGGGGCTCCGATTCCTCCTCGCGGACATGGCCACCAAAGTCGAGGCCGCCCGCGCGCTGGTCTACGCCACCGCCCGCTACGTGGATTCCTGCCCCGCGGCCCGGCCCACCATCTACTCGGCCATGTCCAAGTGTTTTGCCTCGGACGTCGCCATGGAAGTCACGACCGACGCGGTGCAGGTGTTCGGGGGGTATGGGTACATGCGGGATTACCCGATCGAGAAATACATGCGGGACGCCAAGATCACGCAGATCTATGAAGGCACCAACCAGATCCAGCGCGACGAGATCGGCAAGATCCTGATCGGCGAGCACGTCGCCGGCCACCCGCGGGAGAACCACCAACCGTAGGCGGCGAACCGCCGGCGTCAGGGCGGGTCCAGCACCTCGAGCTCGAGCGCCGGCGGCTCGCTCTGCACCAGATACTCGAACTGCTCCCGGAACTGCTGCAATGACAGGTGCGCCACCGCGGCGAATCGAGCCAACTCGTGCGGGTCGTCGAAGTCGTCGCGGCGCAGCCGGATCATGTAGCGCCGCGCGATGGCGTAGCGGGCGGTATTGACGTTCACGTACCGTACCCGGGTGCGTCCCGTTTGGGAGTCCAGCATTTTACTGAACGGCACCGGCACGAAGTGGCCACCCTGCATCGAAACCATGACGCTGCTGCCGCGGGACAATAGATACTTGGCGGCGCAATACCCCAGGTCCCGGGCGTATTCCATGTCGTAGGGGATGGGATCGGCACAGCGCAGCTCGTACCCGATATCCTTGGCCACCACCGTCATCTTGATGCCGAATTCCCGCAACCGATCCTGCACCGCGAGCTTCAGAATCTGACCGATGTCCACCTCGGCGATCCGGAGGTTCCCGTGGGTGTCGCGTTCGGCTTCCCGGATCTCCTTGAGGTCCGCCGGATCGATGCCCTCGACGACGCCCTCCGCGATGACCGCCACGCCGTGGTGCTGTCCCTGAGCCAGCCGTTTGATGATGGCGCCCACCAGCGTGTCCACGATGGTCCTGAACTTGACGTTCTTGAGACCGAACTCCTCCGGAATCAGCGTCAGGGTGGCGCCCGCGGCCTTGCCCATGCCCAGCGCCAGGTGCCCGGCCTTGCGGCCCATGGCGATGACGAAATACCAGCGTGAGGTGGTGTGGGCGTCCACCATCAGGTGTTTGATGATCTCGGCACCGATGTGGCGGGCGGTTTGAAAGCCGAACGTGTCAATGTCGGGAGGCAGATCGAGGTCGTTGTCAATGGTCTTGGGCACGTGAACCACTCGGATCCGGCCGGCCGACTTCGCCTCCAGCCGCATCGCCGAGAACGCCGTGTCGTCCCCGCCGATAGTAATGAGCTGCGACACGTTCATACGCAGCAGTGAGGTCACCGTGTTCTCGAGCAGCTGCGGATCCGTCGTGGGGTTGGCGCGCGAGATACCGATGAACGAGCCGCCGCGGAAGTGAATCCGGCTCACCATCTCGATATTGAGGGGCGTCACATGCTCGATGTTCCCCTCCATCACCCACTGAAAGCCGTCGCGGACGCCGATCACGTCCACGCCCTCGAGCACGCACCGAATGGTGGCGGCGCCGATGACGGCGTTGATTCCCGGGGCCGGCCCGCCGCCCACCAGGATCGCCAGGTTCTTGCGTTGGGTCATGGCGATGGCCAACGGCGGACGGTCCAATGCGGGCTCACGATGAACCCTTCCGCGCCGGCTCCGCGAAGTAGTCCGGCTGGTTGCCTGGCTTCCACTTGATGTTGCATCCCACGCTGGGAATCTGCTCCGTCGAGATCAGGCGGCCGTTCCGCAACGCGTCCAGCGCCCCACGGAGGTCGCGCCCGGTGACGGGAACGTCGTTCTTGGGCCGGCTCCCGTCGAGCTGTCCGCGATAGACCAGCTTCCGCTGCCGGTCGAACAGGTAGAACTCCGGCGTGCAGGCCGCGCGAAACGCCCGGGCGACCTCCTGGGTGTCATCGAACAGGCAGGGGAACCGCCAGCCTTCCGCCAGCGCCAGCTCCTTCATCTTGTCCGGGGCGTCGTCCGGATAGGTAGCCACGTCGTTCGAGCTGATGGCCACGATCCCGACGCCCCGCGGCGCGTAGTCTTCCGCCACGCGCCCGATCTCCTTCTTCACGTGCTGCACATACGGGCAGTGGTTGCAGATGAACATCACCAGCAACGCCGCCTGATCGTGGAAGTCCTTGGGCGAGACCATACGCCGGTCCACCACATTGGGGAGCGAGAACTCCGGCAACCTGGTACCGAGGGCCAACATGGTCGATGGCACAGCCACCATCACTACCTCTCCAATCCAATGAGGGGATTCACCGCGGAGACCGCAGAGAAGCCTCAGCCGGCGCTACCGAGGTAGGCCCGCAGCGTGGGACTCACGCGTTTGCGCATCAGCGCCCGTTCCAGGTGGTGCCTGGTGACCACATCCTGTTCCACCAGATGCCGGGTCTCGCGGGCCTCCCGCACGGCGACCGGCACGCCGTCCCGGAACAACACCCGGTTCGACGCCACCGCGGGCACCCGCGCCCCGGGGGTTACGACGCCGGTCAGGTTCAGCGGATCCGCGGCACTGAGGCTCACCAGCTCCCCGACGGCCCCACCGCGGCGGGTAGCGCGCAGCTGGGTCACCGCCTCCGGCAACGCGAATTGCTCGCCCGCCATGCCGGAGACGAACCGCCCGCCCCGAAGCTCGCCGCGCGCCTCCAGCCGGCGATACACGCGCAGCAGGTCCCGCCATGGGGGCGCGAGCGATTCGCGGGCGAGCAGGCGATGGAACACGACGCCGTAGCGCCGTAAGAGGGTCCTGGCGAAAAGCTCCACCGCCGGTGATTCGGCGGACCCACGCAGCAGCGCCCATCGCCCCGCCGTCTCCACCCCAAACGTCACCGTCCGGCGCCGGCGGCGCGCGTTTGCCGCCAGGGGCCGCCGTTTCTCCGCGGGCACCAGCAGCGCGCGCAGACCCGCGAAGCTGTCCGCCGTGACCAGCCCGGCGGCGACCAGCTCCGCCAGCGCCCGCTCCACCTGCGTGGCGAGCAGGCCGGACTGCGCCACCAGCTCCTGAAAGAACAGCGCTCCGTAGCGAGCCAGGGCGTCCCGCACGGCGATGCCATACGTCGAAAGCTCGGCGGCCTGAGCCGGCGCGAGCGACAGCCAGGCGTCCCGATGCGCACGCAGCAGCAGGGCCACCGGAGTGGATCGCACCGGACCGACCGGGGCCGATCCTCCGCCGGGAGCCGGCGGGCTCAGCCTGCCCCACGCCACGCGCCCGGTGAGGCAGAGCGCGTCCAGCAGCTGGGGGTCGTACTCGTCCACCCGCGACGCCAGCACCTCGGTTTCCCAGGCACTCGCCGCCAGCTCGAATCCGTCCAGCTGCTCGAGCACCGCCGCCAGGCCCTCGAGTCCCGCGGCGCGATGCTCCGGCACCAGCCGCTGCCAGGAAAACAGGAACCGCATGAAGTCCGCCGGGCTCACCGGCTCGATCTCGGCGCGGAGCCGGTGAAGCGTGTACCGGTGGATCCGAGCGAGCAGCCTGCGATCGCACCACTCGACGCTGTCCGACGGCCGATGGCCGGTGTCCGTGAAGGACCCGCGCAGGACCACGCCTTCGCGCTCCAGGGCGGCCAGGGCGATCTCGGCGTCGCCCCGCTCCACATTCAATGAATCGGCCAAGGTGGCGGCGGTGGTGGGGCCGACAATCTCGACGCGGCTCCGCAGCAACTCACGGATGGCGGTCTCGCGATCAGGTTGCGCCGCCCCGCTCGGGGGCTCGAGGGCAGGGGGCTCGGTGGTCAGCGACGGGTGAACGGCTCGCAGCTCGGCGAGCCGTTCGGCCGTGACCCAGAAGACGCACTCACCAACACGCGCCGGTCCCGCGCGGTGCGCGCTTTGCAAGAGTGGCAGCAGCTCCGTCCACCGGGGCTTCGTGGCTGCGGCCCCTCCGGCCCCCGCGGCTTCTCCGGCCCTCAAGAACCCCGCCAGGTGAAGGGCGTCATGTAATTCATCCGGCGTCCCGGCGTCGGGCCACGCCTCTTCCCGCACGCGGGCGATCGCCGCGGGATCCAGCGCGCCCAGCTCCGCCGCCGAGGTGGGCTCGGACGCGCGGCGAGTGGCCACGGCCTGGGCCCGACGCTCCTCCAGCGGCGCGTCGTCCAGGAAGGCGTACGGCCTGGCGTTCAGGATCTCGTGGGTCAGGGGAGACGGCTCGGGCAGGTCGCGGGCCAGGCAGGTGACCTCCCCCGTATGAATCCGGCGGAGCAGGCTCACGAGGCCGTCCAGGTCCATGGCTTCGTGGAGCGCATCGGCCACGGTCTGGCGCACCAGCGGATGGTCCGGGACCTCGCGGTCTCCCGCGATGTTCTCGAGACAAGCCGCGGCGTCGGGGAACACGGCGGCGAGCAGATCGTCCGCCTCCATGCGCTGGATCTGGGGCGGCACGCGCCGGCCGGCGCGGTTTCGCAGCAGCGCCAGGGAAATCGTCGCGTTCCAGCGCCACCGGAGCTGGAACATGGGCGCATCGAGCAGGGCCTGCACCAGCACGTCCCGCACACTGTTGGGGTGCAGGTACCGGAAGACATCGCCCAGCGGGAACGAATGCTGGGGCCCGAGCGAGAGCAGCAGGCCGTCTTCGGTGGCCGCCGCCTGGAGCTCGAAGTTGAATTGCCGGCAGAATCGCTTACGCAGCGCCAGGCCCCAGGCCCGGTTGATCCGGCTCCCGAACGGCGAGTGGATCACCAGCTGCATGCCGCCGGCCTCGTCGAAGAAACGCTCGGCAACGATGGTGTCCTGCGTCGGGATGACGCCCAACAGATGGCGGGTCGCCCCCAGATACTCGACGATCTGGCGCGCAGCGGCGTCGCTCAATCCGATCTCCGCCACCAACCAGCGAACCGCGGCCTCCGAATCGTCCAGCCGCTCGCCCACGTCCCGCCGCAGCTCCGAGACGGCGGCCGACAACTCGCGCGTCCGGCCGGGAGCTTCCCCGAGCCAGAACGGGATGGACGGCAGCTCCCCCTCGGCGTCCGCGACGCGGATCGCGCCTTGATCGATCCGGAGAATGCGCCAGGACCGGTTGCCCAGCTGGAACACCTCGCCCGCCATACTCTCGACCGCGAAGTCTTCGTTCACGGTGCCCAGGAACAACTCGTCGGGCTCCAGCACCACCCGGTAGTCCGCGGTATCCGGAATGGCGCCGCCGGAGGTGATCGCGGCGAGCCGGGCGCCGCGGCGGCCGCGCAAACGCCGGTTGATCGCGTCGCGGTGCACCAGGGCCCCTCGCCGCCCGCGCCGCGTGGCGAATCCCTCTGCGACCATGCCGACGATGTCGTCGAACACCTCGCGCGCCAGGTTCCGATACGGGTAGGCGCGCCGCACGAGGGCGTAGAGCCCGTCCTCGGACCAGTCTTCACATGCGGCCTCGGCAATCACCTGCTGCGCCAGCACGTCCAGCGGCTGCTGCGGCATGACGATCGCATCCAGTGCGCCCCGCCGCACGGCGCGCACCAGGGCGGCGCACTCGATCAGATCGTCGCGGCTGAGCGGGAAGAGCCGTCCTTTGGGCGTCCCGCGCACGGTGTGCCCCGACCGGCCCACGCGCTGGAGGAACGTGGCGATCTGCCGGGTGGAACCCAGTTGGCACACCAGGTCCACCGAGCCGATGTCAATGCCCAGCTCCAGCGACGCCGTCGCGACCAGCGCCTTGAGCCTGCCTTCCTTGAGCCTAGTTTCGGCGTCGAGGCGGGCCTCCTTGGACAGGCTGCCGTGGTGCGAGGTCACGAGTCCCACGCCCACCCGCTCGCTCAGGTGCCGCGCCACCCGCTCCGCCATCCGCCGGGTGTTGACGAAGACCAGCGTGGTCCGGTGCTCACCGATGAGCCTGGCCAATCGGTCGTACAGGGTTTCCCAGGTCTCGCCCGACATCACCGCCTCGAGCGGCGTATCCGGGATCTCCAGACCGAGATCCAGGGTGCGGCGATGACCCTCGTCCACGATCGCACCGTGGGCGGACGGCGACGCGCCCGCCGGCTCGGCCTCGCCCACCAGGAAGCGGGCGACCTCATCAATCGGCTTCTGGGTCGCGGAAAGGCCGATGCGTTGCAGGGGACGCCCGGCCACGTGCTCCAGCCGCGCCAGGCTCAGCGCCAGATGGGACCCTCGTCGGGACCCGATGACCGCGTGTATTTCATCCACGATCACGGTGCGCACGGTGCGAAGCATGTGCCGGCTCCGCTCCGCGGTGAGCAGCAGGTACAGCGACTCCGGCGTGGTGACGAGGATGTGCGGCGGCGAGGCGAGCATCGCGGTTCGCTCCCGCGCCGGCGTGTCCCCGGTTCGGACCGCCGCGGTGATCCGCACCGGTCGAAGCCCCATGGCCTCCGCCATCTGGCGTATCTCACGCCGAGGTTCCGCCAGGTTCTTGTGGATGTCGGCGGACAGGGCCTTGAGCGGGGATACGTACACAACGCGGGTCTCGTCCGGCAGATGGTGCTCGAGGCCTTCGCGCAGCAGCTCATCCAGGGCGCCCAGGAAGGCGGCCAGCGTCTTGCCTGAGCCGGTTGGCGCCGCGATCAGCGTGTGGCGGCCCGACCGAATCGCCTCCCAGCCCTGGATCTGGGCGGGCGTGGGCTCGCCGAGACGCTCGGCAAACCAGCGAGAGACGGCGGGATGAAAGGCGGAGGGGCTCACAACGGGAAAATACTGCGTAGGGGGTAAGGGGTGAGGGGGCCCCTTGCCCCTCACCGCTCACGCCGTTTCGGGTCTCGCGGCGTTGGGATGGCGGCTCCCCGGAACGCTTCCGCCGCCGCTCTCGCCTGCCACAGGTGCCGGCGGTCGTGTGCCAGGTTCAGGGCGATCGCGGATCCCAGTTTGTACCGCATCCAACCCGCGAATGGCGACTGGACCCTCACGGCCCCGAGATCGTACCCATTCACCTCCTCGAGCAGGCGCAGGAGGCCGTCGTGGAGTTGCATGAACTCCGCCAGCACGTGCTCGCGCGACAGGTTGCTGGTCGGCACGAAACCCCGGCCCGTCGCATAACGCCGCTTGGGCGGCGGCTCCATGTCGGCGATGAACCACCGCATGAAGAACCCGTGACGCATCGCGCCCCGCGCACGCCGCCCACCTGCGCGCATCCGCCCAGCAGCCGCCTGCATTCCGGGCAACATGGCACGATGGGTGATGTTCAGGTGTTCGAGGCACTGTGCCCCGGACCATTTGC
>Ga0209342_10004849_pt1 | contig 13890 bp, 9 predicted proteins | sample RifCSP16_2_FD_184023 | JGI IMG/M metagenome (GOLD analysis project Ga0209342, IMG submission 184023) | Soil microbial communities from Rifle, Colorado - Rifle CSP2_sed 16_2 (SPAdes) (version 2) | ecosystem: Environmental > Terrestrial > Deep subsurface > Rock core/Sediment | place: Rifle... | reverse complement strand
TAAAAAAATTAACTGCTCCAGCTGCCATAGCTTCTCGCGCTAAGGCGAGTTGAACTTGGTGAAACAATTATAGCCCGCTGAGGGCATGGAGTTGAAAAAACTCATTTTTTATTTATTCTCGAGCGGGTGGGATGTATTCCCACCCGCTTTTTTGTGTGCGCCCGGCGGAGTGGAGGATTCCTTGCCTCGATTTTTGTGCAATTCTAATCAGGTTTTAGTATAATAGTCGTGTTCATTCAGTTTGATCTCTAAATCTTCAGCCGGAATTAGTTCTCTTTACAAATGGAAGCAAAGTCGCAATGAAAGAAGGAGTTCATGAAAATGAACAAAAAGATTTTGCTGACCTTCATGCTCGTCGTTTCTTTGTTATTCATGCAGTCGCGCTCGTTGAATGCGGACACGGATCAGGACCCGGATATCGACATCCGTTTGAAGTTTGCAATCGTTCAAGGCGATCCCGAGAGCGTAATCAAATTTCTGGAGGAAGGGGCGAATGCCAACAGAATTTATGACGATGGAAACACCCCCCTTGGGGAAGCTATCAGTAGATCCCGGGCAACAATCGATATTGTAAAAGCGCTTATTCATTATGGGGCGGATCCCAAAATAAAGGTGAACGGCTTTTCACCGCTCTCCCTGGCGCAACAAAAGAACGATGAGGAACTCATACGGATCTTGTATCATTATGCCGAGAGCGATGTCGAATTGTACGAACTTGCCCTCTATTATTGGAACAAAGAAAAGGAGGGTTCGGCTTTAGAATATGCCGATGAAGCATTGAAATTGAATCCATTTAATGTCAAAGCCTGGGCGCTCAAAGGCTCGATCTTCCTGTCCCAAAATTATTATAACATCAAGTATGCAGAAATGGCGTATCATAAAGCGTTCGAAGCGTCCTTGATAAATCTCAAGTCGAATAAATCCGAAGATGATTATCAATCCGCGGTCTGGTATGCGCTGATGTCTTCCGATTTTAACGAAGCGTTGAGAGTGGCGAAGGAAGGACTTTCATTATTTCGTGAAGACGGCAATTTGGAGATGAGCTGCGCGCATGCCATGCTGCTTCTCGGCCGAAAAAAGGAAGCGATCGATCTATATAAAAAGGCCTATGCCGGTTTACTGCGAAGCGAAAGATACGCGGACCGGGCCGCGCAACTGATGACTGATGATTTTGCAAACCTGATAAGGCGGTACCCCGATAAGGCATCAGAACTGAAGTGGGCTGAAGAAAAGATCCAGGGACCGTTTGATTTTAATTTTCATGAGATACCGTTCGGCGCGGGAAAAGATTCGGTCCTCGGCATGGTGAAAGGAGCAATAGTCAAGGACGAAAACAAACCGGTTCTGGGGCGCCTTGATCCCCTATTGATGAAGCAGTTGAGAACGGGCCTTTATCCCGCGGACAAGGACACGCAGTTGAATCCAGACGTTGCCGAGAAATATTCCATTACATACGAAAAATGGTGCACTCTTCAGAGTATAGATCTTTTTTTTACCGGGAAAGAGGGACAACGGACGCTATTTCTGGTAAGTAAATTGTATAAAGAGAGCGGCAGAATCGATGATATTTTCACTCGTTTCCAGGAGACAATATCAAAGGAAATACGAATTCAGCCTGCTGTTCATGCAACTCAGATCGTCTCACAGTCCGGGCCAACGCCGGTAAAAATAGCGTTCTGGAAGTCGAACAATACTACGATCTTCCTCGACGTTCTTAACGTTTCTTCATCTTCGTCTCAATTAAGAATAATGTATGTTTCAAAAAAGGGTTGGGCAAAATACGTCGATTCTGCTGATCGAGCGAAGCCTCGATAACGTACATGACAGTGGAACGTTAGTTAATGACTTTGCAGTAGTTTTGCCATGACCAAGACCAGTCTCATTCTTTCAACCGAGAGGAATGAAGGCCTCTGCTATCCTTGTACTCCAGCATGTGTCACTGAATTTGGTGACACCTGCCCGTATCCTCATATGAACAATTAGTTAGGCAACTGATCTGTTTTATAAAGGGCAGCCCCTTTATTGTTGCGTATGCGTATGCTTCAGACTCACAGTATTTGGTTTTATTTATTTCTGAATTCTATAAATATGCGATTACTATTCATTCTCAAATTATATTTTTGTATGAGCAGTTTTGCTCACTGCTGAGCGTTTTTGCTCAGCAAAAACCTCGCCATTAAAATGCAACTCTTTGTAATTTTATAAATTGCCACCGGGCATAATAATTGCAAAATAAATCTATCGTAGAAATCATAAAATTTAATATTGTCTGCTCATGACGGCAGATATAATTATAAAAATTAGAAGGTCACGAAGCCTTCTTGACAGTTGCAGGGAACTGCGCCTGACAGGAAGGTTTTTTTGTTGCGCGCATGTGGACGGGCTTCTTTAGGACATGCTTAAAAAGGCAGAATGAAATCGCCAAATTAAAGAAAGGAGGAATAAAGGACTGAAGTTTTTTGGTTTTCTGGAGCATAAAATCTGTATGTTTTAGAAAGGAGAAGAACATGAGAAAGGTTTTAACAGTACTGTGCATCACGGCTTTAGTCTTAATATTGGGCATTTCTCTGAGTTTTGCAGCTAAACCAATAACGTATTATACCTTGACCGTTGCTTCTACCAACCCAAGCAGCGGGGTAGCCATTACCGTGAGCCCTCTCGACAAAAACGGGGCCGGCAACGGCACGACCCAGTTTACGAGATCATATGCCAAAGGCACGGTTGTGACGCTTACCGCGCCGGCAACATCAAGCGGCGGCAGTTTCGCAAAGTGGCAGAACGGAACAGCCGATTACGCTACCACCGTGACCACTTCCGTCACCATGAGCGCCAATACAACTATGACAGCAGTGTATGGATGTTATGGGCATGACTGCATCAGCGGGACTATTGATACCCCGCGCCAGGCAACAGCCAAGTGTCTGGAGTGTCATAGCACCCAGGGCAGCAAAGCGGTCAATTCTCTTCACGGCATGATGCCCACTCTATCGCCGAAAGTGATCAATGCCACGGGCCTCAGCCAGAAACTTATGGAGATCAATACGTACTGCACTTACCCGAATCCGAACATGGCGGGCGCGGCCTGCCTCACTTGCCATCCTACCCTTGGCAAGTTCGAAAACCTGGCGTCAAGCGACCTCGACTGCCTGATGTGTCACAACGACACTTATAAAAGGAAGTTTACTCCTGAGCCTGATCCGGCAAAGTGGATCGATGTTGTTGACTGGCAGGGAACTGCAAGGACGTATGTTCCCGCGGATAAAGATGCCAATGGCAATTACAATGTCGAGTTTAATTTCACCGCCATGCCCGCCGGCACGACGGGTCTTGCTTTGGTAAAGGGTGCAAAGAAGCCCACCACGACCACCTGTCTGAGCTGTCATGCGAAAGCAGGCGGTAGCGACTGGGCAAAGCGGGGAGACCTCGGACTTAACAGCGCCAGCGCAACATCAGACCAGGATATCCATCTGGCCTCGGTCGCCAACGGCGGCGCAGGCCTGATCTGTACGAGCTGCCATGTACCGCTTGACCACAAGATTGCCGGCCGCGGCATCGATCTGCGTCCGACGGAACCAGGCGTTGCCGTGAAAAAGTGCGTGGAGTGCCATGTCGGCATGGATTCAGGCACCGGACACGCGGCAGCCGGCGCCCCGAGGTCGGAGGGAGACAGGCATGTCAAGCGCGTGGCCTGCCAGTCCTGTCATATTACGGCCTTCGGCAAGGGCGGCTCGACCGAGGTCGCGAGAAACTGGAAGGGCGCAATTGCCTGGAACCAGGCACTTTGCATGGGCCAGGGCGGATGGGCCCCGGAGGAAACCAGGGTCGCGAACGGCATACCGGATCATGTTTTCTTTGACAGCACAAGCTATGTATATAAATTAGGACAGACCCTCAGCCGTGTTGACCCGCTCAGCGGCTATACAACAATGGCCGACGCGGTCGGCGGCGTCAATGATGCGCTCGGCGTGAGCATGTTGACCCCGATCAAGCGCCATACGTCCAATATGGCTGTTATGAACTCCGGCACGAACGCCGGGAAAGTGATCCCGTTTGATGTTGTCTGGCAGTTTATGACCGGATTCGCGGACCAGGCGGCAGAGCGCGGAAAGGCTTTTGCCGGTTATACAGGCACGTATGAATGGAAATACCTCGAGGCTGAACAGGCCCTGAACCACGGCGTAAGCCCTGCCGCGAGGGTGGATTGCGCCAACTGTCACCACGCCCGGAACCAGTTCACCACAGCGGTCCAGACAAAGCTGGACAAGCTTGGTTATGCCCTGAAAGACGCCAACAAAGACGGCGTTGTGAATGCTGCCGACGAGGCGATCATCTGCAGCCAGTGTCATGCGCAGAAGTCATTTAAATCAGACTGGCAGCAGCAGCACGCTCACACGGGAAAAGGCTCCGGAATCGGCTGTACTTTCTGTCATGACATCAAGCGCCCGGAGAGGGGCCTCTGCGAGCCCTGTAATTCTGATGGCACGGAAAATACGGCCTGCATCGGTGAGTTCGTGGACACCAATTATTATAATCATTGTAAGTAATAGATATTAGATGATCAATTCATCTAATATTAACCTGGGGCTGTCCCGATTGCGGGGCAGCCCCGATTTTTTGTGGCATATGGTTCAGACGCAGGTTGTTAAGTTTTCCGCATCTTTGAATTCTGGAGTGAGCGCATTCCCCGCAGCTTGCAGGCTGCAGGGAGCTTCAATAGGTGCGAGTATAATTTCTCAGATTTTATCAAGTGGCCCTTCCCTTTTATTATCAGCCCATTCATGGTTCTATCAGGTTCTTTAAGACCACCGGCGCATTGGAAGTATACGCTTGCTATCGTTATCTGGTGAATTCACCGCGTTTATGTGGTGATTTCACCGGGGGAAAAGGGCTTGTTCGATACTTTTTTTTTGCTTCACAATAACTATCGAAAAACAATAGTAAAATCAACGATAGATAGCACTGGCATGAGATTTGCTGTTAATACGTTATCATTTCCTCATCAATCATGTGGTTCAATACGGGAATCAGGATATCAAGCCATGAAAAATGCTGATCGTTGACGAAGAATTATTGATTTTTTCGCACTGTCAACGGCGCTTCGGTATGCGCAGACTGAAGTACAGGAGTTAGGACCGATAAGGATGCTCTCGGAGAAATCATGTGCGATCGTAAGCAAGAAAGGAGGGTTGCAAAGATTTCGAAAAGTCTTGGGGGGTGTATCGCTAAACAGTAAGATACCAATTTTAGGGAGGAAGTATGAATAAGTCAAGAGCATTGTTAGGTGTTCTGGCAGTATGTACAGTTGTTGTTTCACTTCTTGTCGCCTTTGATGAAGCGTTCGCGGGAAAGCCCGTGCCGCCGTCGACCAACCTGATCGTCGGCCGGCCTGCAAAGGGCATGTACTGTGCTGATCCGGCAGGCTGGATCAACCAGGGCTACAAAATCTATGTGTGGGGCAATGCAACGCCTGTAAAGGCCCAGGCTTTTGATGCAGAAGGGTATCTGCTTACTCCGGCAGCCGGTATTACCTTTACGATTCCGGGTACGGGCCAGACCGGGGCAATGACCGTCGGCGATGCAACGAACAAAGTGTATACCGCTTCGCCCAATACCCTCAGGGCGGACATGATTTACACCGGTGATTCCATAATCCAGTATACTGCCGACGGCAAGACCTTTGACGGCGTTGTCCGGCGCTGGAACGCAAAGTGCGACGGCTGCCACGCAACGCCCCCGGCCCATGCCTTACAGTATGCAGGCAGCGCGGGTGCGAGCACATGCCGCACCACCACCTGCCATCCTGCTTTCGGCGCCAAGATGATGCAATCACATGGATACAGGGTTCCGGCTGCTGAACAGACCACGTCTGACGGCTGCTACCGGTGCCATCCATCGCCATGTTACGGAGGCATCCATAAGGGAAAATTCCCGAACGATTCCACCGGCTGCGTGACCTGTCATGGGACCCTGGTGGATGCGGCGAACGGCCAAGGGAAGTTCCCCGGCCAACTCGGTTTCCCGACGTGTCAGGACTGCCATGTGAGCGCTGTTGGTCAGCCCGTTCCCTACGCCACGAACGCCGGCGTGGAGTTCAAGAGCTCGGTAGGCCACGGCAGGAAAAGGACATCGCTTCCGAAGGTCCTCTGTATTACATGCCATAACTCCATGCACATGGAGACGAAGCCCACGAGCTGGGGTGACGGCGTAAACAACAACTGCCAGGTTTGCCACATGAACAAACCCACGAACAACAACATGGGCCCGGTCTGCGGCAACTGCCACGAAGATTCGTTCAATCCTCATTTTGTTGTGAAGTAGTAAACCGTTCATCTGCTCTCAGGGCCGCACCTCACGCAGGTGCGGCCTTTTTTCCCCGGAGCGCCTCCCCGCGGCCCGGCGTTAAGAAGGGAACCATGAAAAAACATACTATCTGCATGATCCTTTTATTCACCGGCATCATCGTTGTCCTAAGCCCAACCTTCGCCGAAGAAAAGCGGAAAACGAGCCGATATTCCGGCGTTGTCCAGGAAGTGAATGTCGGGGCAAAAACGTTGACCGTGGCAAAGGAGAAGCGTTCCCTGGCGATGCTGTTTTATGCGGCAAACGCAGCGTTCACCAACATCAAGGGTCTTCAAGAGCTGAAGCCCGGGGACAAGGTTGTTGTTGAATATGATGCAAGGGAGGGAAAGACGATTGCGGTGACCGTGACCATGGAGTGACCGGCTCCAGGGGAAGGTTATTTAAAAATCGAACGATAGGTGACGTGACGCTGGTTGAAGCGAGAAAAGAGGGGAATCCAAGGCATCGTTCAGTCCGCAAGAGTTCCTGGGTAATTCGGTTTTCAAGGCGGGAGTTCGAAGAAGATTATTTCGCACTTGACTACGGCGGATCTGGTTTCTGGTCTCACGGCACTCTCGGACATTGCCGCCTGTACTTGAACGGTGCTCATTACCTTCTCTTGCCAGTGATCAAAAAAACCGCAAATTGCCTTTCGCTATTTTTATCGCCAGGCTTTGCGATCACTGCCGCAGTTGTATCCTCTATTTCGCTAAATCCGGTTTTTTTGAAGAGTGCTTTCACGTGAGCGCGGTCGAACCCGAAGTGAAAGACGCCGGTATTGTCTCCGTGGAACGAGCCGTCTTCCGCATCGAGGTCCGCGATGCAGAGATATCCTCCGGGATGCAGGAGGGCATGAAATTCCTCAAAAAGCACGGCCGGGTCACATACATGGTGCAGGGTCATGCTGCTCACGATGAGGTGAAATGTGCCTGTTACCCGCTCGCCCAGTTCAAAATCCACGAGCTGGGCGCGCACGTTTTTCAGGCTTTGTTTTTTGACCTTTTCCTGGAGGACCGTGATCATGCCTTGTGAGCTGTCTGCGCCCGTGATCGTTCTCACGTGGGGCTGCAGACAAAGGGTGACGAGGCCGGTGCCGCAGCCGTAATCCAGGGCGTCCATGACCGGCGTCGGCTTTATTGCCCGCATGAGCGTGTCAGCCACATCGTGCGCGAGCTTTACTCGCCGGGGTTCTTTGTCCCATGCAGCGGCTTCCTTGTCGAAGTCTTTTTTGCGGTCGTTTTTCATTAACATATCCCGAAGCGCCTGCCGCCAAAATCCACTATCAACCTAACACCATTCATGTTTTTTGTCAATCATTTGAGCGGCGGCTTTCCGAATAAAGCGGACAATGATCACGCGCCCGCCTGAATGTTGCTCAGTTGTTGTTCAAATTCTTTTGCTTTTTCGTCCCGTTCACGGGTCAGGACCTCGAGTTCGGAAAAGAGCGTCTCGATCTTTTCTTTAGCATCATGAACGGATTTGGATAACTTCCGGATCGCCTCGCCGTCCCTCTTTGCCGAGGCCGCTACAAGCTCCTGGGTATCCTGATCGACAGCCTGCTCCAGTTTGACGATATTCTCTTCGAGAGCGGCTATTTTTTTGTCGAGAGCGCCGACGACTCTGGAGCGGTCTGCGATGATCTCGGCGCGCATGCGGCGGAGCTCTTTTTTATTCACGGAACCTGGGCTGCTCTCGGCACCCTCACCGGTTCGTGGTCCTTCCGCTTCGCTCTTCCAGCCGACCCGTTCGAGAAAATCATGATACGTCCCCTCAAATACGCGAACAACGCCGTCATCGAACACGATAAGTCTCGTTGCCACGGCATTGAGGATCAGTTCGCTGTGGGTGACGATCATGACCGCTCCGTCAAAGGCATCTATGGCCTCGATCAGGGAGTCTATGGAATACATGTCCAGGTGGTTCGTGGGTTCGTCGAGGAGAAGCAGGTTTGCCGGTGAGACGAGAAGCTTTCCCAGCAGCACACGGCTTCTCTCGCCGCCCGAGAGTACGCTTACTTTTTTGAGCGCGTTGTCGCCCTCGAACATCATGAGACCGCAGATCGAGCGTGAGGCGCCGAGGTTGTTGTCGGGATGCGCGTCCATGATTTCCTGCAATGCGGTCTTTTTCGGGTCAAGGCGGTTGATGTTCGTCTGACCGAAATATGCGGGCTTGAGATCCGCGTGGTGTTTTACTTCTCCGCTCCGGGGCGCGAATTCCTTCGCCAGAAGATTCAAGAGCGTGGTCTTGCCCTTGCCGTTCTTCCCGATGACGCCGATGCGGTCTTTTTTGCCGACGGCAAGAGTGAGCCCCCGGATCAACGGGGAAATGTCAGGAGCAAACGAGAAAGACAGCTCCTCCACGGTCAAAAGCCGCTTGCCGGAAAAGGGCACAGACCGGAATTCGAAATCGAGCGTTTTGATCTCGTCGAGCTTTCCGGGCTGTTCCTTTTTTTCAAGCGCCTTGATACGGGACTGCACTGCCCGGGCCTTTGTTGCCTGAGCGCGAAAGCGGTTGATAAAGGCTTCCGCCTCCCTGCGTGTTTTCTCATCATTCAGCCGGGTCTGCTCATGGATCTCTTCTTCCTGCGCGATCTGGTCGTAGAGCTTCCGGGTTGGGCCGGCGATCTTCTTTATCCTGCAGCGATGCAGACCCATGGTGTGGGTGGTCACGCTGTCCATGAACGCCCGGTCATGGGTGATGAGGATGAGAGCGTTCTTCCAACTGCGCAGAAATTGCGCAAGCCATCGGATCGAGAGAATGTCAAGGTAGTTTGTCGGTTCATCGAGGAGCAGGAGGTTTGGTTCCGATGCCAGCACCTTCGCGAGGTTAAGGCGGACCTGAAAACCTCCCGAGAGCTCCGCAGGGTCATGGTTGAAGTCGTCCGCGGCAAATCCGAGGCCGAGCAGAATTGCCTTCACCTTGTAAGTCTCGTCGCGGTGATCTTCGGTCTTTGGAAGGCCGAGGGCCGCTTCGCTCAGGACCGATCTCTCGGTGAAACGGATATGCTGGGAAAGGTGGCCGACGGCGCAGCCCGCAGGTATGCTGATCGAGCCGGAATCAGGCTGTTCCTGCCCGAGAAGAAGCCGGAACAGGGTCGTTTTGCCTGATCCGTTCCTGCCGACGAGCCCCACGCGCTCGCCGGTGTTCACCGTGAAGCTCACATCAGTGAAGATCACCTGCGCGCCGTAGGATTTTTTTACATTGGCAACCTGAAGCATTTTTTTTTTACACCCGGGACAAAGAGAGAATGCAGCGCTCTCGCACGGATAGGTATATTACCGGATGAAGGCGGGCAAGGCAAACGGTTTTTAGTGAAGGTAAAGAAAAAAGGGGCCGAGGATTTTCCTTCCCCGACCCCCTTGCTCAACAGTGCATGTGATGGAGGATCTACTTCTTAAAATCTATGATGTCGCCTTTTGCCAGCGTGTCGCTGCTTTTTTTCACGACCGCGGTCGACGTGTTCATTTTTACGATGAAGACCAGCACCTCTCCGACCAATTTTCTCGGGAAATCGCTGTTTTCATGCTCAACGTAGACGTCGAGCCGGTCTCCGGGTTCAATGCCGTCGGCGCTTCCCTTGTCGAGGTAAACGACGTCAGCCTGAGCGTTGATGGTGCGGCTGTCCAGGACTTCGAGAATATAGCCTGATATGTCTTTCTTTCTTTTCTGCGACTGCTGGTAGATGAGAGATGGTTCCTGGTAGGGCGTAATTCGGCTTTCTTTATTGATGGCGTCGAACGAGAGCGTGATCCTTGCGGTAAGCACATTGGGTTTGTCCTTTGCCGTGACCTGAAGGATGCCGAGCCCCTTGATGACCCTTCCATATGTGTCCCCGGTCTTCGGATGCCTGACCTTGTTGAGCGGCATATAGATGAGGAATCTGTCTCCTATGTTCACTCCCTCGGGCGATGCGATCTTGATGTAGACGGTATCATCATAGCTGAAGATGGTTTTGTCTCCATGCGACCCGATGATCCTGTCATCGGTCTCTTCCTGGTTTATGAAGCCTGCGCTCAGCATGGCGTATTTATCAATAAGAGGGATTGCCGCTTCTTCAGGCAGGATAATTCTCGGCCTTGCAGGAGTCTCTTCCTCTGCGGGTTTTGGCTGTGGCTTCGGTTTCAGGCCGATCAAGGGCGCCGCTCCCGTTTCTTCGGGTTGTTTTTCTTCAGCTGTTTTTTCTGCCGGTTTTTCCGCCGGCCTTTCCAGTGCCCGTTCTATGGGTGTGAGGCTCGGGATGGCAAGTTTGTTGCCGGGATAAATAAGATCCGGGTTGGTGATGTACGGGTTCGCCTTCCAGAGCAGAGGCCAGAGGAACGGGTCTTTGTAAAAGGCGTTCGAGATGTCCCAAAGCGTATCGCCTTTCTCGATGGTATATTTATCCTGCTCATGTTTGGCAGAAGCTGCCGGCGGCGATGCTGCCGTAACCCGGTTTTCAGAACTATCTGAACTATCTGATGTTTCCTGACCCGCGGGTATGATCAGCTCGCCCTGTTTTTGATCTGCAGGCTCTCCGGCAGACGGACCGGCGTCAGGCGCCTGCGGGGCTGGCGCCTGTTCCTGAAGTTGAGCAGCGGCGGGGAATAAAAGGGCGCCCAGTACAAAGACTGCGCAGGTGAGAGGAATAACCCGCCTGATCATTGCTGGGTCCTCACCGGCTGCTGCGGCTGCGGTGCCTGCGGTTGCTGGGTCTGCGGCTGTATTTTTTTCACGGGTTTCTTTTTCTTTTTCGCTTTTTTCTTTTTCGCTTTTTTCTTCACCGGGGTCTGTTTTTTCTCAGGCTCGATCTTTGTCGGTTCGGTGGGCGCGGATTCAACCGCCGTCGCGGGCGCCGCCGCGGGCCTTATATGCTGTTTCTCTTCCAGCGTTCTCAGTCTTGCGGTAAGGGCATCGATCGTGCTCGTCGACTCATCCAGCTTCATTTTCGTGTCGATCTGAATTTTCTGGAGTTCAAGGAATTGCTTTTGCAGGAGTGTGAGCTGTTCTTTCGTCGGGTCTTGCGGCGGCTGTTCTATTGGTGCGCATGATGCGAAAAAGAGTAGAGCGAGTGCGGGGATGATGGTAAGAATCCGTATACGGTACCTCATTCTGTGGCCCCCCCTAATCATATGCGCCCGCTTTTGATCGTCGGTTGAACGCGGGGCGTCATTTTTCATAAAGATAGCCAGAAACCTCTTGTTTGTCAAGAGAATAAATAGAAACGAGACCTTGCTTTTGGCAGGGGTTTTTGGTATTCTGCCGATACCATGGATGCTGATGCGAAAAAGGAACGGACAGGGCTGAGGGGAGTGCTTTACCTTTTCATCCTTGTACTCCTGAGCGCGGGTGTGATCCTGTTGCAGTTGCATTTCGGCGGGTTTGTCGGTCCGCTGTCAGACAATATTCTCATCTTTACCCTTGTTCTCGCGAACTTTCTTCTCCTGTCCGCGGTTATTTTCATGACAGCGAGGAGCCTCTGGAAGCTCTCGGTGGAAAGGAAACGCGGGGAGCTCGGGGCCAAGTTCAGGACCAAGCTTGTCGCGGCCTTTGTCAGCCTGGCATTCATCCCCACGATACTCTTATTTCTCATAGGAAGCGGGCTGTTCACGAAAAGCATCGAGCGGCTCTTCAGTATACGGGTAGAGCATTCGGCGCGCGACGCCGCGTTCCTGGCGCAGGCATACTACGACCGGCTCAAGACGCAGGCGCTCGCGTTCGGCAAGCAGATCAGCAGGCAGATGACGGATGACCGACTTCTCGACCGGTTTGAGAAGCCGGTGCTCAAGGAGTACCTGGCGAAAAAAGCGGTGGAATACGGACTCGGCGCCGTGGAGCTTTTCACGGCCCCCCGGGAGCGGGTCGTCACGGCCGTCACCGATCAGTTTCCGAACAGGACCTTTACCTCCGCCCCCGGCGACCTCACTGCCAAGGCGTTTGCCGCTGAAGAGGCGACCGTGGTGAGCGACCTGGGGAGAAAAGGCGAGATCGTGAGAGCCGTTGTCCCGCTTTACGCCAGGGGTGGAGATAAGATCGTTGCCGCCGTTACGGTCAACTACTATGTGCCGCAGAGCCTGGCGGTCAAGACGAATGAGATCCGCATGGGATATTCCGAGTACCGATCTTCATTTTCCAAGAAAGAGCCGATCAAGCTTGCCTACCGATTGGGTTTTTTATCCGTTACCCTGGCCCTTCTTCTCGCCGCCATCTGGGTGGCGCTTCGCGTGGCGGCCGGCATCACGGTCCCGATCCGTAAACTGGCCGAGGGTACGGTCGCCGTTGCCGCCGGCAACCTCGACTACCGGATAGATGAAAAATCCGGCGACGAGGTGGGGATGCTTGTCGACTCATTCAACAAGATGACGGGTGATCTGAAAAACTCGCGCGAACAGCTTGAGCAGGAGGTTGTGTATAAGGAGACGATCCTTTCGAATATCGACACCGGCGTTGTTTCCATGGACCGCATGGGCAGGATCACGACCGTTAATCCGGCCGCCGCACGGATACTCGGCATCCATGCTCAGGATGTACTCGGTAAAATGTACGATGACGCGTTCAGCTTTATCGTACTCGATCCGATCCGCAACCTGTTTCGCCGTCTCGGTCAAGCGAGGGGGAGGGCCGAGGAGGTTTTGCCTCTCGCGGTGCGGGGTCGTACCCTGACGCTCCGGATGCGGGTCTCGACCCTTCGGGACAGCGGGGGAATGATGTCGGTAATAACCTTTGACGACCTTACCGCGCTTCTCCGCGCCCAAAAAGCGGAGACCTGGCAGGATGTGGCGAGAAAAATCGCCCATGAAGTGAAGAACCCGCTTACGCCGATCAAGCTTTCGGCCGAGAGACTGCGAAAAAAGTTCGCGGAGGGCGCAAAGGATTTCGATACGGTGTTCGACGAGTGCAGCGGGACGATCGTCCGGGAGGTGGACGGACTCAAGCGGCTTCTGGACGAGTTTTCGGAGTTCGCGCGGATGCCGAGATCGGCCCCTGTTCCCCAGCCGCTCGCACCGGTGATGGAGAATGTGGTCCAGCTTTACGCGGGCGCCCATAAAGATATTGAATTTGTGAAGGACACTATGTCCGATATCCCCGAGGTCCTGATCGACCGGGAACAGATGAAGCGGGTCTTCATCAATCTGATCGTGAATGCTGTTGAAGTTATGCGGGGGAAGGGTACGATATGGATGTCGGCGCACCTGACGTCGGATGAAACGGTGCGGGTGGAGGTCGCCGACGACGGGCCGGGGATTGCGGCCGAGGACCTGTCGAGGCTCTTCGAGCCGTATTTTTCCCGCACGAAGAAAGGCGGCGGACTCGGCCTCGCTATTGTTGAGAAGATCATCGCGGACCACGGCGGATCGATCCAGGTGGTACAGAACCGGCCGCGGGGCGCGAAGTTTATCATCGATCTGCCGGTGAGCGGGGGGCAGAGGGCATAGGGCAGAAGACAGAAGACAGAAGGCAAACTTCTTTGCGCTCTACGTAATTATACTACGGGAGGAACTGATTTTGGATACGGCATCTAAACTACTGCTTGGCGGGTTCATCGTGTATCTTGTTATCAAGGGGATCGGTTTC
>Ga0209342_10004848_pt1 | contig 13891 bp, 12 predicted proteins | sample RifCSP16_2_FD_184023 | JGI IMG/M metagenome (GOLD analysis project Ga0209342, IMG submission 184023) | Soil microbial communities from Rifle, Colorado - Rifle CSP2_sed 16_2 (SPAdes) (version 2) | ecosystem: Environmental > Terrestrial > Deep subsurface > Rock core/Sediment | place: Rifle... | reverse complement strand
AGATGGCGGAGGGCTCGGTGTGGGAGGCGATGGAGCTCGCCGCGTACTACAAGCTCGGCAACCTCGTCGGCATCATTGATGTGAACCGGCTCGGACAGCGCGGAGAGACCATGTACGGCCATGACCTCGCCGTGTACGAAAAAAAGGTCTCTTCCTTCGGGTGGGAACCGATCATCATAGACGGTCATTCCCTGTCCAGCGTCCTCGCGGCCTATGAAAAGGCGCTCCAGATCATGGACCGGCCAATCATGATCATCGCCAGGACCATCAAGGGCAAGGGAGTGTCGTTCATCGAGGACAAGAACGGCTGGCACGGCAAGGCCCTCAAGAAGGAAGAGCTCTCCCGGGCGCTTGAAGAACTGGGACCGATCGACAAAAAGATCCGCGGCCAAATATCCAGACCGCAGGACCTGAAGCCCGCTGCGAAGGCGCCGCAAAAGATACGCGCGGTCTCTTATACCGGCGATAAGCCCGTTGCTACAAGGCATGCCTACGGGAGCGCGCTCACGCGCATCTCTCCCCAATTCCCGGACATGGTCGTCCTGGACGGAGAGGTAAGCAACTCCACGTTCTCGGAGCTGTTCAAGGCGGTCCATCCCGACCGGTTCTTTGAGATGTACATCGCGGAGCAGAACATGGCCGGCGCGGCCCTCGGCCTCTCGATCCGCGGCAGGATCCCCTTTGTCTCGACCTTCGCCGCATTCCTGACGAGGGCCTTTGATCAGATACGAATGAGCCCCTCCTCGAATGCCAATATCAAATTCTGCGGCTCCCATGCGGGCGTGTCCATCGGCGAGGACGGGGCGTCCCAGATGGGACTTGAAGACATCGCCATGTTCAGAGCGGTCCTGCACAGCACGGTGCTCTACCCCTCGGACGCGGTGTCCGCGGAAAAACTTGTCGAGGAAGCGGCCAGGCACAAGGGCATTGTGTATATCAGAACAACGAGAAAAGACACGCCCATCATCTACCGGAACGACGAGGCATTCCGCATCGGCGGCAGCAAGGTCCTGAGATCGAACAGGACCGACGCGGCCGCTATCGTGGCTGCGGGGATCACGCTCCATGAAACGCTCAAGGCATATGAGGAATTAAAGGCTCAGGGAATATTCATCCGCGTCATCGACCTCTATAGCATCAAGCCGATCGATACGGCAACGCTTAGAGAGGCCGCGGAAGATACCAAGGCGATTGTGACCGTGGAAGACCATTTCCCCGAAGGCGGCCTCGGCGAAGCCGTGCTGAGCGCCCTCGCCGGACAGAACGTGCCGGTCCATTCACTCGCCGTGCGAAAAATGCCGAAGAGCGGAAAACCGGATGAGCTCCTCGATTATGAGGAAATATCAAGAAATGCGATCGTAAGGAAAGTGAAAGAAATTATCGGGAACCGTAAGCGATAAGCTCCCCCGGCATCACGACAAAAAAACACAGGGCGCGGAAAATTTCCGCGCCCTGTGCAGTTGCTCATACGTAACTTGTCTTGACCCCTGTGGAGCCCCTCCGGCGGGACTTTTATGACGCGACACCCCGCAGTCCTGCCCTGGCAGGACGTCCGCGGGGTTACTTCTTTGTCTCTTCCTTCGCGGGTTCATTCACCGAGATCAATTCAACTTCAAAGACCAGGACCGCGTTCGGTCCGATGGGCCCTCCGCCTTGCTCCTTGTAGGCAAGGCTGGGTGGAATAACGACCTGCCACTTCGACCCCTCTTTCATAAGCTGGAGAGCCTCGGTCCAGCCGGGTATCACGCCGTTTACCGGGAACGTTGCAGGCTGGCCGCGCTTAATGGAGCTGTCGAATTCCGTTCCGTCGATCAGCGAGCCGCTATAATTGACCGTCACCGTATCCGTGGCCTTCGGCTTCTTTCCTTTTCCCTCGGTGATCACCTTATACTGCAGACCGCTCGGCGTGGTCTTTACCCCTTCCTTTTTTGCGTTTTCAGCAAGGAAGGCATCTCCTTCTTTCTTGTTCTTTTCGCCAAGAGCCTTCATCTCTTCCTGCTGTTTGGCCATCTGCTCTTTCTGCCTGACCATAAGCTCGTCCCGGAGGGCCGCAATGGTATCCTTGATTTCCTGCTCGGTCATGAGAGGCTTTGCGCCGGACAGCGCATCCTTGATCCCCCGCGCAAGAATCTTCGGATCCACATCGATTTTCTGCTGCTTGAGGCTGTTTCCCATGTCAAGACCGATGGTGTAACTGACCCTGTCCTTCTTTGTCTTGAGCTGCATTTTTTCCGCAGCGCCTGCCTGACTTGCCACAAACACCGCACACATTGCAACTATTACCGATAATTTCATACCTGCTCCTTTCCTCTTTCAGAGGTGAATTTATGAATATTCATCCGCTTGAGACGGATGAATATTTTCATGATCTGTTCGTGGGGCGTCTCCCGCACCCTCTCCCCTCGCTCACACATTCGTCTTGATGCTTTCGTCCTGTATCCCCAGAACGCTTTCGACAATGTCCGCAAGGACCTCGTCGTGATCGTGGTTCAGGGTAAATACCCTGCACTGCACCACGCGCGCGGGAATGTAGTCGAAAAAGTCCTTGAGCGGCTCCTTCTCGACCTTCCGCGTGGACGGATTGAACACGTAGATCTGGCGCTCGCCCATCATGAGCGGGTTGACCGGCCGCGGGTCCTGGCTCGCCATGTCAACGCGGAACTCCAGGTCCTTGATCTTTGCCGGGAGGGCCTTTCTGATCCTCTTCACCAATTCCGGCGCGTCGATAATGGTCTTCCCCTTTTCGAACGCGCGCATCGAGAGCGTGACGTCATAGGCCATCTTCCACTTCACCTCACGGGACAGGATGGCCGACCACTCCCGTCCCAGCGCCGCCGTGGACCCGTCCTCGCCGGCGCCCCACTTTCGCACGGCCTCGAGCAGGGACCAGTCGGTCAGTTCGAGGTACCCCCGGAGGTTTTCGACGGGATTGTAGGGAAAGAGCGCCGCCATGGTGTCCTTGAACAGTTCCTTGAGGTGCTCGTCTATCGCCCGCGTGGTGCGGTGGTAGTAAACGTTGGTGTACATGTACAGCCGGGCGTTCAAAAACATGTTGAGCGCCGTAAGGCCGGACTTGTGGAGCGTGAGTCCCTTGTCCGAGAAGAAGGTGTAGTACATGAGCCGGTCGATATCCACCGCGCCGATGGCCACGCCGCACATGTACGCGTCGCGCATCACATAGTCGAGGTTGTCAACGGTATAGATGCCGGAGAGAAGGGGCTGGAGGAACACAAGCCACAGCGGTTTTTTCGCGGTCGATGCCGCCTGAGGTCCTTTGCCGATCAGAAAGGCGATCTGCTCGGGGTCCAGTTTCTCTTTCTTTGCGAATTCGCCGTTCGGGCCCCGATGGATGGCCCTGATGATGACCGCCAGTTCGTTCTTGATGATATGCTGGCCGAGCTTTTCGTGCGTGAGGCCGAACTGTTCGAGATAGTTGTCGTCGAAGAAATGGCCGAAGGGACCGTGTCCCACGTCATGAAGAAGGGCGGTGACCCGAAGGAGCTCTTCGATGTAATTGACCGACGGACAGTCAGGCGCCGCGGCCTTGAGCGACGGGTAGAGGTGGCGCGCGAACCTGCCGGCCAGGTGCATGGCTCCGAGCGAGTGCTGGAACCTGCTGTGCTCGGCCGAGGGATAGACCCACCGGGCGCTCTGGAGCTGATAGATCTGCCTCAGGCGCTGCATCCAGGGAGTGTCGATGATGTCCTTCTCGGTCTTTTCTCCCCCGCCGCGCGGCGTAGTGAAGGAAATGTACCCGTGGACAGGGTCCCCCAGGAGGGCCGTGCCGTCATAAAACTCTTCTCCCCGTGCCAGCTCGCGCATGGCAAGCATTATACAGTGAAATATATCGGAGTCAACTTGAAAAATGCAAGAGGAAGTCTGCAGCGCAACGCGGATTAGGGGTGGATTGGTTAAGATACATAATAGATCCGATTGATACCTGAAGTGAGCCGCCCTCTCTTGGTAGGTCCGGGGTTGAGGCGAATGACCTCGTTGGGGACAATACAGGGCCTCTCACTGAACTTGAGAATTTGGCTAAGGGATGATAGGCGGCAACGGCACGCCGGATAAATATAACGATCAGAGAGCAAGTTCGCTTTACGTGAGAGAATCGTCGAAGAAAACGCTAACGTCCGAACAGGACGCGGAGGCGACGTGCGCCCTGGAACTTAGCCGGTTGTTATCGTGCTGAAATTTAAGCGTAATCAAATTACACTTGACAGGGGGATTATAGGATGTCCCCAAAGTTTAAGGTTGATTCCGCCCTTAAACCCTATTGGATCTTTGCTGATAAACCTAATGCAGACCATCCCACAAGTGAGACTATTATTGATACGCCGCCTAAAACCTTTAATTTCTTCGGCGTAATTGCAAACCGGGGTGGCCTCAGGAAAGGTATCATTACTGTTCGCAAATTGTACATAAAGCTGAGAACATTGCTACACAAAAGATGCATTAGCCCAAATAAGAATAAGACGGTGAAAAATTCTGCCTTCTTCACGAAATTCTCATTATCGGGTAAATAATACTTTATTTTCAGCTCAAAAAATAAAAAAACCACCAATAAAACTAAAATGTAAAAAATCTCTTTCAGATCTTTTTTCTGGAATTTAAATGGATGTTTTTCTGTATTTGACGGCATACCCATTCCTTTATTACTTACTGACGGATCCATATACAGGGGACGGCGGCCAACTGAAACCGTAGTGCATACTTATCCCTGTTATACCATTTCTGTCGAAATTGATACCTGCACCCAGTCTTCTGGCACCCAAACCAATTTCAACATCTCCTTTACTACCGCAAGTCACATCACCCGAAATGCCAACGAGACTCGTAGAATGCCCTCGAGTTATACCTTCCGCACTGTTCACACCAAAATCATGCAATAGGATTGTGACCCCTCCACCGATTATTATGAATGGCTCAGAAGCTGCATCATAAGGCGCGTAAGGATTATATACTACATATCCTGAATGATTTACCCTTGACCAGCTTGGATCGCTTGTTATTAACCCTGGATCTATAGTCGGACCGGGAGAGAGCAAACCAGAGGGATCAATCGAATTGACCGGATTGTTCCCCACGTAGGCGAACAGATGATTTCTACCGAGCAGAATGCCAATCGAATCCTTTTCCACGTACCTTCCGATGCCCGGATTATAGTCCCTGTAGTAGTTGTAATTGAGTCCCGTCTCAGCATCGAAGTACTGCCCAGGGAAACGGAGGTTGTTCGCGATCGTGGAGATGGTTACGGTCACCTCCCCGAACGGTTTGTAGTCCGCAGCCCAGACAACCGCCCCGGAACTGTCTGTCATCTTCTGCGGCGTGCCTAAATGATCGTTGTGGATCATCGCGTCTGGCGACCCCGGCCCATAAGGGAAAAACCCTTTATCGATGCGGTCTTCCGCGCACAACGTCCTCTTACGACACCTCCCATTTTTCGACGTTTTTCTTGAAGATCATAAGTGTAGTTGACATTAAACCATTGATCGCGGCGCAAGTCAAGCAGTTAGGATATAACCTGTGCCAACCACCAGCAAATAGAATAAATCATGTTGACATTCTGTGCATTTAACTGTACAATTAGTATCACAAGATGGGAGGGGAATAATTATGATTAAAGAATTGAAAAATGTATCGATGAGCGAGGCACGAAACGAGCTGACATCGATGCCGGAACTTCTGGAAAAGCAGCAGGGGGCCGTTGCCATAACACGACGGGGCAAACCCGTCCTTGCTCTTATGCCGTGGGATCTCTATGAATCTATCATCGAAACACTGGAAATCCTGGGAGACGAAAAGATGATGGCTGCCCTTCAGAAAGGCATCGAGGAAATTGCCGCGGGCAAGGGCATTTCCTGGGAAAAGGCCAGGCGGGAGCTCGCGGCATGACGTACAAGATCGTCATCACACCGACAGCACTGAAGATGATGAAGGATATTTTGGATCGGCGCGTTCGCAATTTGATTGTCAAAAGGATCGACGATTTGAAAGAAGACCCAGAGAAACAGGGAAAGCCTTTGTTAGGCGAACTCTCGGGTTATAGGAGCCTGCGGGCAGCCGGACAGCGTTACAGAATCATTTACCAAGTGGTAAAGGACAAGGTGTTGGTTTATGTTGCGGCAGTCGGCATCAGAAAGGAAGGAAGCGCGAGCGATATCTATAACCTGGCAAAAAAACTCATCCGCCTTCATTTGGTTAATCCTCACAAGTGAAAAAGACGAAAACGCTGAATCGGGGTTGATTTTGAACAAGATACCCGCCTCTGGCAACGGCCTGCCACGCCAAAGGCGTGGTTCAGTGGAGCGTATCATGCGGTCCCGTCTCGCTTTCGCCAGGGACTTTGATAAACGCAACATCCCGTCCCCGACCTGTCGGGGATTGCGGGGCCAGGTGGAGAAACTTCCGCCGCCGAAGCGTAAGCAAATCGTGCAGATTCTCGATGCTTTCCTGGGAAGTGAGAAGGTGAAGAAGACGGGATGATTCAACACTATCTTACGAATCTTTACCGCTCCTCTTTTGTGTAACGCCCTTTAGCAAATAGATCAAGGGCGCAAAGGGCAACATAATAAGTCCCCACCAGAAGAAGGTTTTCTTCAACATTCGCTTCTTGTATTTAGCGGCGAAGTTTTGTTCCGTCTTCTTTGTCACACCGTGAGTGAAATATTGGCAATGGTGCCCTATCTCATGGTAAAGGACAGCAGCAAGCATGAACTTGGGAACAAAAGGTAAAAAAAATACAAAGCGCGGAACGCCACTGTAAATCGTATCTATAGCAAGTTCAATTCTAGCCGGCTCATGACCCTTCCTTGGCCAATAGAGCCCTCCCGCCTTTTGATTTTTATTATATGTCAGTTGATCAACAAGAGTGATCGCATCTAATCCAACCAAATGCTCTTTAGGGACTTTAACCAAAAGTTTCTGAATCAACTGTTCAATGTTATTGATCGGAAACTGGGTTCGGTATTGCTTTTTAATTTTTATATTCAAAACCTACGCCACCAAATTTGGGTCATACGGAGTTACGGGAGGACTGGAAAATAATTCATCCAAAAGATCCGCCACATTCTGCAAGAATTCAGCCCATGGTGAAGTTGGAGCCGGACTGGGTGTCGGCGGTCCGAGTTCAGGAGTCGGAGTATTCCTGGGAGGTGATTGTCTACACATCCTCTGAGCTTCTTGAGGAATTTGTCTCGGCATCCTACTAATTCGAGCAAGAGGTCTGAAAACAAACGGGCCTCTTCCAGCAATAAATACTTCAAAGAAAAGACCAAACGAATCTTGGCGCTTAATCGGATTATTTCCCACGTAGCTAAATAGGTGCTGTCTATTAGGTGATATATTAAAATAATTCACGATCGCTGCCACTTTATCACGGAATATAATCTGAAGCATGCCGCGATTCAATGGATCAGCTTCGATATACCTTCCAATGACCGGATTATAGTCCCTGAAGTAGTTGTAGTTCAGCCCCGTTTCTACATCGTAGTACTGCCCAGGGAATCTAAGGTTATTTGTGATCGTTGATACCGTGATCGTTGCTTCACCGAACGATTTGTAGTCTGCCGACCATACAACTGCCCCGGTCGAGTCAGTTAGCTTCTGTGGAGTACCTAAATGATCGTTGTGATAGTAGTATACATTACCCCCTTCGATCTTGGCAAGCGGCTGGCTGTTCAGGTATACATATTCCGGAATGGGCGAGACATGGACGAAGAATAGCAAGGAAGGAAAAATGTCAAGCCGTATGACCTGACCATAAGGCCTCCACCTTCTTCACTTCTTAATAATTTTGTTTTGTATTGTTAAAAAAACAATGCAAGAAAGCGATACAATCAACATAGAGATGATGAACAACGCGCTTGGTTGCATCCCGTCACCCCGTAGTATTTGATTTAAAGAAATAACGAGCCAAAATATATTGCAGAGCCATAAGTAGACGGCTATATCTTTCCCTTTAATGGATACTAAAGCTCCAATGCCACTGATAAGCAGTGGAACAAATAAAATTCCATGAAACGAGATAAACTCTGTGAAGTTATTAGGATGAAATATTCTCACAACCATTATCCCGGCCAAACCCAAATAAATACCTGTCAAAAAATATATTGCTAAAAAAGTATTTTTAACCAATCGTTTTGAATTTGTCATAACAGTTCATCTCCTTACCATTGAACATTTATCTTACCTGGTGTAAGCGTAATAGTAGTCACAGTATGACTAATCCCGAAAGTCGTAAGTTTTATCCCTTGAGTATGCTGGACGTGACAATGAAAAGTAAGAAGAAAACGGGAAGAAGAGAAAAGAAGGCCTTCTGTATGAAGCGTTTGATATTCATCAAGCCCACACCACCTGACCCCCGAATGATGTAAAAGACGGTACTCTCTCAGCTAATGCATGAACGCTACAATTAGTGACAATTTCTGAAATTGTTAATAAGGCAGGTACGTATTTACTCGGCGTGTATCAGAAAATGCAGACATATCATTATCAGAAACTAAATAACTTGTCAATCGGAAAATTGATTCGATTTTTCACGAGCAAACGAGCGGCTTGCATCCTCAGGAACGCGCCCTCCGTCATATTTATCTTGAGCACTTTTCAGCACTTGGGTGGAAAATGGGGTTGAAAAAAGTACCACGGCATAGTATACTCGAATCATTGTCCAGCCGGTGAACGGAAATACCGGCGGGCATGAAAGGCGGCTGACATGCCAAAGGCAAAGATACTCCTCGTCGAGGACAGCAAGGGTCAGGCGAAGACCACCAAGGCGGCCCTGGAGAAGAACGGTTTTGAGGTGATCTGGGTCGAAGACGGCATTGCAGCATTCAAGATCGCAAAGAGCAGCCACGTTGATGTTATTCTCCTTGACCGCGTTCTGCCGGACATTGACGGGAACGAGGTATGCCGGTGGTTGAAGCTTGACCAGGACACGAAGAGCATCCCGATCATCATGCTCACGGTCAAGAATACGACGGCCGACAAGGTAACGGGGCTGGAGGCGGGCGCCGATGACTACCTCCCAAAACCCTACGATACGGGCGAGCTCAACGCGCGGATCTATGCCTGCTTGAGGACAAAGTCCCTGCAGGATGACCTGAAGCAAAAGAACCGGCAGCTTGAGGACATGCTCACGCGGGTGGAAACCCTTGCGGTCACGGACTCGTTGACCGGCCTTTTCAACCGGAGGCGTTTTGAGACCATCCTCTCCCTGGAATTCAAAAAAGCGTCACGATACGTGGCTCCCCTGAGCTGTATGATGATCGATATCGATCATTTTAAGCTGATCAATGACGCGTACGGCCACCGGACAGGAGATGTGATACTCAAGGAGACGGCGCAGATCATCCTGAAGAGCATCCGGGAGGTCGATGCCGCCGCCCGATGGGGCGGCGAGGAGTTCAGCGTATTGATCCCCAATACCTCAAAAGAGAATGCCCGGACGCCGGCTCAGCGGATATTGAAATCCGTTGCAAACAATGCCTTCCCCGAAATTGGAGGCCAACGCATCACCGTGAGCATCGGGATCGCGGACATACTGGACCCTCTCATCGATACGGAAGACAAGCTGGTCAATGCGGCCGACCTTGCGATGTATGAGGCGAAAAGGAACGGGCGGAACAGGATCGAAGTAAGTCCCGATAGAACGGAACCGGCCCGGGAGAGAGAGAATATCGGCGGTAAAAAGGGCTGAGCGCGGCCAGTGTTGGGCCACAGGCCACGCCGAGAGCACAAAGAAAGCAATACAAAAGTCAAAGTTCAAAATGCAAATTGCAAAATTGCGGTATGGCCTTAGGCCATGATTTTATATTCCTTCATTTTGACTTTTACCTTTTGCACTCTGCATTTTGCATTGAAGCTCCCTGCAGCAAGCTGCAGGGAATCTCTATTCTCAAGGTAAGAACATAATCGTATTCGCTCGCATTCCCCGCGGCAAATGAAGGTTCGTATAGGCATCCGCGGGGAATGTGCTCACTCCAGAATTCACCGGGCTCTGAGTCAATGAAAGCTGCCTTAAATACCCCCTCTTCCCTTATACCATAAAAAAGAAAGATACTCATGCAATGCCATGGCGCTCGTGCGCATATGGGCCGCCGTGGGGATCAAGGTGAATGGAGAAAAGCCCCTCTGTTCGGACGTATACCCGGCAGGCGCGGGAATAACATCGAGACCCTGCGCCTTGAACATGGCCGATGCCCTCTTCATATGAAAAGCCGATGTCACGAGGATGATGCGTTTCCCCGGGAAATTCTTCTTCAGGAGCTTCGCGCTCTCGATGGTATTTCTGGACTTCCGTTCAACAACAATATCCTTGTGGGGCACGCCGAGGCTTGCGGCAAGGCGGGCCATGGCGTCCGCTTCGGAAATTTCGGGATTCGTCGGATCACCGCTTCCCCCGCTCAGAACGAGCGGGAGATGGAGCGCCTTCTGGAGCCTTACGCCGGCAAGCAGCCGTTCAAGTGATGCCTCTGAAGGCTCGGATTTAAGACCGAGCCATGATAAATCCTTTACCCCTCCGGACAGCACGACAATTGCGTTGGCCCGAATGGCAGTGGACCTCAACGGAGGAAAACTCCGCTCCAGAGGTCTCATAAGAAGATCGCTCACCGGCTGTATGCTCAGAAGATAAAGGAGAACAAAACCTGATATGATAAAAGCCCTGCCGAGACGTTGATATTTCCGCGCGATCAGAAAACCGGCAGCCGCGAGAACCAGAGGACCGGCAGGCGGTAAAATAAAAAGTAAGAGCATCTTTGAAATGACAAAACCCATTTCTTAAAAACCCCGTATCGCGCATTCCTCTCGACAGACTTCTCAGCTTTATCAGAACGGCAGCTTGATCTTTCCCGGAAGGCCGGATTTGACCGCGTTCTTGAGCAGGTCGTTGAGCTGGTTCTGCTTGCCGGACAGCGAGCCGCCCACAGCATCAAGATCGCCGTAATTCTTCTTCAGGTCCGTAAAGGCCCCGCCGGTCTTCTCCCTGATCGCGGCCTGCAGCTCCTTTTCCAGTTTTCCCGCCTGTTCTCTGACAAGTTTCCCGACAGCATCCTGCAGGACCCGGTCGAGATTCGACGAGATACGGACGCTATAGTCCTCGAACGTGCCGGCGACATCGGCCGAGAGGGTGAAACTCGACACCTTCGAGAGGGCCGAGCTCATGGCGCGGGCATAGGGATTGGCGCTTTCCTTTCCGCCGGCAGCGAACCGGACGGACTTCACCATGGCGGTTATCTTCGCGGTAAATTTTTCGCCGCGGGATACGCCGGTTACCTTCAAGTCAACCAGACCTTCCTTGAGAGAAACGGGCAGCTTTTCATTGTCGGAAAGCGCCGCATCCATCGCCCGGTAACCCTGCACGGCCAGGGTCAGGGTGTCCTCCGGTTTGGAAGGCCTGACATGGTTGAAGACGCCGTCGAGCTTTGCCGCCCGGACGTCCTGCATGCCCTCGCCGGAGAACGCCAGGGTCATCGGCGCGCCGAGCACGTCCTGATCGGGCGTGATGTTCCTGATCTTTCCGGTGAATGCCCCCGCCTTCGGCAGGAGCGAGGCGTTGACCGTCCTGATCAGGAAGTCGGGCAGCGGGTGATATTCCTTGAATCGCACGTCAACGCCCTTGCCGCGCGCGGGCTTCACTGCCTCTGCCTTGCCTTTCTTTTCCCGGGAACGCGCAAGCGCCGGCTGGAGCCTCCCGTACCAGAGAACCCCCCGCTGCACCCAGGTGTTGATCTTTTCACCGAAGAGCATCCCGCTCATATTCTGGAGACCCGCGGAGGACATGCCGTACTTTTCCATGATCCGCCGGACGTCCTCCTGAGGGGCCTTTTCGGCCTTTGCAACAGCGTTCTTTGCCGACTGAAGATCGGCGTTAAAAGTTTCTTTCGCTTTCCTGATCGTGTCAAGATCGCGCTCGATGTCTTTTTTGACGGCCGCGGCCTCGGCGAGCTGCTGTCTCAGATCGGCCGGCTTTCCCTTCCTCAGCTTTTCGATGCGCGCCTTGTAGTCGTCGATATGTTTTTTGTCCGGCAACCCATCGCCCACCTTTTTCCACGTGGACCTCATGTTCCGGATGTCCGTTCGGGCGCTTTCGATCTGCTGAAGCGAGTCCAGCTCTTCGTCCTTCAGGATCTTCTTCACGTCCGGCTTTTCGAACGAGGGCAGCTGGAATGAAGGGCGTTTCGATGCGCTCGGCTTTTTCTCAGGCCTGGATACGGCGCCCGAGGTTTTGCGCGGCGTGCCGAACCGGAAGCCTTCTGCGGCCATCTCTTCGATGACCACCTTCCGGCGAAGGATGTTCAAGCCGTCGACGGTGAAGGAGATGCGCGAGACCTCGACGGCGTTCGTCATGGGCGCTTCCTTGTCCGTGACCCGGAGACCCGTAAGGGTCATGCCCAGGGGGAACAGGGAGACGTTGGCGCGGGCAAGCTCTACCTTGGCGCCCGCGAGGCGCGTGCCCGCCGCCTCGATGCCGCGCTTCACGAGCGTGTCGAGGAGGAAAAACCAGAAGATCGCGATGATGAGAATGACGGACACAAAACCGACCAGGCCCTGCCAGCGGATCCATTTTTTCATGGTTGTCGTCCCCCTTCAGCACATGAGGAGTAAAATTCAGCGAGGCACTGCCTCAGACCAATGAAGCAAAAAACCAGCATTTTTTGAACCGCGGAGACGCAGAGGCGCAGAGAACTTCAATTTGTTCGTTAAACTCGAGACTTGCCATGCTTTTCTCATCGTCTCGGCGTCTCTGCGGTGAACGCTTTTGACTTTTTAAAAAACTTGACTAAAAATGTAATTGGTATTTGGACATAGCATTTCACTCTCTTGATCACGACAGCGACCGGTACATCTCGTACCATCTCGATGCCGTCAGCGCCTGGACGATCTTCGTTCTCTTTATCCAGGTCAGGACCCGCTCGCGGTATTTTCTGATCATGAAATTAAAAAGAACGACAGCAGGGGCGAATGCCGCGAGAGAGAAAAGAAAGCTCCCCATGACCACGGAATTGTTGAACTTCTGGAGGCGCCAAAACGTCGAGTTATACATCGCCGTCCAAAGCCCCTGGAGCGGCGAGGCGGTCAGCACAACGAGCCCGATGCGGTGGAAGACCGGGTCCAGAACAGAGGCCGCGCCGGAGAAGAAAGCCGTGGCCAGGATAAAGGCGGAAAGATTCACCCGGACCAGAAAGACGATCAGAAGAATGATGAGATTGGCAACGCTGAAAAAGGGCAGGAAACCCGCGATCATGCCGAAGCACAGAGCCAGACTTATCTGGCCCGGCTCCGCCTCGGAATTCAGGACCTTCAGGAGCTTCAGGATCGAGTTCACCATGGCGCACCTCCGTGAAAGTGGGGCCCCTCCCCGAAACGGTCGGAGGGACCCTTCGATAACGCGACACCCCGTCCCGCTGAAGCGGGACCACGGGATCATTTCTTCTGGATCGACGCCTCTTCCACGATAACGGAATATTTGTATCCGCCGCCGAAGTCCTTGTCCTCATACAGCGTTCCGCTCACCGTCACGACGTCGTCTTTGTTCGGAAGGTCCTGGGTCGTTATGACCAGGTTATGGGTCCCCTTTCCTGAATCGCCGCTGCCGTCCTGAAGATGCACCCAGTTCTTTCCCATGATGCCCGCCGAGACCTTCACCACCTTGCCCCGAACCTTGACGGTCTTTTTGTTGAGTTTGGATTTCCCGGCATAGATCTCGGCGACGGTGTACGCATCGGGCCCCTCGGCCTTGCCCACCGCGACTGTTTCCGCGGGCGTGACGGTCGCGCCTTTACTGCCCGCTGAGGCATTGCCGGTCTTCGCTTCCTTTGTTCCCGCTGTTCCCGCCGCAGCGGCAGCCGGGCCGGGCGAGAAGATGATCCTGTCAAACGTTCTGTTCAAC